>Ga0172380_10003965_pt1 | contig 19630 bp, 14 predicted proteins | sample Leawe162metaG_FD_119747 | JGI IMG/M metagenome (GOLD analysis project Ga0172380, IMG submission 119747) | Leachate microbial communities from a municipal landfill in Southern Ontario, Canada - Leachate well 162 metaG | ecosystem: Engineered > Solid waste > Landfill > Unclassified | place... | reverse complement strand
TAAGACATTAATTATCTGCTCTTCCGTATACCTCCCCTGACGCATTCTGTACCTCCTTGGTTGTTATGTTTTATCACGGCAGGATTCTAATATCAAGTGGTACAGTTTTCGGGGGGAAGGTCAGGTGGGCTCTATCTACCTTCAAGTGATGCAGTTCAGTGAGGGGGGCGCGTCAGTGTCGCTCTATTCGTACATTATCGACAAACCATTTACTACAAGGTTCTTCACTCGGATATGAGAAATGCCATCAATTCGATCCAAAATGAATACTTGGAGATAGGAGTACTTCTTGCCGTTTTCAGGTATCTTTAGGTCATACATAATGCCAGTGTCTGCATAGTCAAGAACGAATGATCGTATCTTTTCTTGTTTTGAAAACTGGAATGCTCGTGAAGAGATGCTGTCGGTAATTCCGAAAATAAGCATCTGTTTTTCAAAATCAACCGGCAAAAATTCTTTCTCGATTCCGTAGGTTTTCTTGAAATCGGCAAGTCCATCTTTGGATTTGATCTGTCCCGAATAGACCCTGTCCCCTTTGTCGCGTGTAATCAATGCTGAAAATATTTCTTGCACTTTTATTTGCACATAAAACTCTGGTGATGACTCCGATGACGCGGCTGCAACTGTGATGCCAACGAGGAATATGGAAACGAAAAAAAGTCCGAAGTATCGGTTCATGATAGTTTCTCCATTTGTTACCACACCATTCAGTTTTTAACCGGACAGTAGTAATTCCGGGTTATACATTAAATGTTGTCTTACTTTACCTCCCAGTCGATGTCGTCTAACGCCGGTTTGGTTTCACAATCCCTGCCGGCCATTGTCATCCACGAGATTCCGGCCGACACTGTACACTATGACGCCAGTCTCGCCACTTTGCGGCGTCTTCCCCAAAATCCCGCCCGGTAATTTTTTGGAGGGCTTCCGCCGAACATTTTCTCACAACCCAATTTACATCGTCCAGAGCGAGAATCAAAAATTCTACTGCCCGGACATCATTTATTTTGGCGAGGGCGGCCGCGGCATTCCAGCGAACTACGGAATAAGAGTCGTGCAAAGCGTCTATAAGGGGTTCAACCGCCCGCTTGTCTTTTATTTCTCCCAGCGCCCAGACAGCGCATTCTCTCACCCTTCGGTCAGGGTCATGCGTTACCGGGACAAGAGGTTCTACGGCGCTGTAATCCCCTATTTTTCCAAGCAGGACCGCGGCGCTGAATCTGTTTCTATAATCTTCTTCCTGCAGGGCTGCGCAAAGCGATTTTACGGCCGGCCGGCCTATTTTTTCCATTATTTCTACCATAGGACGATATGTAAGCCAAGGCCAGCCCTGGCTTAGAAGAGAAACGAGGGGTTCCGCATAAGATGCGTCAATATTACTGTTCCGGTACAAAGCCAGAACTAAACGCGATGTTTCACTTGCCGTGTAGCGCTTATCTTTAAATGATTTCAGGGCTGAAGAGATGATTTGTTTTACCCGCGGATTTTTGAAGACGGCCAGAGCATAAAAGGCGGAAAGCCGAACGTGGATATCGGAATCGTTTAAAGCGGCAACCAACGGTTCTACGGAACGTGCGTCTTTAATCTGTCCGAGCGAACCGGCGGCAGCTTCACGCACCCCAACCTCCGGGTCGTGCAACGCTGATATCAGGACATTTACTGCCCGCCGGTCTTTAATGTCTCCAAGTAAACGAGCGAAATCTTTACGGTTTTTGTTTCCATTTTTTTGGAGAATTTTCATTAGCGGAATTACGGCATATTTCCCCATTTGTTCCAAAGGTATTGCAACGTTGTGGTCGTACAGAAATGCAAACGCCGGTTCTATTGCCCGGGGTTCTTTAATTTTCAACAATGAAGATACTGCGCTCTTTTTGAGTCCTTCGTCTTTTACTTCCAAATAACCCAGTAAAATTGCACGGGCGTGTTCTCCTTTTATGGAACCAAGCGCTTTGAGCACAGACGATTTGATGTCGTTATCTTTATCGTCTCGTAAGATGCGCGCCAAAGGTTCTACTGCTCTTTCATCTTTTATCCGTCCGAGTGATTCGATGGCCCACTCTTTCAATCGGTCAGATTTATCATCGAGAAAAGAGATAAGTCCGGGGGTTGTTTTCTTATCTCCGATATTTCCTAAGGCTATGATGGCTTGTTCTTGCACATCTATATTCTTGTCTAGTAGCAATAGAAGTAAGACGCCTGTCACCGCAGGGTTTACGTGAATAGTTTCCTTTACAAGGCCCTCACTCGGGTTCTCCACCAAACGGGGTTCCGGCACTAATTTTCTTATCAGCTCTTTTTTAATTTCTGAAAATCGGGAGTTTTGCATCAAGGTTATTTTTTCTGTCTCATTTCCATTTTCCACAATTTTCGATTCTTTATGGTACTGAACGTCCGCTTTAAGTTCGACGCCGACTGGAATCACGAAAAGAATTAATAAGAAGAGCGTTAAATTAAAAATAAGGCGGTTCGCTTTTTGAGACAAAACGCGTTTTTTTGTGTACAGATGGAAAAGCGTATTGAAAAATAAGGCTTCAAGAATAAAAAACCCGGTTGCGTATAGTAGAAGATGCAATCCTCTTGTTGAAAAGCTCGTCACACTCATGCCGACTCGAAACACGTCATTCATTGATGAACTTTCAATTATCATAGAAGAAATGATAAAGACCGTCGTGCTTATTAATCCTGCAAGAAAGCCGCCCGTAACGGCGAAGAGATAACGGTTTTTAGGTCTTCTGGTCGGAGAGAGCCGTTTATAAGAAAAGATAAAAACAAGCGCGAAAACACTGGCAGTATTTATGAAATCAAAAGCCAATGTTCCCGGGCAGGCGTTTTCAGGTAGTGGGGCAGAGTTTGTTAACGCCCCGCAAATGAACGATTCCATCAGGGCAAGACACAATCTGGATGAAATTCTACTCGTTTTCATGTCAGGATACTCCGTAAAGGATTCGTTGCTTCAAATACCAGCGGCCCAGTTTTTTTACATACAAATCATAGAATCCGAAACCAGCACACCAGTTGCTTTGGTTCCAACTGCAGAGCAGCGCCTTGTCCATATTTCGGTTAAAACCTACGCGGGAGAAGTTAAAAATACCCAGCGCCGCGGGGAATTCCTTGTCAAATGCTTCCCATCCGCCTTTGCCCGCGAAAAATTCCGACGCGCCTCTTTGGCTGAGGAGAAGGTATTTTATCTTCAAGTTGAAGGAGTCATCCAGGGGGTAAGATTCTTTATTGACCCGCTTAAATTCATCGAGGACATCGGCATCAACCCGCAGTTTTACAGGTGAATACATGTCAACTAATTTTAACGGGGCATCATTTTCCTGACTGAAAGGAGAAGTGTAATCGTCGATAACAAGCAATTCAATTTTATTAAGCCAGAAATCGCCGCCGGCATTCGGGCTGGGAATAAAAGAGTTAAGCAGCGCTGAATAGACCGCGTATTCTTCTTTCCGGACCGGAATTTGAAGCGGCGTGCCGCTTCTATTTTCGGTCGGGCTAAATCGCGTCTCAAATTTTTCCCTTATCAGTTCGTAACCCCTAAAAGACCAGATTCCAATTAAAATCAACAATGAACCCGACGCTGCAATGAACAGAAGTCGTTCCTTTTTTTCCTTTGACGGCTTTAGCCAATAACGTTCGGCGCAAGAAAAAAGCGGCGGGAGCGCCAGATAAGAAACGAAAATAAGGGCGAAAGGGAAAATTAATTCGCACGGCCGGGAAAAATAAAGAGCACGGGCGCCGCCCGCAAGATACCAGAATAACAACAGTATGCTTGCTGCTGCCAAGCCCGTGATTGCCCCTTGCATTAAAGCAAACCGGCGATGAGAATCCGGTGCGCGCTGCGGGGAACGCCTTCTCCAGGTGAATAAGAAAGATATGACGAATACAGCTATTGAGGGGATAAAATCATCAACGAGAACCCGGAGTCGGCTGTAATTGATAAACAGTAAAACCATGAGCCAGAAGGCGGCAATGGCGGATTCGAGAAGAGACAAGAGCATTTTTACTGACATTCTGGTGCGCATAGAACTGTTGGTGTTGAGTTCTAAATTTTATTTCTTCGTGTTCTTTCCTATCGTTTCTTCGATAAAATAAAGTTTGCCCTTCTGCACGGCAAAATAGTGGATGTTTTCAGAAAAATCAAAGAACACTCTTTCGTCGCCAATAAAACGATAAACATCATAATATTTGCCTTCTTGACCGTCTAATACAACGCACTCCTTGTTGCCGATCCTTGCCCAGTAAGCAACGTGTTTGCTATCTGGACTGAAAACGATGCCCCCTATGGCATTATAGTTTTCCCTCGCTGCCATCAATCACTGCGAAACGCTCTCTGGTGGCCGACCACACATCCCGTTTTTGTCCGGAACCGGCTGTATAGGCCAGTCGTTTGCTATCCGGACTAAAGACACAAGGACTCACGAAATCGTAATATTTCTCCTCTTTTTCATTTACAACTACACAACATCCGTGGCCCGTATCGGCCACATACGCCAGTTTCTTACTGTCCGGGCTGAAGGCAGGACGGCCAGAAACGCCGCCTACGCCCACTTCATTTCCAATCGAGCAATAAGGTTTTCCTTCTTGTCCATCCACCACAACTAATTCTTCGGTGTAGGAATTTTTGACCACATATGCCAGATGCTTACTGTCCGGACTGAATATTAAATCTCTCCTGATTTCGTTATATTCTTTTTCTTTCTGTCCATTTACTACCATAAACTCCTTGTGCCTTTGTTTTCCACTTGAAAACATTACATGAGCCACCTTTTTACTGTCCGGGCTGAAAACGGTCGGCCCTAATTGTGCATCACCACTTATTTCCTGCCCATCTATCACAACAAAACGCCCGCGGGCTTTTGGCTCCACAAGATACGCCGCTCTTTGACTATCCGGGCTGAGAAAAATGTCTCCTACGAAACCGTCGTAATATTTTCTTTCCTGTCCGTTCACGACGATAAACCACTCGTCATCATTTTGGGTTGAGTCCGAATAGACCAATCTTTTACTATCCGGACTGAAAACGATATTTCTAGGATGGTTGCATTTCTCGCGTTCTTGTTCATTCACTACGATAAACCATTTTCCATCGACCCGACCCGGATATGCAAGAAATCTGCTGTCAGGGCTATAGATAATCGGTCCAATGGAAACATATTTTCCTTCCTGCTCGTTTTCTACGATGCGACATCCATGACCTATATCAGCTGCATACGCTACTTTCTTGCTGTCAGGACTAAATACAGGCGGACCTTCCAGGCCGCTTTCTCCTATATCGCTGCCGATTGTTTTATATGCTTTCCCTTGGTGGCCATCCACCACGGCCAGTTCATTTCCTCCAACTTTCTCTATCCATGCTACGCGTATGCCATCTGAACTGACTGTGAATGTACCCCTTTTGCATGTGGCGGAGTCAAACCGGCCAATAAGTTTTTCTAACGCGGTTCTTTTAAAACCCACTTCTCCCGCGTATACTGTGGCGGTCAAAAAAACAATGATAAGAAGAATAAAATTTGTTTTTGGATATTTTTTAATTCGTTTAATAAAAATATCCATGCTTGTTCTCATATTTTAATAATTGCCATATCAGGTATATTTCGCCAAACATGAGAAATTACCTCACCATAATTATTTCTGTTTCTTTCAATCAATCTGCTCTTGGAAGGTCGGGACACCCTTCATCTAAATCTTTGTAAGAAGCCCACCCCAGAATATTTTTCGTGTTTTCACCAACAGCCAATCGCCTTTCTCCAAGACGATTAATAATTCATCGCCAAGCACTACTGTTTCGATAACCTGAGATTTCTTGTTGGAAGAGGAAAAAAGGGGGAACGGTTTGCCGACTTTTACGAAAATTCCGACCCAGTAGAAAGGTTGCGGCATTGGTTTAAGGTGGTATTCGTCATCAATAAAATACTTATCATGCCGGCGCCATGAACCCCACCAGTCTTCCGTGTATATAAAACCATCTCCGCTGATGGACGAAGAACTGCAAATTTCTCCAATAAAGATACAATCCTTTCCATTGTAATGATAATAGTGGTCGGTTGGGTCATCGCTTGGGCCCATGCTAAAAACGTATATTTCTTTAAATTTATCTTTCTCGTCAATATCAACTATTCCCGTCTCGTCAACGCCGGGATCTATGATGCGATCCGAAAACACTTTTTTATCGTTGATGAAAATATCATATTCAGAATCATGCGGTAGAATTAAGACTTTGTCCTTTTTGCCATCACCATCAAGGTCCTCTTCGAAAACGAGGGTATTCTCCTTTATTCTTTTGGTGCCGGTTGAATCATGTTGATATCGTTCTATTGTTTTTTGAAACCCTCTCGATTCTTTTTTAACACCTGCTTGATAAGAAACCACATTCAACATTTTCGGCAATTTGCTCCAGTCCGCTTCCGGGTGGAGTTCCTTCCCGGCATAAGACACCAAGCAGTTTTGTATCTTCATTGTTTGGAGATTTTGTTCAAGGGCCTTCACGGTCGTTTCAAGTATTTCCATCTTGGTACATGGCGTCATCCTCTCCTGCAAATTGTTAAAAAAGTCTGTCATTTTAGAAACATCTAAAACAACTATCTTTCTTTCATCTTTAGCGCCACTTGGACTTGAGATAATTTTAAAGTTAGAAAGGGAAGCGACATTTAAGTTTTCACTTCTGCAGTAACGGGGTGCTTTTTCATTCGGCACACTGTTGACAACATATGGCCAACAGGTAGCCATAATTTCGCTTTCTGGCGTGGAATACTCTGTTTGAAAAATTACTTTTCTAACAACCAATCCTTCCTGAGGAACCAACAATGGCACAAAAACTTCGATAAAATGAACTTCCGTGGCGAGACTTTCTGGTTGAAATGAAAACAATGATAGTCCGAGTAAAGACACGGCCAAAATTTGATTAAGTCTCATTGTTCTGCCTTTCTCTTTCAAAAAATCCCATGTTTATCTTTACACGCGTTTATTTCAGGCATTGCGCTCAAAAATAGATGGAATAAACGAGGCGTAATAATGCGGGGCAAATAGTATGTTTTTATTCTGAAAATTAAGATTCCCGTAAAGATGGTCATTTAAAACCACGGCCTGCTTGCATTCCGGGTATTTCTTAAGGAATTGCTTGATTCCAGCAGGTATTTCCATCGCGTCCATTTTTGATTTGACTTCAACCGCAATCGGAAGCCGGTCCTGAACCAGAACAAAATCGACCTCGTCCTTTTCCCGAGTGCGCCAATAGTAAATCTCCTGGGAAACCTTCAGGTTTTCCTGCATCTGGTGCAAAACAAAACTTTCCATTAATTCACCTTTATCCGGCCTCTGGTTCAATCCCCGGAAGTCGCGCAGAATGGCATTCCGTATCCCGGTATCAAAATAGTATATTTTATTAGTTTGCTTCAACTCCCGGCCCCGGTTTGTAAAGAACGGTTTCAGGATATCCAGCAGAAACATCTGGTTCAGTATGGCTAAGTCATTCCGGACTTGTCGCAGGGAATAATTAAGATCCCGCGAAATGTGACTCTCACTTAAGAGACCGCCTTCCTGTCCGGCCAACAAAATAATCAACCGATTAAAAGAGAGGATGTCCTCTTCTCGCAAAAGCGCTTTGATATCCTTCTGAATGTAGGTCACCACTAGGTCCAGGAGCAGACGCTTCTTTGCGTCGATTCCTTTCTCGTGAACCAATCCCGGCAGCCCTCCGAAAATGATATACTCCTCCAAGTGTTTTCTTAAGACAGAATGAGTCCGGGAGGCAACTTCGTCATTGATGTTTTTAGGCAGCCGAATTTTAGGAGATTTACTCGGCAACCATTCAGCAAATGACAGCGGAAAGAGGCGGTAAAGACGCCGCCGGCCAGCCAGACTTTCTTTGAGGTGCCGGTGCATCTCCACCGCGGAAGAACCGGAAGCATAGACTTTTACCCCTTCGCAACCATCGTATATTGATTTGAACAATTTTGTCGCGTTGGACAAATAGTGAAATTCGTCTATGAGAATAACCTGTTTCCCCCGGCAAAAGTCTTTTAGTATCTCTCCGGAATCCCGGGAGAAATACTGGGCGTCGGCAGGCATTTCCAGATTAAAATAACGATGATTAACCTTTATTTTCCGGCAATATCGGGCCAGTTCCCTTAAAAGCGTGGTCTTACCGACCTGGCGCGGCCCGATGAGAATTCCAATTTCTTTTCGGGCAATGTCAGAGATAATTTCCTTATATACTGCGCGTTTGAGGTTCATTCTGACATTCTATACGATACCGTATAATTTGTCAAACGAGGCTTGTTAAGTGTGACAGGAACCAGCGATTTTGGGGTGAAAGACGAGCGGCGCCAACTCCCTCCTCCGTCACTTTATACCTCATTGAAAACAGCATAAAACCACAGCCATGCTCCGCTACATGCCAAACACAAGGTAGTGATTGCAAGAAGCGTCCATCCTAGAAAATATCTTTCGCGGCGAATTAAGTAGATTACGCAAAAGGACGGGAGCGCAAACGCTATCAAACAAATAAAAAACCAACCGTATGCCCATGCATATACTAACCAATTGGGTGGAGAGGGAAAAGGACTTAATACAAACTGCATACCGTCGTTAAAGGGAATAAGATGCAAACGGTGAATTCTGGCAACTCCCTCAAAACCAAGAAAAAATCCGAGTATATTTGACAAAATAGCCGCGATTGCCAAACCCCACATTGATTTGGTCATATATGACCTTTCCCTAGAAAATTAGGCCGCGTATAATCAAAGTGGACCTATCCACGATGTCAATTCCCCCTTAGGATAATTTTTAATTGCGATAGTAAATCTTTATTCGGGAAATTCCTTTTTTCCGCGGCCTGAATAACCTCTTCCAGTTCTGTTTGATGCAAGAATTTCCTATTTTCTTTTTTTGCTATTTCACGTAAATAGAGATAAGAGGCGACTTTTATTTCAAACGGTACCGGAATTAATCCGTAATCATTCTCGCCCTGGGAATAAAAATCAAATTCGGCCCAGCTGTCTGGCTTAGGATTGGAAAGACTCCCAATTAATTCAAGAAGAGATTTTTCGGCTGCATCCAAGTTGCCGGATTTATAAATAAGGCAGGCGCGGCGACATAGAGCATACGCCACATACTGGGAAGAATACATTTGTCCAGATATTGCCACCATTTTCTCATAGGAAACAACTGCTCCGGCGTAATTTTTTACCTTTTCTTCAAGCCTTCCCTGTAAATCATAAAACCTCATTTTTCTCAAAAAGGAATAATTGTCCCCCCTTCCTATTTTAATCCCCGTTCCTTCTTTGCAATACTTGTTGCATAATTCATAATCATCTTTGCTGAAATTATCCTTTCTGATGAGGGTATCTGCCAAAAAGAAAGCGGCGACCAAAGAATCTTCATATTTAACGGCATTCTCTCTTGCTTTTTTAAAGTAAGATATTGCCTCTTCATCTTGCTTTTGGAAACGGCGGATGAGGCCCAGGTGAAAGAAACAATAATTTCTTATCTGCAGGTCAGGGTTTTCTTTTAAAACCTCCTTAAGTATCCCGGCAGACGCAAAAACCCGTTCCTCTGAAAACGGCGAAACTAAGGCAGACCACCTCTTCCTCGTAATCCATCCTGAGAGCGGGTCAAACAAATCCCCTCCCGATAAAATTTTATCGGCAAGACGGAATTCCCAGTAAAAATCCTGTAATTTCTTTATGGTAGAAACCGGGGTAAGAACCGAATCACCGCCAAACATTTTATTGAGCAGTATCTGCCAGATATTGCGGAAGATAAGCCCTTTATATAACTCACAACCAGACCGGGAGAGGTGAATATTGAAAAGTTCATAGATTTCGCCGGAAAGAATAAGGGTGCCGTTGGGCAAAGGAATTGAAACGGCGACCGGATAACCATTTGCATTCTGAATAATAACCTTCCCTTTTTCAGCATAAATCGGCGGCCCTTTTATGAAAAACTTTTCCCATTGCCAATTCCAGGTCGGGGAATCCGAAACTGAAGAATGATAATCCAGGTGGGTATCTATTACATCCTTAAATACGCCGGGCACAAAGACCGCTTCTGAATAAAACTCTTTTTTATCGTCAACATAACAATTGAACTGGGAAAGGAACGGGTTAATTTCAGGAATCCTATCGCTTTTTCCAGGAATTATCAGGATAAAGACCCCATTATCCAGCCCGGCTATTATTTGGGAAAAAAGAGACGGCTGAAAACCATACCTGCCGTTTTTGTCCTCCGAGATGAAGGAATTGAAGTGAAGAATGATAAGTTTATACTTGGACAGATTGCTCAAATCCGTTTCCTTGGAAAAAATATCCGTGCCCCAGCCGATAGAATCTAACGTCTCCTTCAGGCCTTCTAATTCAGCGTCCACCAATACTCTGGTCTCCTTAGTTTTCTGTGAAAATAGGTTGTTCTTCTCTACTTCTTCCCCGGGTGCTTCCCTCTTCAAACCGAATTCAGATTCAAGACGGGAACGAATACTCTTTGGCGTAACATTACTTATCAAATCACCTCTGATGCAGCGAGAAGTCAAAGAATTAGGAACTTTCTCTATAATCTTCGCTAACTCTTTTTCAACCAAATCGTGGTCAAAATCTCCGGGGATATTCTTGATAACATAACAATTTGCAAGGGCGTCCGGATACTTTCTCACCGCCTCTTGAACTACAGATAGAAATTCTTTCTGCTTATCTATGCTCTGTCTAAACCGCCCCCAAACCGAATCTGGCAGGAAGAATGGAAGTCCTCTTTCATACCAATTGTAATAGTTTTCCCAATCTAATCCCCAAGAAAGAGACCGGTTCACAGACTCCAGGCCTTCTTCTTTCGTAAAACTTAATTTACTCATTAAGAACGCCCAGCATAGGTCATTTTGGTACTCTGCCTCTGAAATTAATCCCTTTTCCTTTAAATTTATTAATTTTATTTCTGTTACTTCCCCTAAGAGATAAAGACGAGAAAGCAAAACTGCAGAATCTGTTTTTCTCCATTTTGAATCCTTGCTTTCGTAACCTTCATAAATAATTTTCTCCATTAGGGGAACTAACCGTACGGCAATTCCGGATGAAAGCATCCTCTTTCTGGCAAGACTTATTATATAAATTCTAAGAGTGTCTGAATAAATCAAAAAATGTTCGCTCCAGGAAGAGAGCCCCAGGTAGGTTTCGATTGCCTGCATCTCTTTTTCGGATTTAAAGAATTCGTATTTACCCGAATTGTAGTAGTACTCCTTAAGGATAAACCGGTAGAAAGAGAAATCGGGATAGAGATATAAGGCCTTTAGGATTTCCTGGTAGGCGGCGGCGTAATCTCCGTATCCTTTTTGCCTTAAATAATTATCGTAATAGATAAGTGACTCTACTTTGGGGGAATAGGTTTCATTCCCGCCACAGGTTTCTTTTCCGGCAGAACCCAAAATGTATTGTAAAATATCATCCTCTTTAAGGGAGGAAAAAGGGGAAGAGGTAGGAGATAATGTCTTGCTTTTGATATTACCCAATTCGGCAGTCTGCGGATTAATTGGGCTGTCGGTTGTACCTAAATCTCGGATGGCAATTGTTAACGATGCAGAAATATCATTTCTGAAAATCTGGTAAATTCTGGCGGGTTGCGCCGGGACTGGATTTTTCTGGAGTATCCTGTTCCAATCATCCTTGTTGGTGATAATCTCGCAGGACACTCCCCTTGACTGAAAATCATCCTTTAGTTTCTCCAAAAGAATGACTCCGTGAGGATAGTCGTAAATTATATTATCCACTACAACATCGTAATTGAAAAAGGTATGTCTGACATCCAAAAAAATAATAATCCGGGCGTTTTCTGGGATGGTCGCCGCTCTTTTCTCGCTGTCTTCCTTAAGATTTGTGCTCGTCTGCAAATACGCTGTTATTTCCTTCCCTGCCCTTTCCTTAATTTCAGAAAGGGTATAGGTAAAATCTTTTGTTTGACTTGTTCCCTTTTTCCAGTTATATAACCGTACAGAAACAACCAGATTTTCTTCTTTCTGTTCAAAATAGCCGCTCAGAATAAAATCCGTGGTTTCCGCTATCCCTCCTCTGCTTTTTTCTATCGGTGACATAAAACCCTGTTTGGAAAGCATAACCTCATTCAGGGCTTTTTCAATCTCTTCCCTTTCCAGCAGATTGCAGAAGCCTATTTTGGAGGATTCCGCAGTGATTAAATCTGGAATTAATTGGTCTAAATAATCCAATTTCCGGTCAGGTGTCCTGTTTTCAAACCAGAGGACCGCTACGGAAGGTTTTTTCGTTTCGGCAGAAAATGCAGGGTTGGGAACGAACACAGAAAGAAACAATGAGAGAACAAAAAAAGTAGTCCAACTCCATTTCCGTTTCATTTTAATCTTTGTTTCAGCCGGCCTACTTTTTGAATTCAAAAGTATTTTTATTGTTTTCCCACCAGTCCCGCCATTTCTTGGTGTATTCTTCGTTAAACTCTTTTCTAACCACCGTAGGATAACTACAAGGGAGATAGCCAGTTACGTTTTTAAGACTATTTATTGCTGACCTGAGGTATTTTTTCTCTTGGAGCAAGCCGATCAGAATGGGAATCCCGGTTTTTTCTTTGTTTTCAATCAGAAACGTGGCTGCCTGATACCTTATTCCCGGGTCTATGCTATTTGCCAAACTGTTTAATGCAGAAACGGCCTTTTCTTTCTTTTTAAAAATCAATAATTCAGCAACGGCTAATACAATCCTATCATTTTTATGCTTTAGCCCGTATTGCTCCAAGGCGGAGATAGATTCAGAGGTGCCTATTTTATTGAGGGCCTCCAAAGATGCAATCTGAACAATTAATGTTGTTTCGGTGTCTGTTTCCTGCCCAAGATAGTTCGTTAAAAGAGGAACCGCTTCTTCGGCTTTCAGGTCACCGAGGATTCGTATCGCATTTTGTCTTACCGGCTCGACATCCTTTTTTGCCGCGCCTATCAACGCGGGTAAAGATTTGATCCCTTCGTTTGAGATTTCTGCAAATGCAAATAAAGGGATAACACTTAATGCAAGAAATAGCATCAGAACAACCGGATATCTTTTCATAAATTATCCCCCCTCCCGTTTTTGGACAACTCCGTTTTATTTTGAATTTGGTTTCGACGAATTCCAGGCGTTTACCATGTCTGTTATGATCCGAAAAGAAATGTCTTCAGCCGCTTCCTGCAGGGCTTTCTTTGCGGCTACCTGTTCCGAAAGGTCAACTGCCGCCGTGGTTTCCCGGTCTATAGCCAAAATCTTGCCTGTATTTGAATCAACGGCTTTTATTTCCACCCGGCCTTTGCATGACACCAGGTCTTTCGTCCTCGTTCCATACTCACTGAAAGCCGCTCCTGTTATAATGACATCGGTCTTATTCTTGGGTATGGGAAGATTGGCGTTTTCGAGATATTCCAGCGCCCATTCCCGGAGTCCCGCTTCCGGTTTCTGAAGGACTTCAAACCCGCACTTCACCAAAATGTACATAAATTCTGTTTCTGCCGCCGGGTCAATGGTCGGCGTACCGAAATGTCTTTCCGGAATGACGACGGCCATCGAAGGAAGTTTCTTGCCTGCCAGTTTCTTCCGAAGGGCGGCAATCTTGTTCTCCACGGTTTCGGATTGGACGACGACCAAAGTATCTCCCTTCGCGTTAATTGTCTTGGCGATTTTGCCGGAAAGTTCTTCAACAAGCGGGGACAACTCACCGGAAAGGGAACCTTTGACTATTTCCGCATAGACCCTGCTTGTCTCTGTGCCGATAATCTTTATCGCGATGAACAGTTCTTTGTCAATGGTAAAAGCCCGTCCGACCACCAGAATTTGCGCGCCGGTCATCTTTCCGACGGCTATCGCCTGATTTTGGTCAACAACTCCCGCTATGTTCAACTTTAACTCATCCAGGACCGAATTCAGTTTTTCTCTTTCCACCAGCTTGAAATCGGAACCAACGGAAAGGTTGGCTGACAGTAAATCTGCAATGTTCTTTCCCAGGCCCGACCTATCCGTATCGCTGGTTTCAAAATTGAACACGGCCACGCTGAACGATTTCGCCTGGGCAATTCCGTTGAACAAGAGAAGAAACAACACCGATAAAATTATCTTCCGCATTACTTTTCCATTCGCCCTCATTTTGACCTCCGCTGGTTTAAAAACCACTGTTTCATCCCGAGTGTTTTTCTTTTCCGTCCCCAATCTGGATTCCCAAATTGGTTAGAAACTGCGAGATTGTCTGTAATGCCGCATCCTTTTTGTCGCTCTCCCAAAACTTTATCTGCGAAACGACGATTTCACCCTTATCAAGTTGAAATTTTGCTATGGCACAGGGGCTGGTAAAACCGTGGGCACTTCCGCTTTCCTTAAAATCCAGGATATAATTGGCAATCCTGTTCTCAGGGTCAATCTGTTCGCCTTCTGTCTTCATGAAAAGGTCTTTTAATCTGTCTTCGCTAACCCCCCGCAGGAGTTGGGCGGATTGGTCAATTTTGAGCGCCCCATCCAGAGAATAATCTCTCAGCAAAATGTCTGGCGGAAGGAGGTCTTTGAAATGTTCTAACGTTCCAGGGTTCAGATTGAGTATGAGAAGGAGCCCGCCATTTCTGACAAATTCTTTCAGGTTAGTAAAAAAACGCGGATTCTTTTTCAAGAGATACTCAACTTCTTCTTTGTCCGCGGAAACAATCAGTGCCTTATAGTGATCTTGGTTATCCAATACATTAGATATACCAATTTCCAATTCCCGGAAAAACTTCACAGGAACGCCTTCCGGGTCAGCAGCAATAAGTGTTTTCTTGAAAGGTTCGGATTCGGTAAGAGCGTATCTGACGAGATTTGCCAAGAGAATTCTGGCGACAGGTTCTGCCGCAAATTTTTCCAGCACGTCGTAACTGCAAAAAAGCCACCGTCCCCGTCCTACCGGGTATTCTACGAGAAAGGCCTTTTCTTCCTGCCGACCGGCATCGTTTGCCAAAATGCGGAGATTACCTTTCCAGTCTTTTATCGTCATCTCGTTCCCTGCCACCTTGCCGTCTTTCCGCCACCAACAAAGGTCATCTTCAGAGAGGTCATAAAAGACCGGGTGGCCCAAAGCGAATATTCGTGACAAACATAACGGTTCCTGCTGTTCCTCTCCTGCGGGAACAGCGTCGGCGTTTTCTAAAAAAACCGGGTCAAAAACAATGATATTCATTCCTCTTTCAATCTGCTGCCGAAAATAGTCCCGGAACGGAAACTTCTGCGGATCGGTCTCGAAAGAAAAAGCCTTCATTAATGCCCGGCCGTTAAGAATTAACAGCTTTCCATTAAAACCCTCCAGGCTCTTTATATTCGCATACAAAGGAATTAAATTCCAGCCGAATTCTTTAAGGTAAGGTTTTATCTCTTCATCGGGATCGTATAAGCCTACTTGCGACCTGGAGATGGCTTTATCAATGTCAAAAGAAAGTTTTTTAGGAAAGACGGTATGTTTAACCTCTTTTTCCTGCAGGAGAGATTTATTGGAAAAAAGGCTGATTTGCCACAGCAGTTCGACCCGGCAACGGGCTTTCGGTATCTTGAGCGTAAAAAGTATTTCTTTCGTCTCCCCCGGCTGAAGTTCAACGGCTGTTTTTCCTTTTTGAATTACTGCGGTCAGGGAGACGGTTTTCCAGGAAATCACTAAGTCTTGCACAGTTGGGAGTTGATTTTTCAACACAACCGTTCTGGCAACCTTTTCCCCGGAAAAAAAGTGACCTGGTTTTTCCGGAATATCTAAAGTTATGTTTGGAGCAAACGCGGGTATCTCTACGGGTAAAATCCATAATCCAGACAAGAATATTATGAATAATATAGAAAAACGTTTCATATCATCGCCTTCTCGGTGGTTTCTACCTTCCTGTTTCCATCAATATACAGACTAAGGAATACGGAGTAGTCGCCTTCCGAACTGCTGATTTTACCTAACTCCACAGATTCCCCGTCACGCAGAGTAATTACGGTCCGGAGTTCGGTTTCTTCTTGCTCCTTTCCCGGGGATTTCGGTTCTGAAATGGACAGCCTCAAGGTTGTCTGCACCGTCTTCTTATTAACTAATACGGGGGAAAATTGGTATTTTAATACCCGGCCGCTGTGGAATAAATCGTTTGTTTTTATGCTGATTTTGTTTCCATCAAGGGTAACGATTTTGGGAGAAGATATTTTTTGAGTCCCGACCGAAGAATTCTTAAGAAAAACCGTGAAGTTTAGAAATAGCAACGGCCGCGTTCCTTCGGAGATAATATTACCGCTCCGGGCCGAGTCCGCGTTTAAAAGGCCTAATTCAACCTGGCCGTTGTCTGTTGCCACCCATCCCATATCGGAAGGAAAAAGTGAACCAACCTCATTAAATAATCTAATGTCATTGCGGAAATTAGCCGCGTACAATTTAGGTTGGCCGTTCTTTATTTTCTTTTCCGGGGTACCGACAATGTTCTTTTCCGGAACAGGACGGGCCGCCGCGACTCGTTCTCGCTGGAGAGCCTGCATTGACTGAGCAAGAGTTTTTATGTCCCTCTGATTATTCGCAACCAGAAAAGCGGAAATAGCGACCAGCAGGATGGCCAAGATTTCAAATGCAAACCTTAAGCGCGGGAAAAGGCTTCCGCCCAAAAGTTTTTCTTCTTGTGGAACCGCCATTCGCCTGTTTCTTGCCCGGAGTCTCGACCAATAACTTCGCCAGTATTCTTCAGAAGGTAGCTCTTTCTTTTTTAATTTAATTAGGTTGTCCACCTGCCGCATTGTTTCAAGAAATTCTTTGCAACCGTCGCAAGTGTTAATATGAGTCTTGATTTCCTGGCTTGTCTGACCGAGATTCACCACATCCACTTGTTTTAACAACATCCTTCTTGCTTTTCGGCAGTTCATTTTTTATACCTCATTTTGTCCACCAAGGGCCCCAATATTTTTATCAACCTTCTCCTCGCTTGATAAAACCTCCAGGCAACCGTTCCTTCTGCACATCCCTGGATCTCCGCAACTTCCCTGTATGAAAGTTCCTGCAGAAGCAGCAGGACCGCGACTTCTCTCTGGAACAAAGGTAGTGAATTAATGGCCGCGGTGATTTCAAACCTAAGTTCTTCATGCATCAATGAACGCATCGGATTATCGGTCTTCGATTCCAAAAGGTTCTCACCCGGAAATTCGTTTAGAATCAGGGTATTTTTTCGCCCCCTTTTTTTCAAGTGAGTAAAAGCCAGATTCCGAGCGATACGGTAAAGCCAGGTTTGAAAAGAAGAGCCTCCCTTAAAGGAGTCTATATACGTATATGCCCGAAGGAAGGCTTCCTGCGAAAGGTCGTCGGCTTCAAAGTGATTTCCGGTCATTTGATAAAGCATGGCATAAATCCTTTTTTGATACAGATGAACAAGCTCTGCAAAAGCTTCCTCATCACCGCCCTTCAGCCTGATTACAAGGTGTAAGTCATCCGGCATCTTCTAATCCTTTTCTCATTAAATTAGACAATGGAATTGATGAAATCCTTGGATTGCAGTTGTAAAACCACAGATGTCTCTACCGAAGAAAATTTTTGACGTCCTTTTACTATTAGACAACCTTAAAACGAGATTTCTTTGATTCCGGTTTTAAAGCAAATCTTACCACCCTGCCAAAAACTGGTCAAGAATAAAATAACAGAATATTTTAGGGGCTTTGTCTCGCGAAAATTACCATCCTCCGTAAATTTTCATTCCAAATACGTTGTTGGACAACAATTTTCAGTAAAGTCGGAGACGTGAAAAAATATGACGTAGGTATGACGTAAAGCACAAAAATCGGGACTATTATCAGAAAAATGGTAGGTTTTAATAAAGGTACGAATACTGCTGATGCACAATGGTTTCCTGAGATTAACCCAAAAAAAACCTCGTGGTAAAATTGAAGTGTGTGAACTCAAAATCCGGTGAGGGCAACCTCATGAGGGTTCAACTCCCTCCTCCGGCACCGCTTCCTGAAAAAAGGAGTTAAAGAGAACGAAGTCAGGAGCTGCGACGAGAAGGAGCAGCGACAGCGAATGGCCGACCCGAGGCGCAGTGAAAGCCGAGCGGCGCCAACTCCCTCCTCCGGCACACTTATTCTTCCGGGAATTGATGGGAGCAAAGTCAGGTAAGGTGACTGATTAAGGAGCGTTGCTAGCGGGTGGGACTGGTCGAACGTGGTGAAGTGAGGACAGAGCCCCCAACCCCTTACCGATTCAACGGTAAGGGTACCCGTCCTCCTCTCCGGCATTGCTTTTCGAAATCCCAAGAACCATCAAATTACACCCTAAACCAATAAAACACGCCCACATTCTCTTGCTTGCTTAATTTAGATTATTGATTTTCCGTAAATATTCGGTCAAAATCTTGGTTTAATTTCTGAAACGCTTTCAAAACAACCGGGGCAAAATGCTCGGGTCTGGTCTTTTTGTCGCCTTTGGTAATGATCCGGCAAGCTTTTTCATGGTTAAAACAAGGCTTATACGACCGGCGGCTCCTTAGCGCGTCATACACATCCGCTATCTTTACAATTTGTCCTTCAATGGGAATGGCTTCGTTTTTTAAACCCGAAGGGTACCCGGTGCCATCCCAATTTTCGTGGTGGGTGAGAGCAATCTTTTCCGCGGTTTTCAGGTATTCTGAAGAAGACCCTTCAAAAATGCTTGCGCCGATTTGAGCGTGTGTTTTCATGATATTAAATTCTTCCGGTGTAAGCGGCGGAGATGATTTCAGCAGAATTTTGTCCGGGATTCCCACCTTACCCAAATCATGCATAGGGCTGCTGTGAAATATCACTTCCGCTCGTTCCGGAGCAAGACCTAATTCTTTTGCCAGAAGCCGGGAATAATAACCAATCCTCTTGATGTGGAAACCGGTCAGCTCATCCCGGTACTCGGCGGTTACGGTCAAACGGTGGATAGTTTCGATATAGCTGGCTTTTATCTCCTTGGTCGCCTGGTCAAGCTCCTGTAAAGATTTAAATAGTTCTTCGGTCCGCAATCGCACTTTTCCTTCCAAATCTTTCTGGTACTCCTTGTTTTCCAAAACTAACCGGTACTTCTCCAAAACCAACCGCACCCCATGCTGTACTTCATCAATATCAAGCGGCTTCAGTACATACCGGTCCGCACCATGATTGAGTGAAGAAATGGCATCAGCCAAATCATCACTGGCAGTCATCATGATGAAACCGGTATTAGGCAGACACTTCTTTGCTTCTTTCAGAAACACCAATCCGCCTTTCCCCGGCATATGAATATCGGCTATTACCAAATCTGGTTTTATTCTCTGAAAAATCTCAAACCCTTCCTCGCCGCTGCTTGCTTCCACCGTGTTGCTATAACCCAGATATTTCAGAGAACGGCTCAAAAAACACCGCACTCCCTGTTCATCATCAACAATTAATATTTTTTCATTCATCGCTTACCTTCTTCTTCAGCCAAAAGTTCTACGGTAAAAACAGCGCCGCCTTCTTCCCGGTTACGGGCAAAGATTTCCCCGCCGTGCTCTTTGATGATTCCGTAACTGACCGAAAGTCCGAGACCGGTTCCTTTACCAATCGGCTTGGTGGTAAAGAAAGGGTTAAACAACTTCAAAAATATATTTTCCGGAATACCGCCGCCGGTATCGGAAATTTCAATTATCACTTTTTTGTGTTCAGTG
>Ga0172380_10003964_pt1 | contig 19631 bp, 18 predicted proteins | sample Leawe162metaG_FD_119747 | JGI IMG/M metagenome (GOLD analysis project Ga0172380, IMG submission 119747) | Leachate microbial communities from a municipal landfill in Southern Ontario, Canada - Leachate well 162 metaG | ecosystem: Engineered > Solid waste > Landfill > Unclassified | place... | reverse complement strand
GCAGCCCTCTTAGGGCTTGGCCGGCAGAAGCCTCCGGCGGGCGGGGGGCGGCGAAGCCCTCCCCGGACCGTGAGCGTAACCCCCGCTCACCTGTCGCCCGTCCGGCCAGGGGTCGTTCCGCTTGCCCTCCGCGCCCTGCTCCAACGCCGGCGACAAAGGGACCTGAACGACTGGCGCCGGGCGGAACTCCCGCTCGAACTCCATCCAGCCGCCGCATCGGATCGCCTGGCCGTAGCGCCCTCCCCTGCAGCGGGACGAGGGAGAGTATGGGGGCGGGTGGACGGGGGGCGGGACAGATTGTTTCGCGCGGTCGGACAGCGCGGACGGAGGCGAGGGGTTTCAGGGGGTTGGGCGCGGAGATCCGAAATCGCCCCTCGGACCTTCCTCTCCCTCTTGGGAGAGGGGGACCATGCGAAGCATGGTGGAGAGGGGTGCGCGGTGGCGGCAGGCCGCACACGATCGATCCGGACGTCCCGGCAACCGCCTCCGCCTCCCACTCCACCAGCCTTCGGCTGGTCCCCCTCTCCCAAGAGGGAGAGGAAGCCCTTGATCTCATGCAGGCCAGCCTGCCGGACGGTCCAGGTCAGTCCGCCGACGCAGGCCCTGCGCGGCCACAAAAGCCCTTCCCCCTGGAGGGGGGAAGGGGGCGTTCCGCTGGAACTCCATGCTATCATGTGATAGCATTCGCTCATGGCCCAGCTCCTCGTTCGCGACATCTCCCCTGATCTGGTCAAGGCCCTCAAGGCCCGCGCCGCCGGCAACGGCCGCAGCGCCGAGGCCGAGCATCGCCTGATCCTCGAGGAGCAGCTCAAGCCCCCCGTGAGCGACTTCTGGGAACGGGCGCGGGCGGCGCGGGACTCGTTGCGCGGCAAGATCACGGGAAACTCGGCCGATCTGATCCACGAAGAACGCATGAAGCGGTGACGGTCGTCGTCGATGCCTCGGTCGCGGCGAAGTGGGTGCTCCCGGAAGACGGGGAGGACGCGGCCAAGGCCCTGTTGTCCGAGGATCTGACCGCGCCGGGCCTTTGGCTCCTCGAAGCGGGCAACGCCATCTGGAAGCGGGTTCAGCGGGGCGAGTTTCCTCCGTCCGAGGGCGACGACCTGCTGGCCATCCTGGCCGCCGCCCCGGTCCGCACGACGCCGGTCGAACGCGACCTGGCCGCCGCCCTCTCGCTCGCCACAACGCTGAAACACCCGATCTACGACTGCCTCTACCTGGCCGCCGCGATCCGCGAGGACACGGTGGTGGTGACCGACGACGCGCGGTTCGCGCGGGCGGTGGCGGGGACGGCCTATGCGGGGCGGGTCAGGCGGCTGGGGGCGGACCTTTCAGGGTAGAGCGTGGGTGTCCTCGTTTTTCTGACTTTCCTCGCTTTCCTGACTTTCAAATCCGCTCATCCCCGCGAAGGCGGGGACCCAGGCTTTTTCAGAGCTTCGGCTCAGGCCGCCGGGGAAGCTCGGGCCCTTGCCTGAAAGGTGAGCCCCTGTTTCAAAAAAACCTGGGTCCCCGCCTTCGCGGGGATGAGCGGCGTTCTTTGGGGGTTTCCTTCTCCCGCAAGGGGAGAAGGGAGACCGCCCTTGATCTCATGCAGGCCAGCGTGCCGGACGGTCCAGGTCAGTCAAGGACGACGCTTCGCGTCGCCGCGCGCGGCGGGCCGACGGCCCGTCCTTGAGTGACCTGGACCGTCCGGCGATCCTCTCGGCATGAGATGAAGGGGTTGGTGGGGGCGAGTGTTCTCGAATTCAACATCGACACACAATGACCACCATCCTTGCTGGTACTCGCCCGTGGCAGTAGCGTCGAATGTTCGCGACTCAGGGGCGACGTTCGCGGACGGCCGGACAATGAGCAAATCCTTCAATTGGCTCCATCTGAGCGACCTGCACGCTGGCCTAGCTGAGCAATCTTGGCTCTGGCCAAGGCTCAAGGACGAGTTCCTCCGGGACCTAGGAAAAGTTCATGATCTGGCGGGCCCTTGGGACGCGGTCATATTCACCGGGGATTTGACCCAACGCGCATCGTCCGAGCAATTTGACCACCTTACGACAATTCTGACGGAGATTTGGGGCCGCTTGCGGGAGTTGGGCTCATTCCCAATTTTCGTATGTATTCCTGGGAACCACGACCTCGTCCGACCGAAATCCGCGGACGCGAGGGCCTTGGGCTTAAAAAGATGGTGGGATGAAGAGGTAGTACGCAATGCCTTCTGGACCGAACCGGAAGGGGAATTTCGCGGCTGCGTCACATCGGCGTTCGAGAATTTCTTGACATGGCGCCAACAGCTTGCCTCGGCTGGCATTCCAGTGCCGGACTATGAGCAGGGTCATTTGCCTGGCGACTTTTCCGCGACTATCGAGTTTGACGGGGGTCGAGCAGGCTTGGTTGGGCTCAACTCGACCTGGCTACAGCTTGACGGGTCGGACTGTGAAAAGCGCCTTGCCATCGATCCTCGACAGCTACATGGCGTCACCAACGGAGATCCTGCAGCTTGGTTGAAGAAGCATGACCTCAGCCTGATCCTAACTCATCATCCGGCTGGCTGGCTTCACCCGCGCGCCCTCGAAACTTGGGAAGCTGAGATCAATCCACCCGGTTGGTTTGACCTTCACCTCTATGGTCACATGCACGTGCCTGACGCTGCTTCGCTCACAAAGGGGGGCGCGCTTGCCCGCCGTTCTTTGCAGGCCGCATCGATTTTCGGACTTGAGAACATCTCTGAGGGCAAGCTTGAGCGACTACACGGATATGCCGCCATCCGTATTCAGGCGTCCCCCACTAGAGAGTTGCAAGTTTGGCCGCGGCGTCTCGAAAAGCAGACTTCGGGCGCACGTGCGCTTGTGCCTGACTTTTCCCTAAGCATCGACGAGGAAACGAGATCATTCAAATTCGCCCTTGAACCGGCGAGTGTGCAGAGCATTTCAGCCGCCGCCGCACAAACACCTCCGATATTGTCAGCTCCCCAAATCGGTCAGTCTGGCGCAGCTCGAAGCGCGACTTTGGCCAAGGCCCGGTATTTTATCCCAAAAACTGCCGCAAGCGTGAATGTCCGACGGATTGAACAACGCTCGTTGATTGAGGCGTTGGAAGAAAAGGAGCACGCAGCTTGGTTGACTGGAGAATGGGGCGCCGGTTCTGACGGCTTTGTCTGGGCTGTACAAGAGAATAGCGGAACGACGCTATTCCCAATATATCGAATAGATTGTAGCGAATATAAAGTTCGAGAGGATTTTCTAGAAGAAATTAAAGATCGACTCGACCTAACACTGGAACAGTTCTGCCAGGCTGTCTCAGAAAGCGGTTCATCATATTTGATATTCGATGACGCACCGACAACCGGCATTGAACCCCCGCCCGGAACTCGCCATTTCGAGTCCGACCTTGAGGACATGGTCGGCATCATCGTCCAGTTTTGCCCCGATTTGCGCATCTTGCTTCGAGGTCGCCAGCCGCCCAGCGGCGCGAACTTGCCAATAATTTCCCTGAAGATGCTCGATGAAGCCGACACTCGCGCCTACATTGCCGACCATCCAAATGGTGGCGATGAATTCACATCCGCGGACGCCGTCTCCACGATCTTTCGGCACTCCGATGGCGTACCGTCTCGGATCGATTCCGCCCTCCGAGACCTCGAAATTGTAACGCTGGATCAGCTTGCGGCCAGCAATCTTGATCTCAACACGGCGGGCGCGACTTCGCCCACAGCACCGAAGGCCATTGCTAGCGCAGTTGCGGAACTCACATCATCGAACGATCCCAACCGCAATCGTTCTTATGAACTCCTAAAAGCCCTCGCCGCATTTCCTCAAGGCGAAAGCATGGATCGCCTCAAGCGTTTCAATGGCGCGTACCCACTCTTCCCTGCACATGCACGCGAATTGATCGAAAACGCCCTCGTAACATCGGCGTCCATCGCGCAAACTCAAGGACTATCATCTTCGACAGCTGCTAGAGTACTCATCGTTCCGCGTCCGGTGCGCGACTATGTCCGGTCGATTCTGTCGAAACCAGAGCTTTCTGACATAAGTAAACGTGCTGCCGATCTATATTTTGGTGAAAAATGGATGCTTGGTCAGATCCGACCGGGCGCCCTAACTCGTTTCAAATCTACAGGGGCGAGCAGTGCAGAGCTCGTCAATGCTAGCACAATAATCATCAGACTCCTCAATGATGCTATCGAAGCCGAAGATGGAAGAGGAATTAAAGCTGCAATTGATCTAGCAGCCAGTTACGTGGGGACCTTAAATTCCGGAAACCATTTCCGATACGTATTGAGTATTTGTAGAGACGTAATAAATCTAACCCCGGAAGAATATGCGGGCGAGTTGCCATATATACTTTTGACCTATGGTAAAAGCCTGAGGATGATGGGAAAACATGACGATGCGCTAAGAATATTTAACGATATTCTTGAATCAGGTGAACTGATTGGCCATCTAGATTCTCTATATTTGAACCTATCTCTATCTCATCAATCTCTCAAAAATTCTGAAAAAGCAAAAGATTTTGCCAAACTTACTATACGACAGGACAAGCATAGCAACCTGGCGCTTCAGGCACAGGCGGTGCTCCTTCAGGAAATGGGTGGTAGCCCTGACCGGGACACCGATCTCCTTCGGCTAGAAAAACAATGCCGACGGAAGGGAGCTCATGTAGTAGCCAACAATCTCGCCCTAGATCGTGCAAGGCGAGATGACAGTGAAAAGGAAGATGTAGAAGCTGCCGTAGATGCGGTTCTCTCTAGCGCGCTCAAAGATAAAGATTTCTACAATGGAGCTCGCGCTATAGTCCGTCGCGTGCGATTAAAATTGAAAAATTCTTCGTTGATTAATGATCAAGACAGGGCAATGCTTATTGATTCCTATCACTTTGCACTCGGTGAAAGGATAAATAACCTCTTCGATCAAACTCACGAGGTCCTATGGAATCTATTTGACTCTGAAAGTGATACTCAAAACTTGTTTAAGTTGTTTCGCCATAGCTCACTTATCTGGCGACTTCGCGATGATGGCGAACGCGAAAGTATCTACCTGAAGCGTTTGGCTAGGCATGCCGGCGAAGTATTGGCTCGTGATGTTCGTAGCCTGGATCGGGAAGCGGCTTACTATCTTGTACGGGCGGCAGCTAGCTAGCCCCGCCACCGGAGCTTCCCGTGCTAGCCCCCCTACCCCTACCCCTACCCCTACCCCTACCCCTACCCCTACCCCGGCCCCTCCAGCTCATACACCCTTGAGCAGTACTCGCACGTCACCCGCACCATCCCGTCGTCCTCGACCATCTCCGCCCGCTCCTCCGGCGAGAAGCTTTCCAGCACCCCGGCGATCCGCTCCAGCGAGCAGCGGCAGAAGGCCTTCAGGGTCTTCGGCTCGAACAGCCGCACGCCGTCCTCGTTGAACAGCCGCCACAGCAACGTGTCGGCCGGCAGGGTCGGGTCGATCAGTTCGTCCTCGCCGGTGGTTTCGAACAGGGCCTGGGCGCGGGTCCAGGCGTCGGCGGTGTCGCCGCGGGTTTCGTCGCCGGCGATGTTCTGGATCAGCAGGCCGCCGGCGCGCCAGGTCGGGCCCTCGCCCGTGTCGGCCTGGCCGACGGCCAGGCGGATGCGGGTGGGGGTCTGTTCGGACTGGGCGAAATACTGTTCGGCGCAGAGGGCCAGGGTCTCGCCCTCGATGGCCGTGACGCCCTGGTAGCGGTCCATGTCCGGGCCCTGGTCCACGGTCATGATGAACACCCCCTGGCCCAGCAGCGTGCGGGCGCCAGGCCGCGCGAAGCCCTGGCTGACCTGCGCCAGTCGCTCGGCGTCGAAGCGGCAGTAGCCGCGCAGGGCGCCGGCCGTGTCGTAATCGACGACCACATAGGCCACCGGGCCGTCGCCCTGGGCCTGGACGATCAGCCGGCCGTCGAACTTCAGGCTGGAGCCGACCAGGGCGGCCAGGGCGCAGGCCTCGCCCAGCAGGTTGGCCACCGCCTCGGGATAGTCGTGGCGGGTCAGGATTTCGTGCACGGCGTCGCCCAGCCGCACGATGCGGCCGCGCACGGGCCAGCCCTCGATCTGGAAGGTGGCGACCAGGTCGTCGGCGGGGGTCGGGGCGGCGGTGAAGGCGGTCTCGGTCATGGCGCGACTAGATAGGGATTTCCGCGGCCGGTTGCGAGCGGCGCCGGAACGGGGCATGGACTCGGCCTCGCCATTGCTCGAAGGCCGTCCCATGCTTGCGATCGTTCGCGCCGTTCTGCTGTCCTGCCTGCTGGCCGGCTGCGCCCTGGTTCCGCCCGCCGCGCCGCCGGCGGCCGCCGCGCCCGAGGTGGCGCCGATCCTGATGACCGACGACGCGGTCGACGCGGGCTCCTGGGCCCGGCCGCGCGAGGCGCGGGTCACGCATGTCGATCTGGACCTGTCGGCCGATTTCGACGCCCATGTGGTCGGCGGCACGGCCGGGCTGGACATCCAGGCCGCGCCCGGCGTCGGCGAGGTGGTGCTCGACACGCTGGACCTGACCATCCTGGGCGTCACCGATGGCGCGGGCCGCAAGCTGGCCTGGACGCTGGGCGCGGCCGAGGGCGACAAGGGCGCGCCGCTGACCGTGCAGCTGGCCGGCGCCACGCGCGTGGTGGTGGCCTATCGCTCCAGCGCCGGCGCCCTGGCGCTGCAGTGGCTGCCGCCGGAGCTGACGGCCGGCAAGGTCAAGCCCTACCTCTACAGCCAGGGCCAGCCGACGCTGAACCGCAGCTGGATCCCGACCCAGGACAGCCCGGGCGTGCGCCAGACCTGGACCGCGCGGATGGTCGTGCCCGAGGGGCTGACCGCCGTGATGAGCGGCGAGAAGCTGACGCCGGCCGGCGAGCCCGCCGGGCCGGGCCGGCGCGCGTTCCGCTTCCGCATGACCCATCCGACCGCGCCCTATCTGATCGCGCTGGCCGCCGGGGACATCGCGTTCAAGGCGCTGGGCCCGCGCACGGGCGTCTATACCGAGCCGTCGATGATCGACCGGGCGGCCTATGAGCTGGCCGACACCGAGAAGATGGTCGAGGCGGCCGAGGCGCTCTACGGCCCCTATCGCTGGGGCCGCTACGACGTGCTGGTGCTGCCGCCGGCGTTTCCGTACGGCGGCATGGAGAACACCACCCTGACCTTCCTGACTCCGACCTTCATCACCGGCGACCGGGCCAATGTCGGGCTGGTGGCGCACGAGCTGGCGCACAGCTGGTCGGGCAACCTGGTGACCAACGCCACCTGGGACGACATCTGGCTCAACGAGGGCTTCACCAGCTATGTCGAGAACCGCATGATGGAGGCGCTCTACGGCCCCGGGCGGGCGGGCGTCGAGGCGGACCTGAGCTGGGACGAGCTGCAGCGGGACGTGGCCGCGGAGCCGGCGGCGGCCGTCACGCTGTTCGGCTCGGGCACGACCGTGGAGTACGTCAAGGGCGAGGCCTTCCTGCGCACGCTGGAGCACGCGTTCGGCCGCGAGCGCTGGGACGCCTATCTGCGCGGCTATTTCGACCGCCACGCGTTCCGGCCCCAGACCACGGCCGGCTTCCTGGCCGACCTGCGCGAGCATCTGGTCAAGGGCGACGCGGGCCTGGAGGCCAGGCTGCAGCTCGACGAATGGGTCTATCGGCCGACCATCCCGTCGGGCGCCTGGCACGAGGCCTCGCCGGCCCTGCTGGCGGTCGACGCCCAGGTGGCGGCCTTCGTCGGCGGGGCCCCGGCCGCCAGCATTCCCGGCAAGACCTGGACGACCCAGGAATGGCAGCGGTTCCTCAACAACCTGCCGCGCCAGCTGCCCGCCGCGCGGCTGGCCGACCTCGACCAGGCGTTCGGCCTGTCGGCCTCGACCAACGCCTATGTGCGGGCCGGCTGGCTGCAGCTGGTGGTGGCCAACCGCCACGCGCCCGCCCTGCCGTCTCTGGAGGCCTTCCTGGCCAGCAACGGCCGGGGCCTGTTCCTCAACCCGCTGTACAACGGGCTGATCAAGGACAAGGCCTGGGGCGTACCGCTGGCGCGGCGCTATTTCGAGGCGGCGAAGAGCGGCTATCACCCGGCCCTGGCGGCGAGCATCGAGCGGCGCATGGCGGCGGCGGAGACGCCCTGAACCGAGGTCCTCCCCATCGGGGGAGGTGGCCCGAAGGGCCGGAGGGGGTCACCCGAGATCTGAGCGGACCCCCTCAGTCACCCCTTCGGGGCGACAGCTCCCCCGACGGGGAGCATCTGGCCGTCAGTCCCTTGGAACCGGCCGTTCCAGCTCTTCCAGCGCCTCGGTCAGCACGTCCATGCGCTTGGCCAGGGCCGTCGCCGCGTCGCGCAGGCCCTGGTTGTAGAAGCGCGGGCCCAGCCGCTCGGCCATGAAATCGAGCAGGAGTTCGGCGTCGAGACCGCCGATCTCAACGTCCAGCTCGGTCTTCAGATGGTCGCGCAGCGCCCGGGCAAGCGCGAGGCGGTCGTCTTTTTCGAGCGCCGCCAAGAGTCTAGCCGATCTTGCCGAAGCACCAGGCGAGGATCGACTTCTGGGCGTGGATGCGGTTCTCCGCCTCGTCCCAGACCAGCGATCGCGGGCCGTCGATGACCGCGTCGCTGACCTCCTCGCCACGGTGGGCGGGCAGGCAGTGCAGGAACACAGCGCGGCTGTCGGCCACGGCCATCAGCGCCTCGTCCACCTGGAACGACTCGAACGCGTCCAGCCGGGCCTCGCCATCGACGTCGCCCATCGACACCCAGGTGTCGGTGACCACGCAGTCGGCGCCGCGCACCGCCTCGCGCGGGTCGTCGGTCATCTCGATGCGCCCCTGCTGCTCGGCCGCGCGGGCCAGGTCGTAGAGGTCCGGATGATAGGCCGCCGGGCAGGCGATGTTCAGCTTGAAGCCCAGCTTGGGCGCGGCGTGGATGAAGCTGGAGCAGACGTTGTTGCCGTCCCCGACCCAGGCGATGGTCTTGCCGGTGATCGGCCCGCGATGCTCCTCGAAGGTGAGGATGTCGGCGAGGATCTGGCAGGGGTGGCTCTTGTCGGTCAGGCCGTTGATCACGGGAATCGTAGCGTTCTGGGCGAACAGCTCGACATCCTCGTGCCGGTTGGCGCGGATCATCACCGCATCGACCATGCGCGAGAGAACGCGGGCCGTGTCCTCGATCGGCTCGCCGCGCCCCAGCTGCATGTCGGCGGCCGTGGAGATGATGCCCGCGCCGCCGAGCTGGCGGATGGCCGCGTCGAAGCTGAAGCGGGTGCGGGTCGAGTTCTTCTCGAAGATCATCGCCAGGGTGCGGCCGTCGGCGGGGCGGTCCGGATCGACCCGCGCCTGGGTCCAGCCCTTGCGCGCGGCCTTGCGGGCGCGGGCGTCGTCGAGAATGGCCCGCAGGTCGTGGGCCTCGAGCTTCCAGATATCGATGAAGTGTCTGGGATGGGTCATTATATCCCCCGCTCATCCCCGCGAAGGCGGGGACCCAGGTTTGTTTGTGTTTCCTTCCGCTCGCACCCGGGCTTTCCGAAAAAAGCCTGGGTCCCCGCCTGCGCGGGGATGAGCGGAATGGGGGGCTAGGCCGCGGCCTTCGCCCTGGCCGTCTCGCAGGTCTTTTCGAGCTTTTCGATCGCCTCGCGGGCCTCGTCCAGCGTCAGGGTCAGCGGCGGCAGCAGGCGCACGCAGTTGTCGCCGCCGCCGGCCACCAGCAGGTGATGGTCGCGGGCCATGGCCATGAACTCGCGGTTCACCGGCGTGACCTTGATGCCGATCAGGAAGCCCTTGCCGCGCACATCGACGATGATGTCCGGGAAGCGATCCTTCAGGCCCGTCAGCTGCTGGTTGAAATAGCCGGCCACGTCGCGGACGTTGGCCAGGGTCTCTTCCTTGCTGATCTCTTCCAGGGCGGCCAGGCCGACGGCCATGGCCAGCGGGTTGCCGCCGAACGTCGAGCCGTGGACGCCCACGGTCATGCCCTTGGCCGCCTCGGCCGTGGCCAGGCAGGCGCCGACCGGGAAGCCGCCGCCCAGCGCCTTGGCCACCGCCATGATGTCGGGCGCCGCGTCGCTGGCCCAGTCGTGGGCGAACAGCTTGCCCGTGCGGCCCATGCCCGACTGGACCTCGTCATAGATCAGCAGCACGCCGTTCTCGCGGGTCCAGGCGCGGATCTGGTCCAGATCGGCCTCGGCCATGGCGCGGGCGCCGCCCTCGCCCTGCACGGGCTCGAGGATCACCGCCGCCGTGGTCGGCGCCTCGATCAGCGCCTTGAGCGCGTCCATCTCGCCCCATTTGGCCTGGACATAGCCCGGCAGGCGCGGGCCGAAACCCTCGACATAGGACGGGTTGCCGGCGGCGGTGATGGCCGCGTAGCTGCGGCCGTGGAACGAGCCGTCGAAGCCGATGATATCGACCCGCTCGGGGCTGCCATTGGCCGTGTGGTACTTGCGCGCCGTCTTCAGCGCGCACTCGATGGCCTCGGTGCCGGAGTTGGTGAAGAACACCACGTCGGCGAACGTCGCGTCGGTCAGCGCCGTGGCCAGCGCCTCCTGGCCCGGGATGCGGAAGATGTTGGACACGTGCCACAGCTTGTCGGCCTGGGTCTTCAGCACCTCGACCAGCCTGGGATGGCAGTGGCCCAGGCCGTTGGTGGCGATGCCGGCCACGCAGTCCAGATAGGCCTCGCCCTTGACGTCCCACAGCCGCGCGCCGAGCCCTCGGTCAACCGCCAGCGGGGCGCGGTTGTACACGCCCATGATGTGGTCGGGGGTCGCGGTCGGAGCGTTCGAGGTGGTCAAGGTCGCCTCCCAAAAGAGAAGACGTCCCCGGGCGATGGCGCGGGGACGGGAAGCTTAAGGCTTCTCACCGGGGACGGGCGGGATGTCAAGAATTGGGGGTGCCGGGACAGGCTTTCCTGTCCCTTGGGACTGGATAGACTGACCCTGCCGCGCTGTATGGACAGGACAAGCAGTCCCAAGGGACAGCTATCCAGTCCCCTGCTTTCGATTTTCACCGTCATGGCCCGGCTTGTCCGGGCCACCCAGGAACACGGTGTCAGACGCACGCCCGCAAGGGCTGCCAAGTCTGCCATCCCCCGAGGTCGGCGCGCTTGGGTGGCCCGGACAAGCCGGGCCATGACGGACCTTTGGGGGATGGGGAAATTTTCCCTGGCCAAAACCGGCCCTGATCTCATGGCGAGAGGATCGCCGGTCTCTCCAGCCTGCTCAAGGGCGCTTCGCGTCGCGGAGCGATGGGCCGAAGGCCCACGTCGGCGGACCAGGCTGGAGAGACCGGCACGCTGGCCTGCAAGAGATCGACGGCGGGGTGTCGATGGTTGGCCCGGATGGCCGGGATAGCGATTGAGGGTGTTTAGCGGGCTTTGGGCTTTCGCTTGCGGAGGTAGCCCCAGGCGGCCAGCAAGACATCCACGGCTATCAGCACGCCGATCACCGGCCAAAGCCAACGATCAGGAATTCCGGCGCCAATATCAAAGTGCAGTGCGGCCCAAAACAGCCCTGCGAGGACAAGCGCCCCAATCCACAGAAGGATCGAATTCTTCGCATCGCGGCTCATCGCAGCACTTCCTCAATAAGTGCAACCTGGCGCACATCGGCGGGGAGAGGAAGGGACCTTAAGTCTTCAGCCGCCACCCCGTCACGAACACCCGCCACGACCACAGAAACAGCGCCACCACCAACACCCCCGTCAGCAGCACCCCGGTCGTCAGGCTGCCCTCGGCCTCGCCGATGAACCCATATCGGAACCCGTCGATCAGGTAGAAGAACGGGTTGTAGTGGCTGGCCGTGCGGAACGGTTCGGGCAGTTTATCGACCAGGTAGAAGGTCCCCGACAGGAAGGTCATCGGGGTGATCAGGAAGTTGGTGATCGCCGACAGATGGTCGAACTTCTCCGACCACAGGCCCGTGGCGATGCCGACCAGACCCATCAGCAGCGAGGCGCCGACGCTGAAATAGATCACCGCCCAGGGATGGGCGACGTGCAGCCCGGTGAACGGCAGCAGCGAGATGGTCACGGCCGTCACCACGCCGACCACCACGCCGCGCGTGGCCGCGCCCAGGGTGAAGGCCAGCACCTGTTCCAGCGCCGACAGCGGTGGCGTGAGAAAGTCCGGCGTCAGCCCCATCATCTTGGCCTGCAGCAGGCTGGAGGAGGAGTTGGCGAAGGCGTTGTTGATGATGGCCATCATGATCAGGCCCGGGGCGATGAACTCGGCGAAGGGCGTGCCGTGGATCGGCGGCGAGGCGCCGCGCACGGCGACCACGAAGACCATCATATAGAGCAGCGTCGTCACCACCGGCGCGGCGACGGTCTGCATGCCCACCTTCCAGAAGCGGCGGACCTCCTTGAGGTAGAGGGTGGTGAAGCCCGTCCAGTTGAAGCCGGCATAGTCGCGCGGCTGCGGCGGAAGGACGCTCTCGGCCATGTCTTTCATGACGCTCTAGGTGCGCCCGGCGGGAGCGAAGTTCAAGACGCCGGGCGCCCTCCCTCCCCCTTGTGGGGAGGGACGACAGGGCGACAGCCCTGTCAGGGTGGGGAAGTCGGATGACGGTCGCCGTGTCGGCGGGGTCGCGGCCTACTTCCCCACCCGTCCGGCCTTCGGCCGTCCACCCTCCCCATGAAGGGGAGGGAGACCGCCAGATTCAACATCTGGTTCCTGTGGACAGCCGCATGGCGCCTATTGTGCCGGTTAACAGAAGGTTTACGATATGTAGTAGGCAGGGCGTCCAGCGGGCGCCCCGGACACAATATGTAGGGCCGGCAGCGCGGGGGCGTTCGCCGCCCCTTACAGTAGAGAGGGTTGGATCATGGGCTGGACCGACGATCGCGTGGCGACGCTGAAGAAGCTCTGGCTCGATGGCCTTTCGGCCAGCCAGATCGCCAAGCAGCTGGGCGGGGTGACCCGCAACGCCGTCATCGGCAAGGTTCACCGGCTGGGCCTGTCGGGCCGCGCCGCGCCCTCGCAGCCGGCCCGCCCGGTGTTCAAGGCGCCGCGCCCGGCCCGTCCGGTCTCGACGACCCCGGCCGCGCCGCGCCGCATGGTCGCCGAGACGGTCGCGGCCTCGACGCCGCAGCTGCCCCAGCCGATCCACCGCATCGAGGAGCCCGGCAGCGCCACGGTGCTGACCCTGGGCGCCCATATGTGCAAGTGGCCGATCGGCGATCCGTCCAGCGACGGCTTCACCTTCTGCGGCCGCCGCGCCGGCGACGTCGGCCCCTACTGCCGCGAACACGCCCAGGTGGCCTATCAGCAGCCGCAGTCCGGCAAGAAGAAGACCGGCCCGACGGAACTGGCCCGGTCCCTGCGGCGCTATATTTAGGGGCTAGGGATTAGGGGCTAGGGACTAGTGAGCCGCGCTGAACGCGCCCCCGCTTGCTAGCCCCTAGCCCCTAGTCCCTAATCCCTTCGATGACAGACTCAGCGGACCCCGCCACCAGCAACGCCCAGGCCTACTCCGTCAGCGAGCTGGCCTTCGCGCTCAAGCGCACGCTGGAGGACGCCTATGGCTTCGTGCGGCTGCGCGGGGAGCTGAGCAAGGTCACCCACCACGCCAGCGGCCATGTCTATCTGACGCTGAAGGACGACAAGGCGGCCCTGGACGGCGTGGTCTGGAAGGGCGGCGTGCGCGGCCTGTCGGTGCGGCCCGAGCAGGGGCTGGAGGTGATCGTCACCGGGCGGATCACGACGTTCCCGGCCGGGTCGCGCTATCAGATCGTCATCGAGAGCATGGAGGCCGCCGGCGTCGGCGCCCTGCTGGCCCAGCTGGAGCGGCTTAAGGGCAAGCTGGCCGCCGAGGGGCTGTTCGAGGCCTCGCGCAAGCAGCGCCTGCCGACGATGCCCGCCGTGGTCGGGGTGATCACCAGCCCGACCGGGGCGGTGATCCGCGACATTCTCCATCGCATCCGCGACCGCTGGCCCTGCCGCGTGGTGGTCTGGCCGGTGGTCGTCCAGGGCGACGCCGCCGCCGGACAGGTGGCGGCCGCCGTGCGCGGCTTCAACGCCATGACACCGGGCGGCCCGGTTCCAAGGCCCGATATCCTGATCGTCGCCCGGGGCGGCGGCTCGGTCGAGGATCTGTGGGCGTTCAACGACGAGGCCCTGGCCCGGACGGTGGCCGAGAGCACCATCCCGCTGATCTCGGCCGTCGGGCACGAGACCGACACCACCCTGATCGACTTCGTCTCCGACCGGCGCGCGCCGACCCCGACCGCCGCCGCCGAGATGGCCACGCCGGTGCTGTCGGAGCTGAAGGCCCTGACGGCCGACTACGATCGCCGCCTGGCCACCGCCGGCGGGCGGTTGATCGAGGATCGCCGCACGCGACTGACCGGCGCCGCGCGCGGCCTGCCCCGCCCCGCCGACCTGCTGGCCATGGCCGGCCAGCGGCTCGACTTCGCCGGCGGCCACCTGACCATGGGCCTGCGCCGCAACGTCGATCTGCACGCCCGGCGACTGGCCCAGGCCGCCGCGCCGCTGCGCCCGGCCCTGCTGCAGCGGCGGACCGAGCAGTTGGGCGAGCGGCTGAACGCCGTCAATCTGCGCTTCAACGGGACCATCGGGCGTCGGTTCGACACCGAGGCTGCGCGGCTGGAGGCCCTCGGCAAGCTGCTCCAGACGCTGAACCCCAAACGCCCGCCACGGCCCGGCTTCGTGCTGCTCACCCGGGCCGACGGCTCGCTGGCCGCGAAGGGCGCCGATCTGGCCGCCGGCGAGGCCGTCAGGCTGATGTTCGAGGACGTGACCCGCGAAGCGGTCATCGACGGCGGGGGGGCGGTTCCCCCTGCCCCGCGCGCCGTGGCAAGAAAGCCGGCCGCTCCGCCCGCCGGACAGGGTGATCTGTTCTAGAGTCAGCTCTCAACTCCGCTCATCCCCGCGAAAGCGGGGACCCAGGTGTTTTTGACGCACCGGCGAACACCTCGGGTTGGGCCACGCCTTGCCTGCACCGTGAGCGTGAAAAAGCCTGGGTCCCCGCTTTCGCGGGGATGAGCGGCGGGGGTATTGCCCCAGCCGGACAAGGTGATCTGTTCTAGACGCCCTCAACCCGCTACATTGCGCGCATGAACGCCTATGACCGCGACCTTGGACGCGATATCGCCACGCTGCACTACGGTGACGGCGAGTTCGCCGTGCTGACGCCGGGCCGACATGTGATCTGCGCCGTCAGCGGCGTGCGGATCCCGCTCGAGGCCCTGCGCTACTGGAGTCCCGAGCTGCAGGAGGCCTACGCCGGACCGGCGGAGGCGCTCAAGCGGTGGCGGGACCTGAACCCCTGAACCGCCGGGCCCTGCTGGGCGGACTGACCATGGCGAGCCTTGCCGGGCCCGCCCTGGCGGCGGCGGCTGTCGCGCCGCCGCTGGGCCTCGCCGGTCGCTACCGGCAGGGCGGCTGCGCCATCGGCCTGACCAGCCCGCGCGCCCGGATCTGGCTCGGCGAAGAGGCGGTCGGAACGGCCTCGGCCGCCGGCCACTTCTTTCTCGGCTTCGATCGCGACGCGGGGCCCGCGACGACGGTGACCGTCGAGACCGAGCTGGGCGCGACCAGCCGCGACCTGACCATCGCCCCCGGCGACTTCGACGTGCAGCGCATCGACGGACTGCCCCGTGACCAGGTCACGCCCACCGACCCCGCCCTGCTGGCGCGCATCAGGGCCGAGGCGGCGCTGAAGACCGCCGGCTACGCCAGCCGGATCGACGACGATGCGTTCCGCGAGGGCTTCGCCATGCCGCTCAAGACCTGGCGGCTGAGCGCCCGGTTCGGCGGCCAGCGCATTCTCAACGGCGTCCCCCAGACGCCGCACCACGGATCGGACCTGGCCGCCCCGACCGGCGCGCCGATCATGGCCCCGGCCGCCGGCCTGGTGGTCCTGGCGAATCCGGACATGCATTACGAAGGCGGCCTGATCATGATCGACCATGGTCAGGGCCTGGTGACCGTCTACCTGCACCAGTCGCGGCTCGACGTGCGCGCCGGCGACAGGGTTTCCGGCGGCCAGGTCATCGGCGCGGTCGGCATGAAAGGCCGGGCCACCGGCCCCCACCTGTGCTGGCGCATGAGGTGGCGGGGACGCAATCTGGACCCCATGCTGATGGTCGGTCTCAAACCCGCGTTCTGAAGGTAACCTTTCGGAAGGGTGCGGGCCCTATCAACCGGAAACAGAACAACGCGCCGGCCATGTCCCGGCGCAGGGACCGAGGACTTCATGGATTCCGGACTGGGCGCGCTGAAGGTGCTGCTGGTGGATGACAACCAGCACATGCGCGCCATCGTGGCGACGATTCTCAAGGGGATCGGCGTGCGGGAGGTCCGCGAGGCCCGCGACGGCGCCGAAGGCCTGCAGGCCCTGCGCGAATGGCCGGCCGACATCGCCATCATCGACTTCCGCATGGAGCCGATCGATGGCGTCGAGTTCACCCGCATGGTCCGCAACTCGCCGGACAGCAAGAACCCCTACCTGCCGATCATCATGATGACGGGCTTCGCCGACCGGCCCCGCGTGTGCGAGGCGCGCGACGCGGGCGTGACGGAACTGGTGGTCAAGCCGGTGACGGCGCGCTCGGTGATCGACCGGATTACCGCCGTGGTCTTCCATCCCCGGCCGTTCATCCGAACCGACGACTATTTCGGGCCCCGTCGGCGCGGCATCGACGACGTCAACGACCCGCCGACCTCCGTCGCCCTCCAGGCCTAGCCCTATCGACAGCTGCCCGTTGCGGGCCCCAATGATCATCTGGACCCGTTCTCATATCGCTGCGTCATGGCCCGACTTGTTCGGGCCACCCAAGAACACGCCCGTGCTGGATGAAGCGGCGACATAGCGGCCGATCCCTGAGGTCACCACGCATGGGTGGCCCGAACAAGTCGGGCCATGACGGGGATTGACGGACGAATGGAGGCCCCTAGCCGCCCGCCGCCTCCAGCTCGGCATAGGCCTCGTTGGGCCAGCGCCGGTGCACCCAGAACCACTCCCCCGGCCGCTCGCGCACCCGCTCCTCGACAAAGGCGGTGACGCGCCGCACGCCGGCCTCGATATCGGCGGTCCGGTCGCCGGTGCGCTCCAGCACGATTGGCTCGTGGACCACGGCCCGGAACCGCGCGCCCTTCGTCCGCTGCACCGACATCGGCTGCAGCACGGTGTCGAACCGCAGGGCCAGGCGGGTCGGGCCCGGCGCGGCCATCACCGGCCGGCCGAAGAATGGCGCGGCGACGCCGCCGCGGTTGAACTTCTGGTCGTTCATCAGGGCCACCGACACGCCCTTGCCCAGGGCCTCGAGCATCTCGCGCGCGCCGTCGCCGCCCTTGGGCGCGAACAGCTTCACGCCATAGCGCCGGCGGCTGTCGCGGATACGCCGGTCGACATAGGGGTTGTTGGCGGCGCGATAGGTGATCTCGCAGTTGATGCCCGAATTGACGATCGCGGCGGGCATCACCTCCCAGTTGGAGAAGTGGCCCGAGACGAACACCACCGGCTTGCCGCCGGCGGCGATCTGGGCCAGGCGCTCGCCGTTCACAATCTCCACCCGTCCCGTCGAGGGCAGCAGGCGGTCCATCATCGGAAACTCGGCCACCGTGCGGCCGTTGCACTCCCACTGTTCGTCGAGGATGCGGGCGCGCCAGGCGGCGTCCTTCTCCGGAAAGGCCAGGCGCAGGTTCTGCTCGGCCAGCCCGTGGGTTCTTGTCAGCGGCCCGATCAGCCGCGCCAGCGCCCCGCCCAGCCACGATGCCGCATCAACAGGCAACAGGCGGAACAGGAAGGTGAACACATCGAAGCCGATGGCCTCGAGCCGCCAGACCAGGTCCTGCCCGAATGAAACGCGTTTGTCACCCATGAGGTCTAACTAGCGCGCGACAGCCGAAAGTGGATACCGGTTTCGGCGACCGTCGCGCGCTAAACTTTCGATAGGGCCATTCCTATGGAAAGGCCGGGCCGCGCTTCGGGGGGGAGTGGGAATCGCGCCGCGCGTGATCTCCCGGCAGGGGCTTATCCACAGGCCGGGATCGCTTGGCGCGCGACTTGCGGAAATCAGGTCAGACCGTTCCGTTTCGGAACAGTCGTCCTGAACAACAAAACGGGGGCGACAGCCCATGGGCAGCGACATCGACGTTCACCTCGGCAAGCGGCTTCGCCGCCGTCGCCGGCTCCTCGGCCTGACCCAGCAGCAGCTGGCCGGCACGGTCGGGGTGCGTTTTCAGCAGATCCAGAAGTACGAGTGCGGCGCCAACCGCATTTCGGCTTCGCGCCTCTGGCAACTGTCCGAGGCCCTCGAGGTGCCGGTCGGCTACTTCTACGACGGCCTGTCGGACGCGGACCGCCGCGAACTGGCCGGCGAGAGCGCCGGCGAGGGTGGCGAGATGTTCGCCCGCAAGGAAACGCTGGACCTGATCCGGGCCTACTACCAGCTCGGCGAACGGCCCCGCCGCCGTCTGCTCGACCTGGCCAAGTCGCTCAACGGCGAAACCGACGCGGCGTGACCTGCGTGGTTCGACACGCGCTCTTCGAGCGCTGCTCACCATGACGTGCAGGGATGTACGTCATCCTGAGCAGGCCCGAAGGGCCGTGTCGAAGGACGCACTCTGCCCGGAGCCCCCTGTTCGGGACAGACGCCCCCGGGTGTCTGTCCCTGGGGACCTTGTTGAGGGACCCGGCCCCGGCTAACGCTTGGGCATGACCCTCACCGCTGACCGCCTCGCCGAATTCGACGCCTTCCTGATCGCGCTGAACCGCGCCTCGGCCGACGTCATCCTGCCGCTGTTCCGCGCCGACCACGGCCTGGAGAACAAGCTGCACGGCGGGTTCGACCCGGTCACCGAGGCCGACAAGGGCGCCGAACGGGCCATCCGCGAGATGATCGCCGCGCATTACCCGGACCACGGGGTGATCGGCGAGGAATACGGCGAGGACCGCCCGGACGCCGAATTCGTCTGGGTGCTGGACCCCGTCGATGGCACCCGCGCCTTCATCGCCGGCCTGCCGCTGTGGACCACCCTGATCGGCCTGCGCCATGAAGGCCGGCCCGTGCTCGGCGCGATCGGCCAGCCCTATATCGGCGAGCTGTACATCGGCGGCGCGGCGACCGGCTCGCGCCTGATCAGCCGGGGCGGCGAGACGCCGCTGCGGGTGCGCGCCTGCCCCAGACTGACCGACGCCATCATCTGCACCACCGACCCGGCGATCCTGACCGGACCGGAGCTCGGCGCCTGGACCCAGGTGCGGGCCGCCGCGAAACTGGCCCGGCTTGGCCTGGACGCTTATGGCTACGCCATGGTGGCGGCCGGCACCCTGGACCTGGCGCTCGATACCGGCCTGCAGGTCTGGGACGTCGAGGCGGTCATCGCGGTGGTCGAAGGCGCCGGCGGCATCGTCGCCCACTGGGACGGCTCGCCCGCGCAATCAGACGGCGGCAAGTTCGCGTTCGCGGGCGACCGGGCGTGTCTGGATGAAGCGCTGGTGGCGCTGAAGCGGGCGGCGCGGGATTGAGCCTCCCCAACCACCGTCATGGCCCAGCTTGTCCGGGCCACGCAGGAGCACCAGCCTCAAGGGACTGGACTAGGACGAATCGACATTCAGCGCATCCAGAGCATGGAAGCGGCGATGTGGATGAAGGCCAGGTAGTGGCTGGCCAGCCTGTCGAAGCGGGTGGCGAAGCGGCGGAAGTGCTTGAGCTTGTTG
>Ga0172380_10003963_pt1 | contig 19636 bp, 16 predicted proteins | sample Leawe162metaG_FD_119747 | JGI IMG/M metagenome (GOLD analysis project Ga0172380, IMG submission 119747) | Leachate microbial communities from a municipal landfill in Southern Ontario, Canada - Leachate well 162 metaG | ecosystem: Engineered > Solid waste > Landfill > Unclassified | place... | reverse complement strand
CGTGCCTATGCCACCTGGAGCAATATCGCTGATCAGCCGGTCTGGTTTTCGGTCGGTCGCCGTCCTTCCACTAACGGCGCCCCCAGCAACCTCAGACTCGACAACGAGCGTCCCGGTAACGGCGGCACTCCGGCTCTGCTGGTTGATTACGCCTTTGACGGCATGACCCTTGGCTGGGCTCCCGATATCGAAGCTCTGCCCGGCGCTTACGCCAAGGTATGCTACGGTCGCGGCTTTGACAGCGGCATCAAGACCCCCACCAACAGCATCAAGGACACCGACATGCTCGGCATCGCCGTTATCCCGATTGATACCGATCCGTTGCGTGTGTGGTTGCAGTGGAACCGTGGTTTCGATATCTTCGACTTCCCGGGCATGAACAATACTGTCTTCGGTAATACCGCTCCGGCCGTCAACCTCGGCGACATCGACTGGTACGGCGCCGGTGCCATGAGCACACTCAAGAATATCGGTCCTGGCAAACTGAATCTGTTCACCGACTTTGGCCTGAGCATCACACATCCCAATGCTAACGTTTCCCAGAATGCCGGTTTCGAAGGCCTTATGACCGGTTCGTTTTTCAATCAGGATTTCAATCCCAAGGACAAGACCGGTTGGGCTGTGTACGCGGGTTTCCGCTATGACCTCCCCTCGAAAACCAAGATCGGTTTCGAGTTCAACCATGGTTCCAAGGATTGGATCACCTTTGCCCCGGCAGCTGACGACATGTGGACCAGCAAGGTCGGTACCCGCGGCAATGTGTATGAGCCGTACATCATCCAGGAACTGAACCTCAAGCCGATCTCTTCATATCTGAGCAAGGCTTTCTTCAGGCTCGGCTACCAGTATTATGACTTTGAATACACCGGCAGCAATAACTGGGTTGGCGCACCGGTCAAAATCTCCGACATCAAACCTACCGACCTGATGCTTCTGGCTCCGTTGAAGGAAGCGCATGACGTTTACGCAACCTTCGAAGTTCACTTCTAATTTGGATTGTCTGTCTGGCGGGAGAGGGGTAACCTTCTCCCGCTTTTATTGCGTTTGAAATTAATCCCAACCCTGATAGTCTTTAAACATGGTTGTCAATCTCATTAAGTAGGAGCGTATTATGAAAAAGTATCTGTCATTGGTAGTGATGGTAGCGGTATTGGCGGTTTCTGTCTTCTCGCTTGCATCCAAGGCAAGTGCCGAAGATGTCAAAGTGGTAGGGGTCTTGACAAAGATCGTTCTGGCTGCCGACGGTAAATCCGCCACGGCAACCCTCAAGGACAACAAGACCGGCAACGACGTTGTTGTGGTGGTTACTGACGATCTGACACTCGATAAACTCAAGGACAAACGTATTGTTGAGGGTGATGAAATCCGCTGCAAATTCGATAAAGAAGGCGATAAAAACATAAGCAAGATATTCAAGAAGACAGCAGGCTGTTAAACTCCGCTTATCCACCCAAAGGAGAGTTCTTCATGTTCAGGAACAAATCCCGGTTGTCTGTATCAGTAATCGTGGCAACCGCCTTCATTCTGTCGTTCGCAACAACAGTCCTTGCTGAACAACAACCTGCCGCAAAACCGACCGCAGCTCAGATGTGCACCACCTGCCACAAGGCCGAAGCTAATACCATTCTGGGCCTTTTTGACAGCGTTGCCTTCAAGGCCAACATGATCCAGGTCAAGGTCGATAATGCCGTTCAACTCGTAAAATTCGATGAGGACGATGTCAAGGTTGTCACAGCCGATGGCAAGAAAATGGATGGTGCGGCCCTGCACAAGACTAAAAAAGGGCATGCGATCCGCATTGAATACACTGAAAACAACGGCATAAAGACAGCCGTGACAGTCGTGGAAAAACCGCCGGTCAAGGTTACGCCGGAAATGCTGATCACGACTGCCGAAGTAGAGAAGCTGGTGGCAAAGGGTCCGGACCAGGGCAAGTACTTCCTTTATGATGCCCGCCCATTGTTCCGTTTCCAGGAAGGAGCAATTCCCACTGCCGTAAGCATGCCATTTCCTGCTTTTGATAAGATGGCTGACCTGTTGCCTAAGGACAAGAATGCCTTTATTGTTTTTTACTGCGCAGGTATTTACTGCAACATGAGTTCAGGTTCGGCCGATAAGGCCAAAAAACTGGGCTACACCAACGTCAAGGTTTACGCCGATGGTATCCCCGCTTGGACAGCAAAGCATTACACGGTTTTGTCAGCCGGTTCCCTCAAGGAAGCTTGGATTGACAAGGCTATCCCTTATTTGCTGCTGGATGTGCGAGCACCCAAATTTGCCAACAAAGGTTTTATCAAAGGAGCTGTGACATTTCCGGTCTCACAGATTGCCAAACTGATAAAGAAGCTGCCGCCAGCGGAGAATAATCCGCCGCTCGTGGTTTGTGACGAAAAAGGCGGTAAACAGGCGCTGCAGGCAGCCAAAGCCTTGCTCAAGGCTGGATACGGCAACGTGAAAATTCTGTCGGGTGGTTTTGAAGGCTGGAAGTCCGCCAAGTTTGAGATTGCAACCGGCAGGCTTGCTTCCAAGGCAGTCTATGTTCCCAAACCAGACCCGGGCGAGATCGATATCGCAGTGTTCAAGGCGTATGCCGCTAATCTCCCGGCGAATGTTTTTATTCTGGATGTCAGAAATCTCAATGAAGTAAAAGCCGGGATGCTCAAGACCGCAAAAAATATTTCCCTGGAAGATTTGCCGGACCATGTAGCGGAAATTCCCAAGGACAAACTCATCATAGCCCAATGCTCTACCGGGTTACGGGCTGAAATGGCCTATTATGCCCTCAAGGACCTGGGCTTCTCCAACGTCAAATTCCTCAAAGCCAATAGTAAATTCGAAAAAGACGGAACTTATTCCATCACCACGGAATGACGTCATTTCACAGATGCCCACTACGTAATTAAGCGGAGTGGGCATCTGTTTCTGTGTCTCACTTAATAACAATCTGCCTATAATTAAGCACATATGCAGATTTATATAATTGGAATAAGCATTGCATAGATAAGATAGGTTTCTAAACTCCACCAAGGAGGTTTTGCAGTGACAACAAAGTGTTCACGCAGATCTTTTTTAAAGGCATCTGGGCTTGTATCTGCGGGATTGGCCATTACATCGACCCTTCCTGACAAGTTTCTCCTCTGGGCGGAAGAGCAGGGGATGCTTAAAGCTACTTACACACCAACTTTTTGCGAAATGTGTTTCTGGAAATGCGGCGCCATGGCCAAGGTGATCAATGGCCGGGTCGTCAAGCTGGAAGGCAACCCGGCACACCCCGGCGCTCGTGGCAAACTGTGCGCCAGGGGCAATGGCGGGGCAGGCCTTCTTTATGATCCTGACCGCCTGAAGACCCCGTTGATTAATACCGGGGCCCGTGGCGAGGGAAAATATAAAAAGGCGTCCTGGGACGAGGCACTTGGCTTTGCCGCGGAAAGGCTCAACAAAATCAAGCAGCAGTATGGTCCGGAAGCTGTGGCGATCTTCACCCACGGGACGCCAACCGACCATTTTCTGCCGTTGCTTTCAGCTTTTGGCAGCCCCAACGTCGGCATGCCCTCTTTTGCTCAGTGCCGGGGGCCACGCGATGTCGGCCTGGAGCTGACTTTTGGCGAGGCCATTGGTTCCCCCGAACGTTTGGACATGGTCAACAGCAAGGTTGTCGTGCTGTTCGGGTCCCACCTCGGCGAAAACATGCATAATTCCCAGGTACAGGATTTCTCCGAGGCCGTCGGGCGTGGAGCAAAGTTTATCGTTGTGGATCCGCGCTTTTCCATCGCTGCCGGTAAGGCTGAAACATGGTTGCCCATACGGCCGGCAACGGATATAGCGCTGATTCTTGCCTGGATTAACATAATTATCCAGCAAGGTCTGTACGACAAGGAATACATTGGGGCATATGCCAATGGTTTCAAGGAGCTGGCAGACGCAGTCAAGGAATACACCCCTGAGTGGGCGGAAAAGGAGACCGATCTGCCCGCAGCCCAGATTGTGGAAGCCGCGATTCTCATGGGTAAAAATGCCCCTGCCGTCTGTATCCATCCGGGGCGTCATTCCACCTGGTATGGTGACGATGTGCAACGCACCCGCGCCATTGCCATTCTCATGGCGCTGCTCGGCACTTGGGGGCGTCAGGGCGGCACATTTTTCGCCACCAAGGGTTCGTTTCCCAAGGCCGAATCAAAGCCATATCCAGAGCCGTCCAAGGCTGCCCTGAATCTCGGCAACTATCCGTTTGCCGGAGGCGAAGGGGTCACACAGGTTATCAGGACCGCCACGATCACCGGCCAGCCATATCCGATAAAGGGCTGGTTCGTAAGCGGGACCAATCTGATGAAGTCCATTCCTAACCAGCAGGAAACCGTGGAAGCGATCAAAAAGCTGGATCTGCTGATAGCGGTTGATGTCATGCCGTTTGATACGGTTATGCTGGCCGATGTGATCTTCCCGGAGTGCACCTATCTGGAACGTCACGATGCCCTGGCTGTGGGCAAGGGCAAATCACTGACCGTATCGCTGCGGCAGCCCGTAATCGAGCCGATGTACGACTCGAAGCCGGGTTGGTGGATTGCCAAGGAACTGGGCAAGCGCCTGGGGCTTGGCGAGTACTTCCCGTGGAATACCTACGAAGAAAAGATCAAGTCCCAGTGCAGCAATTGGGGCATCAGCTATGACGAACTGAAAACCAAAGGTGTCATTACGATCCCGGATACCGCCAATCCATACATAACCGCTGACAATCAGCCGGAATTCAAGACCAAATCCGGCAAGATCGAACTTTACAGCAGCGAACTCAAGGAAAATGGCTTCGATGCCGTGCCGCGCTACACCAATCACCAACGGCCGGCTGCCGGCGAGTTCCGCCTTATCTACGGCAGGAGCGCGGTTCACACGTTCAGCCGCACAACCAATAATCCCGAGCTGCACGAACTGTATCCGGAAAACGAGGTTTGGATCAACGTCCTCAAGGCAAGGGAATTGGGATTGATAAACGGTAACTATGTTTCTCTGGTTAACCAGGACGGAGTAAAAAGCACTCCGATAAAACTCAAGGTCACGGAACGGATCAGGGAAGACTGCGTTTACATGGTTCATGGTTTTGGGACCACCAGCCGGGAGTTGAAGAACGCTTTCGGCAAGGGCGCCGATGATCAGAGTCTGATCACCAAATATGCCGTTGACCCGATCTGCGGCGGAACCGGCATGAGAGTCAACTTTGTCCGTCTGCAAAAGGAGGTAAAACATGCCTAAGTATGCCATGGTAATTGACCAGCGACGCTGCGTTGCCTGCATGGCGTGTGTCGTGGCTTGTAAAAAGGAAAACGATGTCCCGCCCGGAGATTATCGAACCAGGGTGGTGGAACAGGTGGAAGGTGAATTCCCTGTTCTGCGGATGGAATTGCGCTCCGAGCTCTGTAACCACTGCGATAATCCACCCTGCGTGTATAACTGCCCCACCGGCGCATCCTATAAGAACAAGGAAAACGGTTTGGTGCTGCTGAAGTCTTACCGTTGTGTCGGCTGCAAGTCGTGCATTGCTGCCTGCCCCTATGATGCGCGTTACATCATTGAAGAAAAAGGTGTTGTGGATAAATGCACCTTCTGCGCGCACAGGCTAAAAGAAGGCAAAGAACCCGCCTGTGTCGCCACCTGCATCGGAAAATCGCGGATATTCGGCGACCTGGACGACCCCACAAGCACGGTCAGCCTCGCACTGAAGCAATATCATTCGGAGGTTTTGCTGAAGAGCGTCGGCACTAAACCTCGGGTGTACTACATCAGAAAATTCAGCAAACCGGAATAGGAGTGTAGCGCATGGAAATCACGGTTACCGGGTTGAACGCCATTACAAGTCCCCATCTCCATGTCTGGGACTGGCGTGTATCGTTGTATCTGTTTCTTGGGGGGCTCTCGGCCGGTTTGGCGATGATGAACTCCGTACTGCATGTCCGCAAAGGGGGCGAGCTGGCCGAGGGCGACAAGGCGGCGATCATGGCGCCGATTTATGTCCCCATCATCCTGACTATCGGCATGTTTTTCATCTTTCTCGATCTGGATAGCAAGCTGCACGTCTTCTGGTTCTATCTGACCATTCAACCGTTTTCGCCAATGTCGTGGGGTTCCTGGGGATTGCTTGTTTTTTACCCGGTCAGCATACTCTATGCCCTTGCCATGTTTCCGGAGAACAAACGGGGTCTCCTGATGTTCCGGCAACTGCAGGAGCTCTCAGCCTGGCTGAGCCGTTACAAGCTGCATCTTGCGGCACTGAATTTTGGTATTGGCATGTTTATCGGGATTTATACCGGGGTGCTGCTGAGTGCCTATGTGGCTCGTCCGCTTTGGAACTCCGCCCTGTTGCCGGTCATCTTCCTCACTTCGGCCATGTCGGCCGGAGCGGCATTCATGATCATCATTGCCAGCCAGAAGAAGGTGAAGCTGTTCTTTACCAAGGTGGAAATTTGGATGATCCTGGCCGAAATGGTCATGCTGCCGCTGTTCTTCTACGGCCAGTACATCGCCTCCGATGCGCAGCGCGAATCCATCATGCCGTTTTTCACTTTCAATCATGAGTACTTCTGGTATGGCCTGGCCATGCTGTTTCTGTTGTGGATCCTGCCGGCCGCGCTGGTCATGAAATACCTTGAGATCACCGAAGAGCATGGCGATGAATTGACCTCGGCGGCCCTGTTCAAGATGCACCTAAGCGCGCTGATGGTTCTGGCTGGAGGACTGGTCATACGTCTCTCCTTTGTCTACGCCGGGCAACTTAGCCATTTGTCTTGAAGTAGCCGTTTCAGGTGCCAATAGATTCAACTATCTGATTACTGGACAATTTTGTCAAATAAGAGAAAGATTTACCGTGTAGCAGTAGTAGAATGTTTAAAATGGTCTGGACATTTTCTGATAATGCTAGTATCAATATAAACTAATTTTGCCGGCCTACCGGACCAACAACATCAGAAAAGGGGAAAAAAATGAAGAAACTCATGGCGATGATGGTAGCAGCAATGATGGCATTGAGCTTTGCAACGGTTGTTCTGGCTGAGGAGAAGATAGAGGAAAAACCTGCAGCCGAAACCAAGGAAATGAAAAAAGAAGTTAAAAAAGAAAAGAAGAAAGCAAAAAAAGTCGAGAAAAAGACCACAGCCAAACCGGCTGCCAAAGGTAAAAAAGAAGTTTCCGGCTGCTGATAGCCATTTGATCTGCAATCAGGAGGCCGCTTTGCGCGTGCCTCCTTTTTTTTGTGTTATACTAGATGGCATGTGGATTGCATAATTGTAATTAAAGTGTTGTAATTTAGTGGTTTGGGCAAAACTGCACGGAGAAAAGGGGAATGCCATGAAAATCGGGATTAAAGCTAAATTGCTCGGGATGCTTACGATCATGTTGACCTTTATGATCATTATCGGGGCAATCGGTTTGGCCGGCTTCAAGGAGAGTAACCGTTCTTTGCAGGGGGTCTACGAAGACAACATGCAGAATATCAGCCTCCTGTCCAAGATCGACGGGCTGATGCGGGCCAACCGTATCCAGATGCTGCTCGCGCTTCAGCATGACCCCAAGAGCGAATTCAGCTCCCTGCATGATCATCCGGTCAGCGCCCATACCGACTTGGCCAAAAACTATATCGGAGAGATCGGCCAGGCTTGGAGCGCATTCTACGGCAAGCTGACGGACAGTAAATCCCGGGCTCTGGCTGATGCCTATAATGCCGAACGCATGAAGTACGAAACAGAAGGGCTTGATACCGCCATGAAGGCTGTACTGGCCGGCGACTATAATGCGGCCTATGCCATAACCGCGGATGTCATTAATCCCACCATTCAGAAGGCGAACAAGGCCATGGATGCCTTGATGCAACATGAGGTGGAACTGGCCAAGACAGCCCATGCCGATGCAATGTCCCGCTACAACATCTACAGGCTGGTAATCTTGGCGGCAATCCTGCTGGCGGTTGTCTGCGGCGCAGCTATTGGCTTGCCGGTGATCCGCTCTATCGGGCGTTCGTCTGCCATGCTCAGGGACGCTGCCTCGCAATTGGCCAGTGGCAACCTTACCGTGCGGGCTGAAGTCAAATCGAGCGACGAGATGGGCGATATCGGCGCTTCCTTCAACAGGATTGCCGATGCCTTTTCAGAGCTGGTAAATCAAGTCAGCAGCAGCGCCGATGGGGTTGCTGCCACCTCGGACGAACTCAAGAAATTATCCGATCAGATCCTGCTCGATTCCGAGCAGGTTGCTTCCAGATCCGTTTCGGTGGCCACGGCGGGCGAGGAGATGGCGGCAACCTCCAATGATATTGCGAGCAATTGCTCCATGGCCGTGGAAAGTGCCGCCAAGGCCAATGGTGCCGCCGAGAACGGAGCGGAAATAGTGCAACAAACGGTCCAGGGCATGTCGCGTATTGCCGCCAAGGTTCAGGACACCGCTCGAACCGTGGAAAACCTCGGAGTACGTTCCAACCAGATCGGCGAGATCATCAGGACCATCGAGGATATCGCCGACCAGACCAATCTGCTGGCGCTCAATGCAGCTATCGAGGCTGCCCGTGCCGGTGAGCAGGGCAGGGGATTTGCGGTTGTGGCGGATGAGGTGCGGGCCCTGGCGGAACGGACCACCCGTGCGACCCGGGAGATCGGCGAGATGATCAAGGCTATTCAGGGAGAAACGCGCAATGCCGTCGCTGCCATGGAGGAAGGTGTCGCAGAGGTTGGCCGGGGCACCGAAGATGCGGCACGTTCCGGGCAGGCCTTGCAGGAGATCCTTGACCAGGTCAATGAGGTTACCGGCCAGATCAACCAGATTGCCACGGCTGCCGAAGAGCAGACCGCGACTACCAATGAAATCAGCGGCAATATGATCCAGATTACCGAGATGGCTCAGACAACCGCCGGTAGTGCCCATGTGACCAACGGTTCAGTGGAGAGCTTGTTGGGGTTATCCCAGGGATTGCGAAACATTGTGGGGCGCTACCGGGTATAGTCTGACTTGGTTGTCCCTTTAAATCAGATCTCCGATGTCGGAGGAGTTGCTCCAAAGACTCCGAAAATGCTGGATATGAAATCCGCGAGGAGAGGATTTGCCGGGATTGTCGTATTGACGATGAGCGTTCTCTGGTGGGTGTGATTAAAGCCCTCGATCTTATGCTCCCTGAGAGTCCCCTGTTTGACATGTTCGGCAACCAGCGTGCGGGAGGCAAAGGTTATGCCGTTTCCGTCGCGTGCCGCACGCAGGATCAAGTGCAGGTCATCGCACACGATAGTCCTGGCGAATTCGGCGCAATCCCGGCCGATGTTGTCCATGTTGAAGGCTAGCATCTTGCTGGAGCAGCACCCTTCCGATCTCAGGTAGAGATCATTGTTCAACAGCCTGTCAATGGACACGGTTCCCGAATCCAAGCCCAAGCCGGGAGAGGTAACAAAGACCAGTTCATCATCCGGCAACGAATAAGTCTTGAAATCACCCAGATCAAAGCATTCATAGTGTTCGATAACCCCTGCCTGGTAGATCCCTTCCCGCAGACCCTCCACCACCTTGTCCGGCAATTCGAAAAAGAACTTCATCTCCGAGATGCCTGAATGCGACAGCATGAACGTCTGCATGATCTCGGGCAGATAGGCAATGCCAAAGGCCGGGGTGCAGCAGAAGGTGACACCCGGCATCGAATTCAGCCCCTTTAAGTCCTGCAGCAGCTCCTTTTCCAGCGCCATCATCTTTTCAGCCTTTCCCAGGACTATCCGCCCGGCCTCGGTCGGCTTCAGCACCGGACCGCTCCGGTCAACGAGCGGGCAACCGTACTGATCCTCCAAAAACTGTATGCGGCGCGAGACCGCGGACTGGGTCACGCAAAGATTTTCCGCAGCCTTGGAAAAGCTGCCCATCATTAAAGAAACTATAAGGGTCTGAAGATATTCGGATTTCATTTTAGAGACCTCTAACTTATTGGTATGATGAATAAAACGCATGACGGTATGAGTATATTTCGTTTCCACTATATTGTAAACAGGGAATAGAATGCAGCCCTAATGAATATAAAAAAACTCATATGGTCTTGTTCATAACAAAAACGCATAGGGATAACCGGATATGGGAGTGAAATTAATGAGCAGCAACCGCGTAACAACCATCTGTATGTGTCTGGTCTTATGGAGTGCGTGCTGTCATGCGGATACGTTGATCATCAAGTACAGTTCCGGCAAGACACAGTCGATTACTCTCGACGACTCGATCCAGGCTATCGGTTCGCTCCGATATCTGGCCGGCGAAGGCAAGAGCAATGGCAACTCCGGGGCTTCAGAGAGCAAGACGCCGCAGCATGCCGTCATTACGGACAAGCCGGAGGCAAAGCCGGATGTCAAGGCTGCTCCGGCGACAAAAGGCAATGTCAAGTTCAGGTGGGCAAAGCCGATGGAGGGAGAATAACCCGGTGAAACACCCTGAAACCGTTGAAATCATCCAGGCAGTACCTCCTTCATTGTGATTGCCGGCGGCATCAGTCCGCCGGCCTTTTTTCGGACATTCGGCGTTCGCGCGGATGTCGAAGGGGTTACCTATAAATGTTAATTCTTGCGGAGATCGAAGGGAGGTGGTTGGAAACACCTTGAATGCTGATGGTTGCCAGGTTGTAAAGTGGTTTCAAAAACTTTTTGAGGAGGATTTATGTCGGAAAGGATGATGAAGAAGAGCAAGCTGTTTATCGCCTCGTTACTGGGAACAGTGATGGTTGCTGCCCTAACCCTGTGGGGGTGCGGCAGCAGTGGAACACAAACTTATGATGTACCGCCTGCGCCACAACCTGCAGGGCTGGTAACCGCCAGCAAAAATGCTGTTGCAACTGCTGCAGATCTTAAAGCATGGATAGATGGTGGATATATAAATAATAGCGTTGCCAAGTCAGTTTCTAAGTCTGTAAGCGCCACAACAACAGCACAGAAACTTGTAATCCTTGATGTAACAGATCCTGCGAAATACACGGCAGGTCACATTCCCGGCGCACAGTTAATGAATACCACGGAATACAATCAGACAAGGCTCGAAGGTCTTGCGCCAATGACAACACAAGTTGTTGATGGCACGATAATAGACCCTGTTATCAAGCGAAGCGGCATTGATGCCAATACCACCATTGTTTTTACAGTAAATAAAGGTGGAAGCTTCATGAATATGGCACGCGCATATTTTACTTTCCGCTATTGGGGATTTCCAAAGGAACGCCTGAAAATATTGGATGGCGGGGATGATACATGGGTAGATGCAGGTTATGCATTGACTACGGATCTTCCCATAGTTACACCCTCAACTTACAGTGTGAAAAACAACACCAATAACTTTCAGATGCGCAGTGCAATTGGTGACATGATCGCTTTAGTCGACAATATCAATCTTGGCACGGTGAAAACAGATGCTACCGGCGTCTCCATACTGGATGAGAGAGGTGGAAGTCCCACGGTATATATTGCCAATGCCAATGTAGACGATTTTGCGCAATACTCAAACGTGATCTCAGGAAAAACTTCGACCTACAAGGATAAAGCAGCCTTGACCGCGCGTCTTGCCACTTTTGGCGTAACGGCACAAAAGGCAATGACATATGTCTACTGCGCCTCCGGCACCAGGGCATCAACCACCTTCTTCGTGCTTGATGGCATCTTGGGTTGGCCGGTAAATCTCTACGACGGTTCCTGGGGACAATGGGGTTCCTACTACTTAAATACAGTTACAGCAGCAAACAACCTCCCTGCCACCAGCCCCTGGCGCGTTGATATCAACACCCCCGGTACAAATTTGCCCCGCACAACAGGTGTCTTGACCACGACCGGCACTGTTGCCATGGCGCTTGATCCTATTGCATCTGCCATGTACTCGGTAACCGATCCACGTGCCAATCAGATAAAGGTTACTGATCTGCTCTATATCACGCCGGTAGTCACTACCCCAACAACAACTACTCCCAGTGGCGGTTCGGCGCCGGGTGGCTGCTAATACCTGTTTTTGATGTAATGCCCGGATAAGGGTTGACCTATTTGAAAGGAGTTTAAAGATGAAAAAAAATATACTTGGCGCTGTGCTAGCTGGCGTCACGCTTTTTGCCGGCACGGCCTTTGCCGGACCGCAGATGACATTCGGCCCTAACGAGGAGGGTTTGTTGCAGCTTGATTACAAGGGGCAGTTCCAGATGTCGATACGGGACAACGGCTCCGGCCCCACCAAGGACGATGCAACCATGGGCTTCAACTTTCGCCGTAACCGCCTGGCTCTGATGGGCAAGTACGGCGATATCCTGGGCCTGTATGTCCAGACTGAATTCGTGGAGCATCAGGATATCCAGACTTTCACCGTGCGGGATGACAACAGCGGTTCCGAGTTTCAGATCCTGGATGCGGTGATGCGCTTCAACTTCAACAATGCCTTCCATGTGAATGCCGGCAAATTCAAGTACAACTTCTCCCGTGAGAACCTGGAGGCGTGCGAAGCGCCCCTGACGCTCGATCGCTCGCTCTTTATCAGGGCGCCGTATGTTACCACCAGGGACCGGGGTGTTGCTGTCTGGGGCAACCTGTTCAACGATATCATCCAGTACCGGGCCGATGCCATGGAAGGGCGGTCGGCCACGACAGCCGCTGCTCCTGCCCCGAAATCCAATTTCAGGTATTCCGTCCGCGGCCATGTTAGCCTGTTGGACCCGGAGAAGGATTACGGTTACAAGGGCACCTACCTGGGCAAGAAAAAGGTGCTGACAGTCGGCGCCGCCTACCAGTACGAGCCTGACGTTGCCTACTCCGACACCGTTGCCAAGACCGGAGCCCAGGATTACAAGGCCTGGACAGCAGATATCTTCTTCGAGTATCCGCTGGAGAAGATCGGCACCGTGACCGCCTCCTTTGCCTACGAAGACATCGATCTTGGCGACGCCTACAAGGGCGCCAATCCGGATCCCGACACCATTGGTCTTAACGGCCAGAAGAACGGCTATTACATCAAGGGTGGTTACATGCTTCCCATGCTGCCGCTCCAGTTTTTCGGGCGTTATGAAAAATGGAGTTTCGCCAACCTGAACGGCGTCTATGACCAGCGGGTCGATTGGTATGCCGGCGGAGCAAATTACTATTTCCGCGACCAGAACCTGAAGCTGACCCTGGAGATCAGCAAGACCTCGTTCGACAAGGGTACAAAGACGTCCCTGGATGAAACCAAGGATTTCACGTCTTTCATCACCCAGTTGCAGCTGATTTTCTGATTCATGCTACACATCGACATGCAAATATGCTAAAAAGGAAATGTATCTAAATCGAACTCTGTGCATCTCCCGGCAAGACCGGGGGATTGCCCAGAGGAGATGTATGGAAAAATGCCGGTTCAACTTGATCGTAGCGGCCTGTCTCTTTCTGGGATGGGCCGCTTCATGTCTGGTGGGGTGTTCGATCTCCACTAAAGAGGAATCGGGTTGCGTCTCCTGCCATTCTGGTCTTGAAAGCGCCTCGAAGCACCACCCCTCCTGCATCTCCTGCCATGGCGGCAATGAAAAGACCCGCGACAAGAAAACAGCCCATGCGCAGATGTATGGCCCGAAAAACCCGGCCAGCCCGGAATTCTGGGACAAATCGTGCGGTGCCTGCCATGCCTATCAGCTTGGCCGGGTAAAATCCAATCTCATGTACACCAACACCGGGATGATCAGGAACATCCAGCTGACCTGGGAGGGAGAGGACAACAACCTCTATTCAACCAAGGCAGGGGATCTCTTTGACGCGCTCGGCAATCCCAGGCATCTGAAGGGGGTTGACGAACTGGACAATCTATCCGGTGAACTTTATCGGAAATTTTGCTCTCAGTGCCATGTGGGCCACGAAACCACCGATGTCTACAGCGCCAGTCACGCCTCCGGCTGTGCTGCCTGTCATTTTCCATTCAACGATACCGCTACCTACGAAGGCAAGGACGTCACTATGCGCGGCAAAGCCCCGTATTCCGCCAGCCATGCCATGGAGCCGCTGCCTGATACCAAGGCTTGTTCCCGCTGCCACAATCGCAGCGGCCGGATCGCCTTTTCGTACCAGGGGCTGTACGATGGCAACGATGGCCTGGTCCCTACCCGGAGAGGGGAGGGCGGACCCGAGATGGCCAGCGGAGCCCGCAACCTGGTGCACATTGCGCCGGATGTCCATTTTGCTGCCGGCATGGAATGCATCGATTGCCACACCTCGCGGGATGTCATGGGTGACGGCTATGCCTACCGGAACATGTATCTGCAGACCGAGGTGAGCTGCGAGGATTGCCACGGCAGCGCCACGGAGCTGCCGCGCTACCGGGAGATCACCCGCGAAAACGACGAGGCGCTGCGCGAGTCGCGCTCCTACAAACAGCCGATGCGGGCCGGCATGCGGATGATCCAGACCTCGAAGGGCCGCAGTTATTCCAACGTCTTCTACCAGAACGGTGCCATCTGGCTGCAGGGCAAGCGGAGCGGCAAACTGCTCCGAAGCAAGGTGATCACCGGCACCCCGGAACACACCATTGCCGGGCACGGCCGGCTGGAGTGCTACAGCTGCCATTCCCGCACCGTGGTACAATGTTACGGGTGCCATACCAAATATGACAAAACAGCCACTGGCAGGGATTTTATCAAGGGGTTGGATACGCCTGGGGCTTTCAGCGAGACCGAGGATATCCGCATGCTCTATCCCTTTCCGTTGGCACTCAACCAGCGGGGCCGCATCTCGCCGGTCACGCCGGGCTGCCAGACATTCGTCACCGTGGCCGAGGAAAATGGCGCGCTCTCAAAGTCGGAGTATGTCTCGCGCTTCAAGGGGAAGCAACAGTTGCGTTTTGCGCCATTTTACTCCCACAATACCGGAAAAATAGCGGTCGGGTGCGCCGAATGCCACGGCAATCCGGCTTTCTTCGGCTTTGGCCAGCATATCGTCGAGGGAGCCGGCATCCGCGGCACCCTCATCTGCGAGCGATCCGACTCCAAGCCCCTGGACGGTTTTCTGACCATGGAAAAGGGGCGGGTGAAAGCCTTTTCCGCCATCACCCGCGAGAATGCCCGCCCCATGAATGGCGCCGAAATTAAACGGGCGCTCTCCGTAAACCTCTGCCTTCCTTGCCATCCCAAGGCAAAGGACCCGATCTATCGGAAAGGACTCGATTATCGTGCGCTTGATGATGCACTTCATCGTCGCCTGTTGTCTGGCCGCTAGTCTGTTTCCTCCCCTTGCCGAGGGTGGGGAGAATTGCACGGTCTGCCATCGCGTGGCTCTAAAGGATGTCCATGCCAAGCTCCCTTGTCTGGCGTGCCACCTGAGGGAGAGCGGCACGGTCGAGGACCCTGCTGCCATCGGCAATCGCGCCGTTGGTTGCGTAGCCTGCCACAAGGGGCATGAGCGCATCTTCGATCACAGCATGGTCAGTCGCACGGGCGAGCGCCGGTTTGTCCAACGCACCTATGGCCGAGAGGACAAAGGCTTCTGGGGAAAGAACTGTGACTCCTGCCATGTCCAGGGGTGCCAGGACTGCCATGGCAAGGGGCATGGGGTCGGCAAGCCGGAAGTCGGGACCTGCCAGAACTGCCACCGGGGGTATTTCGTTGGCTGGGATTATTCCGGGCGCGCGCCTCGCGAGGACAACATGCGCTACCAGCGCGGCATGGCCGCCAATGGCGAGATGTTCCAGAAGATGCTGCCCGATGTCCACTATGCCGCGGGCATGAAATGCGGCGCCTGCCACTCCATGGCCAGCCTGGCCCAGGGGCGCAGATCATCCAAGGGGTGCCGGGATTGCCACAAGCCCAGCCCGAAGGTTCTCGAACACCGCATAGCCGCGCATCTGGAGCGCCTGGAGTGTTACGCCTGCCATTCCGCCTGGGCGGCCCAGGAGTACGGCACCTTCTTCCTGCGCTTTCGGGATCCGCGACTGAAGGAGGACTTTGACCTGAAGCCGGGCTATAGCGAGGATTATCTCTCCAGCGCTTACCTGAGGATGCAGGATGCGCCGCCTTTGGGCATCAACGGCGCCGGACGCGTCAGCCCGATCCGCCCGCAGTTCATTGCCTATTACACCGATATTCAGGACGCCCGCAAAGGCGGTCCCGAAAATCTGCTGCTGGCCGCCGAGTGGCGTGCGTTCTTCCCCCATACGATCAGGAAGGGGACCGTTCCCTGCGAGGGGTGCCATGACAGCCCGCGCCGCTTTTTGTTGGAACCGGCCGGCCAGCGTATCTACCAGCTCAAGAAAGATGGCATGACCCTGGAATCGTTCTGGGACCAGGCTGGCCAAAAGGTCGTGAACGGCGCCTTCATGCCCGCCGACCGCTACCGGGTCATGAGTGCCAAAGGACCGGTCTACGTCAAGGAATACATCAAAAAATGGAAAACATTCCTCAATCGCGTCGAACCTTCCTCGCGTCCATAGCCCTGCTGGTTGCTTCAGCAACCATGCTGCGCCGTTTCCTGACTCCGCGCACCAAGCCGCAGCGCAAGGTGCTGGTGAGCGTGGCCAGGGCAGACATCCCTCCCCTGGGGGCGCTGGTGTACCGGGAGTCCAGGGTGGCGCTCATGCAGGCCAACGGCGAGATCTATGCCCTGAGCCTGGTCTGCACCCACCTGGGCTGTACGCTGAATGTAACCAGCGAAAAGCTTTCCTGCCCCTGCCACGGCAGCGAGTTCGATCGGCGGGGAAAGGTGCTGAAGGGGCCGGCCGACCGGCCGCTCGAAAGGATGAAAGTGGAAGTGCGGGAGGGGATGGTTGAGGTGGTGGCGGGATAATCAATCAAGGCAGGTCGGATAGCGGGTTTCAGCTACTAACCATGGGCGGCATTGCAGACGATCAGGCTTCCTCGTCCCCTTTTCACGCCATCTGCGTTTGTTGTGTTGAACCAGATGCAACAATGTATTACAATGCAACAAAAGTATTACTGCGTGCATAAAGTACAACAGGAGGCTGTCATGCTCTCAACCGTGACAACAAAGGGGCAGGTAACCATCCCCGCGGATATACGAACGCGTTTCCATATTCAGCCAAACGACAGGGTTGACTTTTTTGTGGATGGCGAACGAATCGTTATTACCCCTGTCAGGACGCTCAAGCAGCTTCGCGGGGCTGTCGCCACAACCGGAGCCGGTGACATCGCCGTGGAGCGGGAAACGGCAAAACGAATGGTTGCCGGACGGATTAAGGATGAGATTGCATGAACAGGTGCTTTGTCGATACCAACCTGTTCATCCGTTATCTGACAAACGACGATCCTGCCCTGGCTGACCGGGTGGAGAGGTTGCTGGATGACGCCGCGGCCGGCGCTGTGCAACTCGTGACAACCGAACTGGTGATGGCCGAAACCGTTTGGGTTCTGGAATCATCGTACCGCCTGAATCATGTCCTGATTGCACCCCTGGTACGCGGCATACTTGCAACACCGGGGCTGGAGGTCATAAACGGCGACCTGATCGGCAAGGCGCTTATCATGTATGAATTGCAGAATATAGATTTTGTGGATGCCTATATTGCGGCTCTGATGGAAAAACAGGGGATACAGGATATATACTCGTACGACAGGAAACACCTTTCACGGGTAAAGAATATTAATCGCAAGGAACCGTGAAGTTATTTCGGCTTCCTTCTCCGGATTAAAACGGGTCCAGGCGGATCGCGAATGCTCAGACTGTGACCCGGAATTCGGCGCCATCAGCGGAATTGCATGCCGACAGGCTTCCTCCCATATTCTGCTCGATAATCATCTTGGACATGTAGAGACCGATACCCGTTCCTTTTCCCGATTCCTTGGTCGTGAAATACGGGTTGAATATCCTGGGCAGGATCTTTTCCGAGATACCTCCGGCATTGTCGGCAATGATCACGATTGAACGCCCTTCCTCGGCTGTAATGCGGATCTTGATGGCGGGATTGTGTACCTTGCGTTCCACGAGCACGTCACGGGCATTGGAAAGAATGTTGAGCAGAACCTGCGCATATTCGTTCCGGTAGCCGGTTATATCGACCTTGTCGTCGGCATGCAGATCTACCCGGATATTGCAGGTTTTCAGGCTGGCGCCGATGAAATCGAGCGCCCTGTGCACCGATGTGTTGACGCTGAAGGTTTGCCTCTGCTTGTCCTGGCTGAAAAAATTACGGAAATCGTCTATGGTGCCGGACATGAAAGTTATGATGCCCATGATTTTATCGACATCCTTGCGCACTTCTTCCGGTTTCAGGTCGCCGCTTTCCATGAAATAACCCAGCCCCTGGGCGATCAGGCCGATGTTGTTGAGCGGTTGACGCCACTGGTGGGCAATGTTGTTGATCATCTCTCCCATGACGGCAAGACGGCCCTGCAGAATCAGCGCCTGATCCTTTTGCCGCAGATCGTTGACTGCCGCAATAATGCGTTCTTCAAGGGAGCTGTTCAATTCTTCCAGTTGCCGCTGCTTGAGCGCCAACGCCTCCTGGACCGCTTTCCGTTCCGCAATCTCCTGTTCCAGCAACAGAGTTTTTTCGTGAAGAGAGTCCTCGGCCTGTTTGCGCTTGGTGATGTCGCGGGTGATGGCAAGGAGGGAAACGATTTCGCCATGCTCATTGTGAAACGGCACCGCATGGGTATCGAGCCAGAGCTGTTTCCCATCGAGACTATTCATTAGGAATTCAAGGCCTCCTGCCCTGTCCTGAAAAACCCCTTCCACTACGGCTATGAAGGCATCGCGAAAACCGGGATCAACCAGGGGATAGAGAGATTGTCCCTTGACCTGGTCGAGCGAATCCGCCCCGATCATGGCCAAGCCGGCCCTGTTCATCATCAGCACAGTGCCGTCCGGCGCCAGCAATTTCAGGCATTCCGGTTCGCTGTCGATGATCGCCCGAAGAAAGCGCTCGCTTTCGCGCAGGGCATCTTCCGCCTGTTTGCGGGCGGTAATGTCGGTGACCATGGTAAAGGAACCGCCGAATATTCCTTCCCGGTTGAATATGGGGGCACCCGAGAGCAAGACCCAGGTTTTTTTGCCGTCTTTGTGGAGCAGTTCCAGTTCATAATGGCTTTGCTGCCCTTTTTTGCGGAGTTCCACATTGGCCAAAACCCTTTCGGTGAATGGATTGGCAACAAAGTCCAGGAGCGGGCGACCGATCACCTGCTCCGGGGTAAGGCCGAGCATATCCGCCATGCGCCTATTGACATAGGTGGTCCTTAATTCCGCATCAATTGCCCAGATCCCCTCCCGGGCCGTCTCTACGATTCTGCGGAAGCGCTCTTCCGATTCCCTCAAGACCGCCTGCTGGTCCTCCAGGGCCGTAACCATGCGGTTGAAGGCCAGCGCCAGGGTCCCTATCTCGTCGCTGGCATCAACAGCCATGAGTCGGCCAGCGCCAAGGTTGTCGGGCAGCGATTCCACATGCCTGGTCATGGCCATGAGCGGATCGGTCAGTCGCTTCATGAGAAGCCAGGAGATTATCAGAACAACGATAATAACCGCCGGGGTCGCCCAAAGGAAAATGTGCTTTGCCGTGGTCAACGGGGCATAGGCTTCGGCAATCGGCATGGTGGCTGCGAGGATCCAGCCGGTTGTGCGGAGGCGCCGGCAGGAAGAAAGAACTGGAGCGCCCTTGGTGGTAGTTGTCTCACCGCTCCCTTCAAACCCTGTCAGAGCCTTTTCGTACAGTG
>Ga0172380_10003962_pt1 | contig 19639 bp, 20 predicted proteins | sample Leawe162metaG_FD_119747 | JGI IMG/M metagenome (GOLD analysis project Ga0172380, IMG submission 119747) | Leachate microbial communities from a municipal landfill in Southern Ontario, Canada - Leachate well 162 metaG | ecosystem: Engineered > Solid waste > Landfill > Unclassified | place... | reverse complement strand
GGAGGGTTTATAATAATAACAAGAGGATTGAAATTGGCAAAACTTACGGAGCGAACAAGATGTAACGGCACTTGGACTGAGGCCCAGTTCAGAAGCTTCATCAAGAATCAGCTTAGGCATGCAACCCTAAAGTGGGCGCCTATCCAGGTTTGTATGAAAGAAGCAACAACTAGGCGTGGGTGGAAGATGTGTGCCTGCTGCAAGCAGGAGGTGCCAGTGTCCATCATAGACCAAGCTACAGGTAAAAGGGTTAAGAACATTTTCTGCGACCACATAGACCCCATTGTCCCCGTATCAGGGTGGGAAAGTTGGGACAGTTGTATCGACAGAATGTTCTGTGAGTTAGATAATCTACAAGCTTTGTGTGGCAAGTGCCACAAAGAAAAGAGCTTAGAAGAAACCCAACAGAGAGCCGAGATAAGGAGAAGTAAGTGAACGTTGATAAACTGTCTACGTTTGGAGACATTGCCAATAAGAAAGTTCGAGCATACAACCGTTGTGTTATGTGGATTCGTGCCAGTTCTGGCGGAGGCCTTGCAGCGGGTACAGTATACCTCAAGGGTATTGATGAAGAAGGCCGCCAAGAAGTTGTGGCGATGCTTAGGGATATGCAAGCAAGGGGATATAGCACGGTTCGCCGTGAAGTGGTAGGTTCCATCTAATGGCTAAAATACTGCTGTTGGATTTTGAAACCAGCCCCTCGTTGGCATTCGTATGGAAGTTCTGGCAGGAGAACGTCTCCCCCAAACAAGTGAAAGAGAATAGTCAGATACTCTCCGCAGCTTGGAAGTGGTTAGGGGAGGATGAGGTGTATTATGCTGAGGCTAGGAAAGGCTCTGACCGTAAGGTTATCCGCCCTGTCCATGCAGCCCTTGAAGAAGCAGACATTGTCATTGCACACAATGCAAAGAAGTTTGACTTGCCTGTCTTCAACTCAAGGTCTGTAGTAAATGGCTTCGGACCACCAGCCCCCTATAAGGTGGTGGACACACTCATCGAAGCTAGGAAGAACTTTAGGTTCGGCAGTAACTCCTTGGAGTTCCTTGCCCAGTACCTAGGCTGTACGCCGAAACAGTCTCACAAGAAGTTCCCTGGGTTTGAGTTGTGGAAGGAGTGCCTCTCTGGCAACGACGAGGCATGGGCAGAGCTACAGGCATACAACATCCAAGATGTACTAACCTTGGAAGAAGTGTACCTCAAGCTCAGGCCTTGGATGACCAGACACCCGAACATTGGTGTCTACTCTGAAGAGACTGTGCCCGTATGTCCGAGGTGTGGCGGCAATCACATCAACTATCGTGGCTTCTACCGTACCAACATCTCCAAGTTCCAGAGGTTCGTATGTAAGGACTGTGGTTCATGGGGCAGGCTGCGTACTAACGAGATGCCTAAGGAAGTTATGGAGTCACTCGCAGTAGGAGCAGCTGACTAATGGAAGATGATGATCTGCAGATGTTGCCAGCAGAAGTACCAATGATTGAGGAGCCAAGGGGTAGGGTGTTTCACTTCTACATCACTGGCACCATTGGGGATGCGGCTGGTTACATTAAGATGATACACACCATCAAGTCTTGCGGACCTAACGATCTAGTCTATCTGCACATCAACTCTCCCGGTGGCTACCTGCACACAGCAATACAAATCATACATGCCATAGGATCATGCCGTGGCACGGTGGTTACTTGCGCAGAGGGTCTGGTGGCTTCGGCTGCCAGCCTTCTGTTCTTCGCAGGGCATGCAATGGAGATTGGTGAATTCTCAACAGTGATGGCACATGATGCCAGTGGTGGGGAGTTTGGCACTATGGCTAACATGGAGTTGTCTATCGTTCACTTCAGGTCCACATACCGTAAGCTGTGTGAGTCCATCTACGGGCAGTTCCTAACCAAGAAGGAAATGGCGAGGATTGTGGATGGCGGCTCTGTATACCTAGACAGTGAACAAACCAGAAGGAAAGTGGAGGCTGCCCGTAAGAAGGCAATGAAGCAACCTAAATGACATACATCACCACCTATCTGGGTAACAAGGTTGATCTAATCAACCCCACCCCAGACATGATAGACATAGTAGATATTGCGCACCACCTAGCCCAGATCAATAGGTATGTAGGGGCCGCAAGGTTCCCATACTCCGTAGCACAACACAGCTTCCTGATGTCTCACATGGTGAGTCAGGAGAACGCTTTAACAGCGTTGCTGCACGATGCTACTGAGGCATACCTAGGTGACATAAGCTATCCTCTGAAGTCACTGCTGCCTGACTACAGGGCAGTTGAGGATAAATTCTGGAGGGTGATTGCTACTAAGTTTGGTCTTCCGCACGAGATGCCAGCAGAAGTTAAGAGGGCTGACACACTCATCAGGAACGCAGAGAAGAACGCCTTGTTCTTGAACAGCCCAGATTGGCATGAAGTGGACAGTGACGAGTTCGTTATGCCAGAAGTATACCCAATGAGCTTTACTAGGGCTGAGCTGTCCTTCCGTAAAAGGTGGCTAGACCTTTGCGACATCAATAATAATAAACATAAAGAGGTTGTGTATGAAGGTAATGGTAAAAGCAGGTTGCAGGAAATCAGAGAAGATAAAAGAGTGGCTTGAGGTTACAGGCCTTCAGGTGTATGCTATGCCGATGGATGTGGATAGCTGGCCTGTCATTGCAAAAGGTATGAACATCACAGACACACCAGCTCTGATTGATAACAACGAGAAGGTGCACACCAAGATTGACGACATCAAAAACATAGTAAGGAGTTATGCTATTGAATGCCAGAACGTCTAAGTACTTGAGAAAGAAGTCTTACGAATTGGCAGCAGAGTGGATTAAGACAATGCTGCCAGAAGACCAGAGGGACGCTGTTACTGTACAGTCAGTGAAGGCCTTTGAGAAGGAGCAAGAGAAGCATGTGTACGCTAACAACAAAGTTATCGTCTCTGCCTACAGCTCTCGCTGGTTCTACAACAGGCTGAAGAAGGCTGTCCGTACTTCCACCTACCCAGACTTTACATTGAAGTCAGTGGCAGAGCTCGGTGAGTAAGGGCATAGCCTATCCCGACAACAACCCAAAAGCAGCAATGGGGGCCACCAAGGCCCCGTTGCACTTGGTCCCTCCAGCCCTTATGATAGGGGCTGCTGAGGCCATGGCTGATGGTGCAAGAAAATATGGCCCATATAATTTCCGTGACTCTGGGATAGCTGCCAGCGTATACATGGGGGCCATCGAGAGGCATTTGTTCTCTTGGTGGGACGGAGAAGATATGACCAGAGACAGTAAGATACACCACCTGAAAGCCATAGCAGCAGACGTAGGACTTATGCTGGATGCAATGGCCAAGGGCACATTCGTTGATGACAGGCCCACCAGTGGTGGTGCTGCTGACCTATTACAGGATTGGGAGGATAGGATTGGAAGATCAAATAGCTTACGAAGCCACGACGTCACCAGAGGGGGAGTGGCAGGACAGTGTGCTGCTAGTCCACAACCAGCTGAGGAGCTACAAGCTAAATCCCTCGGCCCTTATCACAGTGGCGGATATTGCATCCCTATTGGCGACCTTGAACATGCAAGTAACATTGTACGGGGATACGACATTAGAACAGCTGGGGCACGACGCCAGGTTTTGGATTGAGGTAGATGAGACGGCCTAGAGAAATCTTTGTGTTTGGGTCTAACCTAGCAGGCAGGCATGGACGTGGGGCTGCTAGGGAGGCCTACCTCAAACATGGGGCGGAGTACGGAAAGGGTATTGGGCTAGTGGGGGATAGTTACGCCATACCCACCAAGGATTACTACATTCGTACACTCCCGCTTAGTGTCATCAAAGAGCATGTAGGGAATTTTATTAACTTCGCAACTCGTAACCCAGACCTTCAGTTTAATATAACGAAGGTAGGGTCAGGGCTAGCTGGGTACAACTGGGACACAGAGATGCGCCCACTATTCCCTAAAAAACTACCACACAATTGTAGGTTTATAGAAGATGCAGCTATTCCCACTGTATAATACAGCGATAACAGAGCAAATCTCCACAGCCACCTTCTTCCCCCTGCTCAACGAGGATCAATGCAAAGGCCTTGTAGAGCGTTATGGGGAAGGTGCTGGCCTACCCGGTAGGGTAGCAGGGGAAAAGCTAGATAAGGGCAAGAGGAGCGCCACAGTGTTCACAATACCCCAGGATGGGGACAGTGAGTGGTTGTATAAACTTGTGGCTGAGAGGGTGGCGGGATATAACCAATTCGGCTATGACTTCGATGTGTCAGGGATATACACAGAGTTTCAACTTGTCAAGTATTCCGAGGGGGATCACTACGACTGGCACCTAGACATAGGCCCAGGCATAGCAGCCCACAGGAAACTGTCTGTAGTTATACAGCTGAGCAACCCTGCTGATTATGAGGGAGGGGAGTTGGTTGTTAATGCAGGCACAGAACGTACATGCCCTAAGGACAGGGGACACATCATTGTGTTCCCAAGCTATGTGCTCCACAAGGTTGCCCCTGTTACCAAGGGCAAGAGGTGGTCACTAGTGTGTTGGTGCTTAGGACAACGTAGGTTTAGGTAATGAAAAACCCCCGTTCAGCGCAACCTGTTCGGGGGTTTCTTTTATGGGAGTACGGCTTCAGTCACAGTGCCTATGGTGTTTGATACCACCTCAGCTTGTGGTGTACCGTCTGTACCTACCTTCCTAAACTTGAAGGAATAGGCCTCCCCTTCAGCTTCTAGGATCACCTCCTCAGAGTTGTTAAACACCATTGACTTCCCCTCTATGATTGTGCCATTAGGTTTACTAATGGTTATAGAGTTGAAGGAACAGGCTGCCAGCATGAGAGCTGTCAGTACTACAATAAACCATTTCAATTTATTCTCTCCACCTTGCCGTACTCCAGTTTATAAATGGGGATGACGGCACCTTCCTTTTCATTAGCCAATCCCGTAGCAATCTGTACGTACTTAGACCTAGCCTTCAACAACATATCAGTTGTCCTTCCTCTGGCCTTTGGTCCACCACACTTCCTTATGATGTAAGCCAACTCTTGGTCTATCAAATCATTCTCACTTTCTGGTATGACGCCTTTGGCTATAAGCCAATGCAAAATGTCATGCCACAAACTGCCTTCCAATATCCAGTTGAAGTCGGGGAACTTAGTAGCCCCGTCCCACCCACAGAACCTCTTAGCCACCAACGTCCTTGAGTCCTTGTTGACAGCATACCACTCATTCTCATAGTCACGGAGTATTGTGAGTGGGGTGTGTATCTGATGCACAGCAGGCTCAGCCAGCATATAGTTTATATCTTTATAGAATATAATCAAAGCTGTCCCTCCACTACTTGCATAGACCAGTATGTCAATATCTTTCTGACATAGTCTTTAGTCTCTTTACTATTCTTATCCCCAGTGACATCAACCAAGTGCTTTATAATATCAGCATATAGTGGCTTATCACCAGACCTCTTCTGTGCATTGATGATGTGACCAAATCCAGCATTGTAGCTGGCCATAGCTAGGCACCATCGATCTATGTCTGGCCTAGGTGCCTTCCACTTCCCAATGAGGGCTGCCATATAGCAAGCCCCTGTGAATATAGAGGCCTCAGGGTTAGTCCTATCAGCCCCCTCATACCCAGCCCTGTGTGCCCAGTCAGCCCAAGTCATGGGGGTGAATTGCGCCACCCCCACAGCATTAGCTGGAGACACAGCCGTGGGGTTGAGCCTGGACTCTTGCCACAGCTGTGCCTTGTACAACCTCCAATCATAGAAAGGCAGATGCTTCTCTACAGCAGCTTTAATCAAAGCATCGTACTTATCACTCATCGCCTTTCCCCATTGGTTATGATGTTTATTTCCCTCGTCAAGTAGCCCAGCTCTGAGCGTAGCTCGCTTAGCCTCTCAGCGTCCCTCTCAGTAAAAAGACCACCAGATTGTATCACCCTCTCCAATGCAAAGATTTGTCCTTCCACATCTCGTAGCTTGAGTTCGGAGAACCCGTAGTCTATCTTCCTTGACAACTGACCGAACTCCGTATCGTGCTTGTTCTCCAACCTCTTAAGGTCCAAGTCCTCAGCAAATACCCTGTAGCCGTAGCCCACGATACCCACTGTCATGAGTACCATGAGCAGCACCACATGCGGATGTGTCTTGGTGAGGGATGTTAATATACCTTCTAACCAACTCATCATACAGCCCCCTTAGACATTACTTTGTTACAAGCTGCAAGTACTTTGCCTGATACTACACCACCCTTCGCTTTGGGGAGCCTGCCAGGGGCAGCCTCTTCTGGGTCGAAGGTGGCTTTCACAACACCACCACCAGCAAACCCAGTGCGGCCGAACAACCTAGCCAGAGGGTCTTCCTCAACGTAGCTACCACCAGCCTGTACGTCATAAGGCACGCCAGTGAACTTGTCCTTCCTAGTGGCTGGTAGAGCTGGGGCTTGTGGCACTTTCACCATGCCACCAGTTGCCCTCAGCACTCTCTCGATTGGACCTTCCCTCAACATGGCCTCAGCCTCTGGGTCAGCAGGTATGTTGGCTTCAACATCCTCAAACCTGTACAGGCTGTTGCCTTGCAGCTTAGTCCTCATACGAGACAGCTCAGAGTTAAGCTCCTGCCTAGTCATGTTGTGAGCCCTACCTTCTGCATACACTTCTTCGTGGATGCGAGTAGTGGTCTCATCAGAGATGGGGAGTGGGTTGTACTGGCCAGTTGTCACTGCCCATATGTCATCCTCACTAAGCCCCCTGTCCTTCAACATAGCACGCACTTGGAACACAGTCAGGCCAAGAGAAAGCGAAGCTTCCACTTGCTTAGACAAGTCCTGCTGGTATCTGTAGCGGTCCCTGTTAATCTTATCGTAGCTATCAACAATATCTTCTGGGGTTGATTGATAAGTGATTGGCAGATTAACTGTGGCATCAACAGTCTTCTGGTAGTCATTAGCTTTAAAGCCAATGTGCTCTTCCAGATCAAGCTCACGCCATGTAAGACCAATAAGATTAGCGGCCACAAGCCCTGGGTTAGTTTCCTTCCCAGAATACTCTTGGTACATATTCTTGTTTTCGTCGTACAGTTTAGTGGCTGCTGTAATTACGCCAGGCTCTACTGTATCCCAGAATGTTTCCAACACTACATCAAGGGAATCCACCCAATCCATACCTGGAGAGTTGAATGGTGTACCAGCCCTAGACACACCGCTCTCGCTAGTGAACCCAGTGATTGCTTCTATGAAGGCCTCTGTGACAATTGCTTCCGACACGTATGGTTTAAGCATGGCAGAAGCGAAGGCTGCCCCTGACTGTATTATCATTTCTTCTATGGCCTTGTTGTCTGCGTTGCCAGAGGAGACAGACTCCATCATAGCTTTTACAGGGGCCCTGAAGTAATCATACGGGTCAAAGGAGTTGGTGTCTGCAACATACAGCTTGCCAGTCTCTGCGTCCCTATACGGGAACACAGTGGGGTTGGCAGACCATGGTGTAGCTGACACAGTCTTCAAAGCGTCTTGCTGCTCTTCGGAGACGAAGCCAGCAATGTCCATTGCATAGCCAGAGGCAAGCTCTGTGCCAAGGCCACCGAATGCACCAAAGGCAGTCAGCCTCCTGAGGCCACGCTCAAACATAACTGGGTTACCGGAGGTAAGCTCCTCGAAACCAATGGCGCTTATCTTCAAACTGGTCCTCAGCACTTCAGCGGGGAAGCCTACGAAGTTACCCATAGGCAGCTTACGAAGGTTCTTAATCGCGTTAGGGACGAGATCGTAATTAGGCAATACGTTCCTAACCACCTCAGCTGCTCGTGCCTCTAGCACGTCTATAGACTCGTTTGGATAGGCTTTCTTAAGGGTGGCAAGATAATCCTCGAACTCCCCAATCTTGAAGAAGTCGTCGGTGCCCATATAGAAGTTACGTGGGGCGTTAACCAGCGGGTCAACCACCTTACCTGCATTGATGTTAAACTCATCTGCCTTCCTGACGAACCAAGCACCAAGCCCAGTAGGGTTGTCCAGTGCTGTGTTCATCAACTCAGTCATCTCACCAATACGCACGTCAGTGTTGATGATACCAAGTCTCAAGTACCTTTCGTATGTCTCGTTAGCAGCAGCATCTACGCTACCACCAAGCTCGTCAGCCACAGTTCTCCATGCAGTGATGGAGGAGCCAATGGGGTTGCTGCCGTTAGCCGCCCTCATGATAGCCGCACCCATCAAATTCTTAAGGTGAGTGGTGGGGCTATAGATTGTCTTGGCAGCCTGTGACGTGGACTTCCACATAGCAAAACTGTTCAGTGCAGCAGTAATCATTCCAGTGCCAGCAGCATCATACAACTCAGTCTGCTTACCAGCTATGGCCATAGCAATCTGAGGAGTAGTGTACCTACCCCTCGCTGTGGCTTGGCCTGGCATCAACGTCTCACTGCCCTCAGTGACAACGTCCAACACAGTGTTGGTGCCCTTGATAGGCGTTGTGTAAATACCTTGAGGACTCTCGAACAAGAACTTGCCATCGCCTACGGCGAGCAGGTCTCTGGAGAAAGTATCTGCATGTACGAAGTCAACCAGCTTCCTAACGCTAGCAATGATTGCATCAGAGGGGTTGGTAATCTCCCCCAGCAATGCTCGTATCTCTTCAGGCACATCACCCCTCTTGGAGAAGGCTGAGGTATTAACCCTCACTGCATCGCTGATGTATGCGTTAAGGCCGCTACCGTCCCTGCCAAGCAATGCCACCACCTTACCCTCGGCCAGCTTGTCCAGCTCTTCGATGGGCAGTGTTGAGTACTTAGGGTCGTTAGCCAAAGTCTCTCTCACGTAGTCTACGGCATTACTTCTTGCAATTGGGTCGGGCTTATAATTAGGGTTGGTGAACGCCTCGTATGCCCTACGAAGGTAAGTGCCTTGGTTGTCCAAGAGCGTCTGCTTAAACTCCTCGAACATAGCAGGGCTGTCTGCCCACCTACGAGCAAGTCCATCAATCAAATCCCTGGCTGCCTGCACCTCCACCCTAAGTGGTTCTGGGAGCGAGGCCATGTCACTGGCTACACCAGAGGTGAGGGCAACGTGTACATCCTCCGCCAGCAAGTCCATGTCAGCACGAAGGTTGGTGGTGCCTGTGGCAGACTCCCTGACTATTGTCTCCATGGCCTGTGACACACGCTGTGCCACATGGTTGCCTTCGCTAAGCAGGGCTCTCTTCTCAGCCTGACTCTTCTGTGACATATCAAACAATGTCTTGGTCCAGAAGCCACGGCTTGTTGTGGTCTGCCTGATGATACGCTCGAAGGGGGCCAGCAACCCTGTACCAGCCTGCGTCTCTATCTGCCTAAGCTCTACATCTGGCAGCACTGGAGTTGTTGGGGGCGTGACAGGGGCTGCCGAACCGGGAGTAGGTGGTGTTGTACCACCTGCTGCTGTGGCGCCAGTGCCACCGCCGGGGGGAGGGACATTGCCAGCGCCGCCAGCAGAAGTTGGGGCAGCTGCAGCAGGCCTGTCGTAAGACCTCCACACTGGGTTGCCATCAGCATCCTTCACCTGTTCGAACACTGGCCTGCCATTTTTGTACAAGGGCTTGCCGTTCACAAGTTTAATAGCAACAACAGGCTTACCATCTTTCTTAGCCTGCTCTACTATTTGGAAAGCTAGCTCGCCACGTTCTTGTGCAGTGAGTCCATCAACACCCTTCTCCAAAGCTTTTTTAGCCTCGGCGGTCCCTACGTTACGAAGTATAGGCAGGAGAGCAGCACCTGCGGTGAACACTGCAGATAGCAATGTATCTTGGCCAGCCATCTTTAGGCGCCTAACTGTCTCGGGGTCTTCAGTATCAGTTGACAAATAAGAGGTGACCAGTTTTAGGCCATCGGAGTCTGGGAAGGCGTCCTCTATAAAGTCTACAAGATTGTCTGTGTACGGGTCTGTGATAAGTTGGTTCACAGAGACATCAGACACAGCAGAGGCTATAGCAATCTTGGCCGCTACGGGAAGGCCCTTTAGTGCGGCTGAGCCAATCATCCAGTTAAAGGCAGTTGGCACTGCAAACAAATAAGGGGCCACGGTTCCGGCCATAGTCTCAGGCTTCTCGTACACTACTTGACCACGTTCGTTCATAGTTACTTTGGAATTCTGCCCGTTAACTACTTCCCCAGTCATAAGACTGAGGTTTCTGGCAATTGTGTTTTGCTGCTCTGTCTTAGTCTCGTCGGAGACTGGGAAGCCCAGCATGTCGCTGGCCTTGTTAACCAAAGCCACTAGCGTCTGTGCGGCAGGGGTTTCAAAACCACCGTAGTAAGACCTTTGAGACTCCTCTAGCAACTCCTTGCCCTTCCTAGCCACAGCCCTTCCAGCCCCCATTACTTGGTCCTGCACATACTCAGCCGTAGTGGGTTCTTCATAGGGCTCCATGCTTTGTGTGGAGGGGACGCTAGCCCTAGCACCACCCTCTGGTTTATTCTCAAACACCCTGAACCCAGTGTCTGGCACATGGGCAACAGGGTCGGTAGGGGCAGGAGAAGCAACGGACGTAGGAGCAGCTTCCTGCTGTGCAGACTTAGCCTCAAACTCCTGGTCAGAAATGAGGCCGGAGGCAACAGCCTTCCTCCTTATCTCATCTTTAGGCGTACCTTCCGGCACGTTCTTAATTACTCTACCATTGGGGAGTCTTACGTCCATTGATATTTCCTATTGTTGTAGATTGTTCCATTCAACTGTGAAAGGAGTTGTTACGGTTTGTTCGTTAAGCTGATCTACATCAGGGTTGCCAAGAATCTTGCTGGCATCCAAAGCACCACCAAACCTAGACAAAGCCTCAGATACCATCTGCTCAAGGGGGACGTCGGCTCTCTCACCCTCGGTCATAAATGCCTTCAACCCGCCTTCAGTGGCCCCAAGAACTTCAGCCACGGCCGCCATAATAGCGGCATCTACCGCATCATCTTTTAAGTTCTCTGGGTTTGTAGTGATGTCTTGGTATATAGAAGACACCTTACTAAAATCTTCTGGCGTGCGTACAGAAACAAGATTAAGCCCATTTTCATTAAGCCTTCTGGCCAACAGTGCAGCACCTCTTGGGTTTAGTGTCTGCCTTGCTAGGTTGGGTATGTCGGCTTGGGCTATTATGGCATCAATTACTTTCTGCTTCTTCTCTTCGTCACCAAGACCTTCAATTCTTTCGTGTGTGGTCCTGGTGCTGATGGTATTGCCGTCACCATCGGAGGTAGTTTCAGTGTTAAATATGCCAAACCCGCCGCTATTGTCGGCCATGATCTTGGTATCAACAACTACCTTTTGGGTCTCCTTGAAGCCGGAGGTATTTAGCCGCTTAACAAAGTTAATGGCTTCATCAATACCCTGCAGCCTATTGACTTTATCAAAGGCCTCTCTCACCGACTCATTTCGTATAAGACCTTGCTCTTCCACCTTGTCCAGGGCATCCCTTCGGAAGTCATCCTCTGTCCTGCCTGAGAACAAGCCCTTCACCTTGCGGAGCAGGCCGCCACCAGCACTAGTGGGCGGCAGCACAACGGAGTTAATCTCCGACATTGCTGTCTCGTAGTCCGGCAGTGCTTGTGCAACCCTCAATGACTCTGAGAATGTCTCAGCCTCTGCCCTAGCAAGTTCAGAAGCCTTCTCCCTAAGCAGGGGGAGGTATGACTCAGGGACAAACTGTGTCCCGTACTGTGCCTTATACTGCTCCTCCATCTGTGGGAGGTAGCGAGTGTTCATGAAGTACTCTTCTGGCGTTTGGTTAGTCGCCATAATATCTTCGTTCATGTCAGCAATGGTCTTAGCCTGGGCCACAGCTGCCCTATACTTAGCCTTCTGTGCAAGTACAGGCTCACTGGCCATGAACTCAGTGGCCTTCACCTTGAGCTGCTCATTAACCAAACCAACCCCGGCTGTAGCAAGAGCTATCTTGTAGGCCTCCCTACGAGATTGGTCGTATTGCCTGTCGTTCCTTCGCTGTTGCCTGCCCAGCAGGGACTCTCCTAGCTCTTTAATTTCTGCCATGTTATGGTCTCGTAATAAGGCTCTCTGCATCTTCTACTGGCTGCTCAGCCTTGGGCTTAGCCAACAGGCTCTCCATCGGAGGCATCTCTTCAATCTTCTTCGCAATCTCTTTCGGGACAACTCCCGGCTTACCCTTGCTCAATGACTTCTTGACTGAATCAAACTGGTTCTGCACAGCAGACATGTCATCATCTTCATCATCTTCATCATTGTCTATGACATACTCTACACCAGCCCTTTCCGCCAATGCCATTACTATATATGCCGTAGGCTCGATAAGCAGCAGGAACAAATCTGGGTTCCACTTACCTTGCTTGAAGCCCTCGTACAGCAGCACCTGCACCACTGACATAATTGGTATACCATTAGCCAAGGACTCTATAAGCTGTACGTAGGTTGCTTCTTCAATCAACCCACTGAAGATGGCTTCAAGGGCTTCCTTCTTCTTGGTGAACTCAGGGGGCCCCTCGAAAGGGGCCGGAGAGTTGGGGTCATTGGTGAGGGACATACCAGGTATTGGCCTAGCCATCTTGCCCTGATGTTTCAAATACCTTTCGTCCATTACACTGTCCTTATAGAAGCGAAGTTGCTAAAAGCTGAAGTGCCAAAGTCACCGTATGCGGGTTGGTTAGCAGCAAAGAACTCAATACGACTTTGAGGTGTAGCACCATAGTTAACTCCAGAGGACTCATACCTTGATTGGATGGGAGCTGAGTTGAATTGTGGCGTGACGTTGGTTACGTTCTGCACATTATACTCTGGCACTGTAGACAGGCCAGCAGCCTGCATAGCCTTAGTACCAACACCCTCCACTGCCATGTTAGCCATGGTGTCAATGGCCCTGTTGGGCAGGCCCTTAGCTGTACTAGTGGCGTATGACGTTACGTCAGACAGCAACTTAGTGAAGCCCTTCTTCTCACTATCTACAATGCTAGTGATAGAAGATTTAGGCACTTCATAAAACCTGAAGTCCTCAGCGGCTTGCTTGAAGGGCTGCTCAATATCAAAGTCCAAGGCCTCATCAACAGCATCAATGCCGAAGTTCCTTTCGTATGCCCTAGAAGTGCTAACCTCAACAGCCTGTGCTGCCCCACGGAAGGGGGATGTGATGTTAGCTGCATCATCTGCAACACCAGACATAAAAGCTTTGAAGCCCTCGCCCACTGTTGTAGGAGCACTACCAATCACAGCAGTTTGCTTGCCCAGCATGCTGCCCACTTGGTTAACCATACCCTTGCCGATGTTAGAGACAAAGCTAGAGATGCCATTGCTCACAGTCTTGTAGGCATTACCAATGGTAGATGCAAACTTACCCGCTGTCTGCAGCACCTTGCCAAGGCCTGACACAATGGCAGAGGAGGAGCCAACCATGGCCCCCACCCCCGCACTGAGCCCTTTAGCTAGGGCACCCCCAATCCCTGGGAGAACAAACATCATAGCAATTTGCCCGACAACACCTATCTTGTCCATAAACTTGCCCACCTTACCGGCGGCTCGCTTAAGCTCTTTACCTATAGACTTGAAAGTGTTCTTCACACTTTTCCAAGCCTTTGAGAGGAAGCTCATTTAACTCGTACCTCCAAAAAATGATTTGGCGAGATTGACTAGGTGGGTGGTTGCGTCGTAGTTCCTGCCAGCAGCACTTTCGTTACCAATGGCGGAAGCATACAGCTGTGCTTCCCTATCCTGTCTGTTCTCGTATGCCTGCAAGTCAAACGTCGCCCTGTCCCTAAGCTCCTGCCACAAGGCAGCCTGTGCTTGAAGGGTCATGTTAAACGCATTCTGCACGTTCTGTTGGTTCACAGCATTCTGTGCTGCCGTGTCAGCTGTGTTGGCCTGCCTTCTCCATTGCACATTACTCTGCTCAACAGCCTGCCTATTGGCTGCATTCCATTGCTCAACAGCCAACTCTTGTTGTGAGTTGAACTGATCTACTTGGGCCATGAGTTGTGTGTTGAATTGATCTACAGCTATCTTGTTGCCCGCATTAACAGCCTGCACTTTATTATTCTCTGTAGCATTAAACTGCTGCATAGCGTTATATTGCGTGGCGTTGAACTGGGAAATGTTAGCTGCCAGAGAGGCCATGAACTGGTCTGTCTGTGACTGCGAAGCTGCATTAAACTGTTTAGCTGCGTTAGCTGCTGACTGGTTGGTGAGCAACCTTTGCTGTTCAAACTGTGTATCAACCAGAATGGACTGTTGCTCATTGCTGAGGTTAGTCAGGTCCATCTGCAGGAAAGCCTGGGCATTCTGTGCAGCCAGCTTAGTGTTGGCATCCAGCGTAGCCAAGTCCAACTGGGCCAACGACACAGCATTCTGCATAGCAGCCTGTTGCTTATTGTTGGTGTTGGTGAGACTAACTGTCTGCAGGAACTGGCTGTTGGCTATGCGGGCCTGTTGCTCGTTGTTCAGATTGGTGAGGTTGAGGTTAAACACATTCTGGGCATTCTGCATACCCACTTGTGTTTTCATCTGTGCTTCAGTAAGTGCAGCCTGCTGCTCAAACGTCTTTTGCTGCATTACACTCTGCTGTATGGCCTGCGCATTCTGTTGCGCAAGCGGTGTAGCAGATTGTATGATGGCATTAATCAGCTCATTCCTGCCCACCGTAGAGGCATCCATACCCCTGCGCGCAAGCATTTGCTCTACAGCGGCTACGGCTGGCCTAGCCCATGCTGGTGTTTCGCCATTCTCAATACCCTGCAACAGGGCATCAAGCTGGGTACTTACCAATGCTTCCACTGGCAGGCCGCCAATCAACCCCCTCTGCTCTTCAGTGAAGTTGGAGAGCTGTGCCTCTAGTGCGGCAGGGTCATTGGCGAAAGCCCCTATCTGAGTCTCTGTGAGGCCAGCCTTGCGAAGTTGTGACTTAGCCCTATCTACCCTAGCGGCTTCTACACCAGCCACCTTAGCGGCCTCTGCAAAGGCTTCAGGGGTCATCTGGGCTGTGGCTGCTTGCACCATAGCACCGGGCACTGCCTGTACTTCCTGCCCTTGTGCTGTGGCACCAGCAGACAATTGAGGCGTAGCCACTTGTTGTGCTAAGGCATTCTGACTGACAGTGCCCTGGGCAGCTTGTGTTGCAGCCTGTTGCCCCACTGTATCAACTGAGCTTATCAGTGACGGGGCCATAGGTGTTGGCATTGCTGCCTGTTGTGTGGCAGCTTGTTGTGCTACCAGCTCTGTAGGTGCAGCAACTGCCTCAGTGGATACTGGAGTTGCTGCCTGTATCTGCGCAGTTTGTTCATTACTAGTTACAGTACCGTCTAGGTTAGTCCCAACGGCCTGCCCTGTAAGTGTCGGGGTTAGTTCAAACTGCCCCCTTGACCCAGCCCCAAGCATCACCTTGGCCTCTTCCATCCTAGCCAAGTCGGCACCACTAGATGTAGTGGGTACTGTAGTGGCCCCTGGACTTAGTGCAAGCGCAGGAGGAAGGCCATACTCCACTACCACAGGCTTTGGCTGTACAGTGGTTGTAGATGTTGGGGTTGGGGCGGCCACCACAGGTGTTGTGGCTATCACCGGAGGTGTAGTGGGTGTGGTGGTTGTAGACGCGCTAGGCAGGGAAAGGTTGTTGGAGGCCAGCCAGTTGTTCACTGCCTCCACACTACCTCCCCATTCTCTGGCGACTTGCTCGGCAGTCTTACCAGAAGCCACAGCCGCATTATAAATATCTATTTCTTCTTGTGTAGCTGCCATAGCATTACTCGTAGTTGTTTGTTCGTATATGCGGGCTTAGGAAACAGCCCCCGTTAAGGGGCTGAGTATTACTCGGCAGGTAGTTCTTTTACTTCCTGTGCCGCCGTAGACACCTTCCTAATAATTACCAATGCAGCTTCTGCCACATTAAGTCCGCCAGACTTAACAGCAATGTCCAGCAATTGTACCAAGGCGTTGACTTCTTCTTTGCTAAATTGTACGTCTACCATATTCGTTCTCTTATGAAAGTGTTATTGATCCTGATCTTGTGGTGCCATCGCTGCCTATGCTGCTTCCAGAACTGCAACTCGGGAGCGCAGCGCTTTTACTTCAGCAACAAGCAACGGAACCATAATTGCATGATCCATCTGTTGCAGCTTGGGAGTGCCATCTTCCATGACCGCATCCTTCTCCCCTGTCACCGCCCACGGCATAATCTCTTGAACTTCATGTGCCACGAACATAGGCCGCAGTTGAGTGCTGCCGATCATCTTGCCGAGGTGTACCTCAAGTTGATCTATCAGGGTGCCAGAGTCTGAGAATGCGCCGTACAGAGTCTTTGCCCTGTAGTCTGAAGTGGTGTTGTAGGCAGTAGTGCCTGCGCCACGATTGTAGGTAATGCTGCCGCGCAGCGTGTAGGACGCCTCTGTGCCGAAGTTCACAAGCGTGTTGTCACCAGAGGTGGCCTGATTCCACACGCCCACGGCCTCAATGCCAACTACATCCGTGATACCTACAATGCCTGGGGCACCAACACCAGAGCCAACTATTCTGCCGTAAGCAGTAGTTGTTCCTGCAAGCAGGTTTCCGCTGATGTCAATGCGAACCCTTTCTGCAAAGGTAATAGTTCCACCAGCACTTCCAGATGCCGCTGAATACCAGTAATGGGCACCTGCTGACTGGAAGTAATCCGTGGCAGCGCCAGTGGCCTTGTACTTCCAAGTGTCACCCGTGGCGAGGTAGGCATTCTGGGAAAAGTGCAGCTCTGAGGTAAGGTAAGAAAACACTGACCCAGCCGTGCTTTCTACTGCTAGAACAGACCCACTCCAAGAACTGGGAGTAACACCAAGTCCGAGGATGCCGGCAGTATTCCAAGTGGCAACAGTTGGTCCGGAAACCAAGTTTACGTCAGACAATCCCCGCAAGCTAATAGCACCACTGGAGGCTGCTCTGCCAACCTTACCCCACTCTGTCCCATTATCTTTAAATATGACATAGTTCTCGCTGGCAAAGGCACCATCCCCAACTACTATGTTGCCTCCCACATGCAGCCTGTCACTGATTGTGTTTGAAGTCCCACCGACCAGCAGCCTGCCACTAGCATCAAGCGTCATAGCCTGTGTGAATGTGATGGCATTGCTTACAGTCCCAGACGCAGTAGAGCTGAACCACTTGTGTGCCCCTTCATCTTGGTAGTAATAGGAAGCTCTGCCAGTGCCAGCAAAAAGCCACACAGAATCAAAGTAGCAGTTTGAATTCATTATCAGGGAGGCTTGTCCAAGTCCTGAAAGGCCATTGCCGGGGGCGCCGATCTCAAGATTTGAAAATCCGCCCCAAGGGCTGATAGTCGTATTTATACCTATATTGCCAGCTGCATTAACCCTGATCGGAACTCTGCCCCAGCTTATTGCATTACCGGCAGTTCCAGATGCGACAGTATTCCGCAAGCTGACAGTTCCATTGACAGAATCAAAGAACCACTGCTGTGCATAGTTCCCGGTCTTGCGGAAGTTCGCACCAGTACCTGTGAAGTTGGTGCCGACATAAAGGCTGTTGGTGTCTTGGCCTATAGAACCGACATCGCCAAGGGAGAGGGTGTTGACCGGAGTGACACCAAGGCCGAGGTTGCCAGCGGTATCCAGCGTTGCCCGCACCGCGCCAGCAGACGCAATTTGCGTCGCAGTTCCAGAAGACGTTGAGCCAATTACAGTGGCGTAAGCAGTTGTACCTGTCAGCAAGACCCCGCCGACAGACCCCTCAACACCAATCAAGCCAGAGCCAGTGAAATCCAAGGTTCTCAGTTGATGGTACAGGCCGGTAGTATCGTTCGCTGATACTTGCGTGATGTGCCCGTTGCTATATTGCAACCCACTCCCAGTAGTCAGCACCTTGCTGGCATTGAGGTATGCAACGCCGTTGGCTGTGCCTGCGGTGTTTGTGATTGCGCCAGAGGCAGTTAGGGTGCCGGTGACAGACAAACCTGTGTCTGTAAGCCGCATGTACTCATTGCCAATTGTCCCTGCTTGGTCAGCCAAGTAGAAAGACAAGATACCTCTAGTAGCCCCGCCACCGCCCCATGCACCCAGAACAGAAACACTTGACCCGCTGTAGCCGAAACCAAGCCCAGTTTCATTAGTGGAGATAGCCCCCTTTACGCGAGCTTGGCCTGTAGAACTCAGCGTAGTAAACGCCCCCGCCGCCGGGGTAGTAGCCCCCACCGTGCCGTTGATGTTGATCGAGGCTGTGCCGGTGAGGTTGGTGACTGTGCCGGATGAGGGGGTGCCGAGTGCGCCGTTGAGAACAACAGGAGCTCCTGCACTGCCGACGTTGACAGCCAGTGCTGTGGCTACACCTGTGCCCAGACCACTTACGCCTGTGGCGATAGGCAAGCCCGTGGCGTTTGTCAGCACTGCTGCGGAGGGAGTGCCCAACGCAGGTGTTACCAATGTCGGAGACGTGGCAAACACCGCTGCGCCAGTGCCTGTTTCGTCTGTCAGAGCTCCTCGCAGATCAGCAGAGCTGAACGAACCAAGGGAGGTGGTATTACCAACCGATGTCACTGCCCCAGTAAGGTTTGCATTCGTTGTGACGTTGCCAGCGGTGAGGCCAGCTGCCGTCCCAGTGATGTTTGTGCCTACCAGCGCAGAGGGCGTGCCTAGTGCTGGGGTGATTAGTGTGGGGGAGTTGGCAAACACCAATGCCCCACTGCCGGTCTCGTTAGTTACGGCAGCTGCCAGGTTGGCCGAGGTTGGGGTTGCCAGGAATGTGGCTACGCCAGTGCCCAGACCAGAAATGCCAGTGGACAATGGGACGGGTGCGCCGCCAGCGACTGTGCCGTCGTGGTTGTGGCCAGTGGTTTCGTTAAAGGCATCCACCAGCTTGTCATATTCGTCATTAAACAGACCGGCGGTTATGTCATCCCCGTCTGTAAAGACACTCTGTCGTGTGTATCCATCTGCCATATTTATTTCCTACCAGAGGGTATGATTTCTACGTGATAGCCGTGTATGATATGCGGCGGTAATGTGTTCTTGCTGTAGAACCTGAACGCCACGCTATGGCCACTGCCTTGTAGTGGGGTTCTTTGCAGAGGAGAGGACAAGTCCCCAAACACTGCCGATCCAAATGTTGTCTCACCAAAGATTGCTGGAGAGCCTGTGAAGGAAATGTTGAATACAGTTGGTTGTGTGGTGGCTGTGCTCTTGAAATCAAAAGTAACACCCACAGAAATGTCCACTGGCCCCTCGTTGGTGAGGGCTGCATTGAAATAGTGTAGCGTCTTCCTAACACCGAGGTCACCGTAGTGGCTATCTGGCGAGGCCCACTCTGCTTCTATGTCTGCCCCATCGAATGAGTTGCCTGTGTCGTGTACGTACACCCAGCCATTCTCTGACCCGTGGTACACAACCTCTACGGCATCATCGTCATAGTAGGAGCTGATGCTCCGCACGTTCATTGAACGCAGCTCAGACCACTGGAAACCCCTAGTGCCGTCCGGCCCTGATACCAATGTGCCGCAAAACCCATTGAAAGTAGAGGTGTCGTCAGTGTAGAAGAACCTATACTGGCCTTTCTTCCTAAGAACAACTGAGGAGAAAATGTAGCTGTCTCTTTCCCTAAGAACAGACTCCATTAGTGGTTGCAGTCCACCAGACACTAGGCTGAGGTTTACGTCATCAATTCTTTCTGTGGCGGCAATGGACCTGAACCCATCATTCGACAG
>Ga0172380_10003961_pt1 | contig 19642 bp, 23 predicted proteins | sample Leawe162metaG_FD_119747 | JGI IMG/M metagenome (GOLD analysis project Ga0172380, IMG submission 119747) | Leachate microbial communities from a municipal landfill in Southern Ontario, Canada - Leachate well 162 metaG | ecosystem: Engineered > Solid waste > Landfill > Unclassified | place... | reverse complement strand
TGAAAACTTAACACGACTGTTAACAATGTCTAGTATGTCGCCCTGTTTCTCGGTGATAAATTCGTGCTCCAACTCATCACTAAGAATATGCTTCACCGACGACAGCGAGAGCAACTTGCAGTTCAGGTCATGCGCCTCATACAAGAAAGGCAGAATAACTTGATTCGCAAGCTTATCTACAAAATCTTCGATACGCGATCCAGACCCTGCGGCTAGTAAATTCGCGCCTGACGCAGTACGCGCCAAATTCGAGTGGCCGCTGGCTCCTGCAACACCTTGGGTCGAAAACTCGTTAGCACCCGATACCGACTCTGCTCGACGCTCAGAAAGCTCCAAGGCTTGTAACGCTTCCGGAACCGGATTCGACCTTTGCAGAGGATTCAAGTCATCCTTAGAGTCCACATCGATGATCTTGCCTGGGGATACGCGGATACTCTGCGTAGGAACGCTCTTACCGCGCACTCGCGTGTACACGCCATTAAGATTCAGCGCTAGCTGGTCAAGCCACGTATTAGTCACGCCCTGCTGTAACCGCTGGTCAGAACCTACGGTATTGTGTGTAACAATGCAGTGATCTGTTAAATAAAGATGGTCCGGTGTATCAACCAGAATACACTGGCACGGTTTAGTTCCCACTGCTTCAACAGCACTAAAACCACGAGAAGGCATATACTTTGTTCGTGGTTTGTATCGCTCTATTTTTCTAGTAAGTTTGAATGGATTAAATACCAAGCCTATAGAAAGGCTATAAGCTGGAAAATTACCTCGTGCAGGGATAGGCTTAATAAACTTTTTTGCTATTCCGCCTAACGATTCAACTAAAAATTGAACGTCATCGCACAACTGTTCCGACGAACTAGAAAAGCTTGCGGCTCCATTTTTTCCAGCGGTACCGTCGCTATCAAGCAATCCAGCCAAAATTTCTTTACGTTGTTCGATAGAAGAAAACTTATAAATATCGGGAATAAACTTGTGCTCTGCTTTGCAGTTAAGCCCCAACTCTTTGACAATTCTTAAAACCGTATTACACCTATGATCTACTGATGTTATTTTATAATCATAACGCCGGTTAGGAACACCTACAATTTGCATTCCTTTGGGAAGTAATTTTTGAACTGCTTCAACAATTTCAGCATCAGCACTAGAAAATCGTGGCGTATCGGTAGTTAGATTTCCATCTCCAATGAGAATTCCCAATAAGTAAGGATGGATCGGTAGTTCTTGTTTTGAAAACGCAATAGGCTCTGTAATAGGAATAAAATACTTGTTAGCCCCTGTTTTTGTTTTCAATGCATCTTTAAAATCTTGAAGTTGAAATACCTTGGTTTTCCAACCTCGGCGCAAAGGACGTTTGCTCAATGCGCTTTCAATCTGCCAAAGATGTTCTTTACAGCATTCTGTAGTCGCCCCATCGCTAAAGGTTACCTTAAAAACCTCTTTTTCTCCTTGGGGGAAAACTTCCAAAACCTTATGAGGTTTTCCATCAGAGCCCATAACTAAATCATCGGGTTTAATATCCCCCATTTGTTTCCAGCCCAAAGGAGTAAGAATTTTAGCGTCTAGCGGCTGTGCCTTCCCAAGGCCCATTCCCCAAAACGCTTCCGGAACATCCCACCAGCCAACCGAGAAAAACGGAATTTTTCCGTAAGGGTTTTTTTCGTTAAGGATAACCAGCTTTTGCTGGAGCACCATGATAACTCGTTCAGCATCCCAACGTTCCAGCACTTCTAACGGTTTTGCGAACGGATCATCACTGGTGTTTTCATACCGAGGTTCTGCACGTGCATCCCAGAGGGGATTACGGATCGAGATTTCCGCAATCGCAGGTTTTGCTTCCTCCGTAGGAGGAAAGAATAGCATCAATAATTCTTCCTTCGAAGGCAACTTTATACCAGGACGCTCGCGCAGCTTATCCAGTTCATCGAACGTCATGTACATACGATGAACGACATAGCGAGCTTTGGTAATGTCCGGAACACTTAACCCTGGATCAACCAGTACGTGCCGCAAGTTTACGATATGATCGAAGAATGGGCGGCTAATTTCTTCTTCAACAACCTCTTCTTCAATATTGTCGTCATCATTGTTCTCAATGACAGTTTCTTCACCCGTGATGCCATCGGGAATTTTCAACCCGCTAGTTTTACGACGATACGTCACGCGCTCTCGCGTGTACTCCTGCCAGCCCCACTTCCAAATCGTAGTACCAAATAGAAGGGCGTTCATCACGCCTAAGCGTAAATTTTCGCGGAAGTCCGCGTCTTCAAGTTGATAATCAAGTATCGCACCTGCTGCTCGCGCCGCTGATATCTTGGTGCCTGGACGATTCTGAATCATGAAAGGAGGTTCGTCATAAAAGAGCCCCTTCATGATTTGAGGCGTCAACGAGTTAACGTGGGTGGCTACCGTGAAAAGAGGAACATTGGCGCGTTCGCTTTGCGTGCCTTCCCAAAATCTTGAGGTCCAAGGACTCTGGTATAGCGTCGACGCCTGAACCCAACCCATGACCCAGCTCTTAGTCGACTCAAAGTTCTCAGCACGATTAGTGTCTTGTAGAACGATTTTTAGGGCGGCTTCGTCAGTCCACGTACCTGTAGCCAGTACATGCTTAGCCTCTTTCGGCTCAACAGGCATGTGCACATTGCTCGGAGGTTCTGGTAAAAGCGCCATAATTACCCTACTTGTTTTTTTGCAAGTACTCTATTGCGGCTGCAAGAACTGCTTGACTGTCCCTTGCCATTCCAAGCAATGTATTGCAAGTCATGCACAAAATTCCTCTAATTTTAATACCACCAGTTAACTTTTCGTATCGGTGATCGTGGTCTACAACCCAATTTGGAAGTTTTCCACCACGCGCAAGACCAGGATTAGTGCACCCGCATATTAAACAACAACCACCCTGTTCAGCTAAAAGTTGCATTTTTTGAGTATACGTAATGCCAAACTTAACTTTCAGGTGTTCTGACGCCCTGTATTCAGGGCCTCTTACTTGCCTACGAATTTTTCTAGTACGATTCACCCTAGTTCTATTCTTTTTGTGCCACGCAATACTATAGGCATTCATTTTTCTTTTGTGGCGAATATAGTGCTTCCTACACTCATCTTTACGATATTGCCGGAAGCCATCGGGATCGCGTTTTTTCCAGTCTAAACGCCATTTACGTGTAGCTTTTGACGCCTTAGTCATCCACACAGTCCTGCGCCGAGCATGGGTGTTAAATCCGTCGATTGCGATTCAGGTTTGATACCTTCGTCCACTTCCACCGGCGTTATAATAGAGGGCTGGGTCCAGCCCATCCCTGGCCGTCCAAACGCATCGCAGTTTTCTTCGAATACAAGGTTCCAAGCGGCGTCATCACGCGACCACGTAGTTATTTCTTTCTTGGCCATCATCACCTGAAGCCGTGGAACAAACCGTAACTGCTGCGAAATCACGTCAGGAATATCGTCGTGGTGATGACTGGTGAGGCACCGTTCAAACTCAGAATACAGCACATCTAAGTGAGGAAGATGCGCCGCGAAAAATAATCGGTCACCAACCAGCCAAGGATGCATCGATGCCATACGTGTTTTCTTGGCGTCTTTTTGCGAGTCAGGCGGAAACCATTCAATGCGCTGAGCGGCTGCTGCTACCCAATCCTTACCTGTCTTTTGTGCTTCTAGCAGAATCGTAGGCTCAAGAAACCGCGAACCGGACGTGTCTTCTATCGCCGCAATCGTAGGATGCCACTTAGCGATCAAATCTACGACAGCCTTAGCCAAGGTCGTATGCGTAAAGCGATTACGAATCAGATCAATAATGAACAGTTGGGATTTGCTGTTGTACATGCCTACAGCCGCAGTGCTGTAGTCACGACCCTTTTTCTTGCTAAACGCAAAATCCCACGTAATGACTACTGGTCCGTTAACCGGTAATTCTTTAAAATGGACAGTGTGCCGCTTTAGCAAAGCTTCATCAAAAACCACTGTGCTACGCGGTCGCGGGTTTTGATTAATCTGACCTTCGAAAGAAAGTTCATCTTCTTTTTGCATGTACCTGAGTTTCTCATAAGGAAGATTCTCAGGAAACAAGATGTACCAATCTTCTTTTTTCAGATCATTTTCAGTAAGTTGACCAGCTACAATTTTAGCTTCGAATTCTGGTTTCGGTTGCCAGCCTTTGCCGATTAAAAACTTATCGCCAGTCTCAACATTGGTAGTTAAGACCCACGGACGAGGATCGAGATTATTTAGTCCATTGACAACTATGGACTCGCCTATATTCTTTTCTAAATAATCGCCGTACAACTCGTCGTCTGAATACCTTGTCCCAATAAGATCAAGGTATCCATAGGGCATCAACATTTTTTTGTTAATGTTGAAGTGCTTAATAACCTTTCGACACTGTTCAACTGATTCAGAATTATCCGTCGAAACTATGTCATCACAATTGTGGGTTACCGCACCGGGTACACAAATAGTCGCATCTTGCTCAACTTTAATAGCCACCACAGTTCCCGTTCCCATAGGCCTTACAGAGTCGACTATAGAGTATTCGGAAAAATATTTCTTGTGCGTTAACAATCCCCAAAGACGCATAATCCTATTTTCCGAACCGTTCTTAACAACAGAACACGAAAAGCCTAATCCCAACTGTTGCTTTGCAAGGAGTGCTGTCGCTGCTAATTCTTTTGAGACTGTTGTTAGACTTCCTCGAACATCACCGTCTCCGTCCCACAATCCTCGGCATAGCGCCATAAGGAAATTACTAGGCGCGGTAAGCGCCCAAGATGGAATTTGTTTCCGATAAGGGCCAACATACATGCTCTTAAAAACACTAAGCAAATCTTTGGGAAGACGCTGGACGAAAAGAGTAACTGATTTGTGCGGAGTAGGTGTAATTCTATATTTAAGCGCTCCGTGACGAACAAATGTTTTTCCAATAGTTTCTGCTATTGATCGTTCATCAATGTGGTGGCTAAAAATCAGTCCTCCGTGATTAACTGACCCTTCGGCAAGCCACCAGCCAACCGCATTCCACAAGTCTTCGTCTAAAGGAATAGGGGGATCAACTATTTCTTTAACAACCGGCCTCACAACCCTATCCCCTGGCTGCAAGTCTTTTGCTAATCTCCAACCAGTATCCGTAAGAAAAGGATGATCCACGGAGCACTCAACAGGAAATCCATGTGACTTTCTCAATAGGACTTTTACTTTTTCTGCTTGTTGTTCAGCCAACCCCACAACTCGTCGATACCTGCCAAGATGCGTCAACACCTCGGTACCAATTTTTAATTCCTTCACTTGGGAACAACCTTGTTTTGTATACACCCAACTCGAAGGGGCTAAACATTTCAAAACTTCAAAGTGCCAGCCAGACATAGTAGAGCCAATAGAAAGTGCCATTACTGTTGGTTCTTTACGCTTGATCTGTTTAGCTGTCCACACAGGACAGGTGAATTCTCCAGCCCCACCTAAATCTTTTTCCTGAACACAGTACTCAGGAAAGTATAGATTCATCATGCTTGGCGTGTGGGTTCGAACAACAAAGTGACCTTTTAAATCATCGACAAAGCCAACAGCCAAAGGGACAGTCGCTGTTAAAAACAAAATACGAATTTCTGGAAAACATAGAATCCACTGTACAGCATCGCCTACGTCGCAAGTAGACTTCATTGCACCTCTGGGGTATAGAACAAGGCGACGTTTACATATAAGGTCTTGCTCGGCTATTGTTTTAGCCGGGTCTTTTTTAATAAACAAATCGCACAGTGGCCGGTGTGTGGCTTCCGTAATTTTGTTAAACGACAGCGGCTTTCCAGCACCTTCGGGATTCGTATCCCACAAAAAGTACCGGTTCAAAAAGAATAAATCTCGCTGCGCCCGCCGACGAGTTTCACTAACCACAGGTGCAGCTAGCAGCCGCTCAAGCCCAAGATTAGCCCGGTCGGCGATCTGCCGCCGAACCTCTTCGTGGGAACAATACCAGTACCACTGATCGTCCGGAATCCGGTCAATAGAACCGTACTCTTGTTCTTTCTCGGGAATCCACGTTGCAAGATTGGTTAACCGATCAGGTATGCGTGCTGTAAAAACCATGCTTTTAACCAACCCGTGTAGAAAACAAGAAACATAGTATTGCCAGCCACTGCTCCCGCAACCACGCTAGCAATGTATAACAGATACAGTGTTATGCAAAATGCCGCCCACCGTGCATTTAGATAGGCTCGCAAAATAAAATAAGTCACAGCCAAAATCGGAAGACAGAGGTTGTAGTACGTTAACTTAATAGCAATAGACGGACCCAACCAAAATTTATGCGTATCCGGATATCCGGCAAGGATGTTAGCTTCTTGCCAAGTAGGGATAAAACTGGAACTGATGTACGATATAGTTACATCAAGAATTTCCAGTGTAAGCAATAGTAGCAAAGTAACGTATAGACCCGCAAAGTCATTCCAGCGAATTCTATTTAGGAATGATTTCATTTAAAGCTCTTTAGGGTCATCGCCAGACGTGCACGCTGAGCGAGTTTGCTGTTACCTTTGGCCGCAGTGCGGAGTTTGGAAGCCGGAATGGGTTTACCCTTCTTTGCACCGAGAGCTTTACGAAGTGCTCCAGGGTGCTTAATCGCTTTCTTAATCCAGCGTGCCATGACTACTCCTTCGTGGCATTTTTTGCCTCAGACAACGCAATGGCGATTGCCTGTTTTCTTGATGTTACCTTCGGTCCTTTTTTAGAACCGCTGTGTAGCTTCCCTGACTTCCACTCCCTCATCACTTTAGATACTTTTGCCTTACCACGTTTAGAACGCCACACTTGCTTACCGCCGCCAAGTCCCCGACGAGCTGTTTCAACCAATCGTGCCATTACACACCTCCAGCCGGTGCGCCACCGCCGCCCATCGCGGCCATGAGCGCTGCTTTCTTTTCTTCGTCCGGAGACTCTTGCGGTTCAGCCGCCTCTTCCTCTGGCCCCATGTGCTCGGCCATATGTTGCTGCAAGCCAGCAAGATCGGGATAGGTGTGCTCTTCTGGTTCTACCGGAGGCTGGCCCTCTTCAGGCTGCATGTGATTGGCCGCGATATAGCCCTTGTTTGCCGACCGGCGAACGTGAATGTGGTGCACCCTTTTCTTTTCCGGTTTCTTCTTGCTGTCCTTACCCATCGAATGGGCTGCATGTTCAGATTTCTTTGCCATAGTCAATCCTTATGTTGAGTAGTAGATATAGACCGAGCCGCTGTCAAGTTCGGTTACTTGGAAATCGTTCCACCGAATACCGGTCGGAAGTAGAATGTACTGCGAGATATCCTTGTCTTCAGCCACGGCTTCAAACAAGACCACGGTTCCAGCAGCGTTCTTGATCTTCAGATTGTCTGCCGTTGCTTGTGGGTCAACCCAATGAATCGCCCGAGGATAAATAGGCAACGAGTTGGGCGCAAGGCCAGAATTTTGATAGGTGGTGGGCATCGGTCCCATAAAGAATAATGGGTTACCTGTAACCGTACTAAATTCAACCGCGCTCGAAGTTACGGTCTTAGCGCCAGAATCAGTAGCCGTGAACGTGCCTGAAGCAGGCGCACCACTGTACATCATCTTCCCTGTTAGGTTACACACACCCAAGACAAAATCAGTGGCTTGATCTAAAACATTAAGGCCCCCCGATCCCAACCCCGAAATACTGGCGGTAACCAAGGGAGCGCCTGCCGTCATTGTGATATTGTTTGCCGATGCATCGAACGTAGTGATAGGGTTACCATAAGTGTCTTCTGCTGTCAATGTGTTGGTGCCAAGGAAAGTAACACCAATATATTCTTCGGAAGCCAGCACGATAGCGTATTTGTTGAGTGCCGCTTCACTCACCACGACGGTAAGAATATCGGTACCCGCCGCAAGGATAGAGCCATCAGTTACAGAGATATTGGCGGATTCGGCTTTGTACAGCAGCATCGCACCATTATTTCCACCCGCCGCTGTAACAGTTCCGTTCGTAAATGTAATAGTCGTGGCCACGCCAAAGTCAGTAGCGGCTCCGGTCTTATCAGAAGCTGTTGGCGTCGTTGCAGGAGATGGTGAATCATTGGCTCCAGAGAACGTAAGAGCTTGGTCACCAGTGTAGGTTAGGTCGGTGTTACCATAGGCGTCAAGCGCTGTTAACGTCAGGTTCTGCGAGACACCCGCTGTTTGGGTACCCGAACCAGTTACTTTCAGACGAGTTGCTGTACCAGCAGTAACAGTTGCTGTCAACCGGTTAGCGCCTGCGGAAGTCCACCCACCCACACTCGCCGTAGGAACAATATTCGCAACTTCAACAAGATAGAGCACCAGAGCGCCACCCGCCGAGTTCACACCAGAAGTAAAGGTAATAACCGTGGACGATCCAAATGCAATAGCCGAAGCTGTTTTGTTTGTAACCGTAGGAGCCGTAATAGGATCAGTGGACGGATTGGCTCCAGTAAACACAATTGCCTTATCGCCCGAATACGTCAGATCAGTGTTACCATAGGCATCCTGAGCCGTGATAGTAAGCGCGTGCGACGAGCCTGCGACTGGAGCTGCTGTACCTGTAGTTTTAAACTTAGCGATAGTCGCGGCTGTAACAGTGACGCTCAACCGATCCGAGCCAGCCGAAGTCCAGCCGCCTACTGAAGCAGTAGGAATAATAACAGCCGATTCGGCCTTATACAACACCATGCTGCCGCCAGCAGAATTAACACCAGACGTAAACGTAATCGTGGTGTTGGTTCCGAAATCTATAGCGGAAGGAGTTTTGTCAGTAACGGTGGGGTTGGTAGCAGGATTGGTAGAAGGATTTGCGCCAGCGAAGGTGATAACTTTATCGCCGCTATATGTCAAGTCGGTGTTGCCATAAGCATCTTGCGCTGTCAGAGTAATAGCTTGAGCAGCACCCGCAACTTGCGTAGCAGAACCAGCTGTTTTAAACTTAGCAACTGTAGCTGCTGTAACAACGACAGTCAACCGATCCGAACCAGTAGAAGCCGCAATCGTTCCGTCAGTAACTGCGACAAGCGCGGTCTCTGCTTTATAGAACAGAGCGCTACCACCAACGGTATTAACGCCCAAAGCAAAAGTAGTTACCGTTGCCGAGCCGAACGCGATAGCCGCCGCAAGTTTGTTGGTTACGGTAGGCGCAGTTACAGGGTTGGTTGAAGAGTTAGCGCCGGAATAAACCAGACTCTTATCGCCTGTGTAAGTTGTATCGGTGTTGCCATACGTGTCTGTGGCAGTGATAGTCAACGCGTCAGCAGTATTGACTGGTTCTGCGCCTGTACCTGTTACCACCAAACGTGATGCCGCAAGAGCAGACACAGTAACGGTCAAAGCCGCTGTCTCGGATAAAGCACCGTCTGTTACCGCAACCGCAGCAACCTCGGCTTTGTACAACGTCATCTTACCGTTGTTACTGCCAGAGACAGTAGCTTCACCCAGAGTAAACGTAATTGTTGTAGCCGAACCAAAATTAGTGGCTACGCCAGTCTTGTTTGTAACTGTGGGAGCTGTGACCGGATTCGTGGAAGAGTTGGCACCGGAAAAGGTGAGGGACTTGTCTCCTACGTAGGTTGGGTCTATGTTTCCGTAAACGTCAACGGCATCGATAGTAAGATTCTGCGAAACACCAGCATCTTCAGTAGCAGCGCCTAAAATTGTTAACGACGCTGCGGCGTCACTACTGACAATGCACATGAGTCGATCTGTACCAGCAGATGGACCAAGGGCACCGTCAGTAATTGCAACATAGGCAGTCTCTGCGGCGTACAACGTCATTACGCCATTGTTTCCACCAGCAGCAGTAACTGTACCATTAGCGAAAGTAATGGTTGTGGCGCTTCCAAAATCAACAGCCGCACCGGTTTTATCGGTAGCTGTTGGCTGTGTTGTGGGCGACGGAGAAGCGTTGGCTCCACTAAAGGTAATAGACTGATCGCCTGTATACGTTAAGTCAAGGTTACCAAAATCATCGACAGCATTAAGAGTAAGATTTTGGGCAGACCCCGCGACCTTAGCGCCAGTACCGGTAACCTGCAACCGCGTTGCAACGCCTGCTGTTGTTGTTACAGCGTATCTGTCTGTACCTGCTGCACTAATCGAACCATCAGTAGCCGCCACGTTAGTGACTTCAGCCTTAACTAAAGTCATGGTTATAGTGAGTGCACCAGCTACGAATGTTAAAGTTGTTGCTGTTCCAAAATTTTGCGCAACCGTGTTCTTATCAACCACTGTCGGATGCGTTACAGGATCAGGAGAATCAGCTGCTCCAGAAAACGTAATGGACTTATCGCCCACATACGTAGTATCCGTATTACCATAGGCGTCGAGGGCTGAAAAAGCTATAGCGGGATCGGCTACGCCAGCCGTCTCCGCGCCACCTCCTGTAAGCGCAAGTCTTGTTGCTGCGCTTGGTGATACGAGCACGGCGTACTCAGAAGATGCCGCTCCTGTGGATGTAGAGATTGTTCCATCGGTAGCGTGAATACCTAGCGGACCCTCTGCCTTGTAGAGGATCATTCTACCGTTGTTGGCACCAGATACTGTTGCCACGCCAGCCGCAAAAGTTAGGGTAGTAGCGACCCCAAAGTTTGTAGCCGCGCCTGTCTTGTCAGTAACCGTAGGAGTCGTAGCAGGGCCAGGAGAAGCAGCCGCACCACTAAAAGTTATACTCTTATCACCAGTATACGTTGCATCCGTTGCACCAGTGTCGTCAACCGCTGTGAGGGTAAGACTATCGTAGACTCCCGCTGTAAGTAGTCCAGCGCCAGAGCCGGTCAGCGTAAATCCAGTTGCAGCAGCCATAGTTATCTCGCTTGTTTCAGAATCTTTCTAGGTTCATCGCTGCCAGGGGTATAAGGTAGCCTAGACCAGCGCTAAAAATAAGTTAATGAAGTTGCGTCAAGAGCCAAGCAATGTTGACTCGCTGAAGCTCAATTAAATTAGCTTGCCAAACAACAATACCAGTTAGAAAAATTGATGTTACCAATAGGGCATAGACAGCTAAACGTGCTTTCATTCTTTCTCCCGCGTAGAGAAAAAGTTGCAGCAATCAGTATCATTCACATGAATTGTGCCATCTTCGTTAAGCCGATCTTCTCGATCCGGAATTTCTTCGTCGGCCATGACATTAGGATTATGACAGTTATCGTCTTCATAAAAGCGACAACGAGAACACTGCCGAGGCAACCCACTCTCTTCCAGTGTCACGAATCCGGTTCCGGACGTTCCATCCCACTTGGTACTCGAATCTAGTACGTCTTCAACTTGGACCGAACTATCCTCACGCTCTTTAAGTTCCTTGGCGTGATGCTCTTCTTCACTCTGAATATGCTCAAGCAATTCGGCGGTATCTGTGTCTCCTGCATCTCTAAAGGCACAGGCTGCAATTTTGTACGAGCCAATAGCAATCAACTCTTCACTGCGAAGCTTGCAGATAATACTTGATCCGGAGACTTCACCGATTTCGGAATCTTCTTCTTTGCCAAGGTGGGCCGCAGCACGTTTGGCTGGAGTAACCTCTTCACCTTTGTGAAGTGTATACAAGCCTGTCTTTTTTACCTTGCCGCCTTTTTTAAAACTACCGCGCCACAGCGCGCCAGCGGCGAATAAATCCGTTTCTTTCTGAAGGTCTTCGGTATCTTCGCCAGACGCTTCCGCCTTGCCTTGCTTAGCAATAAATGCCCGTCTCTTTTCCGGGTCTTTAATGCCAGCAGCAAGGACGCCTCGTTGTTTTGCTAAGCGTGCTTTTTCTTCTTCAGAAGCCATAAGACACCTAAATGGAGCCCCTGGAGAGAATTGGACTCCCAACATTCTGCTTACAAGGCAGACGCTCTACCATTTGAGCTACAAGGGCAAACTGGAGCGGGCTACGAGAATCGAACTCGTCTAACTGGTTTGGAAGACCAGAGCCTACCCACTCGGCCAAACCCGCTTGGCGGTCTATACGGGATTCGAACCCGTGGTCTCAGCCGTGACAGGGCCGCGAGAACAGCCACTTCTCTAATAGACCGTAAAACTTGGGGTGACCGTCCGAGTCGAACGGAACCTTCTCCTTCACAGGGAGCCGGACTAACCACTTTATCCCACGGCCACAGCAAATTGGTGGGCGCAGAAGGATTTGAACCTTCGAACCCGCAAGCGGGTACAGCTTTACAGGCTGCTGGCTTTAGCCTCTTACCTACACGCCCACAGTAAAACAGCAGGTTTAATAGCCAGTTCTTAATTTCTTTTGTCTTCGTTTTTCAGTCGTATACCACTTTTTCATACTTTCGCGTCCATGTTTTAAGTTGGCTGCATGACGCTCGGCTAAAGTATGGTATTTCTTATTTGTTCTTCTTGCTGAAGCCGTGTTGCAAGTTAAGTGGCTAAAAGCCAGATTGTTTAGGTTAAAAAACAAATCAACAGGATTGGGGCTATCCAGCCAAGCTTCTTTATGCTCGACCGAAAGTTCATCAGGAAATTTAATCTTCTGCCCGCACCTAAAACAAGTATCTTGAAATGTTTTTTGAACAAGGTCAAACATAACAAGCTTTTTTAACCTATGCGTGGCTGTGCTAAAATTAATTCCTAACTGCTGACTCTTTTTTCTATTGTTTGAATTCATAACTAACAGCCAAGCACACCACCGTTGTGCTACATATCAAACTGGCATGCCAGGACTCGAACCTGGAACCATTCGGTTAACAGCCGAGCGCACTACCATTGTGCTACATGCCAAGATGGTTCCGAGGGAAGGACTCGAACCTTCGCTAACGGGTTCAAAGCCCGTTGACCTACCGTTAGTCGATCTCGGAACAAATTACTGAATCGCTTCGAGGTTACCTTTGACGAAAGCCACCGCGACTTCTATCAAAAGGTTTACAATACTGGTGGACACGCTAATCCCAGCTGCCTTAGCTTTTTCTAAAATTGCTGCTTGGGCCTTGGCAAACTTTTCCACACCACTCAAACTATCAACAGTCGACAACGCCTGAACCTCTTCAACGACAATCTTACCGAGGGCAGACTTCAGCAAATCCAACGCTGCATGGCCGAAAGCCACCGCTGCATCATGGCCAAAGATAGCCGCAAACCCGTGAGCGACTTTAATCGCCGCCACTTTAATTCCGTGCCCGATACTTTTCAAAACATTAATCAAACCCATGTGATCTCCTTATTTTCGTTCGACAATATTTATATTCTGCTTGGCAGCTTCCTGAGATATTTCAGCAGGAACCGCCAAAGGTATTCCCTTGGTTAGGGGACTCCGAGTCCAGAGGTTGTAGATTATCAAACCCGTAGCAACCAGTGCAGTCGCAAAGCCGACACCCAACCCAATCCAAATTCCAGTAAATTTCCAAGAGAGAAGGGCTACGCTACCCCAAGTGAAAAGAAAAGTTACGTATGAGGAAACTATGATGGAGGCTAGCAGTCTAAAATAGCCATCCAGATATGCACCTGCCTCTGCCACGACAGACTTAAGCATCCGAGTCTGAAGATAGCTAGTAACGAGAGAAACAAGCGAACCAAACATTAGGTTTTCTTACGCAGGACAAGTTTAAAGATGCCAATCAGAAGGTCAAAAGTAGCTTGAGAGATCGAATTAGCCTTGACAGCATCAGTCGCTGCCAGACTTTCGGAAACCATAAGTGCCAAACCCAACCCGGTCAACAGGTGGTGGGAATCGATCCAAGCGTAGATACTAGGATCAAACGCGCCATAGATGACGCCGAGAATAGAGAGGATCATCGGAAAATAACCGATTAGTCTTCGCATACTGCTCCTTAACTTGGTGGACCCGGACAGACTTGAACTGTCACCCCCTCGGTGCAAGCGAGGAATCCTCCCATTAGACGACAAGCCCGTCAGTAAGGATTGGTCAGGGAGGATGGATTCGAACCACCGACAGCTCGCTTCCAAAGCGAGAACTCTTCCTGACTGAGCTACTCCCTGATACTTAGTTCTTTTTTGAAGGCGGCTTAAGTTCAACTACACGTGGTTCGCCGCATCCCGTACAAACCATATAAACCACAACAGTACTTCCAAAGTACTGCTTGTCAACTATGTAAAAACCGTGCTTGCCCAACGTGCACTCTGTCTGATTATTCATTCGCTTCTCCTTAATTTATTTTTTTTCGGAGTTAGGAAAAAGCTCGACGCATCCAACCCAACAAAAACTGCTCGTAGGCGGCGGTATTTTTTGCGTATACCTTGGCGTAAAAGACAGCCTGCCGAACCCCAAGTTCTTTCAGTAAGTTTGTAGGATTGGCTGCGTTAAGCGCTGCTAAAGTCTTGGGACCAAACTGGCCGTCGACATAAACCCCCAGAGCCCGTTGCAATAGCATGTGGGCCTCTGGAGGGCCTCCGTTAACAGCCGTCTGGAAAATTTTGTCAGCCAGTTCCTGAACAATTACGCCGTCGTATAGCCAGAAGGTCTCCCGATAAAACTTATAAACCAGGAACCCTAGTCCAGCATCATCGTTCAAGCAGGCAGGGAAGTTAGCCGCAGACCGGTACCGATCCACGATGGCCCAACCTGCCCAGTTAGGCCAGAAATTTCTGGCTATGCCCCGGTAGGTTTCTCCACCCTTATCGGCCTTGAGGTTTGAATATCCACCTTCAAGTGCATCGAGTTTGGCAAAGGATTTATCGAAGCTAGCCATAGCAGATACCGTCCGTAAACCGAACAATATCGGTACTCCTTGTACGCGTGGTACACGAGCTAAAGAAGCGGAACCCATTCATCCGGTTCCGTACAGTAGCGGCTCCACGGGTAAGCTCGTTCTGTCCGTCAGGCCAGCCGCCAAGAATAGACTAAGGGGACAGGTGCCACCCATCCCCTCGGTCAATGTTTTTAATGTTACTGCTGTAAGTTGTTGATAAGACTATACTTGCTCCAAGGTCATCTCTTTGAGAACAACCGCGTTACTGGCATTCGAGGTACCAAACAACGCCGTAACGTAGAAGCCGTTACCCAACGCCAAAGCTTCGGTGCTGACGCCAGAGGTTTTCTTCGAAGACGTGCCCCAAACCGTTGGGCTAACAATAGCCAACGAACCTTCGGCCAAGATACCGTGATAAGCACCTTCGATGTACCCGTTCATGGTTGCGGTTGTGGAATCCCAGAACAGCAAGTGAGACGCCGACACGACACCGGACTTTGCCCCACCAGTCGCCAGTGTACCCGAGCTATAAAGCTGAGTATCGTTGGTGAACGTAGTCAGGTTGGTCTGGTCGCCGTAGTTCCAGTACAGAGACGCCGTGAAGTTCAGGGAAGCCCCTGCTGTCACCAGCATAGTGTACCGAATCCGGAGCGGTCGACCGTCGAACAAGTCAGCCGAAGCAGCGGGAGAAACCGGAGCCGCAACCAACGCCCGAACCGTAGAACTGGGATAGCCAGTCGTGCTCCCGCCAAGATAACGCTGGGCCGGAAAGGCCGAAGCGGTCGTGACATTCCCAAGCTGCAAATTATATTGAGCGCTGAGCGTATTGCTATTAGCCATAAAATCCTCATTACAAACAAGTTAAATTAAATTTCGCTGACAGCCATAGAATCATTCGTATTCACTGTCAATCTTTCTGAAAGTCTTTTCCTATGCCAAGCACGTGCTGAACCCAGCCCTATGCTTTTTCTGTGTTCTTCTGACAGGTGCTGGCCTTTAAGAACACCAGCTGGTCGGCGTCGAACACCGCATTTTTCTAAAGTGTGCCAAATGGGCTTGGTCGACGTTCCAAACTTTTCGGCAATCTTTTTTAGACTAAGCCCGTTGGAGTACATCAGGCAAACTTCTTTACAAGGAAGGGGAATAGTATGAGCTTTTCTTAGCTTTTCCTTAGACTGTTCCGAATGATGTTTTCCTTTCCAGAACCCAACTACTTTCTTAGCCTTTTGAGAACGACTCATCTTTTCTTTAGATGCTTTGGTGTGGCGAAATCCAACTAAACCTTCGCCACCTTGGGTTAGGTTATAACCAATCCCATTTTGATTGGCCTTATAAAAAGCAATATAGGCTTGTTCAATTTCCGAACCAAGTTTAGCATCTGAAACCGTAGCTTCAAGTCTAAGGCTAAAATTGTCCGTCCCATACTTTCTTATGGCACGGTGGATGGCTTGATTTGTACACTTGAGTCTCGCGTACTTGCAATGGTCTTTCCACCGCTTCTCAATCGGCCAAATCGTCTTCCCAATATAAACTTTGCCGTTGGTCTTATTGGTAACCTTGTAAATGCTTATCACTTAATTCGCTGCCCCATCCCCTTGGGGAACCGGTTCAGGCGGCGGAGGATTGGCCGGTTGTTCTGGCCTCATCCCTGGCAAAGGAAGCGTTGCCGCTTTTTCAGATATCTCAATGTTGCGAAGCGCCTGCAACCAGTAATTGCAATCCTGGATCGCGCCTTCAAAAGCATTGATCTGAGCCTGGGCCTGGAGCGTCTGTTGCTCCAAAGCTTCCTTGGCCTTCTTCAATTCATCGCGGCGCTTAGATACTTCGTCTTTAGTCATTAAGCCCTCGTAGATATTTGATTTTACTTGCTGTACAGTTTCCGCATAAGTCGTTCGATACCCGGCAGGGACAGCGCCCACAAAAACGCCAAAACTATTTGTAGTTTCCCGCCCCACGACTCACGCCATACTCGTCTAACCTTGTTTTGCAAGGCTGCTCGGTCAAACCGTTCCAAAACGTCAGATAACGGAATACGGCCAGTGGGGCAGTATGCACTCATTCCAGTCAAATCCCCAAGATTCAAGGTTAAACAAAATTTCCTGATCTAACTGTCGTCGACGCTGGCGCTTAGCTTTGAAGTGTTTTAAAGAGTGGCAGGCAATACAACCACAATTAAGATTATACTTAGACAAAAAACCTTCAGGCTTAAACTCCCATCTCAAACGCCAAACATATCTTACAACATACTTACGACGAGCAATCCAGTTTCGACGGACTGATCTCCTGTCCGCCCTGGACTTCGGATGCTTCATGGTTCCTCCCCGCCCACTTTTACGCGGTATGACTAATGGAAACCATGTAGAATCCTTTCGAAGAAATTGGAGGAGGGAGGCGGAGTCGAACCACGCGGCTTTTACGCCACCCCTGGTTTTCAGGACCAGTTGCCAACCACTTAGCGGCTCCCTCCTTGGCGGAGAGAGCACGAATCGAACGTGCGCAGGTTTTACCCTGACTCCTGTTTAGCAAACAGGTACATTACCGCTCTGTCATCTCTCCAACAGCGAATTGTCGTTGATACTAGATGTCCTGATTAAGCCCCATGATGACATACTGATCCTTAAATTTGGCAGCAGCAGGTGGACTTGAACCACCACATTCGGTTTTGGAGACCGACGGTCTGCATTGATCCTATACTGCTAAGGGCGGCAGAAATCCCCACCACCACTACATCTATTATATCATAGATTTGAAAATTTTAGAAATTATTTTTTGGAGGGAGGGGGAGAAACGAAAAGGTGGGGTGACTGGGTGGGGTGACTGGGTGACTTGTACTTACTCCAGTACCTTGAAGGGGTTGTCTACCCCTATGGGGGAGCATCAAAATAGGGTCCACCGGCACCTTTTTCTCCGCTAACTCTTCTATCTTCTTATACTTACATGAGACTAGTCTAGCACTAGGCTGGGAGTAGCAATGAGCTGGGTCATGCTCTGCACTCAGGTCGATACTGAGACCACCTGAACCCTTGCCAACCATTGCCTTGCCTAACTCCTTTCTTATCAGCATACTTAGTAGATTGATATACTCTACCAAGTTCTAAGACCTTGATTCTTGATAGATGATGGGCAGATGCGTGGACATTTTGTCACTGTGTGCTTTCACCCACTGTCCGAGTAACCTACTGCGCCATATCCCCCACCAACTGCGTCAAATCACACACCTATCTGCATCCATATCCTTATGCCTTCTATGCCCTACACCACGACAGATCACCGAGACTGGCGAACGCATGCACCTACACCCCAGCTCTATACCCTCAACGCCTGACGATCATGTATCACCCTATACCCTGCTTATCCTCTATCTCTACCGGCTACGACAGGCTCAATATGGCTCTATACCGCCCTATACGACACTATGTCCGAATAACTTCGCGCTAGGATGCCCCAGGACGCATCGCTACCCTGCGGGTAATACAATCCTATGTCCTGATTACGTACGCTACGCATAACGTACGCTTATCTATGCCCACATGCGGCGATAGTCGCCACAACAGATCACGCTTTTAAACCGTGGCTTGTCCACTCCTGACCTCTGTTCATTATTGATGTACACGGAAGAGCTTGCCACGAATACTACCCATTTTTCGTGACACTTGTACGGAACCGTACAGTCATACATTCCCCCATATTCCCTTCTGCAATCCATAGCTTTTTGTAACGGTTCAAGTTCTTGATAACAAATGAAACAGGACAATATGTCTGCTTATCTCTACAGAATACCATAACAAGCTCAACTTAGCACTTCCGCAACCTGCTGATTCTATTCATTTACTTTTTATCTAGGTTTGGCGCTAGACTTGCTATACATAACGGCAGTATGGACACCACACACAAACCGCTTGAATCCACCGCTAGTGCATTCGGGCTATGCTCGGATGCCCTACCAGTGCATTCAACACGGGCTAGAATAGTCCAGCCCAACGAGGTAACGCTAATGAACACTCAGAAAGTCTTACGCAAGATATACAGCATCAAAGTGCAGCACACCGACGACAATTCGCCGGATACCTCTTATCTGGGGGAGTACAGTGACGCGCCAAGTTCTGAGTACTCCATCGATCGTCAGGAGAGGGGAGATATGGAACATCGGGAGTACCGCTATTTCAACCCTTCCTGTAACTACGTCGACAAAGAGGGCAAAGTGCTTCCTGGCAACACTGCCGAAGAAGTTCGCCAGTACGTCGAACAGGACTACGAGAGGATGGAAAGTTTAGCTCGTGGCTACTGGCAATACATTGGAATCAAAGCGGTTGCTACGGTTGGCTTGTCCTTAGACGGTGGGCAAACCTACAAAATCGACAAGCTGACCTCAAGTGGCTTGTGGGGTATTGAATCCGATTCTGATCGTGGCTACCTCACGGAAGTCGAAAACGAACAGCTACAGGAATTGAAAGAATATCTACTCGCCTACGGTTTCGGACGGTCCATCGTGGCGCGGGCTATCAAGGTGTAGGCTTGCCCCTGCCTTCCGTTCACTGGCTGGGGTCCAGCGGACGGAGGGGAGAAGGCAGACTAAAGGGGAAAAGACAATGTGCAATGCAAACGGATGTGAATGGCGGTAAATCATTGTTCTACCCACAATTCGGAAAGCAGGACACGCAGACCGTCGCCGGACGTTAAACGGAGAAATGGAGATAGTCCGATGTCAAAACAATCTGACATTGAGAGACAGCAGGCAATCGAACGGTTACAGCATGTACAAGTCGGGGACACGATATACTTCATTATGTTGCACCGTTCGCGCTCTGGAATGCAGCGCGTGGTTCGTATGATTCACTTCCCTAACAATGATGCATCTGCACCCATGTGGATTTCCTACAACGCCGCGAAAGCTATCGGAGCACGGTACGATAGGAATCGTCAAGGCATCGTGGTCAATGGATGTGGTTTTGACGTGGCGCAGCACATCCTAGAGCAGTTGGAAATGGCACTTTTCGGATGCACGGGAAAGCT
>Ga0172380_10003960_pt1 | contig 19646 bp, 20 predicted proteins | sample Leawe162metaG_FD_119747 | JGI IMG/M metagenome (GOLD analysis project Ga0172380, IMG submission 119747) | Leachate microbial communities from a municipal landfill in Southern Ontario, Canada - Leachate well 162 metaG | ecosystem: Engineered > Solid waste > Landfill > Unclassified | place... | reverse complement strand
TTTAAGCCTAACAGGTTGATATTTTTGAGTGCGCAATCTAAGGCGCGGTGAGAGTTATCGGTGGCTAAGATTTTTGTAATGCCACGATTAGCGAGTACAGCGGCTAGTACGCCAGTGCCAGTGCCTATATCAAAAGCTAGGTTGCACGGTACAGGTAACGGCGCAACATCAACTAAATCCAGGTACTCGCCACGAATCGGTGAGAATACGCCGTAACTTGGGTAAATTTTATTGTTGATGGCGCTAATTTCAACGCCACTTTTGCTCCATTCATAAGCGCCAACCAAACCTAAAATCTCACGTAATGACACGATAATGCTTTGCGTGCTTTTGCCATAGGCATGCTCGCAGGCGGCTTTAACGTCTGGGGCACGGCGTAAGTTGATGTTGTAACCTACATTCAGCTCAATGACTAACATGCCCAAAATACGTGCTTTTTGCGATTGTGCCTGGCGGTGCAAATGAAACGCTTGCAGCATAGAGCCTGCTGGCGGTTTTGGTTTTTTACCGGGGCGGTCTATGCGGCGTGATAGCGCTTGCATCAGCATTTTGGCATTTTGAAAATCACCACGCCACAGTAAGGCAGTGCCTTCACAGCAGAGCTTGTAAGCGTCGTCTGCTTTGGTGGTGTCGTCAGCAATTTGTACGCGCTTAGGCACAGGCGCGGCGTTTTCTGAATGCCAGATGCCAGTTTTAGTTTTGCCGGCTTCTTGCCAGTTGATTGTATTGGGTGTGTTCAAAATATTATGGCCTGTTAGTGTTGGTGAGGGTCTTTCAACGGGATTAAGAGCCGCGCTTCGATGAACTCACAAATTACCCAACGCCTAAGCGCTGGGATAAGTTGGATAGCCTTGAGTTTGGTCGTCGGGCTGCTTTAAGCCAGCTGAGACTTAGTCAGTAAAAATACAAATTCATTGCCTGATGAAACTTCTAACCAGTTGAATACAATATTGGGATATGCAGCTTCTAAGGCTTCGCGATTATGGCCGATTTCAACAATTAATATGCCGTCATCACTTAGGTAATTTGCGGCTTCGCGCAAAATAGTGTGGGTATGGTCTAAGCCCGCCACGCCACTGCCAAGTGCTAATTGCGGCTCATTACGATATTCCGCTGGCAACGCGGCCATCGCTGGCGCATCTACATAGGGCGGATTGCTGATAATAACATCATATTTTTTGCCGTTAAGTGCGCTAAACATATCGGACTTAATTGCCGTGATTTGCGCTTCTAAACCATAATTTGCGATATTGATATTTGCTACATCAATCGCATCTTGTGAAATATCAATCACATCAATCGCGGCATTGGGGAACGCGCTGGCCAGTAATATGCCCAAACAGCCACTGCCGGTGCAGATGTCGGCGGCGCTTTCTATCAGTTCTGGAAATTCAATCCACGCGCTTAAATCATTATTTAATAACTCTGCAATAAACGAGCGCGGAATAAGCACGCGCTCATCCACGTAAAACTTCAAGCCTTGTAGCCAAGCTTCTTTTAGTAGGTAAGCCGTTGGTGTATGTTTGCTAATGCGTTGCTCAATAAAATCCGCTAACTTAGTACGTTCTGCTTCCGTTAGGCGTGCGTCAAAAAAGTTATCCAGTGTGTCCATCGGTAAATGCAGTGCGCTCATGATGAGCCAAACCGCTTCATCATAGCCATTATCAGTGCCGTGGCCATAAAAAATGTCGGAGGCCTCGAATTGGCTGACGGCAAAGCGTATCCAGTCGCGGATGGTGAATAGTTCAGTTGTTTCTTGTTGGTATGTCATTATTTTAGCCAAAGAGTGCACAGAGAACACAGAGGCGTTTCACAGGTTTTCTCTGTGCACTCTGTGTTCTCTGTGGCTTATTTTAAAAGTTTTTGCAAAGTGAGCTTGTAGGTTTCTTTCAACGGTTCAATATCTGCAACGCCTACGCATTCATTCAACTTGTGTATCGTCGCATTGAGTGGACCGAATTCAATGACTTGCTTGCAGATGTCTGCAATAAAGCGTCCATCAGAGGTGCCACCAGTGGTTGATAGTTCCGGCGTTACGTCATAAGCCTGTTGAATCGCTTCTGTAATCGCTTCCACCAAATTGCCGCGTGGCGTAATGTAGGGCGGAGAGTACTCCCAATCCAGCGTATATTCCAAAGCATGTCTATCTAAAATCGCGTATACGCGATCTTTTAAACTCTGCTCGGTACTGGCCGTACAAAATCTAAAATTAAATAGAATCTCTACTTCGCCCGGCACTACATTGGTCGCACCCGTGCCGCCGTTCATGTTGGATATTTGCCATGAAGTTGGCGGGAAGTATTCGTTTCCAGTATCCCAAACGGTTTCGACCATGTCTTTAATCGCAGGGGCTACCATGTGGATGGGGTTTTTGACCAAATGCGGATAAGCAATATGGCCTTGCACACCTTTAACGATCAATTTGCCAGAGAGTGAGCCGCGACGACCGTTTTTAATCATGTCGCCCACCACTTTGTTACTGGTTGGTTCGCCAACGATGCAGTAATCAATCAGCTCATTGCGTGCTTTTAACGCCTCCACGACTTTTACCGTACCATCAACGGCTACGCCTTCTTCATCGGACGTAATTAGCAAACCGATAGAACCGGTGTGGTTTGGATTTTCAGCAATAAACTCTTCAATACTGGTAATGAATGCCGCCAGCGAGGTTTTCATATCCGCCGCACCGCGTGCGTATAGCATGCCATCTTTAATCGTCGGCTCGAACGGAGGTGTGTGCCATTTATCCAGCGGCCCTGTCGGTACAACATCGGTATGCCCTGCAAACACTAAAAGCGGGCCAGTAGTACCGCGGCGTGCGTAAAAGTTATCTACATTGCCAAAGCGCATGCGTTCAATTTTAAAGCCCAGCGGTTCCAGGCGTGAAATCATCAGCTCTTGGCAACCTGCATCTAATGGCGTGTTAGATTGGCGTTGCAGCAGGTCAATCGCTAATGCCAGCGTCTTATTTTCTGGAGTTTTGCTCATGGTTTAAAGGTTTCTTTGTATAAGTTTATATCAAAGCCCAAGCACAACACTTTGTTATCTTTGGCTAAAATTGGGCGCTTGATGACAGAGGTTTTAGCTTGCATTAACGTCAATGCAGAAGCGTTATCCGTAATGCTGGATTTTGTAGCATCATCTAAACCACGCCAGGTAAGCCCGGCGCGGTTAATGAGTTTTTCCCAAGGGTATTGGGTTAACCAGTGATTGATTGTGACTTCATCAATCCCTCGTTTTTTGAAATCATGAAAAACATAGCTGACACTATTTGCATCCAGCCAATCGCGGGCTTTTTTTACCGTGTTGCAATTGGGGATGCCGTATAGCGTCAACATATTTTCCTGTCATTTCGAGCCAAGCGAGAAATCTATTCATTTCCAACTAAGACTTAAATCTTTCCATTCTGGATTTATGATTTCAATCATGGCGTTTTTCTTTTCACGTCGCCACTTTTTGATTTCTTTTTCACGGCTAATTGTGCTTATTACATCATTGCTTGTTTCAAAATATACAAGTTTGTTCAAATTGTAAGTAGCACTAAATCCCGCTAATAACTTATTTTAATGTTCAAACATACGGCGCTCTAAATTATTGGTCATTCCAATATAGAGGACTTTGTTATTCCAGTTTGTAATTGCATACACAAAGTAAGTTTTATTCACTTGGATAGCATTCAATCAATGTTACATGTAAATTAAAAATTACTTTTTCGTACTGGTCATTTCGAATGAAGTGAGAAATCTTACGTCTTACTGCAATCATAGTGTAAAAGATTTCTCACATACGTTCGAAATGACAGAGCAACTTAAATGCCGCGTAACAATTCGTTAATGCCAACTTTACCTAAGGTTTTTGCATCCACTTTTTTAACGATGACTGCGCAATAAAGGCTGTAGCTACCGTCTTTTGAAGGCAGGTTGCCAGAAACTACGACTGAGCCTGAAGGTACGCGGCCGTAGAACACTTCGCCGGTTTCACGGTCGTAAATTTTAGTTGATTGACCAATATAAACGCCCATTGAAATCACACAGTTGTCTTCAACGATGACGCCTTCAACCACTTCAGAGCGAGCGCCGATGAAGCAGTTGTCGCCAATGATCGTTGGACCGGCTTGAACTGGTTCTAATACGCCGCCAATGCCCACGCCACCGCTCAAATGTACGTTTTTACCGATTTGTGCGCATGAACCAACAGTTGCCCATGTATCGACCATGGTGCCTTCGCCCACGTATGCGCCAATGTTCACGTATGATGGCATCAATACTGCGTTTTTACCGATGAAAGAGCCACGGCGCACAATTGCGTTTGGCACTACGCGGAAACCGCCGGCTTTGAAGTCTTCTTCAGTGTAATCTGCAAATTTTGGCGGCACTTTGTCAAAGTATTTAGTTACGCCGTCATCCAGCAATACGTTGTCATCCAAGCGGAATGAGAGTAGCACCGCTTTTTTCAACCATTGGTGCGTTTCCCATTGTTGGGTGTCGCCTACACGGCTGGCAACACGCAATTTTCCGCTGTCTAAATCAGCTAAAACTGCAGCAACCGTTGCTTTGATTTCAGCAGATGCGTTGGCTGGGTTAATGTTAGCGCGATCTTCAAACGCGGCTTCGATAATGCTTTGACGTGAATCCATAAAAGTCTCTAAAGTAATCAAAAAAAGTAAGTAAATACGTAAAACGACATTTTAACTCAAACCCGGCATTAGCCAAAAAATAAAGCGCATAGCCTCACCGCCATGCGCTTTATCAGTGTAACTATTTTGACGGATGGTTCTATTTAGCTGTTTTAGCTGCTTCGTAGAGTGGGCGGACTTTAGGCGCCAATGCGCGTAACTCTGCAATACGGTTCGTGCTGGCGGGATGTGTACTTAAAAACTCTGGTGGTTTTGCACCGCCTTGCGCTTCCATTTTTTGCCATAAGGTCACAGCGGCATCAGGGTTGTAACCCGCGCGCGCCGCAAGTTCCAGGCCGATTTTGTCTGATTCTCTTTCTTGCTCGCGACTATTAGGCAGTGCAAAAAAGAGTTGCGAACCCAAGCCTGCCGCCTGCATAGAGGCGTTGCTAACGGTGGCGCTGGTGCCTTTTGATAGCATGATTCCTAGTGCCTGCAGACCAAATTGCTGTACATAGGCTTGCGACATGCGCTCTCTGCCATGTTCACGCAACGCATGTGCAATTTCGTGACCAATCACCGCGGCCAGTTCATCATCAGTGGTTTTCAGTTTTTCAATCAGACCTGAATACACCATGATTTTTCCACCGGGCATGCAATAGGCATTGAGTTCATCATTTTTATCTACATTGACTTCCCATTTCCATTGCGTTGCATCGGGTCTAAATACGCCAACCTGAGCAATCAGTCGGTTTGAAATTCTGCGTACGCGCTCAACCTGCGCTTTGTTTGCATTGAGCGTATTTTTCTTTTCCGCTTCTTTTAGAGTTTGTGTGTAAGCCTGATTGGACATGTTGGTGACCTCTGTGGCTGGCAACAACATAAATTGGGATCGGCTTACGCCAGAAATGCTGTCCTTGGTGGTGGTAGCACAACCGCTTAACTGGGTTGCAACAATCGTCGCAATCACTAATGACATTTTTTTAAGTGTGAGTTTTTTCATTTTGTATGAAACCTTAAATTGATGACTTAAATAGATGATTCAGCTTTAACGTTTTTTATGAAAAATAGTTGATTTTTGCATCAGGCATTCACCAACAATTGTCAGTTTATCTCGATAGAAGTTTTTTACCACCAGCGTTAGAAAGTAACTTGCGCGCCAAGTTCAACCACGCGGTTTGGCGGCAGTTTGAATTGGTTAGTAATGGTTTCTGCGCTTCTAAATAGTCCGATGAAGATTTTTTTACGCCAGTAAGCCATTTCGGAGGACTCATGGGCGATAAGAATTTCTTTACCGATAAAGAACGAGGAGTCCATAGCCTCTAAGGCTAAGCCTTTTTCAGCACAAAGCTTTAAGTCTCTTGGTAAATCTGGCTCGTCTTTAAAGCCATAGCGTACAGTCACTTTGTAGAACTCGTGCGGTAAGGCTGTTATCTCTACACGGTCTTCAAGTGATGAGTGCGGGAAATCTAGAAACTTAACGGTAAGAATCACCACACGCTCATGTAACACTTTGTTGTGCTTTAAGTTGTGCAGCATGGCGTGCGGCACACCTTCGAGGTTGGGAGTCATGAATAATGCAGTGCCAGGTACGCGTGTGGGTGGATGCGCTCCAATCGCTTCAATAAACGGGTCAAGTGCCATGGCGTCATTTTTAAGGTGTAGGTACAGCATGCTACGGCCAGTTTTCCACGTAATCATCAAGATGAAAATGAGCGTTCCTATCACTAGTGGCACCCAGCCGCCATCAGGAATTTTCAACACGTTAGCACTAAAAAATGCAACATCAACCGTTAAGAACAGCGCTACCAACATGCCTGTGCGTAGTTTGCTCCAGCCCCAAATATTGTGAAATACAATACCCGCTAATAAAGTGGTAATCACCATGTCGCCAGTCACCGCAATGCCGTAAGCGGCGGCTAAATTGCCAGACGAGCCAAAGCCGATAACCAATACCATTACGCCGACCATTAAGCCCCAGTTAACGCGCGGCATGTAGACTTGGCCTTTCTGGCTTTCTGAGGTGTGTTCAACATGCATGCGCGGTAAATAACCTAATTGCAACGCTTGTTGCGATACAGAAAATGCACCGGTAATCACTGCCTGCGAGGCAATTACCGCAGCCATGGTTGCTAACACAATCAGCGGATACAACATCCACTCGGGCGCTAATAAATAAAAGGGGTTGATCACTGTTTCAGGATTTTTTAATACCAAGGCACCTTGACCAAAATAGTTTAAAATTAGCGCTGGCAGTACAAAACCAAACCAAGCCAAACGGATAGGCACTCGCCCAAAATGCCCCATATCCGCATATAAAGCTTCAGCGCCGGTGACCGCAAGCACTACCGCACCTAGTGCCACAAAGGCAATCCACGGACTTACCTGAAAAAATTGTATGCCATAGATAGGATTGAGCGCATTTAAAATAGTGGGGTATTGCATAATGCCGCCGATGCCTAAAATGGCTAATGTGCTAAACCACAGTAACATCACTGGGCCAAAAAAGGCACCGACTAAGGCAGTACCTTTGCTTTGCGCCCAAAATAGAACAAATAATACGAACAATGTGATGGGTAGTATCAGTGGGTGCAGTATCGGTGCCGCAACTTCTAAACCTTCAACTGCGGATAGTACTGAAATGGCGGGGGTAATCACGCCGTCAGCATAAAACATACAGGCGCCTAAAATGCCCAATAGCATAATCATGCGCTGTTTTTTTAGGTTATCCCCAGCATTGCTACTGGCAAGCGCTAGTAACGCCATAATGCCGCCTTCACCACGGTTATCTGCACGCATAATAAACGCAACATATTTAACCGATACCACCATGATGAGCGCCCATACAATGAGCGATAATATGCCGAACATATTGGCCTCGGTGAGTGGTACAGGGTGTACGCCCACTGAAAAAACTTCTTTAATCGTGTATAAAGGGCTGGTGCCAATGTCGCCAAATACCACGCCAAGTGCGGCGAGTGTGAGTGCGGAAAGTTTGGTTTTGCTACCAGTAGGAGATGACATTAAAAATACGTTGAGGTTTAGATGAGTTGGCTATTATCAACCAAGTGTACGACTAAACCAATTGTTTTTTTGTAACCCAATAGGGCGAATGATTTTTAGCAGTCGATTAATTAACTATGCCGCTTAGATCTTTGTTTGGTTAATAGTGGCCTCTGCTGAACCCACGCCAAATGTCAACGTCACTTCGTCACCATTTTGTAATTGTTGGCTAGCACTGATAATTTCTCCGCGTTTATTTTGCACAAAGGCATAGCCGCGTGTAAGAACAGCTTGTGGGTTCAGGTGTGTCAGGTTTTGGCTTAGGCGCTGTAAATGCTGTTGTTTTGTTTGCAGTTGTTGAGTAATGCTTATATTTAATCGATTTGCAAGTTGCTGTAGCCGTGTTTTTTGTTGTTCGATTTGTTGTGTGGGTGAAATCAACCTGCGTGCCAAGTAGTCTAGCGCTTGCGTTTTTTGGTTTAAGGCAAATTGTATATTTTTAACGAGTTGCAGTTTTAATTGTTTAAGTGAGCCGAGTATTGCCTCGCGCGAGGGTGTTGCAAGTTCGGCTGCTGCAGTGGGTGTGGCGGCGCGTATGTCTGCGACAAAATCACAAATGGTAAAATCAGTTTCATGGCCCACGCCGCTAATGGTAGGTATATTGCACGAGGCAATTGCGCGCGCTACGACTTCTTCATTAAATTGCCATAAGTCTTCAATGCTACCGCCACCGCGACAAATAATCAGCACATCGCATTCAGCGCGGGCGTTTGCGGTGTTAATTGCATTGGCAATCAGTTGCGCGACACCGCGGCCTTGCACCGGTGTTGGGTAAATAATGATGGGAATGCTCGGCATGCGGCGTTTGAGCGTGGATAGCACATCGCGCAAGGCTGCGGCATCGGCTGAGGTAACAATGCCGATTTGTCTGGGATACTTGGGAATGGCGCGTTTAAAAGCTGCGTCAAATAAACCTTCATTGCTCAGTTTGTTTTTGAGTTTTTCAAACGCTTCAAACAATGCACCTAAGCCTGCGCGCTGCACAAACTCGACAGTTAGCTGAAAGTCACCACGCGCTTCATAAAGGGTTACCGTACAGCGTGCTTCAATTTTATCGCCTTCGCGCGGTGTAAAGTCACAAAAGCTATTGCGTCCTTTAAACATGACACAACGTACCTGTGCGCCTGTATCTTTAAGTGAAAAATACCAATGTCCACTGGCTGCACGGGTAAAGTTAGAAACCTCGCCTGACACCCAGAATAATGGAAAGCTTTGTTCCAACACATTCCGCGCTAAACGATTAAGCTCGGTCACGGTCAACACTTTTGTTGGGGTTAAATTTACTGCAAAGTCTGTCAAAACTGGCTCGCCTAATAGATTATCTGGGTTAAAATGATTTTTTAAGATTATATATGGTAGAACTACATGCTAAATAAACTTCTTACCGGTCGCACAGGATATTTTATAGGTTTTATTGCCTGCTTTGGTTTGGTCGGCCTAGCATTGTGGATACAAACACGTTACAACTTGGAGCCATGCCCGCTCTGTATTTCGCAGCGTATTGTGTTCATGGCGTTGGGGGTGCTGTTTTTGCTGGCGGCGATTTTTAATCAAGCCCCAAAACTTTTCGCAGCGTTACATGTGGTTGCAGCTTTAGGTGGGGCAGGGGTTGCAATCCGTCATTGGTGGATACAAGCACATCGTGAAAGCATGATTGCTGATTGCGGCGTAGGCTTTGATTACATGTTTGAGAATTTTCCGCTAGAAAAAGCATTGAAATTAGTGTTTAAGGGGACGGGTGATTGTGCTGCCATTGATTGGACATTTTTAGGGTTGACCATTCCACAATTGTCGCTGATTGCGTTTGTTGGTTTTGGCGTTTATGCGGTTTATTTAGCTCGGTTAAATTTAAAAAATAAATAGAAAATAATTTTATGTACAAAACTATAGATAATTTTGTTGGTAACACGCCATTAGTAAAGTTGCAGCGCATGGCTGGCAACACCACCAACACCATTTTATTGAAGCTGGAAGGTAATAATCCCGCAGGTTCAGTAAAAGACCGACCTGCATATTCGATGATTACACACGCCGAAGCACGCGGCGATATTAAGCCAGGCGACACACTGATTGAGGCGACCAGTGGCAATACTGGCATTGCTTTAGCCATGGTGGCAGCTATGCGCGGATATAAAATGATACTGGTGATGCCAGAGAATCAAAGTGTGGAGCGTCGCCAAAGCATGAAAGCTTATGGGGCTGAATTAGTGCTAACACCTAAAGACGGCAGTATGGAGTTAGCCCGCGACGTGGCGATGAAATTGCAAGCAGAAGGCGAAGGTGTGGTGTTAGATCAATTCGGTAATCAGGACAATCCGCTTGCGCATTATGAGGGTACCGGGCCTGAAATTTGGCGTGATACTGATGGCAAAGTCACTCATTTTGTTTCCAGTATGGGCACTACGGGTACGATTATGGGGACCTCACGCTTTTTAAAAGAGCAAAACCCTAATGTACAAATTATTGGGGTGCAGCCAGAAGAAGGTTCGCAAATTCCGGGTATTCGCAAATGGCCGGAAGCGTATATGCCAAAAATTTACGATGCAAAACGCGTGGATGAGCTTATATATGTAAGCCAATATCATGCTGAAGACACCACGCGTAAATTAGCCGCGACAGAAGGTATTTTTGCTGGCATTTCGTCAGGTGGTGCTTTGTATGCTGCGTTGCAGTTGTCTAAACGTGTAGAAAATGCCGTGATTGTGACGATTGTGTGTGATAGAGGTGATCGTTACCTATCAACGGGTGTGTATCCGTCATAGCTTAGATGTGTGCAAAATGAGTGCTCAATTTCGTTATGTCATCAGCACCCTTTGCCTACTTTTAGTCAGCATGAGTGCTGGTGCCGTTACCGAGGTTTCAATTAAAGTTGGGCGTATTGAGCATCCGCAAGGCGACGCCCAAGACATTAATCTACAACTCAATTTAAATAAACGCTTATCGACATTAAATTTAACCGCTAAGCTTAAGCAGAAAAATGAAAAGGATTTTACCGCGCTTAGTTTTCGTTGCGATGTTCCGCAGTCTATTGAGTTAAATAGGTTTAAATGTAACGAGGGTTTGGTTAAAAATACTCGGGTAAATTTACCTTTTTTGCTTGAAATTAACAATTTATTTAGTCACGGTGCGCTTGATTTACAAGCAACCTTGCAGATAAAAAATGCCAGTTTCAGTGATGAGGCAGGACTGCACGCAGCAGATAAGCTAAGTGGCAATGTTTTGATTGCCCTAAAACAAACCGGGCAGCTTTGGCAGTGGAAAACAGCGCTAGACTGGCAATCGGGTGAGGTGTTTTGGCAGCCGTTTTATTTAGCCAATGGCGGGCATGCGCTTGTAGCGAATGGTAGCTTTGAAGATGATGTGCTCACAGTTAAATCTGCGCATTTGAAAATTAAAAACGTGGGTGAGCTTGATGCAGATGGGCAGATGCATCTTACTGATTTTAAGTTGATAAATTTAAATGCGAACTTACCGGATTTAGCTTTAAATACTGCCTACCCTTTGTTATTCAAACCTTTTTTAGAGAAAACCGCATTCAATGACGTTGAGATAGAGGGTAAGGCAGCACTGTCATTACACATTGTTAATTCAGAGCTGAAATCGTTCGAACTTCGTCTGAAAGATGTCGATCTCGCAGATAAAAATCAGAAGTTTGCGTTATATAAACTCAATGCGAACTTACCATGGAGTTTTGATAACCCAAAAAATGTTAGTTTGAACTACGATAGCGGGGAGTTGCTTAATTTACCTTTAGGCAAAACTAATATACAAGCTGAAGTGAATCGTTATTCGCTAATATCACCTGATATTCGGTTGCCTGTTTTAGATGGCGCACTGCGTTTGTCCGATATTTCAGCCGCGCGTATTGGCGGGCAATGGTATTGGCACTTAAGTGCTAAGTTAGAGCCCGTTTCAATGGCAGACTTCAGCGTAAAGCTTAATCTGCCACGGATGTCAGGTAAAGCTTCGGCTGAAATTCCACTGGTTACCTATAGTAATGGCATTGTCACCACAGATGGCAGTGTGGTGCTCAATGTGTTTAACGGCACGGCAACGGTGACACAACTTACCCTGCAAACCCCACTTGGTATTGCACCTAAGCTGAATGCGGATATTGCTTTAAGAAACTTGGATTTAGGTGATTTAACTCGTACATTTTCATTCGGTGCGATTGAAGGTAAGCTTGACGGCGATATTGAGGATTTAGAGCTGCAAAACTGGAAGCCGGTACGGTTTGATGCCATGGTACAGAGCAGTCCTGGCAAGTATCCGAAAAAAATATCACAACGCGCTGTAGAAAACATATCAGCATTGGGCGGTGGTGGAGCTGCCGCAGCGGTACAACGCAGTTTTTTACGGTTTTTTGAGCAATTTAATTATGGAAAAATGGGCCTAAGTTGCCGGTTGCGTAATGATATTTGTGAAATGGGCGGCATTGAGTCAACGCCACACGGGTATATCATCGTTAAAGGCAGTGGTATCCCAGCCATTACGGTGATGGGGTACAATCGAACTGTGGGTTGGAGTGAACTGTTGGCGCGCATTAAGCGTGTGACGGACGGCAACAGCAAGGCAATTGTTAAGTAACTAAACTTTAAAACACTTTAAGTCAAAGGATAGAACATGAAAAATTGGATGATTGGTGTGACACTGGCATGTGCTCTACCGGCATGTGTCACCATCAATATTTATTTTCCTGCAGCTGCTGCAGAAAAAGCTGCAGATAAAATAATTGATGATGTGTGGCAATTGAAAAACGGTGGTGAGAAGCCTAATGTCAATAGCGTTGAACCTGCTGCGCCAGCAAAATAATCCCCCTAGATATAATCCCCTAGATCAAAGGAATCAAAATGAAGAAAATATTATTCAGTTTAGTGTTGTTATTGAGTACTTTATTGACTAGCCAATTTGTAGCTGCGGCAGCAGATTTGGAAGTTAACACTCCAGCTATTTCGGCTATTAAAAGTAGCATGCAAGCCCGCCATGGGCAATTGGCCGCGCACTATGCCAGTGGCGCTATTGGATTAACAAAAGACGGTTTGATTGCGGTACGTGATGCGAATGCTGTGCCGCTGAAAGACCGTGGCGGGTTAAATAGCGCTGTAGCTGCAGAAAACGCAGATCGTAACAAACTATATAAAGAAATCGCTACCGCCAATGGCCATCCAGAGTGGCAAGCGGAAATCCAAAGTACGTTTGCAGGCCGCTGGATAGATAAAGCGCAGGCGGGTTGGTGGGTACAAGGTGCTGGTGGTTGGGTGAAGAAATAATTTTTAGAAGGCTTTAGGTATGACTCCCACGCTTGTATTTGACATTGAAACCATTCCCGATACGGATGGACTTCGTACTTTATTAGAATTGCCGGCAGATACGTCGGCAGAAGATGTTGCCAATATTGCCCTGCATCAACGCCGCCAGCATAATGGCAGTGACTTTCTGCCACTGCATCAGCACCGGATTTGCGCTATATCCTGTGCTTTGCGCGAAGGTAAAAACTTCAAAGTGTGGACATTAGGCGATGCGGATTCATCTGAAGCTGAAATTATTCAGCGTTTTTTTGATGGTATTGAGAAATACACCCCGCAGATTATTTCATGGAATGGCGGCGGTTTTGATTTACCTGTGTTGCATTATCGTGGCCTAATTCATGGCATCAACGCCAGCCGTTATTGGGACTTAGGCGAGGATGATAAAGAGTTCAAGTGGAATAATTACATCAGCCGTTACCATGCACGCCATTTAGATTTAATGGATGTGATGGCGATGTATAACGCTCGCGCCAATGCGCCGCTAGATGATTTGGCAAAGTTATGCGGCTTTCCTGGCAAGCTTGGTATGGACGGCAGTAAAGTGTGGGATGCCTACAAAGCAGGCGGTATTGAAGATATTCGTAATTATTGTGAGACTGATGTGGCGAATACGCATCTAGTCTATTTACGTTTTCAGTTGATGCGTGGTCAGCTTAATCAAGCCGCTTATGCGCGTGAAATTGCTTTGGTAAAAGAAACCTTGGCAGGTTACCAAGGTTTGCACTGGCAGGAGTTTTTAGCTGCCTGGAAGTAAGCCGGCTAGAGTTAGTGTATTGGGGAATTTTCGTTCGCCCTGAGCTTGTGGAAGGGAGGGGTAGAGCGTGCGGGGGTATGCGTAAATGGTTCGACAGGCTCACCATGAACGGATTTCAACGCAGTTACTCAGTATCGGTCAGCGAGTCTTCTTCTACTTCATCTTTCCAGTTCAGAATAATTTTTTGCGTGATATTTTCTTTAAGTGAGAATTTGTGGCGTAGTTTTACACCGTTGTTATTTGCCAAAACCATATAGTTACCCGCAGGCAAGTTAACGTACAATACAGGTTGTGCATTTTTAAGCCTAAAAACTTGCTGGTCTTGTTCGTTGTAAATATCCACATTGTGCCCAGTCACTGCACGGCCTACCTTGCCTTCAGAAAACAAAAGGTTTAGCGTGTAGCGTTTTGCAGTCTTACGCATTTCAACGACTTCATCGTGGCCAACTCCGCCTGACATAAAGCGAACTCTGTCATGCGTGTAGTGCATTTTCGGTTCTGCCAATGCTGGTGCCATAAAACTTGTGAGCACTAATAACAGAATTAATTTGGTGATATTTTTCATTGCGGTTTACGCTTTAATCTAGCTTTAAAGGCTTTCAGTGTAACAAAATTAGCGCGATTCCTCTAATGGATGTGCTCTAAGGCAAACTCTACGGTAAAATGCTCGCATGAGAAAACGCCGTAATAAATCCAATGTTGATGCAACTCCAGCACCAATTCTAAACGCTACCATTGAGTCATTAGACCAAGAAGGGCGCGGTGTTGCACACATTGAAGGTAAAACGATATTCATTGATGGTGCGTTGCCTAATGAAAAAGTCACCTTTCAATCGATTCGCATTAAACCGAGTTATGAAGTAGCTAATGTGGTGGAGGTGTTAAAGCAATCAAACCAACGTGTTACACCAAAATGCCCGCACTTTGGTTTATGCGGTGGCTGTAAGCTACAACATTTAGATTTTGCCGCGCAGGTGGCTGCCAAGCAGCGCTTGCTTGAAAATGATTTGTGGCACATTGGCAAAGTTAAAGCTGAAAACATGTTGCCACCACTGTATGGTCCTACTTGGGGTTACCGCCACAAAGCGCGCTTAAGTGTGAAGTATGTGGAAAAAAAACAGCGCGTACTGGTGGGTTTTAATGAAAAAGCTACACGCTATGTGGCAGTGATGGATAGCTGTGAGGTATTGGTACCAGAGGTTTCTGCCTTGATTGCACCATTGCAAGCCATGATTGTGCAACTTAGCATACGCGATAAATTACCTCAAATTGAGTTAGCTGTTGGTGAAGCCAACTCAATTAACGAGCGTGAACCCGTTGAAGGCAATGTTAAGCCAGTCATTGTGTTGATTTTTCGCATTATGGCAGCGCTTACACCAGAAGATGAGGCGCTGCTTAAAGCCTTTGCTGATGATCACGCAGTGCAAATTTGGACGCAAACCAAAGGGCCGGATACGATTAAACCATTTTACCCACTTGATGGCGCACAATTGCAATACAGCCTGCCAGAGTTTGGTTTAACTTATCCGTTTAAACCCAACGAGTTTACACAGGTAAACCCGCAAATTAACCAAGTGATGATTCGCCGTGCCATGCAGTTACTGGCACCCCAAGCCGATGAGAATATTGCTGACTTTTTTTGTGGTATTGGTAATTTTACCTTACCCATCGCACGCAGCGGCGCACAAGTGCTGGGCTTAGAAGGCTTGGCTAATCTGGTTGACCGCGCCAATGAAAGCGCACAACTGAATGACATTCGTCATGTGAAGTTTGGCGTGGCTGATTTATTTAAAATGACACCAGAAGCGCTAACAAACTTAGGTGTTTTTGATAAATGGCTGGTGGACCCGCCGCGTGATGGCGCATTCGAGTTGATTAAATCACTAGATGCTAACAATAGTGACCACAATAATAACCCAAGGCGGATTGTGTATGTATCGTGCAACCCGGCAACCTTAGCGCGCGATGCAGGGGTATTGGTCAATGAAAAAGGTTACATTTTAAAGGCGGCAGGGGTGATCAATATGTTCCCGCATACCGCACATGTGGAATCTATTGCGTTATTTGAGCGAGTTGCCTAAGTTAGTAGGGAGTGCTTCAGTACATAGTTTTGTTTAGTTCATTCAATAAGAGAGCTTTGCTCGAGTGCTTATTTAACCCAAAAACCTATCACCTTCGTCATTCCCGCGAATGCGGGAATCCAGTTAAGTGGTTGATTAGCCTAGATTCCCGCCTTCACGGGAATGACGGATTTCTTGAGTTATATACAAAATTACACTTAAATTAGCTTCGTGCAACGCTCTCAACAAACAACAAATTTATGTTGTAAAAAAACAACAACCTGTTGTTTGAAGCGGATTTTATTGATGCATATCAAATGCAGCGCATATTTAGCCCGTATAATTCACATATCGAATTTGTGTGTATTTGTTTATTTTAATGTGGAGATAAAAAGATGAAAAAATCAGTATTAGTTTTAGCGATTGCTGCTGCATTTGCGCCTGTATTGGCACAAGCTGAAGCGGGTGACTGGGTAGTGCGTGTACGTGCTGCAAATGTTAGCCCTAATGAAGATAGTAAACTGGGTAAAACCGTAAATAAAAACGTTGGTGCGGGCACGGAAGTTATGTCCCCAGGCGCTGAATTGTCGGTAGATAATAACTGGATTCCTGAATTAGATATCTCTTACTATATAACTAAGAACATTGCTGCGGAATTGATTTTGGCTTTAGGTACTCGTCATGATGTTAGCGTTACAGGTGATGCCAATGCTACAGTAACTAACCAGAACTTAGGTAGCGTAAATCTTTTACCGCCAACCCTGACTGCACAGTGGCATTTTAATCCGGACCAAACATTTGACCCATATGTCGGTGCTGGTGTGAACTATACTAATGTTCTAGACCGTAATTTGAAGTTTTCTAGAGGTAATTTAGCTGGTACAAAAATCAAGATTGATAGTGATAGCTGGGGTTTGGTTGCACAGGCTGGTTTTGATATCAATTTGAAAGATGGTTGGTTGATTAATGCGGATGTTAAATATGTAACTATTGATACTGCCGTCAAAGCAAAAATCAATGGCAATTGGACAAAAATCGATTCACTTGACATTGACCCATGGGTATTCGGTATCGGTATCGGTAAAAAATTCTAATTATCGAACTTTAAAAGTTTAATAATTTAAGACAATAAAGTTTTTAAGTTCCACGTTGGCCTCTGCCTTTATCGGTAGAGGCTTTTTTTTATGTAGTTTTTGTACTACTAGGCGTTTTATGTGCATTACCTTCGATTCCCATTTAGAAATCGAGGCAAAACCTGACAAAAACCTCGATTTCACTTACGTTACATCGAGGCTTTTTTTCGCAGGGTGGTTAGATAATTTTAGAAAAGCGCGCGCGGTTGCGGTCAGTTTGTAAATAGCGATCAAACAGCATGGCGACTGCACGGACAAAAAACCAGCCAAAGTCGGTGACTTGCAAACCTGTGTCTTCTAGCACGACCATGCCTGAGCCTTCCAGCTCTTTGAGCGCTTCTAGCTCTGATGCAAAGTAGTTTTTGAAATCAATCATATAAGCTAGCTCAATGGATTCATACTGCAATGCGCCTTGGCACATAATGGCCATAATCACGGCGCGGCGTACTAAATCATCGCGCGATAGCGCTAAACCACGCACTACTGGAAAGCGGCCTTGATTGAGTAGGTCGTAATACTCTTCAATTGTTTTAGCGTTTTGGCTGTAAGTTGCGCCTACGCGACCAATGGCAGAAACGCCTAGGCTGATTAAGTCACAATCCGGCTGTGTGCTGTAACCCTGAAAGTTACGATGCAATCTGCCTTGACGCTTGGCAATGGCTAGAGCATCCGTTGGTAAGGCGAAGTGATCCATGCCTACATACACGTAGCCAGCATCAAGAAACGTTTTAATTGCATTGGATAGCATGGCGATTTTTGCTGAGGCAGCGGGTAACTCGTACGCGTCAATACGGCGTTGTGGTTTAAAGCGCTCAGGTAAGTGCGCGTAGGCGTAAAGTGCGATTCTTTCAGGTTTAAGTTCTACAATCTGGTTGAGCGTTTGCGTAAATGATTCCGGTGTTTGTTTAGGCAGGCCGTAAATTAAATCGACATTAACCGAGTCAAATTTTAAGCGTCGTGCCGCCTCAACTAGAGAGAATACCTGCTCGGCGGGTTGAATACGATGCACCGCTTTTTGCACTTCTGGGTCAAAATCCTGTACACCAAAGCTTAAGCGGTTAAAGCCAAGTGATGCTAAATGCGCTAGGCGATTTTCATCTACCGTGCGTGGATCAACTTCAATCGAGTATTCACCATTTGCCTCCAGTACAAAGCTACGGCGGATCATCGCCATCAGCTCGCTTAATTCATTATCACTAAAAAAAGTAGGTGAGCCGCCACCTAAGTGCAATTGTGAAATAGTTTGTCCTGCACCTAAATGTTCAATATGTAAGTCAATTTCACGGCTAAGATAGCGTAAGTATTCTGCGCTGCGCTCATGATGCTTGGTGACTATTTTATTGCAGGCACAAAAGAAGCAAAGTGACTCACAAAAAGGAATATGCACATAAATGGATAGCGGCAAAGTCAAACCGCCTACGCGACGCTGCGCCAGCGTTTGTTTGTAGGATTCCTCAGTGAATGCTTCTACAAAGCGATCAGCCGTTGGATACGAAGTGTAACGCGGCCCGGAAACATCAAATTTTTGTAAAGTTTCAGGGGTTAGTTCTGGTATGGCGCTGTTTGATTTGGCAGGCTTCATTGCAGCTTCATCGGTAATCATTATGCTACTCCTAATTTAGGATGACACTGTGCCAGCAATTAGCCAAATAGTCTTTGATGCATATCAAATGACTACATGAGCGCTATTATTTTTTTAACACATAATTTCACTACGGACTGGCGATAAAGGCTTGAAAGCGGTATGCTTGACCCAATCAACTCTATTGGTGAAATATGCACTCTGTTACTACGTCAGAAGCACTAAAAGTGGCTTGCTCAAATTGTAATCTCCGTGAGCTTTGCATGCCCGCCGGCTTTACCGTTGACGAAATGAAAAGGGTTGATGAGGTGGTTGAAAAACGCCGCCGCATTAAGCAAGGCGAGTTACTGTTTAGTAACGGAGAAGCGTTTACCTCCCTTTATGCGATTCGCACAGGTTTTTTTAAAACTTGCGTGACCAGTGCAGATGGCCGTGAACAAGTGACTGGTTTTCAGATGGCGGGTGAAATTATCGGCATGGATGGCATTGTGAGCGACCACCATAACTGTAATGCAGTGGCGCTCGAAGACGCCGAGGTCTGCGAAATGCCCTTTGCCAGTGTAGAGGATCTTTCGCGCGAGTTGCCTGGTTTGCAGCGCCATGTGCATAAAATTATGAGTCGTGAAATCGTCCGTGAAAATAGTGTGATGATGCTGTTAGGTAATATGCGGGCGGAAGAGCGCTTGGCGGCATTTTTGTTAAACCTAGTGCAACGCTTGCATGCACGCGGATTATCTCAGTCTGAGCTTGTGCTGAGAATGACCCGTGAAGAAATTGGTAGTTATTTAGGCCTTAAACTTGAAACCGTGAGTCGTGCTTTTTCAAAATTTAGTGAAGAAGGCATTATTGAAGTTAAGCAGCGCCATGTGAAAATAATCGCGCCAGAAGCGTTGAAAAAAATATTTAATCCGCAGACCTATTTTTAGTCAACTTTTATTATTGATTGAGACAGCTTTAGAAAAGTGTTTGTCCACTGAAATTCAGTTGTTACCTAAAGTTTTGTAGAAGTGCAATCAGAATAAACTGATAATCAGCACTAAAGCCAGTAAACTGGCAAGTGCTGTTAATCAGAGAAAACTGATAATCAGCACTAAAGCCAGTAAACTGGCAAGTGCTGTTAATAAATTGCG
>Ga0172380_10003959_pt1 | contig 19656 bp, 19 predicted proteins | sample Leawe162metaG_FD_119747 | JGI IMG/M metagenome (GOLD analysis project Ga0172380, IMG submission 119747) | Leachate microbial communities from a municipal landfill in Southern Ontario, Canada - Leachate well 162 metaG | ecosystem: Engineered > Solid waste > Landfill > Unclassified | place... | reverse complement strand
TGCCGTTGCGATCGACCAGGAATTTCGTGAAATTCCATTTGATCGCCTCGGTGCCGAGCAGCCCTGGCTTTGCTTCCTTGAGGAAACGGTAGAGCGGGTGCGTGCCTTCGCCATTGACCTCGACTTTGGCAAACATCGGAAAGCTGACCTGGTAGGTCAGCGAACAGAAATTGGCGATCTCCGCTGCGTCGCCCGGCTCCTGCGCACCGAACTGGTTGCAGGGAAAACCGAGTACGACCAGACCACGCGCTGCGTACTGGCGATTGAGTTTCTCCAGCCCCTCGTACTGCGGCGTGAAGCCGCACTTGCTGGCGGTGTTGACGATCAGCAGCACCTTGTCCTTGAACTCCTCAAGGCTGAGCTCGCGGCCATCGATGGTAGTCGCTGAAAAGTCGTAGATGCTTGGCATAGCCTATTCTCCCGGTGTTTCTTTACAGGTGCTGCTTTGACGCGAATCGTGACGCCGCGTTCAATCAGGAAGCAGCCCTGCCGGCGGGCAGGGCCGCGTACATCACTTGCCAGACCTACCTGGCCGGAGCGAGTTTTTCGCGCAGGCAGGCACGGTGCTCGGGGCCGAGCTTGTCCTTGCAGGCCTCACGCACCTTGGCGTGCTGCTCGCACTGTTGCGGGTTCGGCGATTTGGCACACTCTGGCGGCGGCATTTTCTGCTGCACACATTGCTTGAAGGCCGGGCCGGTTTGTCCCTTGCACTCACCGTAGGCCTGCTTGCGCGCCTGGCACTGCTGCGGGTTGCGCGCCTTGCCACAGTCGATATTCTGCATCTGCTCCTGCTGGCATTGGCGGCGATCGGGGCCGGCCTTGCCCTTGCAGGCCTCGGCCGCTTTCTTGCGCGCTTCCTGATGGGCCGCGCAGGATTCCGGGTTGCGCGATTGACTGCAATTCGTGGCTTGCCGTCGGCCTTGACCGGGGCCAGCACCTTGCCCCATTGCGGCGCCTGCTCCGGCGCCGCCTCCCGGGCCCATGCCAGCACCTCCACCTGGACCCGGCTGGGCTACGACGGGTAGCGCAAACAATGCTGCGGCAAGCGATACGATGGCGATTCCTGCTTTCATATGGGTTCTCCGTGGCGGTTGATATCGATTTCATTCTAGCCCTTCGCCGCAGGAAAGCGACGCACGCCATTGAGTGCTGCTGTCACGGGCGGTATAGTGCCTCGATCGATCCTTCAAGGAATGCCGGATGACTTCGCAGGTTGTGCATGAACACCGTTTGACACTGCCCGAAGTCGTGGGCTGGCTGATTGCCGATGGCATGATCGACAAGGCCGATGGTGACAAACTGGTCGCTGAACGCAGGCTCTATCGTGGCGACATTCACCCGCTGGTGCTGGTGGCCGACCAGAAATGGCGCAATCTGCTGCCGCCGAACAAGCCCTTGAATCTGGAGGACCTGACCGAATGGTTGGCGGCGCGGGTCGGATTGGACTACATCCACATTGACCCGCTCAAGGTCGATTTCACGATAGTCACCGATGTCATGTCGAGCGCCTATGCGACCCGATTCAAGATTCTTCCCCTGAAGGTGACGACCAAGGAAGTGGTGGTTGCCACCGTCGAGCCGTATATCCGCGAGTGGGAAAAGGAGCTGGCGCCGATTCTCAAGAAGGAAATACGTCGGGTGCTGGCCAATCCGACGGACATCGCGCGCTATCTCGTCGAGTTCTACAACCTGGCCCGTTCAGTCAAGACGGCGGCCAAGGCCGGGGGTAATACCAGCGGGCTGGCTTCGTTCGAGCAGCTGATCGATCTCGGGCGTGCCAACCGCCAGTTCGATGCCAACGACCAGCACATCGTCAATATCGTCGACTGGCTATGGCAATACGCCTTTGAGCAGCGTGCTTCCGACATCCATATCGAACCACGCCGCGACCTTGGCATCGTCCGCTTCCGCATCGATGGTGTGCTGCATCAGGTCTATCAGATTCCGATGGCGGTAGCGACGGCGATGACCAGCCGCATCAAGCTGCTCGGGCGTATGGACGTCATTGAAAAGCGCCGCCCGCAGGATGGCCGCATCAAGACGCGTACGCCAGATGGTCAGGAGATCGAGCTGCGGCTGTCCACCTTGCCGACCGCCTTTGGCGAAAAGCTGGTGATGCGGATTTTCGATCCCGATGTGCTGGTGCGTGATTTCCGTGAACTCGGTTTCACCGACGATGACCAGAAGCGCTGGCATTCGATGACCACCCAGCCGAACGGCATCATCCTGGTCACCGGCCCGACCGGCTCAGGCAAGACGACGACGCTTTACTCGACACTGAAACAGCTGGCAACGCCGGAGGTCAACGTGTGCACCATCGAAGACCCGATCGAGATGATCGAGCCGGCCTTCAACCAGATGCAGGTGCAGCGCAGTATTGATCTGGAATTTGCCGAAGGCGTTCGTTCGCTGATGCGGCAGGACCCGGACATCATCATGATTGGCGAAATCCGGGATCTGGAAACGGCCGACATGGCCATTCAGGCAGCGCTGACCGGCCACCTCGTGTTGTCGACCCTGCATACCAACGATGCACCTGCAGCGGTAACCCGCCTGCTTGATCTCGGTGTGCCATCGTATCTCATCAATTCGACGCTGCTCGGCATCATGGCCCAACGCCTGATACGGACCCTGTGCCCGCACTGCAAGCGGGAAGCCGAACTGCGCCCCGAAGACGAGGCGCTGTGGAACCAGTTGGTGTCACCATGGAAAGCCAACAAGCCAGCCAGGGTGTATCAGCCGGTCGGTTGCCTCGAATGCCGCATGACCGGCTATTCCGGCCGTGTCGGCCTCTACGAGATCATGCTGATGAGCCCGGAAGTGAAGAAGCTGATTCAGCCGACCACCGAAATTGCCAAGGTGCGCGAACAGGCTTATCGCGAAGGCATGAAGGCGCTGCGCATCTCGGGCGCCAGCAAGGTGGCGCAAGGCGTAACGACGCTCGAAGAAGTGGTGAAGGTGGCGCCGCCCGGCGATCAGTAGCCGTAACCGGCGCTGGATTTTCCGTAGAACGGTGGCCAGCGGCCAACGAGATTTTCGAGCAGGATGAGTTCGGCATCGGTGTGGTTGACCACGGTTGCCGGCGCCATCGTCGGCATCGCCGAATCGTTGTGGATGAGGATCGGATGGTCGTGATGCTGCGTCTCGATGCGCTCGATCTGCTTCGGGTCGGCCACGGGCGAAACTTCGGCAATGCCGTAGCACAGGCAGAAATAGACAGTCTTCGGCTGTGCCTCGATATAGCAGGCGGTGCCGCGAATGCCGATGGTGGCGGTTGGCACGATCAGGCGTTTGTCGCCCTTGCCAAAGACCGACAGAATGCCGCCGGTGATGACCCGCATGACACTGGCGGCGGCTTCCGCGGCGAAGCTGATCGTGCTTTTCTCGCGCTGCATGAAGGCATCCTGACCGATCACGTAGATGGCTTCGCTTTTCGGGCCGGTGACGATGGTGTCGCCAGCGCGGAGCAGTTGCCCTTCCCGTGCGGGCTGGCCATTGACTGTGACGGTGCCGGAAATCTTGTGCATGCCGGGAGCCACCGGCTTGTTGCCTTCGGCCAGGGCTTCACGGATCAGGCCGGTGATTCCTGCAGGACCAAGTATGCCGGCGGCCGCCAGTCGAAGCAGCAGCGTGCGGCGGGGCGGCAGTTCCGGGAGCGGCCTGGTCTGCGCCATCAATGTGCTCCACCAGGCTCATCGCCCGTGGGGAGCAGTGCCGAAGTGATGACGTCGCGCAACAGGCTACGGGTCAACTCTGCTTTTTTTGCATAGCCGTCGATGGCGTATTCGCGGCGGATTTCCTGCTCCGGAGCATGCCCCGGTTGTCCCGTGCGAATGATGATCTTGAGGTCGTGCAAGCCGAGCGTGTTGCGGATGTCGGTGACTGCGCGGAGGCCGGCATCCGGCGATTCCATGACAACGTCGAGCAGGACGAGATGTACCTTGTCGGTGCTCGCCAGTAGAGAAATCGTTTCTGCTGCGGAATAGGTGTGGAGGAATGACAGCGGCCGGTCATGAACACGCTGACCGGCAAGGGCAGCCACCGTAGCCTCGTGAACGCTCTGATCGTCATCGGCGATGAGGATTCGCCAGGCGGATTGGGCATGGACATCGACGCTATCGTCTTCACCGTCCTCGATGAGAACGATCAGATCTTCGTCGGCTGCTGCGCAGCGATCGGGCAGTCGCGTTGTCTGTGCTTGCTGACGGAAATGCGCACATCTGCTTGCGTATAAGGATTCCGAACCATCCGAACCGGGTCTCATGCTTCTCTCCTTGTTTCTCGCATTTCCGGTGCGTTGCCGGACGCGTTGTTCGAGTCTACCCCTCCTCGGTCGGCAGTGCCATCCCTGCACTACTTGCTCAGTTGCTGCATGGCGCGTGCGAGGCCGTCCAGCGTCAGCGGAAACATGTGGCCGCCGAGAAGCTTGCGCAGCAGCGCGGTGGATTGCCGGTAAGGCCAGGCGTGTTCCGGCTCCGGGTTGAGCCAGATGGCGTGGGGAAAGCTACTGGTCAGCCGGCCGAGCCAGACGGCACCAGGTTCTTCATTCCAGTGCTCGATACTGCCACCGGGGTGCAGTATCTCGTAGGGACTCATGCTGGCATCGCCAACGAAGATCAGCTTGTAGTCACTGCCGTAACGATGCAGCACTTCCTGCGTCGGTATCCGTTCGTTGTGCCGGCGCCGATTGTCCCGCCACAGGCCTTCATAGATGCAGTTGTGGAAGTAATAATGTTCGAGGTGCTTGAATTCGCTGCGGCAGGCGGAGAACAGTTCCTCGCAGATGCGCACGTGGTCGTCCATTGAGCCGCCGATGTCGAGGAAGAGCAGCACCTTCACCGCATTGTGTCGTTCCGGGCGCATGTGCAGGTCGAGCCAACCGGCATTGCGGGCGGTACCGGCAATGGTGCCCTCAAGATCAAGCTCCTCGGCCGCCCCCTCGCGCGCGAAGCGGCGCAGGCGGCGCAGCGCAACCTTGATGTTGCGCGTGCCAAGTTCGACCTGATCGTCCAGGTTCTGGAACTCGCGCTTTTCCCAGACTTTCACTGCCGAGCGATTTTCGCTCTTTCCCCCAACGCGGATGCCTTCCGGGTGGGTGCCGCCGTGACCGAAGGGCGAGGTGCCGCCGGTGCCTATCCATTTGCTGCCGCCGGCGTGACGCTCTTTCTGTTCGGCCAGACGGTTCTTGAACTCCTCCATCAGCTTGTCCCAGCCCAGCTTTTCCAGTCTGGCCTGTTCTTCCGGCGTCAGATGGCGCTTCATTGCCTGGCGCAGCCAGTCTTCAGGAATCAGTGCCTCCATGCCGGGCAACGCCTCGATACCGCGAAAATACTCAGCAAAGGCCCGGTCGAATTTGTCGAAGTTGCTTTCATCCTTGACCAGTGCGCTGCGGGCGAGAAAATAGAAATCGTCGAGGCTCTGCCCGATCACCTGCTGTTGCAGGGCTTCCAGGAGCGAAAGGAACTCCTTGGTCGAAACTGGCAGTTTCCGGGTCTTCAGGTGCAGGAAGAAATCGACGAGCATGGTGCGGTCTCAGGCTGGCGCGATCTGCTCAGCGGTTCTGCCGGGCCATGAAGATCAGCCGCTCGAAGAGGTGCACGTCCTGCTCGTTCTTCAACAGCGCGCCGTGCAGCGGCGGAATCGCCGCCTTCTGGTCCTTGGCGCGCAGCGCCTCGGGCGGGATGTCCTCGGCCAGCAGCAGCTTCAGCCAGTCGAGCAGCTCCGAGGTCGACGGCTTCTTCTTCAGCCCCGGCACCTCGCGCAGCTCGAAGAAGACCTCCAGCGCCTCGCGCAGCAAGGTTTTCTTCAGGTCCGGGAAATGCACGCCGACGATTTTCGTCATTGTTTCCTTGTCCGGAAACTTGATGTAGTGGAAGAAGCAGCGGCGCAGGAAGGCGTCGGGCAATTCCTTCTCGTTGTTCGACGTGATGAAGACCAGCGGACGATGCCGGGCCCGTACCAGTTGCTGCGTTTCGTAAACATAGAACTCCATGCGGTCGAGTTCGCGCAGGAGGTCGTTGGGGAATTCGATGTCGGCCTTGTCTACCTCATCGATCAGAACCACCGACGGTGTTTCGCATTCGAAGGCCTGCCAGAGCACGCCCTTGACGATGTAGTTGCCGATATCGGCAACTTTCGCATCGCCCAGTTGTGAATCGCGCAGGCGGGACACCGCATCGTATTCGTAGAGCCCCTGCTGGGCCTTGGTCGTCGACTTGATGTGCCACTGGAACAGCGGCAGGCCCAGTGCTGCGGCTACTTCTTCGGCCAGCATGGTCTTGCCGGTGCCCGGTTCGCCCTTGATCAGCAGCGGACGCTGCAGGGTCACGGCGGCGTTGACTGCCAGCGTCAGGTCGCGGGTGACAACGTAGTTGTCGGAGCCTTCAAAGTGCATGGATGTTTCCTTGAGCGCTGCCGAGTGCCGGGTAGTCGATGTAGCCGTGGGCCTCGCCGCTGTAGAACGTTTTCTGATCGGCTTCGTTAAGCTGGGCATCGGCCTGGAGCCGTTCTGGCAGATCAGGGTTGGCAATGAAAGCACGGCCAAAGGCGATCAGGTCGGCCTGTCCATTGGCGACCGCCGCCAGTGCCCGGCTGCGGTCATAACCGCAGTTGGCGATGTAGGGGCCACCGAAGGCGGTCTTGAGTGCCGGGTAATCGAATGCGCTTGGCGCCTCGGCTGCCTGGCCGGTCATGTCGCCTTCCAGAACGTGCAGGTAGGCGAGGTTGAAGGGGCGGAGAGCGATGGCAACGTAGGTGAAGGTCATCTGCGGATCGGCGTCGCTGATGTCGTTGAAACGATTTTCCGGCGACAGCCGTACTCCGACACGATCGCCGCCAAAAACGCTGGTCACCGCGCCGACCACTTCCAGCAGCAGCCGCGCGCGGTTCTGCAGCGAACCGCCGTAGTCGTCATCGCGCAGGTTGCTCGAGGAGCGCAGGAACTGGTCGAGCAGGTAACCGTTGGCGCCATGCACCTCGACCCCGTCGAAACCGGCTTCTTTGGCGTTGATTGCCGCCTGGCGATAGGCCGCAACGATGCCTGGCAATTCCTCGCGCGTCAGTGCACGCGGCGTCACGTAATCTTCCAGCCCGCTGCCGGTCCATACCTGCCCCGCTGGTTTTAGTGCCGATGGGGCCACCGGGGCGACACCGCCCGGCTGTAGCGAGGGATGCGAGATGCGGCCGACGTGCCACAGCTGCATGAAGATGCGGCCGCCGGCGGCATGCACAGCGTCGGTCACCGCGCGCCAGCCGGCGATCTGTTCGGCGCTGTGAATGCCGGGCGTACGCGGGTAGCCGTGTCCCTCCGGGCAGATCGGCGAGGCCTCGGTGATGATCAGGCCGGCCGAGGCACGTTGCGCGTAATAGGTGACGGTGAGCGGCCCCGGCGTGTTGCCATCAAGGGCACGGTTACGCGTCAGCGGCGCCATGATGATGCGGTTCGGCAACGTCAGCGGGCCGAGGGTGTAGGGCTGGAACAGGGTTTCTGGGGAATTCATTGCAGCTGTCTCCATATCTGTAAAGGCATTCACCACGGAGATCACGGAGGGCACGGAGAAAAACAAGTACTTGAACCTCTCCATACTCTCCGTGCTCTCCGTGCTCTCCGTGCTCTCCGTGGCTAGATCATTCGATTCTATCCCCGTGCCGCGCGTTCAATGCTTTCAACATAGGCCAGGGCATCCATGCCGCCACCCACCTGCTGGGCGCGGAAGATGGTTTCGCCCAGGCATTCGAGGATGACGTGCTCGGCGGCATGCGGATCGAGCCGTGCGGCCAGTTTCTGCCAGGCAGCACGTACGCCGGGTGGCTGGTCGATCGAGATCTGCTCTGCCACTGCCAGGTGCAGGGAAAGGTGCAGGAAGGGATTCATCTCGCCGCCTTCCGGCATCCAGTCGCGACCGATCGCCTCTTCGCCATTGGCCAGCAGCGATTGGTATTCGGGGTGACGCAGGATGATATCGATGGCGGTGGCTTCGGCGCCTTCGACAATGGAGCGCTGCAGATGCTTTTGCCAGGCATCGCAGAAAAAACGGCGAACCTGATCACGACTGGGGTTAAACATGGGGAGTCTCGCTAAAGAGGGCGGTCACGACCGAGTTCTGCAGTTGCCGGCTGGTGTTGCCGTCAAAGGCAATCTGGCCGGTGCCGTAGGTGCCGATCAGGGGCATGCCCGGAAAGCGGTCGACGACAGCGGCCAGATCACGGTCTTCTTCGCCGTAGAAATAGGGCCCCCGGCCGATGCACGAAAAATACATGCCGAAATCGGGTGTCCGCTCGCTGCCGTTTGCACCCGCATGTGGCTTCAAGTTGGCCAGCGCATCGCACATCTCCGCCTCGGCGGCGAGCGGCTGACGGATGGCCCAGCACAGCTTGTCACCCGGCCGCAGCGGCACGGTCAGCGTTATCGAGCGGTCGGCATTGGTCGAAATAAGGGCCGCAGCCTGAACGCAGGCAGTGTCTGCGGCGTCGCCTATCGTGGCGTTGATCAGGTGCAGCGGCAGCGGATGGCGTTCGCGCCACTCGGGCGGCAACAGGCGCAGCAAGCTGTCGAGTGCCGGCTGACCTCCCAGGGAAAGCAGGTCGTAGCCGCGTACGCCATCGACCGGCAGGGCGGTGCCGATGCTGCGCAGCCCGGTCGACAGCGCAACATCAATATTGGCGCCCAGCACCTGCGCCTCAATGCAGCCATGCTCAACAAGGCGGCCGAGCTGCCAGACGGCGCTGTGGCCGGCGTTGCCGTGGAAATGCGTGCCAAAGCGCCGGCTGTTCGCCCACTCCGAAGGGAAGGGGGAACTGGTGCAGCAGAGCAGCGGTGCTGGCGGGGCCGTTGGTGCGGCGGCATTGCCGGGTACGGTGTTTGCCGCCATCGTCGTTTCCCCGGCGGCCAGCGAATACGGGCCACAGAGAACCAGCGCCGCCGCCGCCGGGCGATCGAGTGCCCAACCGCTTTCGGTGCACAGCCCGGCAGCAATGCCGCCGAAAACCTGCGTGCATTGCGCGGCACGCGCAGCAGCGAGGACTGCGCTGTGTGCATGGCGGGTGAATTCACCGCTGAGAAAGAGCACAACGCTGTTGGCCTGGCGCTGGCCGGCGCATGCCAGCGCCTCGCGTACGGCATGTTCGGCCAGTAGCGGCAGCGGCTCGTTTCCCGTGATCAGGGCGGAGGCAGCATTCATCCTGAAACCCTCAGTTGAAACCGCTTCAGACATAGCGCGCACAGCGACGCAAAGGGCTCAGGGGAAAAAACAGACGTCCCCTTGCGGGTGAAGTGCGGATTCATGCCAAGCCGCTGTGCTCTCTGTGATTGCTCCGTGATCTCGGTGTCAATTGCGGTTTCCAGGTTCATTGCGGCAGGTTCTTGTCCTTGAATTCGCAGAGATCGGCGATCAGACACGCGGAGCAACGCGGGCGACGGGCGATGCAGGTGTAACGGCCATGCAGGATCAGCCAGTGGTGCGCATCCTGCCGGTAGGCCGGTGGAACCGATTTTAGCAGCTTCAGTTCAACCGCCAGCGGTGTCTTGCCGCGCCCGAGCCCGGTACGGTTGGCGACACGAAAGATGTGGGTGTCGACGGCCATGGTTGGTTCGCCGAAGGCTGTGTTGAGCACCACATTGGCCGTTTTCCGGCCGACGCCGGGAAGCGCCTCCAGGGCCTCGCGCTGCCGCGGAACCTCACTCGCGTGCTGTTCGATGAGTGCGCGACAGGTGGCAATGACATTCTTTGCCTTGGTGCGGTAAAGGCCGATGCGGTTGATGTAGGGCATCAGGCCTTCCTCGCCCAGTGCCAGTATCGCTGCGGGTGTCGGGGCCTCGGCAAAGAGTGTGCGGGTGGCGAGATTGACACTCTTGTCGGTGGCCTGTGCCGACAGGATGACGGCGATCAGCAGCTGGAAGGTCGAGCTGTACTCCAGCTCGGTGGTCGGGTGGGGGCATGCCTCGGCTAGGCGGCGGAACAGCTCCGTGCGCTTTTCAGCATTCATGGCGGCGAGACAGATTGACGGGGCGACGAATTGGGCGGAACGCGGCGCAGGTGGCGTCGTCTAGTCCGCCCCGACGGGCGTTGGCGCAGCGGGTGTGGCGGGGGGAGGGAGACGGCTCCCGGCACGCCTCGCTGCCCGCGCCTCGACCCAGTTTTTCCAGGCGATCAGGCAGCCGAGCAGGATAAAGGCGCCGGGGGGGAGGATGGCGAGCAGGAAACCGGGATAGTCCGCCGGCAGCAAATGCAGTGGTTGCAGGCTGGGGAAAACCAGATCGATACCGGAAAACAGGGTGCCGGCGCCGATCAGCTCACGCAGTCCGCCGAGCAGGGCCAGTGTCCACAGCATGCCGATGCCCATGAAAATGCCGTCGAAGGTTGATTGCAGCGGCGGGTTCTTGGCGGCAAAGGCTTCGACACGGGCGAGCACGATGCAGTTGGTGACGATCAGCGGGATGAAGATGCCGAGCACCAGATAGAGCTCATGCAGATTGACGTTGAAGAGGAGGTCCACCGTCGTGACCAGCGAGGCGACGATGAGGATGAAGACCGGAATGCGGATTTCGTGCGGGATGAAGTTGCGCAGGCTGGCGACGGCGACGTTGGCCACGGCCATGACGATGATGGTGGCCAGCGACAGCATGATGCCGTTGACCATGTTGGTGGTCACCGCCAGCAGGGGGCACAGTCCAAGCAGTTGAATCAGGCTGCTGTTCTGCTTCCAGACGCCGTTGTGGCTGATGTTGCGGAATTCTTCGCGGGTAATCATCGGGTTTCTGCTCCCTCGCCTAGTTGGATGCGTAGAGCTGCGTCTGGTTCTCGGCGATGAATTTCGTCGCCTTGCGCATAGCCTTGACGACGGCGCGCGGCGTCACGGTGGCGCCGGCGACGGAGTCGAAGCGGCCGCCGTCCTTTTTCACCTTCCACTCCTTGTCGGTCACGGCCGCATAGCTGAGGCCATCGAACTGGGTGATCCACGGGCGCGCCTTGTTCTTGTCCTTCTTCGGCTCGATGTAGTCGCCGAGCCCCGGCGTTTCCTTGTGCTGGGTGACGCGCACGCCAGCCAGTGAGCCATCGCTGCGGACGGCGGCAATCAGCCGGATCTTGCCGGCGTAACCGTCGGGTGCCGCAGCTTCGAAGACGAGTGCAACGGGCACGCCATTCTTGCGTGCGCGATAGACACGGGTGGTGTCGTCGGTGCCGAGTGCCGGCGTTGGCGGCAGCATCACCGAATCATTGAGCAGGTCGTTGTCGTAGTCACTGCGTGGCAGTACCTCGTCGACCAGCTTCATCTTCTCTTCGACGGCAGAGGCTTCGAGTGCCGGCTTGGTCCACAGATAAACGGCTGCCAGCACGCTGGTGAAGAGGATGACGAAAACGAAGAGGATGATGGCAGTGCGTAACGCCATGCCGGCTGCCGTGGTGGCCTTTTTTTTGATCACGGCTGCCCCTTCTTGCCGAAGATGGCGGGCTGGGTATACATGTCGATCAGCGGCACGCAGAGATTCATCAGCAGCACGGCGAAGGCGACGCCGTCCGGGTAACCGCCGAAGACCCGGATGATGTAGGCGAGCAGGCCGGCAGCAAAGCCGAAGATGAGCTTGCCTTTCGGTGTGGTGCAGCCCGAGACCGGATCGGTGACGATGAAGAAGGCACCGAGCATGGCGCCACCGGAGAAAAGATGGAACAGCGGGTTGGCGAACTGGGCCGGGTTGTAGAGCCAGAGTCCGCCGGCGAGCAGCGACATGCCGGCAATGAACGACAGCGGCGCGTGCCAGGAAATGATGCCGCGCTGCCAGAGCCAGAGGCCACCCAGCAGGTAGCCGGCAGTGACCCACTCCCAGCCCCGGCCGGCAAAAAAGCCGAACAGTTCCTGATTGGCCAGCAGTGCAGCAACGCTGAACTGGCCTTCTTCAAGCTTGAGCGCAGTTTTCAGTGCGTCGAGCGGGGTGGCGCCGGAGAGGGCGTCGAGGCGCGGGAAGGTGCCGAAGACGATGCCGATCTGGTCGAGGAAAGTGACCTTGAGGCCGACCGCCGGCCACTGCGACATCAGCGCCGGGAAGGAAACGATGCAGACGGCGAAGGCGATCATTGCCGGGTTGAACGGGTTCTGGCCAAGGCCGCCATACAGATGCTTGGCAATAACGATGGCGAACAGCGTGCCGGTGACGACCAGCCACCACGGTGACAGCGGCGGGAAGGTGAGTGCGATCAGCCAGGCGGTGACGACCGCGCTGCCGTCGGTGAGGAAGAGCGACATTGGTTTGTCACGCAGCTTGAGCATCAGCGCTTCGCCGGCCAGTGCGGTAACGGTGGCAATGGCCAGCTGGACCAGGATGACCGGGCCGAACAGCCAGGCATAGGCGGCGATGCCCGGGATGAGCGCAGCCAGCACCTGCAGCATGACGCGCTGCACGCTGGCATTCATCAGCAGATAGGGAGGGGTGCTGAAACTGCTCACGATTTCGGTTCCTCGGCGGCCGGAATTTCAGGTACAGGTTCGATCCCGGCCTGTTGGCGGAGTGCATCGACTGCAGCAATCTCACGTTGCTGCGCCGGAGTCAGCTGGTCTGTATTTTTCGGCGCGGCGGCTTCGCGCTGGGCGCGGGCGCGCTCCATGGCGGCAGCGATGGCGGCTTTTCTGGCGGCATCAGCGTCCACCGGCGTGGCAGCAGCGGGGGGTAGCGCGGCAGTCGCGGGGGGCGGGATCTCGGCGGCAGCGGTGCCGTCGGCCGGGGCAGCTGCGGCCGCAGCAGCTTCTGCCGCTTTCTTTGCCGCCTGGGCGGCAGCGGCCTTGGCCAGTTTTTCTGCCTTTTCTGCCTTCTCGCGTTCGTCGCGCGCCGTCTTCCACTCGAAGCGGGCCTTGGCCTGGTCGGCGGCGTTCTTTTCCTTCTCGCGTGCCCAGATCTCGCTCTTGGCGAAACGGAAATATTGCACCAGTGGAATCCGGCTCGGGCAGACGAAGCTGCAGCAGCCGCATTCGATGCAGTCGAAGATGTGATATTCCTGCGTCTTGCCGAAGGTCTTGGCGCGTGTATGCCAGTAAAGTTCGAAAGGCTGCAGTTCGATCGGGCAGGCCTTGGCGCATTCGCCGCAGCGGATGCAGGGCATTTCCGGTGCCGGTGGCGGGAACAATTTCGGCGATCCGGCGATGATGCAGTTGCTGGTCTTGATTAGCGGTGCGTCAATGCCGGGCAGGCTGAAACCCATCATCGGGCCGCCCATCAGGTAACGGTCGGTATCGGCTTTGGCCGTGCCGAGGGTGATGAATTCGCTGATCGGCATACCGATCGGCACTTCCCAGTTGCCGGCCTGATCGACGTTGCCGGTGAGGGTGACGACCCGGTTAACCAGCGGTTCGCCAAAGGCGATGGCGCGGTGCACGGCGTAGGCAGTGCCGACGTTGAAGCATTGAACGCCGTAATGGAAACCGAGTTTGCCGAAAGGGATCTCGATGCCGGTGAGCACGCGGATGAGCTGCTTTTCGCCGCCGGCTGGATAGCGTGTCGGCACGGCAACGACGCTGATTCCGGCTTCACCGTTGGTTTTTCCTTCTGCAGCCGCAGCGGCCTGCATGGCGGCAATGGCTTCCGGCTTGTTGTCTTCGATGCCGACGATGATGCGCTGTGCGCCGACAACGCGACGCATGATGCGGGCGCCAGCGATGATGGCGGTAGCCCGCTCGCGCATCAGACGGTCATCGCAGGTGATCCATGGTTCGCATTCGGCACCGTTGATGATCAGCGTGTCGATGCGTGCATTGCCCGGCGAGAGTTTGATGTGGCTGGGAAATCCGGCACCGCCGAGGCCGACGATGCCCGCACTGCGCAGGTAGTCGCGCAGCGACTGCGGGTCAGCATTCGTTTCGTCGAACGGCGTCAGCTCGCACCAGCGGTCTTCGCCGTCCGGTGCGATGATGACGCTGCGCGCCGAGAAGCCGGAGGGGTGCGGGTAGGGAGCATCTTCAATGGCGATGACCTGGCCCGAGGTCGAGGCATGGATGCCGGTGGACATCCGGCCTTCGGCGCTGGCAATGCACTGGCCTTTGCTGACGGCATCGCCGACCGCAACCGTCGGTGTTGCCGTGGTCAGCGAATTCAAGCGTAGCGGGATGATGACGCGTGTCGGCAGCGGGGCGGTGCGGATGGGCAGATTGGCCGATTCCTGCTTGTGCGATTCGGGCTTGACGCCGCCCTTGAACTTGAAAAGCTGGAGCATCAGGCGACCTGCTTTATTGCGACAATCGGGTACTTCCACTTCCAGTTGTCGAGGTTTTCGGTCAGCGTTTCCATGGTGATGCACTCGACCGGGCAGGGCGGCAGGCACAATTCACAACCGGTGCACAGGTCGGCGACGATGGTGTGCATCTGCTTCGCGGCACCGACGATGGCATCGACCGGGCAAGCCTGGATGCACAGCGTGCAGCCGATGCACGTTTGCTCGTCGATGAAGGCCACTGCTTTCGGCTTTTCTTCGGCTTCGAGCGGCTTCACCTCGCGGCCGAGCAGGTCGGCGAGCTTGGCCACGCCTTCCATGCCGCCCGGTGGGCAGAGGTTGATATCGGCCTCGCCCTTGTTGATGGCTTCGGCATAGGGGCGGCAACCGGGGTAGCCGCACTGGCCGCATTGCGTCTGCGGCAGGATGGCCTCGATCTTCTCGACCAGCGGGTCGCCTTCGACCTTGAAGCGGATCGAGGCGTAGCCGAGCGCTGCGCCGAGCACGATGGCCCCGAGCGCCATGATGGCGATGGACATGATCATTGGTATCTGTCCAGACCGGCGAAGCCCATGAAGGCCAGCGACATCAGGCCGGCGGTGACCATGGCGATGGCCGCACCCTTGAAGTAGATGGGGACGTCGGCGCCCTCGACACGTTCGCGGATGCCGGCGAAGAGCACCAGCACCAGAGAAAAGCCGACGGCGCTGCCCATGCCGAAGAGTAGCGACTCGACGAAGTTGTTCTTGTTGGCGATGTTCAGCAGCGGCACGCCGAGCACGGCGCAGTTGGTGGTGATCAGCGGCAGATAGATGCCGAGTACCTGGTGCAGCACCGGGCTGGTTTTCTGGATGACCATTTCGGTCAGCTGGACGATGGCCGCGATGGTGACGATGAACGACAGCGTACGCAGGTATTCCAGCCCGAAGGGCATCAGCAGGTAGTGATCGATGATGTAGCTGGCACCGGTGGCGACGGTGAGGACGAAGGTCGTCGCGGCACCCATGCCGAAGGCCGTATCGAGTTTCTTCGATACGCCCATGAACGGGCACAGGCCAAGGATCTTCACCAGGACGACGTTATTTACCAGAACGGCGCCGAGGAGGATGAAGAGATAGTGGGTCATGGTCGCGAAAGTTTACAAGCCAGCAATTATCGGTGCTGGCACCAGATCAAACAACCGTGAGCGCAAGAGGGGTTTGTCACAAAGGATTCAGTGTGCTGCGTGCATTTTACGGATTGAAGCTGCCGCCTCGCTGACCAGATCCGGGCCGCGATAGATGAAGCCCGAATAGAACTGCACCAGACTGGCTCCGGCGGCAATCTTGGCTGCCGCATCGTCGCCCGACATGATGCCGCCGACACCGATGATCGGCAGTTCGCCCTGGAGCGCGGTGGCCAGCTGCTTGACGACTGCGGTCGAGGCGGCAAACAGCGGTGCACCGGAAAGGCCGCCGGTTTCCGTGGCGTTGATGCAGCCCTCGACGCCGCTGCGGGCAATCGTCGTGTTGGTGGCGATGACGCCATCCATACGGTGGCGGCGCAGCAGGTCGGCAATGCCGGTGATCTGTTCGGCTTCGAGGTCGGGGGCGATCTTCAGCGCCAGCGGCACGTAGCGGCCATGCGTGTCGGCCAGCCGTTGCTGCGCAGCTTTCAGGGGGGCGAGCAGGGCGTCGAGCGCCTCGTCCTTCTGCAGCTCGCGCAGGTTCTTGGTGTTCGGGCTGGAGATGTTGACGGCGATGTAGCTGGCCAGCGGATAGACCTTCTCCAGGCAGGCGAGGTAGTCGTCAGCAGCCTTCTCGATCGGCGTGTCGAAATTCTTGCCGATGTTGATACCGAGGATGCCGCCCCGCTTCGGGAAGTTGGCTGCCTTCACGTTGGCAATCAGCTTGTCGACGCCCTCGTTGTTGAAGCCCATGCGATTGATGATGGCCTGCTTTTCCGGGATGCGGAACAGGCGCGGCCGTGGGTTGCCTGGCTGCGGGCGCGGCGTGATGGTGCCGATTTCAAGGAAGCCGAAGCCGAGCGCGGCGAGCCCGTCGATATGGTCGCCGTTCTTGTCGAGGCCGGCGGCCAGCCCGACCGGGTTGGGAAACTTGATTCCCATGACTTCGACCGGGCAGGACGGAACGGGCTTGGCGAGAACGCTGCCGAGCGCATTGCAGGAAAGCAGGGAAACGCCGCGCATGCCGATGCCGTGGGCATCTTCGGCGTCGAGCGAGAAGAAGAATTTGCGAATGAGGGGATAGAGCATCCCGCGATTTTACCGCAACGCACCATTATCTGCCGACGTGCGTTGCCTCGAAATTGGCCGGTGCTGGCCTGTTGTCAGGCGATTCGGTGTGCCGATCCAGGCAAATCGTGCAAATTACGCCAATTGGCAATAGCGCTACAAGTCAGGTGGAGAGAGGTGTTTGGTAAAAATCGTGCAAATTGCGCCATTCACCGTCTATCAGACCTTCGATTGGTCTGAAGTTGGCTTTGTAGGACATCTTTGCGGTTTCACCGATCCAGTAGCCGAGGTAGAGGTAGGGCAGGCCGAGGGCGCGGCACTGGGCGATTTGCCAGAGGACGTTGAAGGTGCCGTAGCTGTTGCGGATGCCATTGCGGCTTGGTTCCGGATCGTAGAAGGTGTAGACGGAGGAAAGCCCGTCGCTGAGCACATCGATGATGCTGATCATGCACAGGCCTTCTGCGTCGGAGAATTCGATCAGCCGCGTATCGACCCGGCTTTGCAGCAGGAAGTGCGCGTATTGCTCGTGGCTGTCCTGGTCCATGCCTCCGCCGGCATGGCGGCTGCTCTGGTAGCGCAGGTAGAGCGCATAGTGTTCAGGGTAGAACTCCAGCGGCAGTTCGCAGGCGCGCAGATCGTGGTGCGTCTGCCAGGCGCGGCGCTGGCTGCGCGAGGACTGGAACTGCGCGACCGGCAGGCGAACGGGAATGCATTTGTTGCAGTTGTCACAGTGGGGGCGGTAGGTGAAGACGCCGCTGCGGCGGAAACCGGCGCGCACCAGTTCGCTGTAAACCTCGGCGGTGATCAGGTGGGTTGGCGTTGCTACTTGCGAACGCGCGGTTTCGCCCGCCAGGTAGCTGCAGGTGTAGGGAGAGGTCGAATAGAACTGCAGTAGTGAAAACGGCAGTTCGGAATCATTCAGCCGCGACAATTCAACTCCAGTCGAAAACAGCCCCGCTGGCCGGCCAACGGGCAGGTGTTACCTCAGCCTGGCAGAGCGTTCGTAGTTGCTCCAGAAACGCCTGCCGGGGAATTTCACGGGCACCGAGCGAGGCGAGGTGATCGGTACGCATCTGGCAATCTACCATGCCGAAATTGTGTGCCTCAAGAAAACGGGCAAGGTGGGCGGCGGCAATTTTCGAGGCATCGGTGCAGTGCGCGAACATCGATTCGCCGTAGAACATGCGGCCGATCGCCAGGCCGTACAAACCGCCGACCAATTGGCCGTCCTTCCAGGTTTCGACCGAATGCGCCCAACCCAGTTCATGCAATTCGCGGTAGGCACGCTGTATCCCCGGCGTGATCCAGGTGCCGGGTTGCCCAGGGCGTCCGGTATGTGCGCAGGCATCGATGACTGCGGCGAAGTCGGTGTCGAGCCGCACGCAGTAGTCACCGGTCCTGAGGGTTTTTCGCAGCGAGCGTGAAACCTTGAACTCGGCCGGAAAAAGCACCATGCGCGGGTCGGGCGACCACCAGAGAATCGGCTGGCCAGCAGAGAACCAGGGAAAGATCCCTTGCCGGTAGGCAGCCAGGATGCGGCTTGGTGAGAGATCGGCGCCAGCACACAGCAGGCCGTTCGGCTCGGCCAGCGCCTGTTCTACGGAAGGAAACGGCGCGTCGTCGACGAGCCAGGAAATCATGTGCGGAAGGTGACGGGCACGACCTGCGGGCCGCTGCCGGAGGCAAACTGCCGCGTCGCTGTCTTGAAGGCGACGACGTGATCGACATCGAGGCGGATGCCGATTTTTTCGCCGAGCGCGTGGTTGTGGTGCGAGGGAACCAGCGACAGGACACGTACACCGCTGGCCAGTCGCAGCGAGTAAAGAATGTCGGCGCCACGGAAGGCTTTGTGGACGACTTGTGCCTGCATCGGGCTTTTGTCGTCATGGATGATGTCGTCCGGGCGCAGCAGCACATCGACGCCGCAGTCCTTGCCGCAGGCTACGCAGCCCTGGCTGCATTCAAGCGGCAGGGCGGAGTGCAGTGTGCCGAGTTCGACTTCGACCTCATGCGCGCTGATCACCTGGCCGGGCAGGAAAACGCCCTGGCCGACAAAGTCGGCGACAAAACGGTTGGCGGGCTGGTGGTAGAGGTTGTAGGGCGTATCCCATTGCTGGATGCGGCCTTCGTCCATGACGCCGATTTCATCGGCCATGGCAAAGGCTTCATTCTGGTCGTGGGTGACGAGAACGGCGGTCATCCCTTCGCGCTTGAGGATTTCACGCACCTCGTGCGAGAGGCGTTCGCGCAGGTCGACGTCAAGGTTGGAGAAAGGTTCGTCGAGCAGGATCAGTTCCGGTTTGGGGGCCAGTGCGCGGGCCAGCGAGACGCGTTGTTGCTGACCGCCGGAGAGTTCGTGCGGGAATTTTTCGCCCTGGCCGGCAAGGCCGACGGTTTCGAGCAGTTGCGTTACCCGTGCAGCACGTTCGTTGCTGGGGGTGGCGCCTAGTCCAAAGGCGATATTGCCGGCAATGGTCAGGTGCGGGAACAGTGCGTAGTCCTGAAAGACCATGCCGATCCGTCGTTTTTCCGGCGGTAGAGCGTAGCCAGCGCGGCTGACGGCGGTGCCTTCGAGGCGAATTTCGCCGGCCGCTACCGGCTCGAATCCGGCAATGCAGCGCAGCAGCGTTGTTTTGCCACAGCCGGAGGGGCCGAGCAGGCAGGCGATGCTGCCGGTTTCGACGCGGAACGAAACGCCATTGACGACCACATGCGTGCCATAGCTTTGCTTGAGATCCTGGAGTTCGAGGTGAGCCATGGAGTGGTGCGCTGCCGTCAGCGAGAAAAGCAACAAGGGGAACGGATACGTTAAGACTACTCAGTCAATTATAATTCGCATTCACACTGGATCGCCATGACTCGCCAACGTTTTAGCCCGCTGCTGACGTTTTCCCTCCTTGTTGCCCTGCTGGTCGGCATGCCGATCGCCAGCGTGCTGCTCAACGTTTTTTCCAGCGGTACGGGCGAAACCTGGACGCACCTGGCGTCGACGGTGTTGCCGGAATATATCGGTAACACACTGTGGCTCTGCCTTGGCGTCGGCTTCGGCGTCACCGTTGTCGGCGTTGTCACCGCCTGGCTCACGGCCATGCACGATTTTCCCGGTCGCCGGGTGTTCGAGTGGGCGCTGGTGCTGCCACTGGCCATGCCGGCGTATGTGCTGGCCTACGTGTACACCGATTTCCTGCAGTTTGTCGGGCCGCTGCAGACCTTGCTGCGCGAAACCTT
>Ga0172380_10003958_pt1 | contig 19656 bp, 13 predicted proteins | sample Leawe162metaG_FD_119747 | JGI IMG/M metagenome (GOLD analysis project Ga0172380, IMG submission 119747) | Leachate microbial communities from a municipal landfill in Southern Ontario, Canada - Leachate well 162 metaG | ecosystem: Engineered > Solid waste > Landfill > Unclassified | place... | reverse complement strand
TTTGTAACGAATCAGGTGGCATCAGAGAAGCCTGAGATAACATTGGGAGAGTTGTTCAAAGAGGTGGCAAGTAGAACGAGAACGGCTTTAAAGTTGGCTGCATCTGCAGGTGGAACAGGTGTCCCTGTGGAAGCATCGAGTGGAAATACTGCAAGTCCGGCAGGGGCTGCCCCCACAGGAACAAATCCTGGCCCTGCTTTGCCGCCCGCAGGCGGAGGGGGAGGAAGAAAGACAGGTCCAGCGCCTTTAAGTGGGTTGGAGAAGGAAATTGCGGAAGTACTTGATATAAAATAAGAAGAGGAGAAAGTTATGGGAAACTTAGACTCGATGCTTTATAATCTCAAGAGAGGTTACATCCCTGGTCTCGCACACCAGTATGGTCCTCTCTCTGTGGATTATATGGGTAAGATTGCTGCCACAAACAGGCGAAAGTCTTACTTTGTGGATAGTGTCAATGGCGCAGATACCAGGAATGGTTCATCCTGGGCTAAGTCCTTTGCCACTATTGGCGCTGCTGTAGCCGAAGCGATTGCTGGAGATACCATCTTCATCCACGGTTCTTTCAGTGAAGCTGTTACCTTGGCTTACCAGGGCATAAGCATTATCGGTGTGGGGAATGGTCCCTACGGTGCCAGATGGACTGGTGCTGCTGACGCGAAGTGCTGCTCGATTACGGCAGCGGATTGTATGATTGCTAACATTCGGTTCCAGCCGCCCGCTTACAGTGCTGGAATTCCTTGTGCTATCTACCTCGCAGGAGGTACATATGCACAGATTCTGCGGAACAGGTTCCAGGGGAAGACTGCCTCGTGGTATGCGATTTACACAACTGGTGATTGCGATAACACTATCATCGCCGAGAATCAGTTCCTGTATATGAACACTGCCACATACGGCACGGCGATTAAATCGAGCGGTGCAGCGGATATCTCCGGTATGGAGATTCTGAACAACCACTTCGAGTCCAACCTGAACCACATTGTTGCCCCTATGAAGCAGAGCAAGATCATAGGCAACATTCTGCCGGCAGGTGGTTTGGCTGCTGCAGGTACCTATTCTGCAACACTGACTGTGCTTGGGATAGATGTCCACGGTGCTGCTTCTGGCTACAATGTTGTTACACAGAATCAGCTGGGCAGCCTTTATCACCAGGCGTGCTACTATGCTGGAACAGGTGATGAATGGAATGGCAACTACTGCAAAGACAGAAGCCATGCCACCCAGGTTGACGCGACAACTGGCCTCAGTATTCTTGCGCCGGCTGCGTAATTAACAGATTGAAAGAGAAGGAGGATTAACAAGATGGAACCTAAAGTGTTTTTAGATATGCGACATGTGGTCTACGATGCCCAGATTGTTCTTGCTGAGACGGTACTGGTTGCAGCGGCTCAGGACATTGACGACTGCACTGACTATGACCATACAGCTGAGCCGACCGGCACTGGCAACATCACCCTTGATGCAATCGCCGCGAGGCTTGAGCACCCCAGGAATGTTGTTCTGACTGTGTCCGGTGGCAACTTGACGGCAGGAACGGTCATTGTGTATGGTAGGGGTATGTGTGGCGAGCCTATCAATGAGTCCTTTACCCTGACAGGCAACGGGACGTACACCGGCAACAAGCCTTTCCTGACCGTGGACAAAGCCAACATCTTCGGTGTAACTGGTAGCCTGGGCTCCTCTGACCACATCAGCATCGGCAACGGTGCGAAGATTGGTCTGCCTATGCCTCAGGGTGCAAAGTTGATTGATGTTGTGAAGGAGCGGTTTAACTCAGCTGACATCATTATCACTCCGGCCAACATCAACAGGGAATACGGCACCTACACTCCCACAAGCACTCTGGATGGGGCGAAGGCACTGGAGCTCTGGTACACGTTCAAACAGACGCTCGAATGGTAACTATGTTCGAATTTCAAATATAGGTGACAACAACAGATAACTGTAGAGATAAGAAGGAGGAATAACAATGGGTGCTTTTTTAGGAATGAGAGGGACTGGCGATTGGGCAACTGACGAGCGTCCTAAGAACTGGAGAGAGGGAATCCTTTTCCTCTATCCCAACGGCTCAATGCCCCTTACTGCTATTACGAGTAAGATGGGTTCAGAGAAAACAGACGACGCGGAGTACAACTGGTGGACGAAGAACCTGCCCACCCAGAGAGCTGCGGTCGTGGCAGTATATACCGACAACGGTCTCACCGTAGCGTACACAAGCGGTGGGGTGAAGGGCTCTGTCCTGTATTTCAAGATGACAGAGACAGACAGCAAGCAGTTCAGAGTAGGCCATCAGGTTGTATGTCGGGATGCCTCCGATTACACTGTTGATGTTGTTGGAAAGGTTACGGCGGTTTCGAGCAATGGTACCAATTCCTATGTTGGTGTCAAACTCCTCGAGGCTGACGACAACAGCTCTCACTCGCATGACCTGTCTGACTGCGATGTGCTGCTGATCACAGGTAACATCAACGCTGAGGGTGCGGCAATGCCCACTGGCATCTCGTATGATCCGGTGAAGTATTCCAATTACACCCAGATCTTCAGAACGCCGCTCTCCATCACGAGAACTGCACAGCAGACCAAGTATCGCACTGGCGATAAGTATGCTGAGATGAAGAGAGAGGCCCTGGAGCTCCACGGGATCGAGATGGAAAAAGCGTGGATCTTCGGCATCCCGACTGAGGAAGTTGGAAGCAACGGCAAGCCGGAAAGAACTTCTGCCGGTTTCCTGTATATGCTGAAGACTTACTGCGCCGCGAACGTTGACGACTACTCCCTCAATGCTTCATATGCAGGGAAGGCGTGGTTGGATGCTGGTGGTGGTGAAGACTGGCTCGATGCATATCTTGAAGTCCTCTTCAGATATGGTGCAAACGAGAAGTTGGCAATCTGCGGCAACGGCGCCCTGCTCGGCCTGAACAAGCTGGCAAAGGCTGGCGCTCACATGACTATGACTCCGCAGACGAAGTCGTATGGCATAAAGGTCATTGAGTGGATCACGCCTTTTGGCACGATTAACCTCTTGACACATCCTCTGTTCAACTACGAGGCAACCATGAGGAATGGCATGATGATCCTGGAACCGAAGAACATGAAGTATCGCTATATTCAGGATACTAAGTTCTTCGCGGAAGGGACGAGTGCTGCAGCTGCTGGTACACAGGGCGGCCGGATCGACGGAAAAGAGGAAGAGTATTTGACTGAGTGCGGAATGGAGTACCATCACCCGTACACGGCCATGTTCCTCAACGGCGTCGGGGAGGATAGCGAGGTATAACCCTGCTGCCTTTGGTGCCCTCCTATGGTGGTAGGTTGGAGGGAGGTGCTACAGCATGGGCCTCCCTCCTTTAAACCTGGAGGTTGAAATGGAATATAAGGATATCAGGAAGAAGTTTGTTGAGCTGTCAGGCCGATATGATTTAGTTAATCAGGATTGGTCAGACAATGGGGCAGACTTCTTTATAAATGCAGGGCAGAGGTTTTTGGATAGAGGCTCTGATGTTGCCAAGGGATTTGGCAAGAACGTCCAGCCAATTACAGCAGGCACCATCATTGTGAAGAGTATTGGTCTTCGCTCTGTTCGGAAGGTTTGGGCAGGTGTCTCTGCTGACGGTCTTGTTGAGCTGACAAAGTGCACACTGGATTGGTTGAGAGAGGAATATGGGGAACAGCTGTCGAGTGCAACAAGTGGCACACCTGCCTATTATGTACCTGCTGCCTTTCGACCGTATCCTGATGCAACAACTACCTTGTCATGGGCAGGTTACTATGACATAGATGACCTTGTCCTCGACTCCACCCATTACACATACAGAGGTATCATCATATGTCCTCCTCCAGACAAGACCTACTATGTTTCAATAGACGGTCTCTTCTATAGTCCTGAGCTGACAGCGACAGTGTTGGCGGGTGTGTGGACTCAGACGAAGAGTTACTGGAGCGAGGTACATCCTGATATGTTATTGCAGGCTGCCTTCTATGCCCTGGAAAAGTTTTATAGGAATACAGAGGGTGCGAAGGATTGGAAGAGCGGTCTGGACGGTGACATTCTCGGGATGGACAGGGATGAGGCCTCTGAGGAAGCTACTGATATAAACGAGATGGAGGGATAAGTGAAATCATTCTTTGTGAATATGAGGGAGGGTTTCAAGGCAGGCCTAAGACCTTTAAAAGAGGTCACAAGGAATACTGGCACTCTCGTGGACGGGATGAACCTACTCCCTGGGAAGCTGTCTCTCCTGGGTTACTCTCCAGATGTGGAGAACATGCCTAAGATTTACACATCTGTTGGAGTGGAGATAGACATGTCCATCAAGTGGCCTTTCCCTCAACTCTTCCAAACTGACACAGGTCTGTATGTTGGAAATAAGGATGGGATATATCAGGTTGCATATGATGGCACCTATGGTCTGGTTGGCACTTCCCTGGCGAGTGGGTATACAACTGGGGTAAAGTGGCCTTGGACTTGTGCCAACTGCCCAGGCTTTCCTATGTTTGCATCTGGCGATTTACTTGTCTATTATGACCCTGATTTAGCAGCATGGGCATATTGGGCGAAAGGGGTTGGTGGTGCAGCCGGCCCCATCTGGAATTCTGACTGGTATCAGCCTATCTCCATGTGTTATAGTAGGGGGCAGATGTTGGCTGCTGGAAGCAAGACGTATACGACCTTTCCGAGTCAGAACAGAAAGGTGATGTGGAGTCAGATAGGTCAGGCGAAATTCCTTGAGGCCCCAACAACACATGCTGAGATGCTTGACAGCGTTATAAACACAGCAGGCTTCCATTATGAAGGGTCTGATGACTATGGAATCCTGATGCGTGTCCTACCTCTTGAAAAGGCTTTTATAGTATATGGGACATTCAGTATCTTCGCCCTTATACCCGTGTCCGATCCTGCACCTACCTTTGCAGTTGTCCCTCTTCTCGATGTTGGGATAGCGAACCCGTTGGCAGTAGGTGGGCCGATCAAAGGGGAGAGCGCAGGTAAGCAGCTGTTTGTCGATAGGCTGGGTGTATTGTGGGAGATGGGTAGTGGGCAAGGTAAGCCTGCACCTAAAAGGTTAGGTTATGAAGAGTTTCTTGCACCCATGCAAAGTGATATATCTATTGCGAATGGGACAGGCCTTATATCCCTCTCTTATAACCCGTACAAGGATGAGTATTACATAAGCAATGGGAAGAAGAGCTATGTGTACAATGGAGTTGGAATGACTCCGATAGACAAGTGCATAACAAGCATGGTCGACTTCCAGAAGGCGCAGGTTACAACTGGTTTCCACTATACGGCATTGCAGGATGCTGCATATGGCTACTATTACAAAGTGTTTAGTGGGTCTGACCTCTCCCTCTGTACAGATGTCATTGATATGAGGGTTACAGCGATAAAGACTCTTGAGGTTGTCCACCTTGGTATGATGGTTCCAGAGGGTGCGACAGTTGAGTGTATGGTGGAGTGGAGAAATGATAAGAGTAAGTCCTTTAGGAAGACTCCCTGGAAGAGGGTGTCACCCGCTGGAAGTTGTGCTCCAATGGTGAGCGGTGTGGAGTTCAGGCTGTGGGTTAAGTGTAGTAGTTGGAATGGCTTTGAACTGAGTGATATAACGGTTGGATGGAAGTTGGTAGATAAACATAGTATAAGGGGGGCTTATGCTGGTGATACTACTCCCGGAGCAAGTGCCTGAGCACTGGGGAGAATTGAAGCACTACGTGGAGATGGCGCTGCCCGTGCATAAACAGGTAGGATACGATATGAGCAACATACTATTACATATCCTTGGAGGTGTCCTTTTGGTGGCTGTGTTGGCAGATAAGAGGGGTGTGATAATAGCTGTGTTCACCATAACTGTTGAGAGGGATCAGATTACTAAGACGAACAACCTGGTCATCTTAACTGGCTATGCGACAAAGATGTTGGAGAAGGAGGAGGTTGAGGATATGCTTGTTACCCTTCGACCTCTGGCAAGAAGTAAGGACTGCGGAAATATCCTATTCTATACAGACATAGAGCAGGCGATTAAATCTTTTGAGTTGGGTGGAGGGCAAACTCACAACTTTGTGATGTGGGAGGTTTAACATGGATTATAGTAATGTTCCGGCCTATCTAGCCACAGATCATGAAGCAACAGTTGATCTTGTTGTCACAGCTGTTGCTGCTGCATCTAACCCGTACACCGGTCTGTTGGCGTATGATCCTGATGCCGATCTTGTAGAGATGGCAGACGATCTTGCTGAGTTGATAGCGCATATTGATGTGATAGATTGGGAAGAGATATTCCCTATGATCTATGCCAAGGCTGTGGAGTTGGTGGATGCCTACATCAATCCAGATGACTATGTGACAGCAAGGGCTGCAGCACATGCAGCTTTGTTGGACACCGACCTTGCCGCGAAGGTGTATCCTAAGTTTGAGGCAGGTATGAGGGATATCAATGCTATTATGACGTCAGCCTTTGTCATTGGCAGGGCTAACATAGCGATTGATAGGAATGATAAATATGATAGGTTTGTTGCCGACATGGAACTGCAGATTATCAAGGATAGGAATAACATGATCAACCAGGCTGTGTCTGAGATGATTAGATTGTTCCTTCAGAGGGTGGAGTTTCAAAGGGCTCTTGCAGCTTTGCAGGTGGACTTCTACAGGATCAAGATAGCTGCAAAGGCTGATGAGGCAACTGAAAATAAGAGTATTGCGGCTGAGGCTGCGAAGTGGGGTATGTCTAAGTATCAGTACACAGCCAATATGATTGCCGCACTGAATGGTGGAACATTGTCTGTGCCTCAATCAGAGGGTAGTAAGACGGCAAGGGTCATGGGCTCTGCTCTGTCTGGTGCATCAGCAGGTGCAATGATTGGCGCGGCTGTGTTAGGGCAGGATAGTGGTGGTGGAATTGGTGCTGCACTTGGTGGTTTGCTGGGTGGTATTGGAAGTATGTTGCAATAACGCTATGTTCGATTTTCGAAGATAGGAGGATATGATATGGCAGGAGAAGATTGGGGGCAGTTACAAAACTATGCTAATATGCTCTGGGGAGCAAACCCCAACTACAAACCCCTAACGGAAGAGGCATATTACCAACAACTGACCACACCTCTAAATACAATGGAAGGCCCTGTCTGGAATGCAGAGGCTAGCCCTTTTGTAAAGAGTGGGTATGACTTTATGAACAGCATAGAGTATATACCCTTTGCAGATGTGCTTGCCACAAAGGGAACAGACCAACCGGCTGGAAATGCTTGGTATGGTGAGCCGACTAAGTCTCTCTACTCCCAGTTCAACGATATGTTCACAAAGAAGGCTGCTGAGACAGTTGGGAGTCCCTACACAGGCATGGGGTTGGTTCACTCTGCAACAGGTGACAATGCTGCTCTATCAGGTGGTGGTATCACTAACCAAATGGTTAAGACACCACAGGATATGGCTAGGTTGCTCCTTGATCAGGTCTCTATGGATAGTTTTGGATCAGCTGTAAATACATCCAATAGAATTGGGTTTGGTGGAAGTAATGAGGGGGTTCAGAGCAATCCTGAGTATGCTAAGTTTATCAGCGACATTGGGCAGTATCTCCCTGGTCTTAAGATAAGCGACTGGTCATACAACGATTATGGTGCACCCTATGACGCACGAGTAGATATTATGAACGCCGATAGACAGTCAAAGAGTGGAGGCTTTATGGATAGCCTCTTTGACCAAGTGACCCGCTTTATTCCTGGGCTATCTGAAGGAAGAAACATTGCGGAAGGCACCATGAATAAAGACTGGTCTGGTTTAGACACCCTTATCAACACAACAAAGAATGTTGTTGCGCCTTATATACAGAGTAGTGGTGACTATGTGAGTAGGGAAATAGGCAAGGCTGTTCCTCCTTCATCTGAGTCCTTCATGCGCCCACTGGCACTCGCCCTAGGAACATATGTATTCCCTGGTGCAGGAACAGCAGCTGCAAACAGTATAGTAAATTCTGTTTATGGGGACTATCAGAGGTCTCCCACTAAAGCATCTATTGGTAGTGGTATTGCGGGACTAACTGCTTACTTAATGAGCGGTCTTGGGGATTTAGCTGGTGGTATGTCTCCTGAGGAGTTACAGGGGGCTATCACAAACGCACAGGATATTGTAGAGGCAGGGAAAATTGCGGGGGAGGTGCCTACAAAGATAACCCCTGAAATGTACGATTCTATGTTCGGTGGTATAGATCGTGGCACAGCGTTAGGGGATTTACAGGGTGCTTATGCTGATGTTATGTCTGACATAGGTGGAGCAACAAAGTTGAATCCTGCTGAAATGGACTATGTGAATGATACAATGAAGTGGCCTGGCTACAATGTGCCGGAGGGTGGGGCTATTGATATGACCAAGATGCCTGAGGATGTGTTACAGCAGGCTGAAGCTGAAAGGGATACTGCCTTACAAGGTCTTAACCCTTATGAAGGTAATCAGGGTGGAGGAGGTAGTACAGGTGATCCCCAACTGGATGCTGAGTTAGCCATGGATCAAGCAGAGTTTGACCAGAGTGAAGGGGAATTGCAAGACCTGGAGAAGTTGGAGGGGGAGATGAAGGATAAGAATCTGTTTGATGATATAGACTGGAAGAAGCTTGGAGAGGGTGGAATGAAGCTTCTGAACAGTATGCTTGGTGGGGGAGAGCAGCAGGGTGGGATACCTGGAGGCTACTTCAGTACATGGGGGCCGAATCCTCGCAGGGGTGGAGGAGGTATATCGGGGGATATGCCTGATATGGGCGGTTCCAGGTTGAATACCTTAAAGAGATCAAGAGATGAAGCTGGTGAGGCAGGGTCAGAATGGCGTGACCTTCTTGGAATATTAAACCCAGACCTGAAGGAGTATGTCCGGATGGCTGCTCTAAGGGAAGGATAGGAGGATGATATGGCAATGGATTGGATTGCAAAGATGATGGGAGGAGAAGAGCAGAAGCCCAACTACTTTGGTGCTCTTAATACACCTGACAATTTCGGCAAGCTGATGGCTCCTGGGGATATTGCACAGGATGTTACACAGCAGAAGGCAAGCAGCTTTCCAGGTATCTCCAAGCTTATAGCCAGCCCTGAGTTCCCTGTTGCCCTTGCAGGACTGGGGAAGCTGGCGTTAGGTGCGGGTGGCGTGAGAGGGCAGAAGGAGAATACCTTCAATGACATGGTCTATGATATGGCGTTGAAGAGAAGTCAGTCTGCTGCTAATAGAAAGGTTGGAACTGTGCCAACTATAGCAACTGGACAACCTGCTCCTGGAACGACACCGACTGCTCTAGTTGCAAGGACAGCTACCACAACTACACCTACGGCGGTAGCACCTGATGCAGCTAACTCCAGGATGAAACAGGAACAGCAGAGACGCTTTATACAAGACTTCATAGGCGGGACGATGGGGAGGTAACAATGGCTGAAATACAAGATGTGAATATGTTAGAGGGGTTCAATAAGAACCTTGGGGTAGGGCCTGACTATGTAAGCATGGCTGCTGATGCCTCTAACTATAAGGCTAAGGAGTTGTTCCCTTACATAAACAAGGCTCTTGAGGCGCATACCTTTGAGAAGCCTGTTTCCCTCGCACCAGGCATTGCGCACATGATCTCTAACCCAATATATGAAGATGATAACCTTGCGGGTCTGGGGATGGTGGACACAAGACAGCCGTATGTTGACAGGAACAACTTCGTCAACACTGCTACCAACTTCATGAAGGAACAGAACGCCGAGGCTATCCGCCCCACCACTATTGCACAGGGTCTGGCCGAGACGATGCAAAAGATAACTGGTGCAGGGAAGAATGTTGCGGAGACTGTCTCAAAACAGGCGGAAGTTGATCCTGCCCAGAAGGGTAGAATGGCTTCTGCTGAGTCCTATGGAAAGGCCGGCGGGGAGTATAGTGCACAGCTTGATTTCGCTAAAATGCATCCGTCAGCCTCAAAACCTCTTCCTGCGCACATAGCCAAGGCTACTGGCTGTGACACAGTTGGGGAGCTAATATCCCTCTTTGGCAACAAGTCATCTGACATATTTGGGAGAGGGCTGCAGTATCTAGGGCAGGTTGAAGGTGCTGGAATCAACGCAGGAGGCAATGTACAGGCTGCTAACATCCTTGCTGCAAGCAATGTGCTTGGTCAGCAGAAGAGTACATTAGAGGGTGAGACAAAGCAGTTGAGGCAGGAGAACGCTGCACTTAGCACAAAGGCTATGTTCAAGACGCCTGATGGAAAGGCAGCAGCTGCACAGATTGCAAGCAATAATACAAGGATTGCTGACTTGACAATGCAGCTGAACAATGTCAACAAGAACCTCACCACGCTGACAACTCATGCGATGGGAAGGACTGGTGCAACACCTGCTCCTACAAGTGAGGATACAACAGGGAGTAGAGGAAAGCCGGCTTCTGCAGCAGGAGCGACCTCTGGAGTTGCAGGTGATAATACAGTTGTGTTGGGGACGAAGATACCGAAGGGTACACAGTGGCGTGTTGTTAAGGGCGCTGACGGGAAGGACAAACTGCAATATAAAAAATAGAAAGGAGCCCGTTCCATGACCGACTCTGGATGGGTAGATGTCCCTACTGGACAGGGACAAGATGATGCAGGTTGGGTAGATGTATCTGCACAGGAGGAACCGAAGAAGAAGGGTGTTGTTGAAACTGCTGTTAGTGTGCCGAGAGGTATTGCTGATTCTGCTGCGGCCTTGTTATCTGGTGCAGTTGCATGGCCTGTGTCAAAGGTGGCAGGTGGTATTGCTGGAGTTGCTGACCAATGGCAAGGGAAGAGTCAGGCAGAGGCTGCTGAAACAGCTAAGGCCATCGAAGAAAACACTGCGAATACAATCCAAGTACAACCTGATACAGACCTTGGAAAACAGGCTATGCAGACTGTTGGGAAGGTGCTTGATCCCATCTTTGGGACTGCAAGGGAAATGTCTGACCTCCCTGCAGAGTCAATGGGACTAAGGCCTTTTAACAGGTGGCTGTTGAACACAGCTGCTGAGTTTACTGCACCTGCGAAAATCCATAAGGTTGCAAAAGGTATCAACGAATATGTCAAGGCACCTGGGAGACCAAGAGCTATCCCTCCTATGGAGGAGACTGCCTGGAAGGATGTACCTACTGCAGGTGCTGATGCACTGAAAGAAGCTGCTACTGCAGGTGAGGCAGAAATACTGGCTCCTGCAGCTGTGGAGACACCTGTTGCTGTTAAAAGGGTAAGGGGGAAGAAGGCTGCGCAAGCTGAGGAAGGTTGGGTAGATGCAGGCAATGTGGATCTATCATCGAAAATCGAACCAAGCGAGCAGACAACACCCGTTGCAGAGGTGCAGCCTGCAGTCCTCCAGACAGGTGGAAGGGTTAGATATAGAGGGAAGGATTATACTGTTGAAGAGATAGGTGAGGGTGGGGTTAAGGTGTTTGGACGAGAGAAGCCCCTTAATCCAACCTACACAAAACCGCTCCCGGGCGAGCCTGTTGACCTTGCTACTCTTGCAAAGGATTATGACACATTGAAAGCAGCTGGTTATCCTGAGAGTGAGTTAGTGCATATGGATCATGCTACTATACAGCAGCACCTTACAGAGAGGGCAGATGCTGCAAGTGCTCCTCCTACCCTTGAGCAGTTGAATCAGCAGAAGGTTATAAGGGATAACATCCTGAGGTACCAGAAGGAGAAGGCTCTTGCTGACATACAACTGCTGAAAGAGAATGGAGTTGATGAAGGTAGGATAGCTAGCATGTCTGACTTCTCCATAAGGCAGAAGGCTGCAGAGCTGCGTGCTGGAGGTGCTGTTACAAGACCGGAACACATAAAGGGTGTGCTTGATGAGTTTGACAAGATGCAGAATGAGATCAACAAACCTATTGATCAAATGACACCTGAGGAGATTGACCGTCTGACTGCAACACTTGGAGAAGCACAGTATGAATCTCCCCTTGTTGACAGCATATTGACAGACCACGATGATTATATCAAGCTGGTGGAAGAAGGCATAACTGACGAATACCTCGCCAAGTTGGACACTGCTGCAGGAAATAGAGCATTGGATGAAGCAGCTCGTCTTGGTGATAAGGATGCATTGGCAAAGCAGTTTGACAAGGCAACAGCTGCGAAAGGGAGGGTGCTCTCGGAAGATGAAGTGAGAGCTGTGTTGCAGAAGTTTGCCAAAGGAGTGAAGAAGACAGAGGGACAGACTGTTGTGAAGAGGGTAGCCTCTGGAGAGAGTAAGGTTACAAAGCTGCCTGAGTTCACAAAGGACATGGCTGATCTTGAAATAGACACTGAGCCGATTGCACCAACAAGAGGGCCGAGGGCTAGGAATAAGCCGGTTGTAGAGGAGAGGGATTGGGAAGCTAAGTTAGCTGAAGAGGGTATGCCCAATGAGATCAACTTCGATGAATTCTTGAGTAAGGCACAGATTATCTCCTTCAGGGATTTCTTCTCTGACCCTGACAATCTGCTCAATTTCATAGATCATGAGATGGAGACGAAGGCAGGGAGGCTAGCTGCCGATGCCACACTGAAGGAGCTTGAAGCAAGGTATGCAAATGGTACGAAGGGGGAGAAGGAGACTGTTGCACAATATCGTAGTCTCTCCAAGAGGAGAGAGGCATTTGATCAAGCTGCCCTTGATGCTCAAGGCAATCGTCCTTGGGATGTTGTAGATGGTAGAGGTAGGGTGACACAGGCCTATGGATATATGCCCTCTTCCTTCAACAAGACTTTTACAAAAGAGAGGTTCTTTGCAGCTATAGCTGATATAGAGAAGAAGGCTAATCAAAATGATATAGCCCATAGAACTGGGCCTAATGTACGGGTTGAGTTGAATAGGTTGAAGGAGCTTGGGGAGATAACCCCTGAGCAACACGCCTGGATGGATGCTGTTGTAGCTGGCTTTGATGGGCGGGCTAACTTTGACCTCATCTTTGGGAAGAAGCTTCTTGAAGCAGACTTAAAGTTGAAGGCAGAGGGGAAGACACCCAGAGAGAATTCCTATTACTCTTTTGCTAAGAATGTTATGCAAGTGAGGAACCTTAATGACTTTATTCATGAAGTAGGCCATCCTGCCTTCGACTCTTACCTCACGCCGAGGGAGAGGATGACCTTTGCTAAATCATTGGTGGAGCAGTTTTATGATAAGGATGGGAAGTATGATAGGGTGAAGATCGGTGAGCACTTGAATACAACCAACCTGCATGAGATTATAAGTCCTGCTGAAATCTTCTGCAGAGAGTTGCAGAACTACATAGGCAAGCGTGCTCATATGCCCCAACACTCTGCCCTTTATCAGAAGGCCATCACCTTTATGAAGAACATTCTCGTGAAGGCATTTGGGTCGGAGGCCATACCCCTTGAAAGAAGGGTGATATATGATAGAATATTCACTGACCTAATCCATCCAGATATTATAAAGTCACCTAAGACAGCAACGGTGAGAGGGCCGAGGAGGATACCCGCTTCACAGAGAGCAACCTCTATGTCTGCTGATCTTATCCCGAAGATGGGGGATGAGGTGTCTGTGAGGAGGGAGTCTATTCCCACAAATACTGTCACCCTTGACAGCCTGGGGTTCCAGCAGATATATGATAAGTTGTCTGATACATATATGAAGTTGAAGAGCAAAGAGCAGAATCCTATCAATAAGGTGACAGAGGAGTTAGGTGGGACAAGTGAGCAAGCTGATAGGATAAACAGAGGGATGCCGCCGAGGAAGGATGCAGAGGGGAATCCTATTGCATCTAAGGAGAAGCCCGTTGTCCCAGATATATTGGGTGTATCCCAGTGGATATTCCAACCTCTTGGTGAGCCTGTTATACCTGGGCAACCTAAGACTTTTCTGAGGAAGATAAGGGGAGGATATGGAGGCTGGGCTGATGGTACACCTGCAGAGCCTATTGTCTATCGTGCCAATCTAGCAGAGCAGGCATCTAGCTTTCATCATGCCAACAATGTTATTGGGTTGAGGGAGGCGCAGATATACTTGCATAAACTTCACTCAAGTGGGGAAGAGTTGACGCAGTATATAAGAGATAAGAAGACTGATGAGTATGTCACACGCAACCTCAATGGGAAGGATACTTCTGTCCATGTGCCTGGGTTGAATGAAGCAGCGGGGAAGGTTCGTGACTGGTTGGATTATATGAGGGATAGGTACAGGGACTTCCTGAAGGGTGAGTATGCCAGATTCCTTAATAAGAAGGAGTCAGGTGCCCTCTATGATCTGATCAATGGGAGGAGTGTTGCAGAGGTAGGGAAGAAGTGGAAGATAGAGAACCTTGATGTTGTTAAGGATATCTTTGATAAGTATAATGAGTTGGAGAACTGGGGTATTGACGACTATCTCCCGAAGGTGGAGTTGGGATCATATCGCATCCTTGATGATACAGGTACTGTTAGGGCAGTTGCCCTCTCCCAGAAGCATGCAGTTGAGAAGATCATGGGGCTGATGGATACAAGAGCAGATTACCTTGGTGACTACTATATAGACAACACACCTCGATCAGCTCTGACAGAACAATTGACGGGTATATCTTCGAGGAAAGCCTACTATGCCATCGTCAACAAACTGGCAAAGGCCATTACTTCTGAGGTGGAGGGGATTGATAAGGGGATAGCGAGGAAAATGGCTGAGAGGTCTGTGAAGAAGCAGTTCTCCATAAAGCCTGTTGATAAGTATAGTGAGTTTGTGGAAGAGAGGCGAGACTACCTCCAGGGGGAGAAGGATATATTCCCTGTGCTTGCGAAGTATAGTAGAGTGATGGAGAAGAAGATGGCTCTTGACCCTGTTATCCACGAATTCAAGAAGAGTGTGAAGGACACTCTCCCACCCAACCTGAAGGCTGCAACTGAGAGGCTTATAGAAGATGTGAAGGGGAGATACTGGCAGTTGGATAAGTGGGTTGATGAACTCTTCAATATTCCATATAAGGCGTTGGAGAAGAGAGGTGTTGATGTTGGACCTCCTCCTGTTATGACAGTCTCTCGTGTATTGGGTAGGGCGAGGGAGTGGGAAGCTAACATCAAGTTGGGGTACAGACCAGCCAATGCTGCTGTCAACTACCTCTCTGGTCAAGGTCATGTCTGGACAAAGGTAGGTGCTAGGTATATTGTAGATGCATATAAGTATAAGGACACGCCGGAGGGTAGAGCCTTCTTGAAAGAGATGGGTCCTTACATGGGTATGACCTTTGCTGATGAGGGCCTTGGGACATACAGTACAAGGAGAGCAGGGGAGAGTAGGGTTACAACATACGGGAAACCCCTTGGGCTGTTTCAGGCGGTTGAGATACCCAACAGGGAGATTGGTATTGTTGCCAACTACCTGATGGCAAAGGACAAATTCAAGATGAGTGAGGCTGCTGCAAAGGAGACAGCAATACGGGCTAACTGGTTCCAGAACTTCACCTACAATCTAGCAAATATGCCCGCCCTCTTGAGAGGCCCGTTGGGAAAGACACTTGGGCAGTTTAAGCCTTATATGTTTAAGGAGTTGGAGTTTATAGCCAGCCTCAGGCCGGTTGAGCTTGTGCGATATACCTTCATGCAGATGGCACTAGGTGGACCGCGAGCGGGTATGTATGTCCTGAAAAGTTTGCCCCTCCTTGCAGCTGTAGCACAGGTTGATGAAGTGGAGAGGTGGCTGAACACGAACTATCCCAGACTGAGTAGGGGTATCCCTGGCTTCATGGGATCAGATATTAGTGCAATGGCAGCCTTCCAATTGCCTACTGATGTGAAGGATTTAGCAGGCCCGTTCATGTCAGATATTATCAACTTCTTCAAGATTATAGCAGAGCCTGTTATCTCTGGAACAGGTACTGTGAGGGAGTCTGCAACCTTGGAGAAAGGGAATGAGTTGATGATGGAGAATGTTCCCTTCTGGAGAGGTTGGAATGACATCTGGAACAATGTCCTGACAGGTGATAGACAGGTGAGAGATGCGAAGACAGGGAGAGTTGCAAGGGATCAACCTCTCTGGGAGGATACTGATACACACATAAAGAAGATTCTTGAGGCTGCTGGGTATTCAGCAAAGAGATTCGTGGGTGCACAGGATTTACAGGTATCCACTGAGAGGTTGGAGGAGTCTCTTGATAAGAAGGAGGAGGCCAGGTTAAGCGAAGCGTTAGCCAGTATACAAGATAGGATAGCTAAACGCCTCGCCTCTGGTCAGGATGTCCCTCAATGGATGTGGGATAGAAAGCTTGAGCTGATGGAGAAAGGTAAAGATGTGTCTGGCAAAGGGCTCACAACCGTCGTGGAAAATCAGCTTCTCCCACCGACGGTAAGACGCCTTCGACGGAGCAGTCAACAGCAGCAGCAAGACATCGTGGAGCACGCTCCGCAATACGATTAACTAACCAAGCTGTCAACCTCAACTGTTCCTGAGAGAGGTTGCGGCTCAACACTATTGGGATGGTGGAGAGTTCTAGGTATAACTGCTCAGCAGAAAAGCCTAGAACCTCCATCCTCTCCTCAACAACTACTACCCACTTCTTCCCCTCTTCTGACTCCTTCACATAGTAGTCGCAGCTATTCTTATGATTCGGCGCTTCGCAGAGAAGGGAGTGGAGTGTGTCAGCACACAACTTCTTATACACCTTCTCTATAACATCCCCTGTTCCTACATCAATCCCTGCTTCTTGCAGGACTAAGATAGCATTGGCTATATCCTTTACTTGTGACATATGCTCCTCCATTCGTTTTTCGATGATAGCGTTATTCTTTCATTAGACCCTTGGTGTCAATACACTTCAGCTTTATCTCCCCTGCACCAATGTGTGTAACGTCCACAAAGCCAATAGTGCGAAGGGAATCAACAACCTGCTCCAATTCTCTCTTTGTTATATCCTGATAGAAGAAGGACAATAGATGACCAAAGGTTACCTCTCCTCCATGCTTCAGGAAGACCATGATCTTCTGTGTTATGTCGCTAGTCTCCAACCTCCCGATACCTGAGAAGGTGTGTATCATCTTTATCTCTGTCAACTCCAACACCTGTATAGCACGATGAAAGTCGCTCTCATCAATCACCATACTGTTCGTCCTGCTAGCACAGGATAGCATGGCTAACTTCATCATGTGAGTTGGGCGTCGTTCCACATAGCCACCGAATTTGTAGTCATCAAACACTCCACCTGTCCTTGACTCTTGTGATGCATACCAGGTCATCCACTTCTCCAGGAATCCAGGAGTCATCTTGAACTCACCGGATAAGAGGCATATCCTATCCAGGTCAAGTAGCAGTTTCCTTTCAATCTCCTTTTCCTCATCTGACAAGAAAGGGTCAACAACCGTTTTCCCCTTCTTAAACTCATAGACAAATATAATTCTGCTTGTCAATCCTCCACCTATTGCATCTCTTGGGAGGGTTGTTTGGAGTAGGTCTGGTGTTGTTGCCCCATAGAGATTGAACCACACTCCAACGATATCGTCAGTCCCCATGTTCTTTGTTCTATATGTCCATGTATCTCCACAGTCATACCAGTTACAGAGGTCAGCCATAAGCTGCTGGTTGTTGTAGCCAAGGAAGACGGTCAACTCCTCTGAGAATACTGTGAGAGAAGAGTGAAGGTGAGGTCTGCCTGCTTGATCTATATGGGAATCATTACTACTCTTCAATTCCCTGATCAACGCCTCCCTTGTTATGCTCTCACTCGCTATCTTAATCCCCTTCTCTCTCAGAAACTTTATCCCAGGCTTCATGGCTGTACCCTTCCTGCACTTTCCAGAAGGCCCCACTAACACAACATAGAGGTTTGGGTAGAAGGTGAGGGTTCCGTAGTTCAGTACACATTTCCTCCTTAAGCAAGCAGCTATGATGCATAATCCTGTCCATAATTTATACGTGTACGGGGGCTCTGAGTTGTCCGTGTATTTCAGAAAGGCGTCTAGCCAATCCGGCAATAGTCTGTCCATTGGTTTCTACCCCTATCATTTTCTTTTTGTAAAAGCAAGTTCCAACTGTCACATTTGCAGGGATTACGAACTCTCTGGTTCCCCACACTAGAGGCTGCTCCAGATCGTTGACTAGGTTTATCAGCACCTCAGCCATCTTCTCATATGAATACAACTTGAAGTTCATCTGGAAGAGGATACTGTCATGAACCTGCAGCAATAGGTCAACTGGTTTAAAGCGTGTCTGATCGTAGTACATATTGTTCAGCCCTCTCCTGTTGATGATATCTGCCACCGATGATTGAGGTATGTAGGAGTAAGCCTCCCTGAACATATCATCTCCCCATCTATCGGTGAACATCCTTCTTCTTCCATAGAGGTTGATTAATGTTCTGTTCTTGAACAACAGGTTCCTCACCCATGCGTGATATTGTCGAACACCTGGGTAGACCTGATGGTATCTGTTTATTATAAATTTAGAATCCTGCCTCGGCAACTCAAAGCGCAAGGAGAATGTCTCTTCTCCGAGGTCGTAGTTGAGGCTGTGATTACCCTTCTTCCCCCAGAACCGCCATGTGTAGGAGCCACTTCCAAGATGGCAGTGTATATCTTCCTTATCTTGCCTTGCTATTTCGTCCAATGATACACCACTTATGAGGGAGGCAGTCTGGACATGAAGGTCTATCTTATTCTCAAAGGCATGTATCATGTTAGGCTCAGGGGCTATATAGGCCACTATCCTATTCTCAGCCTGGGAGAGGTCAACGTTGAACATGAGGGTGTCTTCGTCTGCAATCAGGAACCGTCTGAATTCCTCTGGGAGGTTCTGGAGATTTGTCCCTGTGTCGAAGATGGTTTCACTGCTGGATAATCTGCCCTGTTTTGTCCCAACAGGATTGAAGGAGCACCTTAATCGTCCATCAGTATCAAGGGTTACGTCAAGATATGTGCCTTTCAACTTGGAGAGGTGACGCAGTTCGAGGATTGTGCCTGCCTCTGCATAACCCTTCCTCAGCAGTCTCTTGAGTGCATCTTCATCTGTTGTGGGCTTCTTAGTCTTTCGGTCAACATAGGGCTTCTCTCCCCTCTTTATGTAGAAGTATTCTATCAACTGCTTCGGGGAGTTGTGATTGATAGCGTAGCCACACTTGCTGTTCAACTCTTCTGACAGCCTACCTATCTCTGCTGTTACCCTCTTATTCTCCGTGTCAGCAGCTTCTTTGTCGAAGCGTATCCCTCTATGCTGCATATATGAGAGGGAGGGAATCAACTTAGCCTGCTCTGTGTATGTCTCCACATTATGTAGCTTATCCAGGTTGTCGAATATCTTAGGCCAACTCTCCATGCACACTACACTATCCTTAGCATTGTATACCCAGAACTCCCGATCGTTTCCACCTAACTTAAACCACCTCTTCCCATCATCCTTGTAGTAGGGTTCCTTTGTATAAACTGATGTGATAAAGTCTAACCCTTTGGGATAGTCGGGGAAGGCAATAGCCTGACCAATCATGGTGTCTGTCATGTTCCTAACCACTATATGATAGCGGGTGAACATGAAGGTGGAGTCAAAGGCAAGGTTCTGCCCTATCTTCTCTATCCCCTCATCTTGGAGGATGGCTGCGATCAACCTCATGATCTCAACCTCCTGTCCTGGATCAAAGTAATCTTGTCCAGCGACTATGAAGGGAATGCACATACTCACCACATTGTCAGGTGCAAAGGATATGCAACTTAACTCCTTATTCAGCACCTCAATGTCAAAGGC
>Ga0172380_10003957_pt1 | contig 19657 bp, 18 predicted proteins | sample Leawe162metaG_FD_119747 | JGI IMG/M metagenome (GOLD analysis project Ga0172380, IMG submission 119747) | Leachate microbial communities from a municipal landfill in Southern Ontario, Canada - Leachate well 162 metaG | ecosystem: Engineered > Solid waste > Landfill > Unclassified | place... | reverse complement strand
GCCGCGGCGGCGAGCAGCATGCGCTGGGTGCCCGGCGCCAGCGCGGGGGCTCCGCGGGCGAGGGCCACCGAGAGCCACCCTTCTCTACCTCCGGCCTCCAGCCGCACGTGATACAGGTCGTACGGCTCGCGGTCCGCTCCGCGCAGGCCCGATCGTGTTCGGATCCACCGCCGGGGCCGGAACCCGTGTCCTGAATCGTCCTCTTCGGTCAGGATCCGGCCATGTCCGAATCGTCCGACCCGTCTGACCCGGGCGATCACGCTGGTCGCGCCGGCTCCGACCTGCACCGTCTTCTCCCCCACCGGTGCGTCGATCGTCACCGCCTCCGCCCCGACGGCGATCCGGATCAGGTCGGCGGTGGCCTGCACACCGGCCTCCAGCGAAGGGCTGCGCATCACCCTTGCGATCCGGTAGAGCAGGCCCGCCGCCCGCTCACTTTCCACGGCCGCCTCCTCGCGACGCTTCGCGATCGCTGAGAGTTGTGCGGTGACCAGGCCGGTGAACAGCAACGCGCCCAGGGACACCCAGTCAGCCGGATCGTGCGCGGTGATCGTGTAGAGGGGCTCGATGAAGAAGATGTCGAACGCCACGAACGACGCGATCGCGGCGACGACGCTCGCCCGAGGCCCGACGTACACCGCGGAGGCAATCACCGCCGGCGTGTAGAGCACGAACAGGCCCGGTGCCGGGGTCATCTGCCGGGCGACCGAAATCACTACGGAGACCGCCGCCACCAGCAGGAGGGGGATGCCTGCACGGATGAACCGATGAGGGACGTGTCGGCTGAATCTCACGCCTGCCATCGTCGCCCCGATCTGCTCAATGGCGCATCAATGCGCGCAGGTCGCCCCGGATCGCCGCGTCGACCTCCCCACCCGGCCCCTACCGCCCTCCACCCTCCCACGTCGCGCTGCGGGCGACGGCGGCGCGGGCGAGGGCGCGCGTGGCGGACGGGGTGAGGCGGCCGGTGGGCGTCGCCTGGAGTTCATAGACGATGCCGTCGCTCTCCCATCGGGCGTAGAGGATCGCCGAGCCGGAGCCGGTGGTGCCCTCGAAGCCCGCGACGCGGATGCCCTCGATTTCCCAGTCGATGCGGGTCGTGCCTTCCGGGATCTGGAGAAAGGGTGTGACCGCCCGCGCCTGGCTGAGGAGGAAGAGCGTCGACCCATCGCCGACCACGAAGGTGACCCGCGGCGAGCCGGCCGGGGTGTCGAGGGTGATCGAGGACACCTCCAGCCCGCGCACCGTGCTGCACGGTGCCATCGGGTCGAAGTCGAGGGCGGCGACCGCCGTCCGCGATCGCTCGGCAGTGGTCTCGCTGATCAGGAGGTCGGCGCAGCGCGGATCTGACGATCCGCATCCGGCGAGCAGAACGGCGACGAGCAGCAGCAGGGAGGTGTCGAGGCGCGAGCGCCACGTCCGGACACTCGTTTGTCGAGGGTGCGAGCACGACATCGAGCGCCTCCCTCCACGCCTGACCGGTGCGCCTCAGGCCCGGCCGGATCGCGGGCCGTGACGGCGGGCGAGCCACGCCAGCGGGCGTAGCACGGCGTCGGCCAGCCACATCGTCGCCGCGCCCGAGTGGTTGCCTGTGCCGGTGTCCATCACCGTGGCCATGAGCCGCCACGCACGCCCGGAGCGCGCCGCGACCCAGAGCAGGGGGCGCGGCCACGCGTGCAGGATCGCCGCGATTCGAGCCGCACGCTGCAGGGAGGGCGCGAGTTCGCGGTCCAACGCCCGCTGGTACGGCTCCAGGTCGGCGGTAGCACCCTCGAGGTAGCGCGCGACGACCGGTGCGAGGAGATGCGCGGACGCGAGTGCGCTGTACATGCCCTCGCCGAGGAGCGCCTCGACCAGGCCGGCCGCGTCACCGACCAGTGCGGCTCCACCGGATGCGACGCGGCGCCCCGGCCCCCAGAGCGGTAGCCGGTGGCCGCGTAGGTCCTCCAGGCGTTCGATGTCCCAGCCGAACAGGGTGCAGAATCGGGCGAGCTCGTCGCGCAGTTCGGGCCCCGCAGCCTCCAGCCCGCCCACGCCCACATTGATGTGGTCGCCCTTCGGGAAGAGCCAGCCGTAGCCCCCGGCCAGCATCGCGAACGAGACCAGCACATGACCGCGCAGCCATTCGGGGATGCCGTCCGGGCAGGGGAGGTTGCCCTCCAGCGCGACGCCGTACTCGGCGGGTGGGTCGAACCCCAGCGACCGACCGACCACGCCGTTCGCGCCATCGGCGCCCACGATCACGAGGGAGGTGTAGACCACGTCTTCGCTGCCGTCATCGGGGCTCACGACCACCTCGAAGGCACCGTCCAGTCGACGGTGGACGTCCGTGACCTGTTGGCCCTCGCGGACGTCGACACCGGCGGCGCGGGCCTGGTCGAGCAGGAACGCGTCCAGCCGGCGGCGCTGCGTGAGGAAGAGGACCGGTTCGCCGGCCTCCTGGGTGGCGCTGCCGCTGATGGGGTCACCGACGATGGCGCCGGTGGCGATGTGCTCAACGACGGGAGAGATGTCGAAGGGCAGCAGCGCGACGGACTTCACCGAGAGCCCACCGCCACACGGCTTGTCACGTGGGAAATGTTCGCGATCGAGGAGCATGACGCGCTTCCCGAGCGTCGCGATCTCTCGTGCCGCGGCGGAACCGCCCGGGCCGCCCCCGACCACGATCACGTCGACGTCCACCGTCATGCGTTGTCCCCTTATGGCTCCCCCGCGTCGGTTCAGGGTAGTGCCCCGGACGTGCGTGACCGAAGATGAAGGTCACGACAGCGGGAGGTCACATGACGGACGGCGCATCGATCCGGTTCCTGGGCGCGGCGGCGTCGGTGACGGGTTCGCGGTTCCTGGTCACGCTGGGGCGGATACAGGTGCTGGTCGACTGCGGCATGTTCCAGGAGCCCGGACTGGAGCAGCGGAACGTTGAGCCGTTCCCGGTGAAGCCGTCCACGATCGATGCGGTGATCATCACGCACGGCCACCTCGATCACTGCGGGTACCTCCCTCGCCTGGTCCGCGAGGGGTTCCGCGGGCCGGTCTGGTGCACCCCGGCGACGAGCGAGATTGCCGAGATCATCTGGCGGGACGCTGCGCGCATTGCCGCCGCGGACTACGCGAACGCGCAGCGCGCGCTTCGACTCGGGCACGGCCCAGAGGTGATCGCGGAACCCCCGTACAGCGTGAAAGATGTACAGCGCGCGCTCCGGCTCATCCAGCGGGTTGAGTACGACGAACCCACGCAGATCAGGCGCGGGCTCACTCTCACGTTCCGCGACGCCGGACACATCCTCGGGGCGGCCTCCGCCCACCTCGAATGGCGCGACGGCGACGAGCCGCTGCGGCTGCTGTTCTCGGGCGACCTCGGGCGAGCCAACCGGCCGATCCTGCACGACCCGGCCCCGCCGCTGGCTGCCGAGTACGTGGTCGTGGAGAGCACGTATGGCGACCGCCTGCACCCGGGGGGCGACATCGAGACGCTCCTCGCGAAGGTGGTTAACGAGACCGTCGAGCGCGGGGGAGCGGTGATCATCCCGTCGTTCGCGGTTCAGCGGAGCCAGGAGATCCTCTATCACCTCCGGCGGCTGATCGAGGCGGAGCGTATCCCCCTCCTGCCGGTGTTCCTGGACAGCCCCATGGCGACGGCCGTGACGGCCCTCTTCCGCCGATACACGCACCTGCTGGACGATGACGTCGCCAGCCAGTTCGACCGCACGCGCTCGCCGTTCACGTTCCCGACGCTGGAAGTGTGCGAAAAGGCGGAGGAGTCTCGCAAGATCAACGACATGCGCGGGCCCTTCATCGTGGTCGCCGGGTCGGGGATGTGCGAGGGCGGTCGCGTCCTCCACCACCTGCTCCACCGCCTCGACCAACCGGAGTCGACCGTGCTCTTCGTCGGCTTTCAGGCGCCGGGGACGCTCGGGCGGCAGATCGTGGAAGGCGCCGGGCATGTGGAAGTGCTCGGGCGGTGGGTGACCGTGAACGCGCGCATCCGGGCGATCGAGGAGTTCTCGGCGCACGCCGACCGCGACCAGATCACGGCGTGGCTGCAGCAGATCCCCGCCCCCCCTCGCCGCGTGTTCGTCGCGCACGGGACGCCCGAAGCGTCCGCGGCGTTCCGCGACCACCTCGTCCGTGCGACGGGCTGGGACGTGTACGCGCCGACCTACGACGAAGAGATCGCGCTCTAGCGGATCGCTCCTCACTGGACGGGGTTCGCGCCCTGAACCCGTTGCGCGCCACGTATCCTCCGTGCATGGCACTTGCACGCCGACCGCTCGCGCTTCTTGCCGCCGCCCTCCTGGGGCTGAGCGTGCTTGCGTGCGCGCCCGAGGACACGCGCGACGCGATCCACGTGGCGGAGGTGGACGGTACCGTCGACGCCGTCCTCGAGCGCTACGTCGACCGCGTCATCGACCACGCCGAGGACACGGACGCGCGCCTGGTGGTGCTGATGGTGGACACGCCCGGCGGCGAGATCGGCGCGATGAAACGGATCGTCGGGCGGATCGAGCGGGCGCGGGTGCCAGTGATCACGTGGGTAGGCCCGCCCGGCGCGCAGGCCGTCTCCGCCGGGACGTTCATCGTGATCGCCGGCCATGTCGCCGCGATGGCGCCCGGCACGTCCATCGGTGCGGCTTCGCCGGTGCTAGCCACGGGAGAAGACCTGCCCGATACGCTCGGGCAGAAGGTGGAAGAGGACACCGTCGCGTTCGCGCGGGGTGTTGCGGAGTTGCACGACCGCAATCCGGACTGGGCGGAGGCCGCCGTGCGCGACGCTGCCGCCGCTTCGCCTCAGCAGGCGCTGGAACTCGGCGTGGTCGACCTCGTGGAGCCCACGCTGGAGTCGCTGCTCGCCGCCGCGGAGGGCCACCCGGTGACGCTCCTCGGGGGCGCGGACGGGACCATCAGCGTGGCCGGCGCGCCGTTCGTCGAGAACCCGATCACGGGGTTCGAACGCTTCCTCAAGGTGGTGTCGAACCCGGCCATCGTCACCATCCTGATCCTGCTCGGACTGCTTGGCGTGGCGATCGAGTTCTTCTCGCCGGGCCTGTTGTTGCCGGGAACCGTCGGCGTCTTCGCATTGATCGTCGGATTCCTCGGCGCGGGCACGCTGCTGCCGGCCGAGGCCGCCCTGGTGCTCCTGGTGCTGGCGGTACTGCTGCTGGTCGCCGAGTTCTTCGTGCCGGGAGGGATCCTCGGCGTCGTGGGCTCGATGGCGCTGCTGATGGCGCTGGGGATCTGGGCCGGGCAGGTGGCCACGGCGGTCACCGGACTGCAGGCGTTCCTGCTCGTCCTCGCGACGCTGGTCGTCGTGATCGCCGGCGCAGCGTTCGCGCTGCGACGCTACGTCGCCGGCACGAGCGAAACCGGCACGCGCCTGACCTGATACGCCGCCCTGCGAGCTGGCAGGTAGCGAGGGCTACGGGCCGGTCGTGCCCGCACCGCCGCCGGTGGGCGCTCCGGGCTGAGCCATGCCTGCCAGGGCGGAGGCCAGCGGTGCGGCCGCGTTCACCAGGGCCATCGGAATGACCCACTTGGTGGAGGAGCCTTCGCCCAGCGCGCGCATCATGTCCAGGTACTGCAGGGCCATGGTGTTCTGGTCCACGTGGGAGGCCGTCTCGAAGATCCGCTGGAGGCTCACCGCGAACCCCTCGGCGTTCAGGATGGCCGCCTGGCGGGCGCCCTCGGCGCGGAGCACCTGCGCCTCCTTCTCGCCTTCCGCCTCCAGGATCGCGGCCTGCTTGGAGCCTTCGGCGCGGTTGATGGCGGCCTGGCGGTCGCCCTCGGACTCCGTCACCAGCGCGCGCTTGGTGCGGTCGGCCGTGATCAGACGGGTCATCGCGTTCTGGATGTCGTGCTGAGGCGAGACCTCGCGGATCTCGACCGCCTTCACCTCCACGCCCCAGCGGCTCGTCACCTCGGAGAGCTTCTGCTCCAGCCGGGTGTTGATCGCGTCGCGCTCGGACAGCACCTGCTCCACGGTCATCTCGCCGATGACGGAGCGCAGGGTGGTGGTCGCCAGGTTACGGACGGCGCCCGTGTAGTCCTGCACGTTGATGACGGCGGCCTCCGCGTCCACCACGCGCATGTAGACCACGTAATCGATGTCGACGAGCGCGTTGTCCTTCGTGATCGAAGACTGCGCCGGCTCGTCGATCACCATCTCGCGCATGTCCACGCGGATGCCGGTGTCGAGGATCGGGATCAGGAAGGTCAGGCCAGGACCTCGCGTGCCGATGTACCGGCCGAGGCGGAAGATCACGGCCCGCTCGTACTGCTTGATGACGGCGATCAAGAACATCGGAACCCCCTTTGCCGCGTGCCGAGGCACGCACGCGGCTTCAGTATAGGCAGCCCGGATGCGCCGCCCGTTCGCGTCGCTCGCGCCTCAGCCGGCGCCGCGTGCGGCGGCGACCGCCACGGCAACCACCACGGCGGTGAAGCCCGCGCCCCACGCCATGTCCACGACGGTCACCGTCGGCGACCAGCAGCGTACCGTCGCGAGGTTCGTGAGGTCGTACGTGCCGTACGCGACGAGGCCCAGCAGCGCGCCGGTGAGCATCGCCCGGGGCATGCTCCAGCCGTGGTCGAGCGCGGGCAGCACCACGAGGACCACCGTTCCCGCGGCGTAGAGCAGGTAGAAGCCGATCGCTGGCGCCCACTTCGGGGTCTCGAGGAGCAAGTCGGGGAGTGCTCGTCGATAGAGGCGACTCTTCATCGTCGCGAGCCAGAGGGCGTCGAGCGCACCCATGCTGAGCAGCGTGGCGACGACGGCGACCAGGGTTCGGCTCATCGGCTCCTCCATTCTGCGGGCGCGTTCCGACGTCACGCTTCACACATCCACACTATCGGGTCACGGTTTCGGGTCGATGTGCGCGGAGGCCGGCGCACCGTCCCTCGGGCGTCGGTCGCGCTCGTATCATGGCGCCAGGGAGGGCGCGGCGAGTGGACTTCCTTGAGGGCGGCGACGGCTCGTTGGCCGGTCGGGCGTACTGGAATCAGCGCCACGCCCTCGCACAGCGCGCGCCACGCCTGAAGGCGCTCGCGGCCGCGGTCGACAACGAGGCGAGTCTCAACCTGCCTCAGTGGGGGCAACTCACAGCGATCATGCTGGAGTACGGGCCCGATCTCGTCATCGAGCTCGGTCGCGGCAAGGGCAACTCGACCTGCGCGTTCACGGATGTCGCCGCGTCGTCCGGCGCGCGCGTGCTGAGCATCTGCCGGACCGACAGTTGGAAGCAGACGCTGAAGCGCATCGCACCGCTGATCGATACGGAGTGGTTGGCGCGTCTCGATGCGCGCCGCGCCAACATCGTTGGGTTCCCGTTTGCGCATGAGATCGCCGGCGCGGAGCGGGTGCTCGTCTTCTGGGACGCCCACGGCATGCAGGTGGCGGGCGAGGTGCTCGGGAGCCTGTTGCCGGCGATCGCCGGCCGTGAGCACCTCGTGTTGATGCACGACATCTCCGACACGCGCTTCGATGGCCCGGGCCGCGTGCCGTACAACGGCCGCCCGCTCTGGGACGGCACCATCTCCAGCCCGGGCAAGTTCCGCATCGGCTACCTGGAGAGCAGCGTCTCGCAGACCATCGGCATCCTGGACTTCTGCACCCGCAACCAGATGCCGCTGCATTCCGCGGATCAGAGCATCCACGAGCTGATCGAGGTGCCGGGCCACGCACCGGAGATGCGCGCGCTGGTCGGTGATCTCTATAGCCACCGGGCGCACTGGTCCTGGTTCACGGTCGCCGAGGCCTCGGCGACCCCGGTCTCGTTTCCGGCCTCTCGTGGACCTCGACCGAGCCTGAAGGCGCACGCGAAGCGGGTCGCCCGGGCGATCCTCGGGTGGGACTAGCAGCATCGCGTGACGGGTGAGGAGGTCGGTCAGTGAGCGAGGAGTGCCGCCAGGCGCAGCGCCACGCGTGTCTTCGGCTCGATGCGCCCACGGCACTCGCCTCAACGCTGGGTGCGAGGTCATAGCGTCGCGTGCGCATCCTGATCGTCTCGCTGAACTTCGCGCCGGAGCAGACCGGCACCGGGCAGACGGTCGCCGCGCGTGCCGCGTACCTCGCGAGCGCGGGACACGAGGTGGACGTGGTGGCGGGGTTCCCCCACTACCCGGAGTGGCGCGTGCACACGGGGTACCGTCGGCGCCTCTTCCAGCGTGAGAGCATCAGCGGCGCACGCTTGCTGCGCTGCTGGCACCACGTGGCGAGCCGGTCGCACACCACCGGCCGCGTGGCGATCGAAATGTCGTTCGGGCTGACCTCGCTCGCCGCGCACACGTTGCCTCGGCCGGACGTGGTGCTGGGCGTGACCCCGATCCTGAGCGACGGCATCACCGCGTGGTTGCTGGCGAGACGGCATCGCGTCCCGTTCGGGCTGCTCGTGCAGGATTTGAGCGCCCGCGCGGCGACGCAGAGCGGCATGACCGGCGCGCGCGCCCTGGCCGGGCCCGCCGGGCGCGTGGAGGCGTTCCTCGCGCGCCGCGCGGATGGCCTCGCGGTCATCGCGGAGGGCTTCCGTGATGCTCTGCTGGAGTACGGCGTGGGCCCCGAGCGCATCCACCTGGTGCCGAACTTCACACCCGTCGAGCGCCCCTCGATCCAGCGCGAGCAGGTGCGAGGGCGGCTGGGTTGGCCGCTGGGCCGGCCGGTCGTGCTGCACTCCGGGAACATGGGCTACAAGCAGGGCCTCGAGAACGTGGTGGAGGCGGCACGCCTCGCACGCGATGCCGGGCGCCCAACGCTCTTCGCGCTGGTCGGCGACGGCAACCAGCGCGCGATGCTGGAAGCGTTGGTGGCGCGGTACCGGCTGGACAACGTGCGCTTCTTCCCGCTGCAGGAGGAGGCGCTCTTCCCAAGCATGCTCGGCTCGGCGGATGTGCTGCTGCTGAACCAGCGCGCCTCGGTGACCGACATGTCGCTCCCCGGCAAACTCGCGACGTATCTCGCCTCGGGCCGGCCGATCGTGGCCGCGGTGCACGAGGCGAGCGAGACGGCGCGCGAACTGCGCCGTGCGGGCGCGGATGCGCTCGTCGCTCCGGAGAACCCGCCCGCCCTCTTCGCAGCGATCGAGGTGTTGTTGGCGGACCCGGCGCGGGCGCAGACGCTCGGCGAGCGGGGCCAGCGGTTCGCGGCGGAGGAGTACTCGCTGCCGCGCATCACCTCAGCGCTGGACGGGTTCATCGAGGGGCTCGTGGTGGGGCGCCCGGCGGGGGTGCGCTGATGGAGTCGATCCGCGAACTGCGCCGGCGTTGCCAGGGGGTGCACGAGAACGACTGGACGTTTCGCCCGGTGCGCATCTTCTCGATCTACCTGACGTGGCTGCTGATCCCCACCGGCATCTCCGCGAACGCGGTGAGCATCACTAACGTCCTCGTCGGCCTTGCCGCGGCCGGCGGCTTCGCTATCTGGGGCGTGACGCCCTACGCGGTGGCCTGTGCGCTGATGCTGCTCAACGCGCTCCTCGATGGCGTCGACGGCGAGATCGCGCGCTACCGCGGGAACTCCTCGCTCACCGGGCTCTACCTGGACCGGCTGAACTCCGTCGTCTTCTACCCCTCGGTGCTCATCGCGCTTGGCTACTCGCTGGGGCAGCGGTACGAGGCGGACCTGCTGCCCGTGCTCGGTGCGGTCGCGGCCTGGGGCTTCGTCGGACTCCGGCTGATCAAGGCGAACGTGGACGTGAGCGTCCTGGACGCGCTGCGCCGCCCGCACGAGGCGCGCCGCGACAGCCAGACCTCGAGCGGTGCGACCGAGGCGCCGAACGTCGGCGAGGTCCTGCGCCGAGGCGGCGGCGTGACGGCGATCCCGAAGATCGCGATCGACTTCCTGCTGGTGCGCCACCTGGGGTTTGTCGGGCCGGTGTTCATCGCAGCCGTCGCAGAACTCGTGCTCGCCCCCACCGATGCCGTCGCGTCGCCGCTCGCCTGGCTGCTCGCGCTCTACGCCATCCTCGTTGTCCTCGCCGCGCCGGCTGGCGTGCTCCTGATCGTGCGGGGCCGGGCGGTGGATGCGACGTTCGAGGCGCTGCGGCGGGACTAGGCGAGTACGCCCAGGTCGCAGATCGGCGCCAGCGTGCCTGCGGCGTGCAGCCGCTCAATGAGTTCGAGGTCCGCGACCGAATCCACCTCGAACCAGCCGTGCTGCACCGGTACGGCGAACACTCGCCGGCCGTCGTCGATCCGGCGCTGGAGCAACTCGGTCGTCGAGAGGTGGCTCGGAACGCCGCCTGCCTCGATCGCCCGCTTTACCTGCTCGACCGCGTCTGCGGTGACGAGCGACAGGCCGACGTAGCGTGCGTCGACCTGCGAGAGGTCGTCCGTCTCCTCGCCCAGCCGCACGACGCGGTGGTCCGGCGCGAGCACGAGCGATTCGAGGTCGTTGCGCAGCGCGCCGCCGAACCGCAGCCGCCAGTACGCGTGCCAGGTGCTATCCACGACCGTCGCCACGTCGACGGAGGTGCCAACGAGCGCCTCGATCAGGCGCGGTTCGAAGGCGATGTCGCCGTACACGATCAGCGCTGCTTCGCCCGGCGGCGTGGCGGTGAGCGCGAGGTAGATCGAGTGGACCATGTTGGAGGAGGCGTACTGCTCGTTTCGGAGCAGGCGGTAGCCCGCCGCCTCGATCGCCTCCGCGCGGTACCCGCCGATCACGGTCACGTCCTCCACCCCGGCGACCGCGAGCGCGCGGTGCTGCCACGCGAGGAGCGACCGCCCGGCCACTTCCACGAGGCACTTCGGACGGTCGTCCGTGAGCGGACGCAGCCGGGTGCCCTGCCCCGCGCCGAGGATGAACGCCCTCACGCGCCACTCCCGAACCACTCGCGCAGGATCGCCTCGTCGGCGCCGGTCAGCGCGGGCTCCCGCTCCGGGTGCCACATCACGCCGAGGTGCGCGTACCGCTCGTGCCGGAACGCCTCCACGGTGCCGTCCGGAGCGGTCGCCAGCACCTGCAGGGACGCGGCCAGGCCGTCCGCCGGCAGCCCGAAGTCGTGGTAACTGTTGACCTCGGTCAGCGCACTTCCGGCCCACTGCGTTGCGTGCGCGATCGCGTGTCGCGTCCCCGCGTGGCCCTCCACCGGCGCAACGTGCGAGGCGTGCCGCCACGCCAGCATCTGCGCGCCGCGGCAGACCCCCAGCAGCGGCAGCCCGCGCGCCTCGCACGCCTCGATCAGCCGGCGCTCGGTCGCGTCTCGCTCCGGGGCCACGTCCGGCAGGCCAGGGGACAGCCCGAGGTTGTTGCCGCCAGTGAGGATCACGCCCGCCAGCTCGAGTGCGTCGACGTACGTCTCCACGGTGGCTGGGTCGTTCGGCAGGAACACCGGGAGGTAGCCGAGGCGTATGAGCAGGCCGGTCCAGCGCTGATCGACAGCGTCGCGCCGTTCTTCGCCGGCTCCGGTCGTGACGCGCTGCGTCAGGCCGAGCCGGATCATGACAGGTGCCCGAGCGGCTGGATGCGCTGCGCGCCGCAGTCGAGCGCGATCACCGGCGCGCGCAGCAGCGCCTCGTACCGTGTCTCGCCGACGCCGATCGCGGCGGGGATGCCGAACTCGTGAGCGCGTACGGCCATGTGCGAGTTTACCCCGCCGAACATCGTCACGAAGCCGGCGATCGGGTGGGCGAAGATCCAGTCGTAGCCTGGGTCGGCGTTTGGCAGCAGCAGCACGCAGCCATCGATCACGGCATCTGCCGCGGCCCGACCGACCATCATCGCCGGCGCCACGACGCGCTTCGAGGTGACGAAGTTCGGCACGGCCACCTGCCGCTCGAACACCACGAAGTCGCGCGCCTCGGTCAGGAGTAGCGGCAACTCGACGCACGCGCTGATCTCGGCGGCATGCCGCCCCTCCGCCACACGGCGTGCGACGAACTCCGCGACCGCCAGGGTGACCTCACCGCGCTCGACCGAGAAGAGGTCCGCGACGGACAGGTGCATGAGGTCTTCGCGCGTGAACCCGAGCGTCTGACCCCAGGCCGCGATCGCCTCCAGCGCTTCGCTCAGCGGCCGGGTGAAGACGAACTTCGCGTACTCGCGCCCCTCGATCGCCCGGCGCGCGAACACCTCGAACGTCGCGACGTCGAGGCCGAGGCCGGTGCGGTCGAGGGCGGCCTGCAGGCGCGTTCGGGCGTCGCCCCGGAAGGTGTACGGCGGCTTCGTCGTCCCCCGGCTCGCACGTACGAACGGCTCCAGGTAGCGGGCCGGGTCGGCGTCGTAGCGCGGGGTGCTGAGGCCGTAAGTGCCCGGCCGCAAATGGCCGTAGCGGGCGACGAATGCCTCCCACGGCAGTGCACCGGACGCGACGTGCGCGCCGTCCTCCGCCATGCGCGCCGGCACCGTGGCTATCGATCCGAGGAACGCCTCCACGGCAGCGTCGAGGCCGCCCTCGGCGCGTACGCCTTCGAGGATCGCGGTGGCGATGAACGCCTGCCGTGCGAGGTGGGCGAACGGGAGCGCACCGGCGCGTGCCTCCTGCAGCAGCCGGCGCACGTCGGCGAGGGAACCCGCGACCGTCGCCGGGCGGTCGAGCGCCTCCGCCGTGCGCCGGTCACTTTCCGACCGGTCGATCGCGGCGCGCGTCACGCCGTGCAGCGCGCCGCGGAGCAGGTCCACCTCGGCGGGTGTGAGCGCGTCACCGAGCAGGCGTGCCGCGCGCGCATCGAAGTCCGGCACGAGGCAGGTCAGGGCGACCTCGAACTCCACCCGGTCGTGCAACTCCGGGTGCGCCGCGAGGCGTGCGACGTACCGGTCCACGATCCGCGCGGCGAGCGCGTCAGGGAGCGCGGCGGGGACGAAAGAGTTGAACGAGAGGCGCACGTCCACGTACGGATGCCCGCCGAAGGAGGCGAGCAACGGCTCGCCGGTCACGTTCCGGTAGCCCACCTGCGCCCGCTGCCGCGCCCACGTCTCGTCCGTGATCACGTGCGCGTACAGGGAGGCCGCGAGGCGGCTCGGTCGCAGGCCGACGATTTCCGCGGGATTCCAGTCCGGCATCGCCCCGAAGATGGCACGCTCGCCGACGACACCGGGACCGGGCGTCTGGAGACGGTCGAACAGCGCGCGCGCCTCGGTGAGCGCCGCTTCCACGTCGGTGTCCTCGACCGGGAGCGCGGCGTCCGGCGTCACGACCGGCCGTACCTGGAAGATGTGTACGAGGCCGTCCGGGGTCTGTGCGAACTCGACGTCGAGGCGGTCGTAGCCCAGCAGACGCTCGACCTCCTGGACGGCGCTGAGCACCGGGGCGAGGTCGTCGAGGCCGGCAGCGTCCAGGTCGGTCGCATTCGCCGTCCGGCGCATGAACGCCGTGCGCAACTCGGCGGTGCCGGCGCCGGTGGCGGTGTCCGTCGTGCCGCCCGAGGTGTAACTCGCCACCCGGTACGGGGCACCGGTGCCCAGCACGCGCGTCGCGACCACGCCGCTCAGCGCCGGCTCCGTGACGAACTCCTGCACGAGCAACTCATGCCCGCCCGCGTCGTCCGGGTAGGACGCCGCGACCTCGTCGATCGCCGTCGCCAGGCGCGCCTCGTCGGCGGCGGGCACGGCGAGGATCGAGCGGAACTGTCCGGCGTGCGAGGCCTCCCAGCCATCCTCGGTCGCTGCGCTGCTGCGGACGGCTACCAGCCGCTCTCCGAACAGGGCCTGCAGACGCGAGATGGTCGAGGCGCGATCGTGAAGCCACTCGGCGCGGGTGAAGTCGGCCTGGCGGTCGACGACGCTCCGCCGCACGACCCCACGGAGCCGGGCGAGCGTCTGCGCCTTCGACCCGAGGATGAAGCGTGCGAGGTCGCCCGGGGCGTCGATCTCCGCCCACTCCGTGCTCTCGACCACCGCCACGGGCAGGCCCGCCGCGACGAGATCCTGCAGCAGCACCGGGAGACCCCACCGCTCCGCGGTGCCTCGGCGTGCCAGCAGATGAGCGAGCGCAGCGCCGGAGAGCCGGAGCAGTCCGGTGAACTCACCGGTGACGGCGTCGTCACCGAGGTGCGCACCCGCGGCAAGCAGCCGCCCGTCCCGGTGCGCCACCTTCTCCGCGCTGGCGCGGTCCGCGCGCCGCTCCTCGTACCGCCGCTCCCAGTGCGGGTCCACGACGATGACGGCGTCGCCCGGCGCGTCGCGGAGCGCGGCGAGCAGGGTTGGACGGAGGACGACGTCGCCGTAGCAAGAGATGACCGTGTCGGCCTCGTGGAGGGGTGCGCACAGCAACGAGCCCACCGCGCCCGTCCGTTGCCAGCGGCTGTTCGCGATCATCGTGAGGTCGGGGTAGGCCGCGGCCACCTCCTCCAGTCCGAAGCCGGCGACGATCACCATCTCGCCGCCGAGCGTCTCGTCCACGGCGCTGCGGATCCAGTCGAGCACGCGGCCGGATGCGTCCACGCGGGAGGTCGAGGCCGGGCGGTTCCCGGACGCCGGTCGCCCGGCGGCCAGTACAACGGTCAGGGTGCGGGTAGCGTCCTGGTTCACGCGTAATCCCATCCCGGGTAGCGGCGTCCCTGCTACTCCGCTCCTCGCATGCTGAGGATGGCGGGGATCGTACGCAGCATGATCCCCACGTCGCCACGCAGACTGCGTGTGCGGACGTACTCCAGGTCCAGGCGCACGCGATCCTCGTAGGACAGCAACGAGCGGCCGGACACCTGCCAGAGGCCGGTGATCCCGGGTTTCACCGAGAGCACCTCCGGCGCGGTCTCGCCGTACTTGCGGAGGACCTCGGCCGCGGTCACCGGCCGAGGCCCCACGATCGCCATGTCGCCGGCGAGAACGTTCAGCAACTGCGGCACCTCGTCCAGGCTGGTGCGCCGGAGGATGCCTCCGACGAACGTGACGCGGGGATCGCGGGTGAGCTTGAAGCGTTCGTCCAGCTCACGCTGCAACTCCTCCGACAGCTCACGCTGCAGGTACATCGAGCGGAACTTGTAGACCTGGAACGGACGGCCGTCCTGCCCGGCGCGTTCGTGCCGGAAGATCACCGGGCCCGGCGAGGTCACCCGCACGGCCAGGGCAGCGACCACCAGCAGCGGGAACAGGAGCGCGAGGACGGCCCCGGCGATCAGGAAGTCCAGCGCACGACTCGCAAGTGTGTGCGAGGCGATGTCGGCCCCCTCGGGGCCGGGAGGTTCAACGGAGCGCACGAAGCGCCGCCTCCACGGCCCTCGGCGGGAGCATGCACGGCGGCGTCCGCGCCTGTCAACGAGTCAACGAGGGCAGGTGGGCCCGCTCGATCAGAGCGCCGGGACCACCAGCGGCGCTCCGCCCTCCGGGTGTGTGAGGACGCGGACGTGCCGTCCGTAGACGGCGCCAATGTGCTCGGGCGTCACCACCCGCGCCGGTGGCCCCTCCACGACGAGGCGGCCCTCGTGCATCAACACCATCCGGTCGCAGTAGGCCGCGGCGTAGGAGAGGTCGTGGAGCACCACCAGCACGCCGACGCCTTCGCCCGCGAGGCGGCGCAGCAGCGCCAGGATCTCGGCGTGGGCCTCCGCGTCCAGGTTGGCGGTGGGCTCGTCCAGCAGTAGCAGTCGCGGCTCCTGCGCGAGCGCCCGCGCGATGAACGCGCGCCGCCGTTCGCCGCCCGAGAGGGTGCCCAGCGTGCGGTCGGCGAACGCCTCGCACCCCGCGCGCACGATCGATGCCTCCACCACCGCGAGGTCGCGCGCGGACTCGCGCCCCAGCAACCCGAGGTGCGGGAAGCGCCCCAGCAACACCAGGTCGCGCACGGTCATCGTCGCCGGGGCCTCGGGCAGTTGTTGCACCACCGCCAGAATGCGGAACAGGTCGCGCTTCGCGTACGTGCCGAGCGCGCGACCGTTCACGCGGATGTCGCCCGTGCCGGCGCGGCCGCCGGTCGCTGCGCGCATCAGCGTGCTCTTGCCCGCGCCGTTCGGGCCGACGAGGCCGACCACCTCGCCGGCGGCGACCTCCAGCGAGACGCCGTCCACGAGCACCCGCGCGCCGATCAGCACGCGCAGGTCGCGCACCTCGAGGAGCGGCGCAGGTTCGAGGCGTGGCGCGGCCATCAGACTCCGACCGCCCGGCGGCGTCGCATCAGGTACAGGAAGAACGGCCCGCCCAGCATCGATGTCACGATCCCGACGGGGATCTCCTGTGGGGCGATCACGAGGCGGGAGAACAGGTCGACGACGATCATGAAGGAGGCGCCAACCAGCGCGGACGCGAGCAACGTGCGCCGGTAGTCCATGCCGAACATCATCCGGATCGCGTGCGGCACCACGAGGCCGACGAACCCGATGGTGCCGGCGACCGCCACCGCCGTCGCCGCCATGAGCGAGGCGGCGACCAGCACGATCACCTTCGTGCGCGCCACGTTCACCCCCAGGTGGCTCGCCTGCTCCTCATCCAGTTGCATCACGTTCAGCGCTCGCGCGTGCAGCGCGATCACCGTCGCTCCGACCGCGAGGTAGGGGATGGCGAAGGCGATTCGCTCCCACGAGGAGGTGTTGAAGCCGCCGAAGATGAACTCGAAGATCGGCTGTGCCTTCTGGCCGCCGGTCAGCAGCAGGAACGAGGTCACCCCGCCGAACATCGCCGAGAGCGCGATCCCGGCGAGGATCAGCGAACGGTCGTCCACGCCCGCGCCGGTACGCGCCACGAAGTAGACGGACGTCACGGCGACCGTCGCGCCGATGAATGCGAATGCCGGTACCCACCCGAAGCCCCACGAGTCGATCGGCAACGGCGACATAATCGCGATGGCCGCGCCGAGCGCCGCGCCCGAGGCGACGCCGAGCAGGAACGGGTCAGCGAGCGGGTTCCGGAAGACGCCCTGGTACGCGGAGCCGGACGTCGCGAGCGCAGCGCCCACCAGCGCGGCGGCGAACACGCGCGGCAACCGGATGTCGAAGAGGATGCGCTGCCACGCCTCGGACGCGCCGGTGTCGAGGTGCACGAACGGCAGCCGGTCCAGGAGCATCAGCGTCGCCGTCCACGGCGGAATGGCGGCCGCGCCCTGCGTCGAGGCGAGGATCGCGATCACGACCAGCGCGAGGGCCGCGAGGGGGATGCCGGCGAACGCCAGCCGGGCGCGCAGCGTCGCCCGCGGCGTGGCCGTGGCGGCGACTCGCAGTCCCAGGTCACGGATCGACATTCCGGATCCCTCGCGCGTGGGGGGCGAGGGTCAGTGCACGCGCGGGTGTCCGCGCATGCCTGCCGCCGCCTGTCCTCGCAGGCCGACAAACTGGATGCGCGGGCCGGTATCCTGGCTCCCCGCCGTGGCGGGTCACAGTTGCGGGACAGCGTCGGTTTCGCACCGAACTTCCCCGGTCACCGCGCGGTGACAGGGCCGAGTGTAGCACCGGCAGCCGGGCTGACCGCGAATACTCAGTTGCTGAGTATTCAAGTGGTTGCTATACCTCGTGCATGCCATCCAACCCGGACGATCGCCCCTTGCTGCCCGGCGAGTTCGCCGTCCTCGGCCTGCTCGCGGTCGAACCGCGCCACGGCTACGAACTCGCGCGAGCGTTCTCGGCGCCACCGCTCTCCGAGGTCTGCCCGGTCGAGCCGAGCCTGCTCTACGCCTACCTCCGCAACCTGGAGCGGCGCGGGCTGGTGGACTGGGAAGAGGTGCGCGTGGGCAACCGCCCGCCGCGCAAGACCTATGAGCCGAGCGAGGCGGGCTGGGAGGCGCTCCGCGCGTGGCTGCGCGCGCCGGTCACCCGCATGCGGGAGATCCGCCTCGATCTCCTCCTGAAGCTGTACCTGCTGCGCCTCCTGGACCCGGCGGGCGAGCCGCGCCTCGTGGCACGCCAGATCGAGGCGTGCGTGGCCTACGAGCAGGATGCGCGGGCACATGCTGAGGCCGCCGAGGGCTTCAGCCGCGTGGTCTGGGAATCGAAGTGGCGTGCAGCGGAAGCCACACGCGCGTGGCTCGCAGCGTACACACCGGCGCCGTCGGGACGGAAGGCAGCATCCTGATTATGAAGCGTGGACTGGTGGGGCTGGCCTTGCTCGCCGCCCTGATCGTGGGGTGCTCCGACGACGGCGCATCGCCCGACGCGAGCGCCACGGTCGAGGCGACGGCGGCCACGGAGCCGGACGGCCCGGGCGTGGTGACCGTCTCGGCGGCGTCGTCGCTGACTGACGCGTTCACCGAACTCGCGGAGGCGTTCAAGGCCGCGCATCCGGGCACGGAGGTGCGCCTGAACTTCGCCGCATCCTCGGCGCTTGCCACCCAGATCGTGGAAGGTGCCCCGGTGGATGTCTTCGCCTCCGCCAACGAGGCCCAGATGAAGGTGGTGACCGACGCGGGTGAAGCGGGCGGCCCGGCCGTCTTCGCGACGAACCGCATCGTGATCGCGACGCCGGGGGACGACACACGCGTGACCTCGCTCGCCGACCTCGCGCTGCCCGGTCTCCGGCTGGTGCTCGGCGGCGCGGAGGTGCCCGTCGGCGGTTACGCCCGCGCGGCCTTCAAGGGCGCCGAGGCATCAGGCACGCTCCCCGCCGGGTTCGAGGCCGCCGTCCTCGCGAACCTCGCAAGCGAAGAGGCGAACGTCCGCGCCGTCCTCGCGAAGGTCGAACTCGGCGAGGCGGACGCCGGCATCGTCTACGCCACCGATGCCCGTGGCATCGCGGGCGTGCGCACGGTGGAGATCCCGGCCGAGTTTGCCGCGCCGGCGGTCTACCCGATCATCGTGCTGCGGGAGGCGGAGGAACCGGTGTCCGCGCAGGCGTTCGTGGACTTTGTCCTGTCGGATGCTGGCCAGGCGATCCTGGCCGGGTACGGCTTCGCGCCGCCGGGCGGGTAGGGCGATGCTGCGCTCCCGCGTCGCGGACCGTACCGCCGGCTGGACCGTCGCCGTGCTGGCGGCGGTCTTCGGCATCTTCTTCCTCGTGCCGCTCGGAGGCCTCGTCCTTCGGGCAGTCTCGGACGGCCGCACGTGGGAACTGATGCGCAGCGAGGCGGTGCGTACCGCCCTCACCCTGTCGCTGACCACTGCCACCCTCTCTACGCTCCTCGCGGTGCTGTTCGGCACGCCCGTCGCCTATCTGCTGGCGCGCGGGAAGGGCCGTCGGAGCGCCATCCTTGATGCCCTGGTCGACCTGCCGCTGGTGTTGCCGCCAACGGTGGCCGGTGTCGCGCTGCTGACCGCGTTCGGCCGGCGAGGACTGCTGGGGGAGCCGCTGTCGGAGTGGTTCGGCCTCGAACTCACGTTCACCACGGCGGCGGTGGTGCTGGCCCAGTTGATCGTCGCCGCGCCGTTCTACGTGCGTGCAGCGGCGAGCGGGTTCGCCTCCGTCGACGCCCAGTACGAACGGGTGGCCTGGACGCTGGGTGCCTCGCGGGTGGAGGCCTTTTTCCGGATCACCGTGCCACAGGCGCGTCCGGCCATGCTCGCGGGTATCGTGCTGTGCTGGACGCGGGCCCTGGGTGAACTGGGAGCGACGCTGATCTTCGCGGGCAACCTGCAGGGCGCCACCCGGACGATGCCGCTGGCGGTCCTCGATGCGCTGGAGCGCTCCAGCCTGGGACTGAGCGGCGCACTCAGCCTCTCGCTCATCCTCCTCGGCGTCGCGCTCGCCGTCCTCATCGGCGTCCGCCTGGTCGCACCCGGGCGCCGCCCGTGATCCTGGAGTACGAGGCGGCGTTCCGGCTTGGCGGCTTCGACTACGAGGCCGCGTTCGAGGTCGACCGCCAGGTGCTCG
>Ga0172380_10003955_pt1 | contig 19660 bp, 14 predicted proteins | sample Leawe162metaG_FD_119747 | JGI IMG/M metagenome (GOLD analysis project Ga0172380, IMG submission 119747) | Leachate microbial communities from a municipal landfill in Southern Ontario, Canada - Leachate well 162 metaG | ecosystem: Engineered > Solid waste > Landfill > Unclassified | place... | reverse complement strand
TTAATGAAGATAATTCTCGATTTGTCGATATTACGGTTGCTCAGTACCTCTCTTATACACCCGCAGAACTAGCAGAAATCATCCAAGTTTCACCAAACACTCTACCCTGGAAAGACATCGTCGAAATCGAATCCTCTGAAACCTCAGAAGGACGTTGGCCAATCTTTGCAACCTCTATCACTCACGAGTCACAAGACCAACTCTCTCCCCATACTCCCTATGCAGCCTCCCAAGGTAAAAACATGCTGGAACTAGACTATCGCATTGATGATATGGACCAAATCACCATGCGATACAATGAGTCACACGCAGTCATCGACGGCATGGACACCAAAGAATATATCACGCTTGTTAACACCGTTCTAGGACGCAACAATATTAATTCTGACAAAATTGTTATATTTAATGCTCCCTTATACCCTGTCAAAGAAAATCCTCGCACACCAGCCGAACGTTTTACTGCCAGAGGATTATCAGATTTTGGAATTGGTCGCACATACGATAATGCTGGCATGAATGAATTGCTTAACAAAATTGGACCTATCCTCGATCCAGCCGATAAAAATAATGGCACCAATATATCCACAAAAATCTATAAATTTGTTCAATCGGAACTTGCTAAACCACAAAGTATCCTTCAAATACTCAATAGTCTCATCTACGAGTATCCAAAGACTCTCGCTCGCTTTTCTGTCCCAGACAGCTCCATCACTGACCCACGATTGATTCTCAAAGTTCCCGAACTAGCCGACATTGACCCCAAGGATGAATTGCAAGTCTTATGTCTCAAGCTCCGTCATGCCTACGAATATGAATCAGCTAGAATTAAGGGTGTAACCGAACTACCTACGCATTATCGCGGATTAGAAAAAGATGAAATTGCCAAAGAAATCCGCAACAATCTCTGTCCTCGCCCATCATTTATCCACATGCTCGATATCATGATAGCCCTCAAGCGTGGTGGCATACTAAACTGTACGGGCATGCTGTCCAAACATGGACGTTTCGGCTTATCAGCTGTTAAACCAATAGGGGCTAGTATATATCCAAAAATTGTTACGAAAGAACAGCTATCAACAACCGAATATCAAGAAATAATGGATACTATTATTCTCAATCTAAATGAACAGTCTCGCACTCGAATAGGTCACGGATCTCCTGCTTTTCTTGGTACGCTAACTGGTCTAACCAAAAAACTGGCATCAGTGGCCGCAGAGCCTCTCAACAAACTACTAGTTAAAATGACTGGAAAAACAATAGCTCAATCTTCTACTCTGGGCAAATCGCTCCTACAATGGTTCTTTACTGCCAATTCTACTTTCAATGATACTAATGGACTCGCAGTTGGCGACATTATTCGAGCAGATGGTACTACTGGCGCTCTCACCTACCGCACAAATTTAGCCAAAGCCAATGTTCGTCGTGCATTTGGTATCAGCGACAATGATACAGATAAAGAAAAGATTATTACAATGGTAGATCACGAATTTGAAGCCGATATTCGCGACACATTTGCGCTAGCTGAACTCCTCGCCCGCGGCCCCGCTGCAAATTAGACCTCTCAACTCGCCTTTGGCCCCACGACCACGGACCGGATTAGCTGCTCCTGCACCATCTCCCCTACCACCTTTTTCACCTCATCCAAACTCACTCTACTTACTTTTTCTACGATCTCGCTCGGTTGTCTGATCTCGTCCATCACGAGTGCTCTCATGCCATAAAACTGGGCAATATCCATCGACCCCTCGAGAGACAGCGGCATGTGCCCCAGGACAAATTCTTTGGCTTTATTGAGCTCAACCTCTGTGATGGTGTCGGCCAGGCGCAACATCTCTTCTCTCACCACTTTCATTGCCTCCCCTAGCTTTTCCAGCTTCACCCCTGCCCGCACCGAGAGATACCCACAATCAAAGTTCATATCCAAATCTGCTTTGACGTAGTAGGCTAGCCCTCTTTTTTCGCGAATCTCGTTAAATAGTCGACTAGACATGCCACCACCCAAAACTATCTGGCCCATTTGGAGCGCATAACGTCGCGGATCATTGATAGACAGTCCTGGTACCCCCATCACAAAATGGGCTTGCTCTGTCTTTTTCATTTTGTGCTGTGCTTCGGCTTTACCGTATGATGCACTAGTCTCATAAGGATCTATATTCCCCTCTCCCATCCCCCCAAATTTCTCTTCAATTTGAGAATTTGATAATTTAGGATTTGAGATTTTCCCCGCCACCACCACTAGCATATTGCCACCCCTGTACCACCTATCCATATATTTACGCAGATCCTCGCTCATAGTTGCTCTCACTGTCTCTTTAGTGCCTATAATTAGACGTCCCATACTGGATCCGTCATACATCAAATTTTCAAAATGTTCACTCGCCATCGCCATCGGCTGATCTTCATACATGTTGATCTCTTCGACTATTACTTCGCGCTCACGGTTAAAATCATCTTGAGGGAGCATTGGTACTGTCATCATTTGCGACTGGATATCCAAGGTCAGACCCAAGTGTTGCGCAGCTGAGGTGATGTAATAACCGGTAAATTCTTTACTGGTAAAGGCATTTTGTTCTGCCCCAATCCCGTCGACCGCCTCAGCAATGGCCATAGGACTCGGATACTTAGTCGTTCCTTTAAACACCATGTGCTCTAGGGCATGACTAATACCTGCCTGCGGGAGTGTTTCATTGCGCGAGCCAGTCTTGCACAGCACCATGGCTGTGACCGACTCTACCCCAGGCATGGGGATAGTTAGAACTCGGACACCATTCTTTAACTTGGAGTAATTTACATCAAATTGCATATCGAAATATTGTAACAGATAAAACTATCTTATTTCCGCCAACTTATAACCTCTATATTCTGGCAATAATAGCAAATGATCCAACAAAACTCCGTCAGGAATCGTAATAATTTTTAACTCATGCTCATGTGAAATTTGCGCTTTCCTCAAATCCGCATCAGCCCTATCAAAGATGATCTCATCCAAGATAAAATGACAAATCGAACAAGTTAGTGCACGCCGACTATCTAAATCACTCATGTGGACCGGGGGGGAATCGAACCCCCGTCTGTACAATGCGAATGTACTGTACTACCACTATACTATCGGCCCGAGACAAATCTCTACTGCAATTTTAACACGGGCGAGAGAACCTCGCCCCTACCTGAACACAAAATATGTGACTACCTCAGAGTCCCTTGATTCCTCGTAGGCGGGGGACAGCACTAAAAAATTCAATTTAAACAATTAAAAATCCCAAGAATATCACTCCAAACCCAACAGTTGCCCCCGCAATCACCTGAGCCCAAGTATGATGTTTTTGATACACCCTCGCCCACATCACCAGAAATAACAGCAAGTATAACCACGTGTATCGCCAGTCATAAAATATATTTATGATCGTGATTAGCCCGGCATTTACCCCAGCATGTAGCGAAATTTTCCATTTCATCGTCACAACCGCAAAAATGATCGCTACAGCATAAAATACGAGGAGTATGGAAACTAGCTCAGTTTTGCCTAACTCGTGCGCGAGCCAAATCCCACCGAGATGACAGATCATGGTAAAGATATAGAGCGGGATCCGCTCTGCTCGCTTTTGCATATCCCAATCTTTGATTTGCTTGTGGTAGAGCATGAGGAGGAAAAAAATGATCGGCACCAAGGCATCAATAAATAGTAGGAGCCCCATAAACCGCCATCTCATCCCCTCGCGCACCGCAAACCCTACGGCCAAGAGCAGCGCCGCCGGCATCTCCCAGACCGGGTCCAGTAACCTACTCACTACTTCAGCAAAAACATCTTTAAACTTCTTCACTACTTAATCATAGCAAATATATCAAAGTAGTTGACATATACACATCATATACATATAATACCTAAATATATAAATTATAGGTCTTATTTTGAACAAGAAAGAATCGCAAGCAACCTTATTTGCTCTACAAAAGAATATTTTTGCAAATCTCATTGGGGTAGAGTTTTCGACATCAGACGTTCGGGGGAAAATAGACATTAGCACTACTGTCGCGCTGAGTTTCATAAATGATTCTAATTGTGTTCAGCCTGTACAGGATGGCTCAAAATATAATCTAAAGTGGAATAGGACTGACGACCCTAATGGCCCAGCTTGTCCAGATTGTCCTCTAAACGACATAAATTTAATTAAAAGAGGTGGGAGACACTGTCCAACCCTATTTCCAGACGGAATCATGGGAACTCCAAATGGATTACTGACAGGTAGAAATATGGATTTGCTAAATCTATTTCTAGACGGAGTAACCGATTTGAATGAAATTGCAGCAAGACTCAATGTTAGTGAAAAAACAGCAAGGAATCTAATATCACAGCTATTTGATCATATTCAAGAAAATACAGGCTTACGTCCTCTCAACAAAATCGACGCACTTACAACCGCCATCAAACGCAAATGGATAAATATCAAATAACCAAAAATCATTATTTTTACTCCTTACCATCCGCTAGTTCAATAACTCTCTTGTGGATATAGCATACCGTGTATAAGATCCCCATTTTCCCCAACTCTGTCATACAAAATCCTATAAAAATGCTATACTCCCTGACATGTCACACGAGGTCAGAGCCACCAATGCCAAATGGATCACACAATTTTATGAACAATTCTATTTACCCAACATCTTAAATGACAGCATCATTCACTTACGTAGTACCAAATATACAGACAATCAACTTGCCGCCGCAGTCGGAGACACAATTCCCGCTCAAGTCATTTATCAATATATGCAAAACTAGTCTCGTCTACCACCCAAAACTTCCTTAATACCAGAGCTCATACTTCTCCTCACCATTCGGCCTTGCGCACATAAAAATAAAAATGCCTGCGCAAAACTCCTCACCTCATATTCACCAAATAAAGTCTGCCAAACCTTGTCTACCCATGAATATTTGCCTCGATTTTGTTCATTTGAACTCATAAAAATAATTCTACGCTCACTGTCAATCACCTCGCTCCAGGTTTCGTTTCTACATCTCGGCGGGCGACTGGATCCCCAAGAGCCCCATTCCTCTCTTCAGTACATTTGCCGTCGCCTGCGTCAGCAATACACGAGATTCATTCCCCACTATCTGGTGTTGATTATAAAAAGTATTAAACCTTGTCGCCAGTTCATATACATACCCCGCCACCATATGAGGACTATATTTCTCCCCCGCTTGGGCTACCGTCTCTGGGTAACGATAAATCCACTTCATTATACTGAGCTCTTCCGGATTTGGTTTCCAGGACTCTCCCGCTAAGGAAAGACCGCCACTGGCGGGCTGTTTAGTCGAGCTACCACCCGCGAGACCGGGAGAGTCCTGAATGGTTGCAGTTGATTTCTTAATTACCGACTGTGTCCTGGCGTAGGTATACTGGATATACGGCCCGGTATCCCCCTCCAAGTTCGTCATCTTGGTTGGTTCATAGACGATATCGCCCCCCACCTTTTGCTTGAGTACAGTGTATTTGAGCGCCCCAACTGCGACCTGGTCAGCGACCATCTCTTTGTTCTGTATATCTCGTTCTCCCATCTTGGCTAGTACCACGTCACGGAGTTCGTTTAGTAGCCCCTCACCTGTCACCACCTTCCCCGTCCGACTACTCATCTTGCCTGTCGTCAGCTTCATCATGCCGTGGGATAGGTGTACTGTTTTGGCACCTAGTTCAGGGTAAAGTAATGACAAAACCTGCAAAAGAACCTTAAAATACTCATCAATCTCATTGGCAGTAATTACATAAGATTTATCATAATCCCACCGCTCGGCCTTCGTTTTGGCGAGCCCTAGCTCCTTGCCTTCGTAGGTTGGTAGCCCTAGTTTATTGCGAAATACGCGGGTATGGAGTCCATATTTTTCCCCTTTGAATACTACCGCGTCTCCTTCTCCTATTTCTAGTATCCCCTTTGCTAGCCCTTCTTCAATTGATTTTAGGCCTACAGGACCTGCCTCGCTCTCAAAGAAGTATTCATCAAACTTGGTCCCGAGCCTCTGGTAAATGGTCTCAAAATACTCTAGACTCCAAGCTCGGCCCTCGTCATACAGCTCATTGATTTGTGCATTCGTGCGCTTATATATTTCTGCGTTCATACTGTTCATCTCACCCTTGGCCACCTCATCTGTTTCATACAACCCTGCCCCGTACGCATAAGCTGCACCCAAATATCCAACCTTTACTTTAAGGGAGTCTCCCTTAAAGTCTGACATTGTCTTGTGATCCTGTTCCATTTTCTTCTGTAGTCCCCAGATCGACTTGGCCACATGCAGCCCTACATCCCCCTGATAGTTAGCTCGCTTTACAACCGCCCCGTTGGCCTCAAAGATCCGCGCAAGCGACTCGCCAATAGTGTTACTCATTAGGTGTCCAATATGAAATTCTTTAAACGGATTGGGGTCGGTAAACTCGACGTAGGTTTTTTGCCCTTTCAAATTATCATTCCTACCATATCCCTCCAAAATCGCCTTTCCTATTTCACCTCGCAAAAAATCTTCTTTCAAATAAAAATTAATAAACCCAGCACCCGCCACTTCCGCTTTTTCATAAACAAAGGTCGGACCTTTGTTTATTTGCTCCACTATTTGCGTCGCCAGCTCTCTCGGGTTCTGTCCCACCTGCTTCGCAAGGATCATCGCCACGTTGGCACTATAGTCCCCGTGACTCTCGTCTTTGGGATGGTCCAAGTTAAAATCTGGGCACAGCAAACCAAGTTTCTCTACCGCCTCTTTTATCTGTTTTCTAATCATTTCCATTCATTTATTCTATCATTTAAATAGTTCACAAAATATGTTCAATATGCTCTTGTAAATACATTTCATTTCCGTCATAGTGAAATGAGACCAAAACCGCACTTAGCGGTAAATTTGTTTGGAAAAATATGTCAAAATTGATCACAAAACTAACCCATCACTTCCTTATCTTTCTTTTACTCATTCAAAATCTTATCTATCCATGGATCTCCATCCTCCCCGCTCCTCCACCCGCCTATGCCCAGGAGTCGCCTCCTATAGAGGCCACCTACTCCGCTAGTACCCCAGCACCTAGTCCGCTGGAACCCCTCCTCAATCTCGAAGAAATTTTCTCCACTACACAGTCCGCAGAAATAATCCCACCCGAAGTAATACCCGAAGCCACCCCCTCCGCCACACCCGAACCATTACCCGAAACCGATGTACTTGGCGTCACTATTGATCTGGCAACTCCCAGCGCTAGCGCTACCCCAGCTGCCACTCCCTCTCCCTCGCCCACTATTTCTCCTTCGCCTTCTCTTGCACCCTCACTCCCACCTCTCCCCTCGCCTTCACCCCAAATTCCCACCATCACCACTCCGCCCGCCGCACCTACCCTAGACCCCTTTGGTATTAGCCTCACATACCCCTTCCACGGCAACTATCCCGTCAGCTATCACTTTGGCGAAGTCTCAGATAACGACTATATCGGTCGTATGCAATCTCTTTTTGGCGTCGTCTCCCATGACGGCATTGATTTTGCAATTCCCGAAAATACTCGTGTACTTTCGGCTGCTAGTGGAGTAATCATCTCTGCAGGAACTGGACTATACGGTCTTACCGTCGTTATCGAACACCCTTGGGGTCGCAGTTATTATGGTCACCTCTCTAGCTTGGCTGCAAACATCGGTGAACAGGTCTCACCAAATCAACTCATTGGCTACTCAGGCAGCTCTGGAGTTACTACTGGCCCTCATCTCCATTTTGGTATCCGTCCCAACCACTTTGATCCTTCCAACGGCTTCCATGGCATGGTCGACCCCTTACCTTACTTAAATCACACACAAGTCCTTGGGGTCAGCACTGCCCTGCCTAGCGCACCCCCTAAACACAAGCTCACCTCCAAATTCCGTCTCCCTCGTCACACACTCAAATCGACCGACAGTTCGCTCCCACTAGAGTTCACCACCTCTCAAGGGTCAGACCTACAAATTACCCTCACGAGTCCCAGTAAAGCTAAAACCGATATAACTGGCAAAGTCCTTGGGGATATGATCGGCCCCGTTGCTCCCAAACTAACTCTCGATCTTGCCGAACTACCCGTTACCTCGCCCGGGCAATACACCATCACCATAACCGATTCTCGCGGCGACTATGACCAACAAACGTTTGACTGGGGCGTCCTGGCCATGAACGCGGACCAGGCCACCTATCACCCTGGCGACACCGCCCAACTCGCTTTTGCTGTCCTAGACGAATCGGGTAACATGGTCTGTACCGCTGATCTAGAGCTAGTCATTACAAATCCATTTGGTCAAACCAAAACTCTCTCGACTCAAAATGGCGGCATCATTCTCAATCAATCGATCTGTACCTCACACGCACTCACAATCCAGCCAGATTATCAGGCCAATTATCTCCTCAATGGTTCAGGTCAATACAATCTTCATCTCACCGCCCAAACTAGCAACGGTACCTATGCCATCGACGATTATTTGAGCGTTACCTCAGACTCCCCATTCTATGTCAGACGCGAAAGCATCACTCGCGTTTATCCACTCAACCGATATCCTGTCTCGATCCAAGTCACCCCCACCTCCAACTACCAAGGGTTAGTCACCGAGACCGTTCCCAGTAATTTTGTCATCAACGACATCTCCCCTGCAGCCACATCACAAACTCCTAGTTCAATCAGCTGGAGAGTCGACTGGCTAGCGGGAGAAAGTTATACGCTAAATTATACCTTTGATGCGCCCGACAAAAGTCCCGATCTTTATCTACTTGGACCACTCCAAATAGGCAATAGCTACACCGAAGGACGGGCCTGGCAGTTGGCCATCGATACAGCAACCGTTGTCGTCCTGACCTCAGGCACCACCTGGAATGTACCAAGTGACTGGAACTCAAGCGACAACACCATCGAAGCCATCGGCGCCGGAGGCAACGGCGCCCTCGCAATCGGTAGCTCTACTGCTGGTGGTGGAGGAGGCGGAGGAGAATATCGCAAATCCGCCAATATTACCCTCACCGCCAGCTCCACTATCGACATACATCTCCCCGCAGGTGGCGACGGCAATAGTGCCAGTGGATCCTGGGTCAAAAACGGCGCTGGAGGTGGAGGAACAATTGTACTCGAAGCCAAAAACGGTGGTAATGCCTCTGGACTCACCGGAGGCGCAGGCGGAACTGGCGGCACGGGCGCTAGTGCCAACTACAACGGTGGCACAGGAGGCACGAGTACGGATAGTAGTAATACTGCCGGAGCAGGCTCGGGTGGTGGTGGATCTGCTGGACCCACAGGTATAGGCAAAAATGGTGGCGTCGGTCAGGGCACAACTAGTCGGGGTGGTGGAGGTGGTGGTGGTAGCAACGGTGGCTCTTCCTCGGCTGGTGCCTCCCCCACTAGTACTACAGGAGGTACCGGAGGCAACGGCACCGGTGGAACCGGTGGAGGTAGCGCTGGTACCGCTGGAACAGTTGGAGGAGGTGGTGGTGGAGGAAATAGCGCCAGTAGTACCACCAACGCCCCCGGAGGCGCCGGCTCTGCTCAGTCGCTATGGGGCGCAGGAATTGGCCCCTCTGGTGGTGGTGCCGGTGGCGGTGGTGGTACAGGTAGTAGCGCCACTGGCGATCGCGATGGTGGTGCCGGTGGCACCTATGGTGGAGGTGGAGGTGGATGTGGCTATTCAGGTGCTCTAAATACCAATGAATGTAATGGCACTGGTGTGGGCGGCAATGGTCTCATCGTAATTACCTATACTCCTGCTCTACCCACTATTAGCATTGGTGGAACTGCCAATGGCAATAGTGGTGCCACCGTCAAAGTCGCAGTCAATGGTACCGTCCAAGGGCAAACTAGCACTATTGCCAGTAGCGCTTGGAATATCACAGGCGTTGCCCAGCCTAGCGCAACCGATATCATTACTGTCTGGATAGATGGGGTCACTGACAGCAACGAAAGCTCGGCCGTCACCAAGTGGAGCACCGGCAACATTACTGGCATGGTTTTAAATACAGGCGTTGTCACCGTAGGTAGCAACCAAGACACCTCGCTCTCACTCACAAATTTAAACCTCTACGACTGTAGCGAAGACGAAGATATCATGTACCAATCAGCAAGTAGCCATCTCAAAGTCGAAGGCGATGCTTGTGCAGGTTCTACTACCAATTCTTATGCCAGTGAACAACTAAACATCCTCTCAGGTGATACCCTCACTGTGTCTGGCACCGAAACACTCACCACCTATGACCTCTCCATTGCTGGCACCCTTACTTCAGGCGGCAACTCTACCTACAACATTGCCCACGACTGGGCCAACACCGGTACTTTCACCAGTAGCACTAGTACCGTCAACTTAAATGGAGTTATTGCCACCACTCAAACGCTCTCGGGTTCTACTTCGTTCAACAATCTCTCCGCCACCAACAGCGGAGGAGGTGGAGGCAGTTGGTACAATGCTAGCTGGCTCTATCGTCTCAAGCTCACCATCGACCACACCAAAATCAGTGCCGATCTGACCGACTATCCAGTTTATATCAACCTTGCCGATCTCCCCTCTAGCTTCCACTCTCATGTCAATCAAACCGATGGTCGTGACATCCGCATTACCAAAGTCGACGGCACGACCGAGCTCCCTCGGGAAGTAGTCTCCTATACTTCAGCCTCAGATACAGGCGAACTTCATGTTAAATATTCTGGGACACTCTCTAGTTCGGTAGATACCGATATCTATCTCTACTACGGTAATGCCGCCGCTAGTGACTATGCCGTCACCGACACCTACGGGACTCAGAACGTCTGGGATAGCAACTACAAAGCTGTTTGGCATTTTGCCGAAACTAGCGGCCAACATCTCGACTCTACCAGCAACAACAACGATACTACTAGCGTCAACGTTACCACTCAAGGTTCGGCTACAGGTAAACTCGGTGGCGCGGATGAATTTGTCGAAGCCAACGCCAACTATATCGGGCTCGGTACCGCCAGTCCTATCAATTTAGGCCAGCCACTCACGATTGATGCCTGGACCTACTACAACTCTTCTGGGGTCTCCACTAGTTATCCCACAATTATTAGTAACCACTCGACTGCTAGTAGCAATACCGGTTATCAATTTTTGTACGAACGCGCCATCGGCAAACTTGATGTTTTTGATAGCACCGACGCCTATTCCTCGGCGGTCTACACTAGCAACGAATGGCAACACTCCGCCACTACCTGTTACTCCGGGAACTGTTATTTTTATCGCAATGGTGTCGCCGCCGGATCTTCTGCCCAAACTATCAGTGCACAGTCAGGTGTTAACACCTATATCGGTTCATATACTACCAGTAGTGAAAGATGGAACGGAGTCCTAGACGAAATCCGGGTTTCCAATGTTACTCGCTCAGCGGATTGGATGAGTACCCAGTACAACAATCAAAGCTCTAGCTCAACCTTCTATGTCGAAGCTACCGAGGAGACTCCCGGTGGCAATCGCACTCTCCGCTTTACGGCCGGAACTACCCAGACTGTGACCGGAACACTAACGATTACTGGTAGCTCTGGTAGCCTAGTAGTTTTAGAATCTTCTACCACCTCTGCATGGACAATCAATCCTTCCGCCGCCGCCGTCACCTACTCTAGCGTGTCTTATTCTACCAATATCGGCGCGTCCTTTTGTGCTACTTACTCCACTAATGGGGGCAACAATACTGGTTGGTCAATTAGTGCCACTAGTTCATGCAGTAGCAACACCGCCCCAGGCACCCCCACCTCCCTCACCCAAACTAGTGGTAGCTCTATCACCACCGGTGGCTGGGTCAGTTCGACTAGTATTACCTTTAGCGCCACCGCTACCGACCCCGACAATCCCGATACCCTTAAACTGTGCATAGAAAAAGACCTGCTTGGGGTCAGTTTTAGCAATACCGAAGATGATTGTAGTATCAGTGGAGTTGCCTATTCTGGTACTGGGGTCACGGTCACCCTCACCATCACCGGTCAAACCGATGCCTCAGAATATCACTGGCAAGCACGGATCAAGGATACTGCCGGAGCATATTCTAGCTGGGTCAGTTATGGAGGCAATGCCGAAACGGCTCGTGACTACGGCACCGATACCACCGCCCCTACCGGTGGCACCATCTACGACGGCACCGGTGCTGGCGTAGACATTACCTATTCTAGTTCTAGTCTCTCCGCTCTCTCTGCCAACTGGGCTAGTATAAACAGCAATGTCTCTGGCCTGGTTAAATACGAATATTCCATCGGCACCTCGGTCGGCGGAACCCAGATTAAAACCTGGACCGACAATGGCACCACAACTTCCGTGACATCCTCCGGACTCACCCTCCAAACCTCAATTCTCTATTTTTTCAACGTTCGCACTACCGATGGAGCCGGCAATGTCAGTACTCCCATTTCTTCAAATGGTCAGCTGGTTGCCCCGTCCATATCATTTACGGTTGCACCTGCCTCCCTGACATTTAATAATCTGAGTTTTAGCAACTCCTATAGCGACACGCAAAATACTACGCTCACCACTAGCACCAATGCCTACGGTGGATATGTCATCCGTGCCTTCATGCCTGACTTCCTACGTTCTACCGATACGCTCACCACCATTGCCGACTTTAGTTCTGGTAGTTATGCCTCCCCTGCCACTTGGGCCGGAGCCGAAACGGGTTTTGGCTATACCAGTTCTGACACCACCATTGGTGGCGTCAACAAGTTTGGCACTGCTAGTCTTCATGCCCCCTTTAGTCATACTGGCCCTGGAGATATAGTGGCCGACCACACCAACTCGGTCTCTGGTACGCCAGTCTCAGCCGAAGTCTTTACCCTCACCTACAAAGTTAAAACAGCCGCTAGCCAAGCCGCCAAAAAATATACTGGAACCATCATCTACACTGCAACGGCTCAGTACTAACCCTGCTATATTAGTATTATGCGGCGTCTGCTTATCTACATCTGTGTCACTGTGTTACTGTTTCACTTTGTCACAGCCAGAACTTTAGCTAGCGAAAGTTCTTTGACCGTTTCTCCCGCAATCCTCGAAAAAATTACCGCACAGAACCAGCTAGCTACGGCCTCCGCCACCATCAACAACACCACCAACTTTCCCCTGCCCGTCAAAGGTCAGGTCGATGCTTTTCTCGGCAACACTAATCTCACTGGCCTGACCTCTAATGCATTCAACTCTGCCTCTTGGTTCACTCTCGAACCCGCCGATTTCATTCTTCAGCCCCACGAATCTCGGGATATACTGATCAAAATCAAACCTCCCAACAATACCGAGCCTGGCGGTCATTACGCTACCATTTTCTTCCAACCCCTCATCCCTTCCGAAGTTGTCTCTCCTCAGTCAACCATTAGTTTAGCCCGCATTGGTGTTCTGGTTTTTCTTATCGTACCCGGAGATATTCATGAAAATCTGGAACTCTCCTCTCTCACCGCCAAAACCTGGTCAGCTTTTGGCCCGGTTAATTTTGATTTTACCCTCAACAACCCTGGCAATATTCATCTCCTCCCCCTTGGACAACTGGAAATTCGCAATCTTTTTGGCAAAGTTGTCGCCACCCTACCCCTCCCGCCTACTACTATTTTGCCAGGTACTCACCCTGGCCAAACTCTCACTTGGGATCGGTCGCTTCTCTTTGGTCGCTACCAAGCCACCTTGAGTCTGAGTTACGGCAGCGATCATACTTTACTTACCACCAAACCGCTCATTTTTTGGGTCGTACCCTGGCCATACTTTTTGTTTATTTTTATGCTCTTGACACTTCTATATAAAATCTTCATAGTACATATAGATCGTATTAAATTAGCAATTAATGTATTAAAAGGAAAAAATGTCCACGCGCCACAAAATACTCCGTCACCTAGCCATATCCGGACTAGTACTCGCCGTCGGACTCACCCCACTCACACCCGTCTTAAATAGTGCCATCGCTGGTAGTCTCAATACCGGTAGCGTTGCCCTCTCGAGCTCTGTTCCTTCCTCCGCCGCCACTACCTATACCATCACCTTCGGCAATGTCACGCTCAGCAGCACAAAATGTATTCAGGCTGTTTTCTCAACTGCAGCCACAGGAGGCTCCATGCCAACCGGCATGGTTACAAGTGGCGTCAGTCTCACGGGGACTTCTACTTACATGCCAACCCCTGCTAGTTGGACCGCGGCCTCCGCCACCCCTGGCACAGTCAAAATTACCTATGCTACCGGCGAAATTCCTGCCAGTTCTAGCGGCAGGACCATTGTCCTTGGTGGCATCACCAACGGCAGCACTGCCGAGACCGGTTATTTTGTCCAATTTAGTACCTACGGCAACGTCGATTGTTCTACTTCACCCCTAGATACTGGTGTCACCACCTTTATCTATACCACCGGCCAAGCTGTCTCTCTGACAGTCGATCCCACCATGGCCTTTACGATCGACCTCTTAGCTGGCTCCCAAGCCGTCAATGGTGTCACAACCACCGTTGCCTCAACCGATGGGACCATTCCTTTTGGCACCGTTACCGCTAGTGCCAACTCCATTGCTGCACACAGTCTGACTGTCACCACCAATGCCGGCTCTGGTTACTCTGTCTACACCCGTTACAGCCAAGCCCCTACCAATGGAACTCATCCGATTACAGACTGGACCGGTACAAACGCCGCCCCAACCACTTTCTCTGCCGCCGGTACAGAAGCCTTTGGTTATACTACAAGCAGCACCTCTCTCTCAGGCACCGCTGGCCGCTTTGCTAGTTCCAAATTTGCCGCCTTTACCACCACCAACGCCGAAGTAGCCCACTCAACGGCGGCCGTCACTTCCGACAACACCAAAGTGGCTTATCAAGTGGGTATTTCCGGAACTACTCCAGCTGGCACCTACAACAGTAGCACCGTGATCTTCACTGCCACTCCTGCCTATTGATCAAAGTGCAGCTATGAGCAAAAAAACAATTTATTTATCCATTGCAGTCATAGCTTTTTTTGTGGCTATTCTTTTTCAGGGTAACGTCAAAGGTCAAGAAGCTCCCAGCACCAACGGTCTTACTGTCTCACCTCCCACCTTTGAAATCTCGGGCAATCCTGGCAACACCGTCACCAATTCTGTCCGCCTCGAAAATATGAAGACTACGGCCGTCCGCCTCGCCGTAGACAAGCGCAACTTTACTGCCATCGGCGAAGATGGTGCGATCGGCCTTACCGACGACTCCGGAACATTTTCGCTAGCTTCTTGGATTACCGTCGACCCCTCTGATGTCGTCATCCCCCCAAAGTCTACTCGTGTCTTTACCTTTACTATCAAAATTCCCTTAAATGCCGAACCTGGTGGTCACTTTGGTTCGCTCATCTTTCGCACTATCCCCGAAGAATCCTTGTCAGGTAGCGGCGCCACTGTAGCCCAAGAAATTGGCTCGCTCATTTTACTGCGTTTAGCAGGTACCACTACCGAAAATGCCAAAGTAGAAAGCTTTACCACCTCCCAATCATTTTACGAATTTGGTCCTATTACTTTTGAGGAAAGAATTAAAAATCTAGGCAATGTCCACCTCAAACCCAGTGGCAACGTCACGATCACCAATCTCCTTGGCCAAAAGGTTGCTACAGTCCCGCTCATCACTAAAAATGTCCTACCAGGAGCTATCCGCAAAATCGAAGGAACTTGGGATACCAAGTGGCGCCTAGGCCGCTATACTGCTACGGCCGTCATGATTTATGGCGCCAACAATACTCAGCTTGCCAATGTAACCTCCTTTGTTGTTGTCCCTTACCGCCTAGTTTTAGTTATTCTTATCCTCCTGACTATTTTAGTTGTCATCTTTTATCGCTCACGTAAAAGACTCAAGCTTGCCTGGAAAATCCTGACATCCGGTAAAGCGTAACATGCGCAAATTTCTCCTGCTCATTGTCACTGTGACACTTTGTCTGCCGGCGCAGGCAGGTCACTTTGCCACATCAGTCGCCCATGCTCAAAGCCTCGCTGTCTCTCTGAGGGTCGGTGACACCAAAATTAGTTTTGACGGCTACACTAGCCCAGGAGCCTTCATTTCCGTCAAACAAAACAGTGCCGTGGTCGGTACCACCGTCGCCGATGCAGCTGGCAACTTTGTCAAAACTATCGACGCCTACAACCCAGGTATCCAATCCTACCTAATCTACTCTACAGACATCCACAATCTAACAACCATGGCCATTACCTACGACGTCAATCTCCTGGGCAACACGCTCACCACCATCTCAAATATTGCCCTCTCGCCCACGATTAGCTATGACCCCATCACGAGTACCTTTTCTGGATTAACCAGTCCTCTCTCTACACTCACGCTCCTGCTTTCCGATGGTACTACTTACCCAGTCTCAGTTCAAAGTGACGGCACTTGGACTTTCACTCTCCCCACTACGCTCGGCCCAGGGACCTATACCGCCACCGCCACTGTTACCCTTCCCGGCAATTATATTTCTCCTGCAAGCGAAGCTATTGTGTTTACCATCATCTCCCAGTCCGCCTCGACTGCAGCACCAGCATCCACTACAGAATCCGTCACTTCACCGTCCCAAAACATCTCAGCTACCCCCACAACCACAGCTACGCCGAAGAGTCCTAGTCTGCGCCGCCGCGCCACTTCTCCTTCTCCCGCGCCACGCAACCTAGTGCCAAACCCACCCGCCTCGCTCTCTACCCTCCTCGTGACCGTCGCCCAGCCAGTAGTTACCATGCTAAATCTCTTCCTAATTATACTTACTATAAGCATAGTAAAATATGTTATTTATCTTATAAAAATATTTAAAGAGAAGCACAAAAGACGCAAATAGAGTATTTATATTGCTCATTTTTTAATCAAGAAAGTTAAAATTTTTGCCTTTTACCTGTTTAATCCCCATCTTTTTTACTCACTTGCAAATCATTCAATTATAGGACTTCTATTTTTCCAAGAAGTATTGTTATCCCCTATTCTCCATGCCTGACCACCCGCGGTATCGACCCTTGCGTTTTGCCTACCCAATCATCCTCAGCAACTATCCAAATTTTTGGCATTTTATCCCCACTCTAGCACTAAAGTACACTCATTTGCTAGCAGTCTATCACTCCCCACGGGATTCCCTTTTGGCCACTATTCTTTCACAGCTCAATCACAATGGTTCCATCATTGTCTGTCCGTTTCACGACAGCCCCTACCTTTGACAATCGCTCCAAAGCTTCTGCCGTTGGATGACCATAGCTATTTTTTGCCCCTACCGAGATTATCGCGGTCTCCGGTTTGATAGCTTGGAGGTATTCCAGCATGCTTGCGTACTTCGATCCATGATGACCTACTTTGAGTATGTCGACGTCGGGCAGACCGCCCATTTTTAATAGCTCTTTCTCTGCTTGATCACCAGAGTCACCCGTCAAGAGAACCTGCTTATCATCCTCTAGTAAATAGAGTACTACCGACCGCTCATTCAGATCACCCCTCTTGGCACTCGCCCCCAGTATCTGCTCACGTTTTGTTTTATCCATTTGAGCACCAAAGATCGCAACATTTTCCGCTATTGTATCTGGAGGCCATAACACATTAAACTCTAGTTGTTTACGTCCATGTTGATCACTCACCCTGAGCGTGTCTCCTCTCTCCACCCCCTTTACCTGGATGTCATACTTTGCCAGTTTAGCGATCATTTTAGTTAGTGCATCGCTCTCATGTACCCCATCAGCCGTGACAAACTGCATCACGAAGTATCTCTCTACTACACTACTCAAACCATTCATATGGTCACTATCTGTATTCGTTAGTACTATGAGCTCAATAGTCCGATCATAAAAGGGGACGTATTGTTCCAGACAAGCCAGGATCTTTTCGCTACTTGGGCCACCGTCAATCAGAACTTGGTTACTACCTTTGGTAATCAGGATTGCGTCCCCCTGTCCCACGTCACAAGCAATCAGCTTGGCCTTCTCTCCTGGCAGCTGTGCCACCACCATGATCACCAGTCCCAAAATGAGCCCTACTACGTAATGATATTTATTCATTGCCCCCCAAACAATCTTATCACCCACACCACGTACGCCAAGATTGGATACGTCACCCATGCCACAAGTTTGCCAGTCAAAATTACCCCTGTCGTCATCCCCATGATTAGTGGCACTGTCGGCAGCACTAGGATATTTACGATTGGCGATATCCAGCTTACCCGTCCAAAATGATACACAATGACTGGCAGTGTCGCGATCGTTGCCGCTAGCGTTGGATAGAGATACTCTGACAAAAACTTGATTTGCGGCAATCTCTTCATCCACGGCTCGAGGTATAGTAGACCTGCGGTCGCCACAAACGAAAGCTGGAATCCGATATCTACGATATATAGTGGACTATAGAGGAGCATTGCCCCCGCCGTCACCCACAATATTCGTCTTGCTTCACTGGGTCGCCCAAAGTAATATGCTATCAAAGTTAGGCTCCCCATAATTCCTGCGCGCACCACCGAAGCCGATCCCCCAGATATCACTATGTACCCTACAATCCCTATCACGCCCACCCATACTGCCACTCCTCTACTCACCACCCTAGCAATCAACTTCATAAGCACTTCTGCGACTATGCTCACGTTGTACCCACTCGCCGCCACTATATGTAGAGTTCCAGTATTGACCAGTGCCTGATAAAAATCTTGGGGCATCTGACCCTTGACTCCGAGCAAGATCCCAGCTGCCAGACTAGCCATTGGCTCAGGCAAATTCTTTTGCAAAGTCGCAACCCATCTCTCTCGCAAGTTCCCCAATATTAATATGATATCCTGTAGGGGCGAGCCTGCCTGCGCAGGCAGGGTCCTCTCGCCCGCAGATCTATCCATTACCACCATATTTGCATCCAACATTTTGATTTGCGTCACCTTTCCAAGCATCATCTTCGGCTCCACCTTACCTTCAAAAGATATTCGGCTACCAGGCATAATTTCCGTATAACCTTTAATCGGTATGTACCACATCCCACTGCGCACTATCGTTTGCGTATCACTATATTCTGGCTTAGACAGGATCACGGCACTATACCTTATACTCGACTCTGGCTCCCATTCACTGGGCAACGGACTCGGCAAAAGATACCATCTCGCAACAAAAAGACTAATAAATACTAACGAGATCTTTAATCTTTTCATACACACTCTGCGGGATTTTGGCTTTACTCACCAGATCATCAGTTTTACTGTAGGGTCGATTATCCATGATCAGCTTCGCCCTTGCCTCCCCTATCCCCGCCAAAGAGTCGAGCTCCCCCATGCTCGCCGTATTGATATTAATTTTTGAGCTCTTCGTAGGGGCGGGGTTCTCCCGCCCGTTTACCATTCGATTGTTTTCATCCCTATTGGGAATAAATATCTTTCCCCCATCCTTTACCACTTCCGCCAGATTGATCGTCTTTGCTACCCATTCACGATCTGCACTTGCCGCCAGCCCGCCCGCCATTACTAGTACGTCCCCTATCCTGGATCCACTTGGCAATTTATAGAGTCCCGGTTTCTCCACGCTCCCAGCCACGTCCACCGTAATTAAAAGGTCTGACCTTTCCTCTAATTCGGGTCCTTGCCGTAGCGAGCCTGCCTGCGCAGGCAGGTGATCGGAACTTTTATTCCCTGAGATTATCTCCACTGTCGCCTGCTCGCTGCCCAGCGCCCCCCAAAATCCGTACATCAAAACTCCGATCCCGACGATTCCTGCTATTACCAGTAGCCCAAACTG
>Ga0172380_10003954_pt1 | contig 19667 bp, 17 predicted proteins | sample Leawe162metaG_FD_119747 | JGI IMG/M metagenome (GOLD analysis project Ga0172380, IMG submission 119747) | Leachate microbial communities from a municipal landfill in Southern Ontario, Canada - Leachate well 162 metaG | ecosystem: Engineered > Solid waste > Landfill > Unclassified | place... | reverse complement strand
CAATACCGCTTTGATAAGATCTGCCCTCATGACGGTTTCCTTTCTTTTGTTTTTATCCAATCCGATTGTATCGGATCAGACTGGAAACCGTCACTTTATTTTAACAACCGACGGGACATTACCGATATGAAATGAATATACGCAAGAAACGGTTGCTGTTTCTTCTTGCGATATCCGTGTTTTTTTGGATCGTATGGATTCTTTTCTCATCTACCTGTTTGGAAACACTCGTTCCTGGTTTACTCAGCCCACAAGACGCGGGCATTGCCAATATGGAATCAGACAATTGGGGATAAAAAGTCGGACCAGCGGGTCGAGCCTACCGCCTGACGCCGGCGGTCAACCCGTGCCGTCATCCAAACAGGAGACAACAGAATGAAGTCCAAAACCAGCGAATCCGGGCATGCTGCATTTCCCCTGGTCCCTTCAACCCCGATTGCCCTGACGGAAAAGATCGACGAGCACGACAGGGAATACTATGCGAAAAATGCGGAGGCCCACGTCTACAAGGACGAGTCAGAACAAACAATGCCGTACCGCTTGTTTATCCCGCGCGGTTATAATCCCAGAAATAGATACCCCTTGGTGCTTTCTTTGCATGGCGCCGGAGAGAGAGGGCACGACAATCTGAAGCAGCTCGTTCCGTGGGTGGCCGGTTGGATGACCGAAGAGGTTCAGAGCAAGCATCCATGTCTCATCCTCATGCCTCAATGTCCAGCGGATCAACAATGGGTAGACACCCCATGGGCAAAGGGATCCTATGCCTATTTGAAGATTCCGGTCAGCAAGCCTATGAAGCTGGCAAGAATGATCCTCGACAAGGTGATTCAAGATAAGTCCGTAGATCGAAGCCGCATATACGTCATGGGCGCCTCCATGGGCGGTTATGGCGCTTGGGATTTTGTAATGCGCTGCCCCGAGCTTGTTGCGGCGGCCGTTCCGGTTTGCGGAGGCGGGGACCCCGCCATGGCGCACGTCATCAGGGAAGTCCCAATCTGGGCATTTCATGGCGACAAAGACACCACAGTTCCAACCAGCGGTTCACAGGACATGGCCGACGCCATAAAGGAAGCCGGCGGAACCAGAATCAAACTCACACTCTACGAAGGGGTCGGTCATGGGTCTTACTTGAAAGCTTGGAGGGAAAAGAAATTGGTCGAGTGGATATTCAATCAGGCAAGAATAGATAACAAGCCGGATGCAGGCGACGGCAAATAGCCGCGCCGGGGCGCCCGTCAACAGCCTCGTTCGGCAAAGACCAGGATACGCCCTTTTCCTTTATCCACAACTTTCGGTTATATCTCCGGCCGATTTCCAAAGACGTGACCACAATACTCTCGAATTTAATCCTTGGCGGATTCGCTTTGTTGGCCACGGCGCTTACAGCCGGCAAGGCGGAGGCGGGGTCGAATCCGGCGCCGGTGCGCATCGAATTCTTTTTCGAGGGCGGCTGTGACAATTGCAACCGGGTGGAGCACGAGATCCTGCCCGAACTCGACGAGCGCTATCGCGGGTTTTACCGGCTGGAACGGATAGATGTTTCGCAGATGACGAATTACCTGCGCATAGCCGGCTACCAGGAACGCCTGCAAATCCAGGATAACGCGGATGTTAGCATGGCGCTCGATGGCCGGTTCTTCCTGAGCGGGCTTTCGGAAATTCGCGCCAAAATATTCGACACCATGGACGAACTGCTGATCGCTCCCACGGCGCCGGATTCCGTTGCCGCGCCGGCGCGCGCCACGCTTGAAATGCTGCGCAACCGGATCCGACGTTTCACGCCGCTAAGTGTCATGGCCGCCGGGCTGGCGGACGGCTTGAACCCTTGCGCCATGGCGACCCTGGTCTTTTTCATGAGCGCGCTGGCTGTGGCGCGGATCGGCGGGGCGCGGTTGTTGCTGGCCGGCGGCGCTTTTTGTGCCGCCGGCTTCCTGACCTATCTGGCCATCGGCTTGGGTTTGCTCCAGGCCTTGCGTCCGCCGGCGGCCATGGCCCACGCCCGCGCGACGATCAATGCCATCATGACCGTGCTGCTGTTCGTTTTAGCGGCGCTATCCTTCCGGGATGCCTGGCTGTTTAAAACGCGGGGCGACGCGCGCGGCATGGCCTTGCGCCTGCCCCGCCCGCTGATGCTGGCAACGCACGCGATCATGCGGCGCGGATTGAAGACCCGGCATCTGGCGCTGGGCGGGTTCGCGATCGGCGCGGCAGTCACGGCGCTTGAAAGCGTATGCACGGGGCAGGTCTATGTGCCCACCCTGGTGTTGGTCCTGCGCAGCGGGACCGGCGCCGGCGTGGCGGTCGGCTATCTGGCGCTCTACAACCTGATGTTCATTCTACCGCTGACGATCGTACTGTGCCTGACCTGGCAGGGTCTGCGTACCGCCCGCCTGCTGGAGTGGAGCCGCCGGCATGTGGCAGCCGAAAAATGTTTGCTGGGCCTGCTGTTCCTGGCGCTGGCCGCCCTGCTGCTGATTCTCTAACGCGGGAAACCCGCAACCAAAAGTCTTTCGACAGGATTAACAAGATTAACAGAATTTAAAAAACTGCGTCACGAACAAGACTATGATGCACCTTTTTTGGTTTTATTCTCAATCCTGTGAATCCTGTCGAAATCCTTGGTTTCTGTAATTTTCTTGTTTTTTATAGCGGTTCCGCGCGGTTAAGGTATTAATGCGGGCGATGCCCGCAACCCAATTATGCCGTTTCATTCCGGGATAGCGGCAAATCAAAATCGACTTGCATTTATGCGCGAATATAGTATTTCTGGCGCGGAAATATACAAGTTTGCGTGACCGATATTCTGGCATAGAGTTTTGCACCGAGCAACCGTGGCGGAATTCATGAGGAGGACGAACACCATGCAACATCATATCGACAACAAAATCTATCACATCGAAATTCTTACCCCGAAGCAGAACTCCGAAAAACTTGACGAGGATTTGGCAAAATTCGCGGAAAAGCACACCGCCGTGCTGGGCGCCGGTTATGTGGCTTGTATTACGGATAACCCCATGGGCCATCTCAGCTTCCAAGCCACGGACATCATTCCGGAATTGGGCCTTCCCGTGAAACCCGAGCAACTCATGATCCATCTCAACACCTTCCACACCAAGGACGCCATGGGCCAGATTCTGGATACGGCCGCCAAGATGGGCGCCAAGTACCTGCTCGTGGTCTCCGGCGACGGCAGCGAGCGATTGCCCCGGCTCAATCCCGAGGCGATCGGCGAGACCGGCAAGGTCGTCACCTCGGTCGAATTGCTGCGCTACATCCACAAACGCCATCCGGGGACTTTCACCTGCGGCGTGGCCTTCAATCCCTACGAACCGCAGGACCATGAACTGGAAAAAATGCGCCGCAAGGTGGAGGCCGGGGCCAAGTTTATATGCACCCAGCCGGTGATCGGCAAAGACGCGCGCCTTGACGCACTCCGGCCCTTCGGCCTGCCGATCGTTATCGATGCCTGGATGTCCAAAAACATCCACCTGCTTTCCGAGTGCGTGGGTTACACCATCCCGGAGAATACGCCCTACGATCCGATTGAGAACCTTCGCCAATTACACGCGAACTATCCGGACTGCGGCCTGTACCTTGCGCTTTTGGGTTATAAGACACAGCTCCCACTGCTCAAGGGAATCTGGGGAAACGCGGCATAAGCGTCGAAGGGGATGGACGACGGACACCAGACGCCAGACGACGGCACATCGAATACAGCAGTCCGAGGGCGGGCAACGAGGAGCAAAGAACCAGGAACTGATCTTTCACGACAAATCATGACCACATCTTGGAAAAGATGGCGGATCGCGTTAACGGGGACACTGTTGCAGCTTTGTCTGGGCACGGTCTATGCCTGGAGTTATTTCCAGAAGCCGCTGGTGACCGCCTACGGGTGTTCGAACAGTCAGGTCGCCTGGGGATTTTCGCTGGCGATTTGTTTTCTGGGTCTGGCCGCCGCCTGGGGCGGCCTGAACCTGGAACGCTTTGGCCCACGGCGTCTGGCCCTGACGGGCGGCTTCCTCTACGCGCTCGGGCACCTGATCGCCGGCTTGGCAATTGCCGGGCACTCACTGCTCTGGCTGTATCTGGGGTTTGGCGTGATCGGCGGGATCGGTCTCGGGTTGGGCTACGTCACACCCGTCGCCACGGTGGCCAAGTGGTTCCCGGATCGGAAGGGTCTTGTCACCGGCATGGTGGTGATGGGATTCGGCCTGGGCGCCCTGATCATGGCCAAGGCCATTGCCCCGGTATTGATGGCGCATACCGGGCACAATTTATCGCAGGTTTTCTTTTGGATGTGCGGGATTATCCTTGTTGTATCCTTGCCGGCGGCCGCCTGTTTACAAAACGTTCCCGCGGTCAAAACCGGCAGGCCGTCCGCCGTCAAGCCGGCCGCATCCGCCTGGGCCACATTGCAGTCCGGCGCCTTCGTGCTGATGTGGCTGATCTTCTTCATCAACATCACCGTCGGCATCATGTTCATCGGCTTTCAATCGCCCATGTTGCAGGACCTCTTGCACGCCCGCAGTCCGGAATTGACGGCCGAGGCCCTGAGCGTAGCCGGCGCCACGCTCATCGCCGTCAGCTCGTTGTTCAACGGTCTTGGGCGGCTGTTTTGGGGCGCGCTTTCCGATAAGCTCGGGCAAATCCTGGTGTTCCGGCTGATTCTGATCAGCCAGGTACTGGTGTTTGCCGCTCTCGTGGTTGTGCGCGAACCATGGCTGTTCGGCGTGTTGGTCTGTTACGTGTTACTATGCTATGGCGGCGGATTCGGGGTCATGCCGTCGTTCACCGGCGTCATGTTCGGGCAGGAGGTCATGCCCACGGTTTACGGCGCGATTCTTACGGCTTGGTCGGCTGGCGGCATTGTGGGGCCCCAGTTGACCGCTTTCATCAAGGATCATTACGCCGGCCGGGCCGGACAACTGACGTTCATTGTGGCGGCGTTATTACTATTGGTGGGCGCGGCGCTGTCGTTGCGGCTTTGCCCGCGCCCATCCCCGGCATAGCGGACAGGGATATGCCCATCTTCCGCCCGCGCAGCCAAGCAATTCCGTATTCAAATTAGGCCGGTCGCCGGCGCAAGATTTAGGTTATTGACCTGCTCCCGGCAACTTTGTAGGATTAATTTTCAATTGCATTTTTGAATCACGAGGAGTCGCATCATGGCAAATGCCAGGCCGAAAGAACGGACTGCGTCAATCCCGTCCATTTCCCAAAAGCCGTCGGAGCCGGTTTGGACCAAGCCGGTTGCTTTCTTTAAAAGGTACGACTGGCTGGCGTTCGCCATCACCTATGTCATCGCGCAGACGTTCTATGTTCTGACCCAGGCGCCCACGGTCACGCTGGAGGACTCCGGCGAGCTGGTCACAGGCGCGGCCAATCTGGGCGTGCCGCACCCGCCCGGGTATCCGCTCTGGACGATTCTGGGGTGGATCTTCTGCAAGATATTCTTCTTTGTCAAATACTGGGGGCACCCCAACCCGGCTTGGGCCGTCAATTGCATGTCGGGCTTTTTCGGCGCGCTTTGTTGCGCCACAGTGACAATTCTCATCAGCCGTTCCGGCCGCGATCTCCTGCGCACTTTCCGGCATGAGGACGATCCCGAATCGGCCACGCCGGCGGAGAAAATCATAAGCTGGGCCAGCGGATTGGCGGCCGGCCTGATCCTGGCGTTCTGCCCGTTCATCTGGTCCCAGTGCGTCATTGCCGAAGTGTACAGCCTGAACACTTTCCTGCACGTCTTGATTCTGACCCTGGCCTATGTCTGGCTGCACCGGCCCCGCGAGGACCGCCTGCTTTACTGGATTGCCGCGCTGTTCGGCGCAACCTTCACCAACTGCCAGCCGATCGTGCTGATGGTGCCGGGCCTCATGATGATCTTCTGGGCGGCCGACCGGCGCCTTTTCCGGGACTGCCTGGCGGCCGGCCTGGCGGTCATCGGGGCGGCGGTTCTCTTTCAAATCGCATTTCCGGAATATTCCTTCGGCCGGTTTGTTCAACGGGAGTTGTGGCTCACCATCGGCATCGTCCTGTTGCTCTCGCCGTTCATCCTGTGGGCATTCACCCGCCAGATTTTCTCGGAATGGAAACGGCTGGTTCCGCTGATCCTCTTTACGCTCCTGGGCCTTTCGTTGTTCGTTTACATGCCGATTTCCTCGGATTTCAATCCGCCCATCAACTGGGGATATCCGCGGACGTTCGAAGGATTTCGTCATGCCGTCACGCGCGGACAGTACCAGGCCCTGGCGCCCGCCCTGGATCCCAGGGCGTTCATGACCCAAATTGTGGAGTTTTTAAGCGAGCTGGAAGACCAGTTCCCGTTCCCGATTCCGCTCCTGGCCCTGGTGCCGATTTTCTTTTTCCGCTCCATCTGGCGCCGGCACTGGTCCTGGCTGCTGACCACGATTCTCGCCTTCCTGGTCACCGGGCCGGGCATGATGATTCTCCTGAATCCGCCCCACGATCTCCAATCTCTTTTTATCGCCCAGGTCCAGTTCTGCCAGTCCACCGCCATCTATGCCGTCTGGGTGGGCTACGGGTTTCTGTTCTGCATGGCCTTTCTGGAACGGTTTTTCAAACACCGCATCGTGCTGGCCCTGGCGCTGGCCATCACCCTGCTGTCGCCGCTGGGCGGCATCTGGCAGAACTGGTACGATGAAAAGATGATCGCGGCCAACGGCGGCACGGAATTATGCGGCCATGACTTCGGCTGGCAATTCGGCAACTACCAGTTGTGCGGCGCCGAGGCCATCACGCGCGAACTCAAACCAGGCGAGCCGCCCCTGCCGAACCCGGTTTTCCCGCCGGCCATGTCAACCAACGCGGTCTTCTACGGCGGCACCGATCCGGGCCGCTTCGTGCCCACCTACATGATCTTCTGCCCCAAAGTGCGCCCCGACGTGATGCTGATCACCCAGAACGCGCTGGCCGACAACACCTACATGAACGTCATGCGCGATCTCTACGGCGACCTGATCTGGATTCCCACGCCGCAGGACACCAATTATGCCTTCCAGTCGTACGTCAACGACGTGCGCACCGGGCGCATTCCATCCAACGCCGCCGTGACCATCGACAAGAGCGGCAAGGTCAGCGTGCAAGGCGTGCAGGGCGTCATGGAAATCAACGGGATCATCAGCAAGGCCATCTTCGAGGCCAACAAGTGGCGGCACGATTTCTACGTCGAGGAAAGTTACGTCATCAACTGGATGTATCCCTATCTCTCGCCGCACGGCCTGATCATGAAGATCAACAAGGAGAAATTGCCCGAAGGGCCTCTACCCGCCGAAATGGTGAAGAACGACATGGATTTCTGGGCCTGGTATTTCAACCGCCTGATGAAGGACAAGAAATTCCAGCGGGACGTCGTGGCGCGCAAGACGTTCTCCAAACTGCGTTGCGCCATTGCCGGACTGTACCTTTGGCGCCATATGACAAACGAAGCGGAAATCGCTTTCCGGCAGGCCGTGGACTTGTGTCCTACCAGCCCGGAGGCCAATTTCCGCCTGGCAGACATGTACTTGCAGACCGGCCGGTTTGGCGACGCCATCCGGCTCATGGAAGCGAACCAGACCTGCGATCCCAACAACGACCGGATCGGCGGGTTCATCAGCCAGATCAAGGAAATGGCCCAGATGAACACGCGCATCAACCAGTTGCAGGCCCAGCTCGCGAAAGGCAGTGACAGCACGCTGCAGATGGTGTTCGAACTGGCCACGCTTTACCAGCGCTCAGGTCGCGAACAGCCCTTCCAGGCACTGGCCATGCAGGTATTGAACAATCCCAATACCAATATTCCGCCCCAGGCTTTCCTGAAAGTGGCGGAACTGGCTTCCAATCCGCCCCGCTGGCCGCTGATGGCCGAGGCTTACCAGCGCTACCTCCAGCACGAGAAGAGCGACCCGCGCGTATGGCTGGAACTGGCCGGCGTGCAAGTCCAGATGGGCCAGAACGACCGCGCCATCCAATCCTTGCGCCAGGCCGTCGCCTACGGCGGCGAGCCGCTTAAAGACGTGATCCGCAAGGACACCCGTCTGGACCCCCTGCGTGGCATGGAAAGTTTCCAAAAACTGGCACAAACGACCCGACAACCGTTCGCGCCAATACCGGGCCTGTTCAGTCCGTAAGACTAAGGCCTTAGGCTGTTGACTGTAGGCTACAGATTGGAAATCCGGGATTTGTGCAACAAATCGTTCTTTGTCGGCCTTTCGCCCACAGTCTATGCTCCACGGTCTACAGCCTCCTGTGCTCGATCCGCAAATTCATAATGCAACACGCTCAACCCGTAAAGCGCGGCGGTTTCCACCCGGAATACGGCATTGCCGAAACTGACCAGTTGCGCGCCCGCGTCCTTAAGCGCCGTGGTTTCCGTCTCCGTCAGGTCGCCTTCCGGGCCGACGATCAGCGCAATACTTTGCAACGACTGTTTGCGCATTTTGGCCACGGCCTCGCGGAACGGACGGGCCGCCGCATGGAGCGAACCCACCAGGCACAGGTCGAAACGCTTCAACTCGGCCGTTATCTCCGGCAGGGAGCGGATCGGAAGCACGGCCGGCATCCAGACGGCGCCGCATTGCCGGGTGGCCTCCAGCGCAATCTTCTGCCAACGGACACAGCGGCGCTCGGCTTCGCCGGCTGACCGGCCATCGCCGGCTGAGAGCCGCACGATGACCCGCGCGGTCATCAACGGCTGAATGGCCTGCGCGCCCAATTCCACGGCCTTTTGAACGATCCCGTCCATCAGCGCGTGTTTGGGAATCGCCTGGATAAGCGTCACGGCCACGGACGGCGGCGGCATTGCGCAACGTGTGGCGGGCAGAACCCGAACCAGCGCCCGTTTCTGCCGCACAGCGATAAAGGTCGCCTGCGCGGCATGGCCCTGGCCGGTAAAAAGGCCGACCTGTTCGCCGGGGCGGGCGCGCAACACCTGGACCAGATGATGCGACTCGTCCGGCGCCAGTTCGATATCATCCGCGCTCCATTGGGCAGCATCGATCAGACAGCGCATCATTTCCCCGCCTGTTTGCGGCGCTCCAAAAACTCCGCGGCCTGCTTTTGAAACTGGTTGCGTCCCGGATATTGGTCGGCCGCGCAGATGTCCATGAATTCCTTCAGCTTGCGTTTCTGCGCGCCGGAAAGGTTCTTGGGAACTTCGACGGCAATGCGCACGTGCAAGTCGCCGGGACCTTCGGACCCGAGCCCGGGCGCCCCTTTGCCGCGCAGGCGGAACAGTTTCCCGTTTTCAGTGCCGGGCGCCAGTTTGAGAGTGACCCAGCCCTCGACAGTCGGCGCCTGGATCTCGCCGCCGAGCAGGGCCACGTCCAAGGGCACCGGCACTTCGCAAAACAAGTCGCGGTCTTGACGCTGGAACAGGCTGTGCGGCCGAACGTGCAGCATGACGTAGAGATCGCCCGCCGCCCCGCCCCGCGCGCCGCCTTCGCCGCGGCCCGACAGGCGCAGGCGCGAACCGGTTTCCACGCCCGGCGGAATTTTAAGCGTCAACTGCTTGCTATTCTTGACCAAGCCCGCGCCACGACAGGCCCGGCAGGGGTGCGTAACGATCTCGCCGCGGCCGCCGCAGGACGGACAATCCTGCTGGACATGGAAAAAGCCGCTCGCGGTGACGACCACGCCGTGGCCATTGCAATGCCGGCAGGTTTCCTTGCGATGACCCGCTTCCGATCCCGTTCCGCCGCACGCGGGACAGGCCTCCGAAACAGGCAGGGTAATTTCGCGCTCGGCGCCGAAAATCGAATCCTCAAAGTCGATTTCCAAATCGAAGCGCAAGTCCGCCCCGCGCGCGGGGCGCGACCCATCTGCCGCGCCGCGCCGAGCGCCGGCGCGCCCGAAAAACTCCTCGAACATGCCGCCGGCCCCGCCAAACAGGTTGCCGAAAATATCGTGCAGATCGGCGCCATGGGTAAAGTCGCGGGAGAAATCGAAGCCCCCCGGCCCGAACGAGGACTTTAAGCCGGCATGACCGAATTGGTCGTATTGCCGCCGTTTTTGGGGGTCGTTGAGCACCTCATAGGCCTCGGAAAGTTCCTTGAACTTCTCCTCGGCGGCCTTGTCGCCGGAGTTGCGGTCCGGGTGATGCTGGAGGGCCAGTTTGCGATAGGCCTTTTTGATTTCCTCTTCGCCGGCGCTGCGGGACAAATTCAACACTTCATAATAATCGCGCTTGGTTGCCACTTATATCCTTCCTTAAAGAAAATGCAGAATGCAAAATTAAAAATGCAGAATTAAAAAACATTTTCAACAAAGATTTGCCTTCCAATTGACGCAGTCGCTTCATTCTGAATTCTTCATTTTGCATTCTTAATTTCTGCCTGCGCCGGTCCGCTGGACACGATGACTTGCGCCGGACGGAGCATTTTATTCCGGAGCATATACCCGCGGCGGACCAGAGCCAGCACGGTCCCTTCCGGTTCGGTCGCGGACGGCAAGGTATTGACCGCCTCGAACCGGTTCGGATCGAAAACCTGTTTTTCGGCTTCAGTGGGGCTCAGTCCGAATTTGGAGAGCGCCCCCATAAGCTGGTCGAAAATCAGAGTCAAGCCCTCGCGGAAAGCCGGGTCCGCCTGGTGCACGGAAGCCGCCTGGATACCCAGTTGCAGGTGATCGAGCACCGGCAGGAGTTCCAGCATGAGGGCCTGGTTGGCGCTGTCGAACAGCTCGTTTTTCTCGCGCAGGGTCCGCTTGCGGAAATTATCGAAATCGGCCTGGAGCCGCAACAAACGATCCTGAAGTTGCGCCAGTTTTTTGACCCGCTCGGCATCCTCGGCCGGCAGGGTTTTGTCTCCTGCCGGCGTCTGGTGTCCGTCGTCTGTCGTCGGGTGTCCGCCCTCCGCCGTCAGTCCTCCGTCGTCCAGAGATAAATCCGGCGCTTGCCCTCCGGAGCGCTCGGGCGCAGGAGAGTCCGCCATCCGGTTCTTCTCCTCGCCTTCGTGGGAATGATGTTTTTCTTTGTTCTTGCTCATAACTGTTCTTATAGAAAAATTTTATTTTAATCCGAATCCGGTTTCTGCATTCTGCATTTCTTTACAGTCGGTTTACAACCACCAAGGTCATGTCGTCGTATTGTGCCACATCTCCGGCAAAAGCCAATAGTTCTTGTCGCACGCGCGCGACGATGGCCGCCGCGCCGCCCGCTTTTGGCAGGACCGCGCGCTGGAGATTGAGAAGCCCCCATTCCTTGTGCTCCGCGTTCATGGCCTCGGTGACGCCATCCGTGAACAGGACCCACAGGTCGCCCGGCTGAAGCCTGACGGTGACCTCCTGAAGACGGCGGTCGAACATGTCGGCATCCACCAGGCCGATGGCGACCCCGGCGGTTTCCACGGGCACGGCCTGGCCGCCGGTGGAAATATGGAGCGGACGCGGATGTCCGGCGCACGCCAGGGTGATTTCCGCCGTCCGGGTGTTCAGAATGCAGTAGAGCATGCTGATGAACATATCCTCGTGGATATCGCCGACAATAATGCGGTTGATGGCTTTGAGAACGGTCCCCGGACTCAGACATCCGGGGGCATGCGCCCGGAAAATACTGCGGCAGATTGACATCAGAATGGCGCCCGTGACCCCCTTGCCGGAGACGTCGGCAATGGTCAGACCGATATGCTCGTCGTCAATGGCCACAAAATCGTAGAAATCGCCGCCGATCTCGCGGGCCGGCACGCTGAACGCTGCGATCTCCAGGCCCGGCGCCTGGGGAATCTTCGTCGGCAATAACGCCATTTGAATCCGGCGGGCCACGCGCAGGTCGTCGTCGAGCACCCGTTTCTTGTCCAGCTCCTCGTTGAACTTGGCATAGTAGATCGTGACGGACGCCTGGTCGGCCAGCGCCTGCAGGAGATTAAGGTCCGTCTGGATAAAAGGCGCATCGTCGATCCGGTTCACGACCACGAGCGCGCCAAGCACCGTGTTTTGAAAACGCATCGGCGCCAGCAGAATGGATTGGATCTGCAAAAAATCGCTCCGAAAGCGCGGCACACGCGGATCGCGCTCGGCATCTTCGATTAACAAAGGGGCGCCCTGGGCGACAACCGCGCCGACGAGGCCTTCCCCCGCAAGGGCGGACTGGTCCCGCACCATCGTTTCCACGCGTTGAAAAAAACCGTCGCCCGCTTCCGGCTCGCTGGACGCGCCGCCGACGATGGGCGGGAACAGCCCGGCCGCGGCCCGAACGCGCAAGGTATTGCCATCGGGTTCGCGGAAATAGATGGCGCCAGCGCGCGCCTTGGCGGTCTGCTGGGCATAAAACAGCACGCGCTTCAGCAAAAAATCGATCTGGGGGACACCGTTGGCGGACTCGGCAAAGGCCTCGCTGACGTCATGGACAAAATTGAAGATGACTTCTTTTTCCTGGAGCAAAGCATCGCGCTCCTTGCGGGTGCGCCGCAAGCTCAAGAACATAGCCAGGACCGCGCCGGCTATAATGCTCCAACAGATCCAGCTCATAAAAATCAATCCGGAATTGAAATTAGGCCCCGCAAAGCGGGGCGACTTTTTCATAACGCCCGGTGAGGGCGCCGGGCCGACAGCATCTTTGTAGGCCGGGCCCCCTGACCCGGCGGGATTGTCCACCGCAGGCGGATCCGCCTCCCGCCGTCGCATAAAGCTATGGCGGGCAGGCTGGCGGAAAATTCCTGTGCATTAAATCAGTTCTTCGTTCTTAGTTCGGCCCGTCATCTGACTTCCGTCTTCCGCCGTCTGCCGGCTGTCTTACGTCCTCCCGCAGATACGCCAGAACGTCCTTGAAACGGAGCTGGTTGGCGTCCGAGACGGCCGCCAGGGTTGTATGCGCTTCCAGCATCACGCGCCGGGTGGTTTGCGAGTCGGCGCCCGCCGCGGCGAGCGGGCTGAGAACTTGCGCGGCGAGCGGCGGCGCCACCAGCGGCTCCGGCGCCGCGCCCAACCGGTGACACTCCATCAACTGGGCTAATCCCAGAGTGCTCAGTACCTCGAACAATTTATCAGGCACATTCAGCATGAGCATTTTGCCGCCGGTCTGGCGGGCCAGGCGCGTGGCCAGGCCGGCCAGGACCCCCATAAACGTGCTATCCATGCCTTCGCAGGCCGAGGCATCCAGCACGATCCTGGCACACCCATCTTCGATGGCCGCCGTGCCGAACTGCTTGAGGACCGGACCGGCTTTGAAGGTGGCCCGGCCCATCACACGCAGGTAGGCAACGGCGCCTTGCCGGGCAACTTCAAGCACAGGGTCGCTGGATTGGGTTTCGTTCATGACGAAATGCATTTTATCGGTTCATATTGTACAATTTTTTGAGCGGATTTTAATCCGCAATCCGCAATCAAAAATCGCCAATTCGCTGTGGCCGGCCGGCCGGGGCGAGCACCATTACAATTTCGCCCCGCACGGCGCGCGCGCCGGCGCCCGTGTGGCACTCCATCAGCCGCCGGTAAATATCGGACACGGCGCCCCAGAGACATTCCTCATGAAGCTTGGTCAGTTCCCGGGCCAGGAACAGGTCCCGCTCCGGCAGGAGGGCATTCAGGTCGGCCAGCACCTTCAGGCAACGGTAGGGCGATTCCAGTATGACCACCGGCGCCGGTTCGTCGCGCAATTGTTCCAGCCGTTTTTTACGGGCGCCTTCCTTGCGCGGCAAAAAACCCTCGCAGTGAAACCCGCCGGCAACAAACCCACAAAGCGCCATGGCGGCGGTGACGGAAGAAGGGCCCGGAATGACCGTAACAGGCAATCCCGCTTTCCGGCAGGCGTTTACGATGCGCGCGCCGGGATCGGAAACCCCCGGCATCCCCGCATTGGTCACGAGGGCCACCGCCTGGCCGGCCTGAATGCGTTCCAGCGCAACGCCGCCGCGGGAAGCCTCGTTGAACTGGTGGCAACTGATCAACGCGGCGCGGATCTGGTAGCGCTCGAGCAGAATCCGCGTGTGGCGCGTGTCTTCCGCCAGGATCATGTTCGCCCCGCGCAGGGTTTCCAAAGCACGGGCGCTGATATCCTCCAGGTTTCCGATCGGGGTGCCGACAATATAAAGTCCAGGCTTCATAGAATTCGTGCAAGTCATGGCTGCACAGATGCTCCTTCTTACCGGGGAATCCGCCGTTTGACAATCTTTTTTTTGGCCGTCTTTTCGGCAAGCAGGGATTTCGTCCTTGCCACATCACATCAAAAAGATAGGATGTGAAGCCATATCGCGCCGCCATAGCTTATGGACAAGCTACCCGACCAATAGCGGTCACGGCGGCTAATCGATTCGAACACCAAATGGAGCCTGTTATGACCAGTCGCGACGTAGTGCGGCGCACGATCAAGTTCCAGGGCGCCGATCGCCTGCCGTACGACCTATCCAAGGCCTACGGCAGCGATTTTTACGATATCGACATGAGTCCCTCGCCCGATGCCCGTCCGCCCAACGGCACGGACGAATGGGGCTGCGTCTGGAAAAACATCGGGGTCTGCGACCTGGGCGAGGTCCAGGAGTTCCACCTCAAGACCTGGGACGACTATGCCTTGCTGAAGATTCCGGACATCCGCGATCCCCGGCGCTGGGGCCGACTTGACGGCGCGCGCGCCACTCCACCCTGTGGAACCGACATGCGTCCGCGCCCCTCCCAAAAAAACAAATTGAAAAAAGGTATTGATTAGCAAACGGGCTTTGTTATATATTTGACAAGAAGTTAAGGGCATGGTTGCTTCGACTTGACCGGACCATTGCCAACGGGAGTCTTCATGTTCCAATCCAAATGGATAATGCGAAGTTTGGCGATCCTGCTTCTCGTACTGAGCGGCACGGCGCTGGTACTGGGTATTATCCTGTTTCAGCAGCGCGAAACGCTGAAAGGCCGGGCGCAGAAACTGGAGCTGGCGGCCAAACAGGTGGCGGCCACACTGGAAAAAGACGACGCCAATCCCGAGGTCAAACTCACTCTTCCGGACGATCAGCTCAAAACTTACCGGGCTAAACCCGGCGGCGCGCCGGCCATGGATGTCCCGCTTAACCTGATGGTCAACGCGGCGCAACAGCAACTGACCCGCCTGAACAATACGCGCGCGGAATTGGCCGGCACCAAGACCACGCTGGCTGATACCCGCGAAACTCTCAAAGCCACTTCCAACGGCCTGGTCGCCGCCCAAGGCGCCATCAAGGACCAGAACGCCACCATCGAGGCCCGCAACGCGACCATCGGCGAAAAAGAAGCGGCCATCCAAAAACTGGAAAAGGAAAAGACCGACCTGCTGGCTAACGTCGAAACCCTGAAACAACAGGCCGACGATTTGGAAGCGGAAAATCGCGATCTGACCGACGCCAACGCCGTCCTACAGGACAAGGTCACGGAGCTGGACAAAATAGTCAGTCCGGAAAAACACAAGGCCGAAGTCCCCACAGGTCAATTGGGCATCGTGGCCTTCGTGAACCCGGAGTGGAACTTTGTGATCATGCGCATAGCGTCGGGAAACATCAAGAATATCATGCCCGACCTGGAACTGCTGATTCATCGGGGCGACCGGCTCGTCGGCAAGGTGCGCGTGCAAGCCGTGGTGGACAACCTGGTCGTGGCCGAGATCTTGAACGATTGGCAACAGATGCCATGCGAGAAGGGCGACTATGTCATGCATTAAAACCGCCGGATGGGTAATGGCGCTGGCCATGCTGGGCGGAATGCTTGCGGGATGTTCGACGGCCGGCGACCAGTCCGATGTGCCCTGGAATGTGCCTCAGCCCTGGGAAGGCACCCCCACCCTGCCCGGCGCGCAGTAGTCTTTTTTCGTTCTTCGTTACGAATCAGCTGACTTAAACCAAGAACCAAGAACGAGAAACGTTCCGAAACTCTCCTACTTCTTCATCTCCAGCAGTTTTTCGGCGATCTGCACGGCATTGGTGGCCGCGCCTTTGCGGATGTTGTCGCCGCAGACAAAAAGGGCCAGCCCGTTTTTCACGCTTTCATCGAGGCGGATGCGCCCGACAAAGACATCGTCCTGGCCGGAAACCTGTAGCGGCATCGGGTAGAGGTCGCTCTCGATGTTGTCCATGATTTTGACGCCCGGCGCCTTGGCCAGGATGGTGCGGGCTTCGTCCGGGTCCATGGGGCGGTCGAACTCGACGTTCAACGCCTCGCTATGGCCGTTCATAACCGGCACGCGCACGCAAGTGGCGCACACCCTGATTTTTTTATCGTCGAAAATTTTGCGGGTTTCATTCCGCATTTTAATTTCCTCGCTGGTATGGCCCGGGACATCCGGCTTGAGCCCGCCGATTTTGGGGATCACGTTCAGCGCGATTTGGTGCGGATAGGCGCTGTGTTTCAGCGGCCGGTCCGCGGCGTAAGCCTTCATCTGGTCCTCCAACTCCTGCATGGCGTTGCGGCCGGTGCCGGAGACGGCCTGGTAGGTGCTGGCGATAATCCGGCGAATGCGCGCAACGCGGTGCAGGGGCGCCAGGGCCATCAACGCGACGATGGTGCTGCAGTTTGGATTCGCAATGAGGCCCTGGTGCTTTTGCAAGGCGGGCGCATTGATCTCGGGAATGACCAACGGCACCCGCGAATCCATGCGATAATCGTCGCCGTTATCGATCACGATGGCGCCCTGCTCCACCGCCTGCCAGCCGAATTGCTGGGACGCGCCTTTGGCGCCTTCCGTGCCCGCAAAGAAAGCGAAATCCAAACCTTTGAATGCCGCGGCCGAGGCCGGCACGACGTGGAACGTCTCGCCGTCGATCGTCTCGTCCCGTTCACTGCGTGCCAGGATGCGGATTTCCTCGGCCGGGAAATCGCGCTGCCGCAGGACCTTGATCATTTCCGCGCCCACCGCCCCGATACCGACAACGCCAACCCGATATTTTTTCATGACACTTCCTTCTTTGCCTGTGCGCTCTCAACCCGCGACCAAATCCGAAATCCGAATATCGAAACTCAAAACAAATTCGAATGATCTAAAACCAAAATTTAAACAAATTCGTTTCGGATTTTTATCGTTTTGATATTGTTTCGAGTTTCGCGCTTCGTATTTCGCATCTATTCATGCCTACCCGGCAACGCCTTTGGCCACCAGGTCGCCGACCTCCGTGGTGGAGTAGCCCATCTTGCCGGCGCCCAAATTTTTCACCTTATGCGCGGTGACGCTCATGACCGCTTGCTCCACGGCCTGGGCCGCGGCGTTTTCGCCCAGTTCGCTCAGCATCATGCCGCCGGCGCAGATGGCGGCCAGCGGGTTGATGACGTTCAGGCCGGTATATTTTGGCGCCGATCCCCCGATGGGCTCGAACATGCTGACGCCTTCCGGATTGATGTTGCCGCCGGCGGCAATGCCCATGCCGCCCTGGGTCATGGCGCCCAGGTCGGTAATGATGTCGCCGAACAGGTTTTCGGTGACAATCACGTCGAACCATTCCGGGTTCTTCACCATCCACATGCAGGTGGCGTCCACGTGGTAATATTCGCGTTTGATGTCCTTGAACTCCGCCGCGCCCAATTCGTTGAAGGCGCGCTCCCACAAATCGAACACGTAGGTCAACACGTTGGTCTTGCCGCTGAGCGCCAGGGTTTTGCGCTTGTTGCGGCGCCGCGCGTAATTGAATGCATAACGCAAACAGCGCTCCACCTGGAAACGCGAATAGACCATGTTCTGGATGGCCACCTCATGCGGGGACCCCTTCATGGAAATCCCGCCCGTGCCCGTGTACAAACCGCCGGAATTTTCCCGCACCACGACGTAATCGATTTCCTCGGGACCTTTGTATTTCAGCGGGCAGTCCACGCCGGGAAACAGCTTGACCGGCCGCAGGTTGATGTATTGGTCCAGTTCGAAGCGGATTTTGAGCAGAACGCCTTTTTCAAGGATGCCCGGCTTGACGTCCGGATGCCCAATGGCGCCCAAATAAATGGCATCGAACTGGCGCAGTTCCGCCAGCACGGAGTCCGGGCAGGTTTCGCCCGTCCGCAGATAGCGGTCGCCGCCCAGGTCATAGTGGGTCAGATCGAGCTTGAATTGGAAGCGCTTGGCCGCGGCGTCCAACACTTTCAGGCCTTCGCGAATCACTTCCGGCCCGGTGCCGTCACCGGGCAGTACGGCAATTTTGTATTGTTTGCTCATTATATATAGCTCCTATGTTTACGGATTGTTAGCGGAATGACATCAGACCCCTGCCCCATTCGCACATAAAGGCGCCGAAACAGGCCGCGGCCAACGACGCCAGGAAAAACAAACCGGTTTTCTTGAGCGCCCCGCGCGAGGACGAAATCAGGCCCGGCTCGCCGAATTGGACGATCTCGCTGCTTTTCATCAATACATTGACGTAACGCTCGGCCTCCGAGAGAGACGCATTGGTGGACACCGTTCGATCCGCTTGATACGTGCCGTTTAACGCGATTTTCGCGTCGAGAATGCGCTCCACTTCCTGATACAGGTTGCGCCGCGCCAGCACCGCCGACAAAGCCTGTTCGGCGGAGAGCATCGACAGTTTCAGGTTGATATATTCCGTGCTTTGCTCCTGGCCCTTGATGTGGATGTCCGACAGTTTTTTCAACGCTTCGGGGTCGGGCGTCGCCTTCTGACTCAGATCGTTCCATATTTGGCGGTCGTCCACGGAACGCGAAAGCGTGATCAAAGGCGCAGATTGCGCAACCTGCGCTTTCATTATGTTCGCCGTCGCCTGCTTCTCCATCAGGTCGGACTGCGCCTGTTTCAACAGCGAGCGTGTTTGCGATAAGGCCGCGTGAATATTATTTTTTTGAATGCTGGCCAGATATTCCCGAACCCACAGCCGCACGATCAACAGCGCCTTATCGGCCGACGATCCCCCGGCTACCAGGCGGATAAGATCGGTTTTGGGCGGACGCGCAATTTTGATTTGCTTTTCCAATTCCAATGGCGCAATTTTTAAGCCCTGATCACTCAGCAGCGTGGCCACATTTTTGGCGATATAGGCCGAGGAAGCTTTCTGCAGGTGCGAGGCGATCATGGTCTCGAACAATTCCTTATCCACGCGGCCTTCCGGCGACACCGGGGCAATGACCTGCAGGTAGCCCTCGGCCGCATACTGGCGCGGACGGGTGACGAAAAAAACACCCGCCGCCAGCGTGACCAGCAGAACGAACAGGCTAATCGCGCGCCGATGCCGGAGAATCATTACCAGGATGTCGCGCAGCGACAGAAATTCTTCAAGCTCGCCGGCGCCCAAGGCGCTGACGGTTCGAGTTTCCACGGCATTCCGTTGCGGATCGGTCGGCATAAGGTTCTCCTTGCGCAGGCGTTCGGCCCGCACACCAATGGTCCTTTTATTATGGCTGACGGAATCTACTCAAAACACGCGCCGAAGTAAAGCGCCTTGCGCACCAGACTGTAACCTCAGAAGACTGTGAAAAATCGCCCGGTGAGGGCACCGGGCCTACAGCATCTTTACAGGCCGGATCCTCTGACCCGGCGGGATCGAATTTCCTATTAGATCAAATTAGGCCTCGCAAAGCGGGGCGACTTTTCATAACGCCCGGTGAGGGCACCGGGCCTACAGTATTGTAGGCCGGGTCCCCTGACCCGGCGGGTTTGGATTTCCTATGCATCGAGTTAGGCGGCCAAAGGCCGCGACTTTGCCGTTCTCTCGAACGGCGCTACAACGAGCCGGTGTAGTTGCGGTTCGATAGAACCGCTTGCCGCCGTGTGGATTGAAATTCCTTAACAT
>Ga0172380_10003953_pt1 | contig 19669 bp, 13 predicted proteins | sample Leawe162metaG_FD_119747 | JGI IMG/M metagenome (GOLD analysis project Ga0172380, IMG submission 119747) | Leachate microbial communities from a municipal landfill in Southern Ontario, Canada - Leachate well 162 metaG | ecosystem: Engineered > Solid waste > Landfill > Unclassified | place... | reverse complement strand
CGTCTTCATCGACGGCCCGAAAGGGATTTCGATCGAGGATTGCACCAGGGTGAGCAACCACCTATCCCGCCTGTTCGCGGTCGAGAACATCGACTACGACCGGCTGGAGGTGTCCTCGCCCGGTCTCGACCGGCCGCTGAAGAAGAAGGCGGATTTTGTCCGCTACGCTGGGCAGGAAGCGCAGATTCGCCTGCGCCTGGCGGTGAACGGCCAGCGCAACTTTACCGGCGTACTGGCGGGCGTCGAGGAAGGCCGGCTACGGCTGGAATGCGACGGCGTGACGCATGTATTCGAACTGGATCAGGTGGACAAGGCCCGCCTGGTGCCGAGCCTGAAGTTCTGACTTGAGAATGGGTTGGAGAAAGAGATGAGCAAAGAGATGCTGCTGCTGGTGGATGCCCTGGCGCGCGAGAAGAACGTCGCCAAGGATATCGTCTTCGCGGCCCTGGAATCGGCGCTTGCTTCCGCCACGAAGAAAAAGACCAACGAGGAGGCCGACGTGCGCGTCGCCATCGACCAGGAGACCGGCGAGTTCGAGTCCTTTCGTCGCTGGCAGGTCGTGCCGGACGAGGCCGTGGAGAGTCCCGACGCACAGATCGCCCTCTCCGAGGCGCAGAAGGAGATGCCCGACATCCAGGTCGACGAATTCATTGAGGAGCAACTCGAGCCGATCGACTTCGGCCGTATCGGTGCCCAGGCCGCCAAGCAGGTCATCCTGCAGAAGATTCGCGACGCTGAGCGCGAACAGGTTCTGAACGACTTCCTCGAACGCGAGGAGCATCTGGTCACAGGGACGGTGAAGCGCATCGAGCGCGGCAATGCCATCATCGAGGCCGGACGGATCGAAGCGGTGCTGCCGCGCGACCAGATGATCCCGAAGGAAAACCTCCGCGTCGGCGATCGTGTGCGCGCCTACCTCCTCAAGATCGACCGCGTCGCGCGCGGCCCGCAGCTGATCCTTTCGCGCACCGCGCCGGAATTCATCAGCAAGCTGTTCGAACTGGAAGTGCCGGAAATGGAGGACGGCCTGCTCGAGATCAAGTCCGCCGCCCGCGACCCCGGTGTGCGCGCCAAGATCGCCGTCAAATCCAACGACCCGCGCGTCGATCCGATCGGCACTTGCGTCGGCATGCGTGGTTCGCGCGTTACTGCAGTGACCAACGAGCTGGCCGGCGAGCGCGTGGACATCGTCCTCTGGTCGGCCGATCCGGCCCAGTTCGTCATCGGCGCCCTGGCGCCGGCCGATGTCAGCAGCATCGTGGTGGACGAAGAAAAGCACAGCATGGACGTGGTGGTGGATGAGGACAACCTCGCCATTGCCATCGGCCGCAGCGGCCAGAACGTGCGCCTGGCCTCCGAGCTGACCGGCTGGGCCATCAATCTGATGACCGTCGAGGAATCGCAGAAGAAATCCGAGGCAGAGCACGGCTCGATCCGCACCCTCTTCATGGACAAACTGGATGTGGACGAGGAGGTGGCCAATATTCTTATCGAGGAGGGTTTCTCCACCATCGAGGAAATTGCCTACGTCCCGCTCAACGAGATGCTGGAGATCGAGGCCTTCGACGAGGACACGGTGAATGAGCTGCGCAACCGCGCCCGCAACGTCCTCCTGACCGAGGCGATCGTGGATGAGGAACAACTGGAAAACGTTGCCGAGGATATGCTCAACCTGGAAGGCATGGACAAGCCGCTGGCGGCCAAGCTGGCGCGTGCCAATGTCCGTACCCGCGACGACCTGGCTGACCTGGCGGTCGACGAGCTGGTGGAGCTGTCCGGCATCGACGACGAGCGGGCGAAAAATCTGATCACCACGGCGCGTGCGCACTGGTTCGAGTAAGGAGCCGACATGGCACAGACGAGCGTAAGCCAATTTGCCAGCGAGCTGAAAATGCCCGCTGCCTCGCTGCTTGAGCAGCTCGCCAAGGCGGGCGTGGGCAAGAAGGGCGAGACCGACCTGCTCAGCGATGCCGACAAGACCCGGCTGCTCGACTACCTGCGCAAGTCGCACGGCGCGTCGGAGAGCAAGTCGAAGATCACTCTGACGCGCAAGCAAACGACCGAGATCAAGAAGTCCGATTCTTCCGGCAAGGCGCGCACCATCCAGGTTGAGGTTCGCAAGAAGCGCGTCTTCGTCAAGCGCGACGAGTCGCAGGCCCCCGAGGCCGCCGCCCCGGCGCCAGCCGCTGGCGCGCAGCCCGTGGTGGATGCCGAGCAGGTCAAGCTGCGCGAGTTGGAATCGCAGAAGCAGTCCGAACTGATGGCGCGCCAGGCGGCGGAAATCAAGGAAAAGCAGGATCGGGAAGCCAAGGTGCGCCAGGAGGCCGAGGAGCGTCAGGCTGTTCAGCAGACGGCGGTCGCGGCGGAGAAGACCAAGGCACAGGAAGCCGCCGTACCCGGGACGGCAGGCACGCTGCACAAGCCGGCCGGCAAGCCTGACAAGAAAGACGAGAAGCAGAAGAAGGCGACGACGGCCTGGAAAGAGGAAGCCGCCAAGAAACGTGCCATCAAGACGCGCGGCGATACCGGCGGCGCTTCCGGCTGGCGCGGCGCCAAGGGGGGCGGTCGCCACCGCCATCAGCACCACGATGAACACGCCCAGGCGCAAATGCCGGCCGAGCCTATCGTGCGCGAGGTGCTGGTGCCGGAAACCATTACGGTTGCCGAACTTGCCCACAAAATGGCAGTCAAGGCAGCCGAGGTGATCAAGACCCTGATGAAGATGGGTTCCATGGTGACCATCAACCAGGTGCTGGACCAGGAAACGGCGATGATTATCGTCGAGGAGATGGGCCACGTCGCCAAGGCCGCCAAGCTGGACGACCCGGACGCCCTGTTGGCGGAGGCGCAGGAGGAACACCTGGACGTCGTGCTGGAGTCGCGTGCCCCGGTAGTGACCGTCATGGGACACGTCGACCATGGCAAGACCTCGCTGCTCGACTACATCCGCAAGACGCGCGTCGCCCACGGCGAGGCGGGCGGCATCACGCAGCACATCGGCGCCTATCATGTCGAGACGCCACGCGGCATGGTCACCTTCCTCGACACGCCGGGCCATGAGGCGTTTACCGCCATGCGTGCCCGCGGCGCCAAGGCTACCGACCTGGTCATCCTTGTGGTAGCGGCCGACGATGGCGTCATGCCGCAGACCAAGGAAGCCATCCATCACGCCAAGGCTGCCAATGTGCCGCTAGTGGTGGCCGTGAACAAGACAGACAAGCCCGAGGCCAACCCGGATCGCGTCAAGCAGGAACTGGTAGCCGAGGGCGTGTTGCCTGAAGAGTACGGCGGCGACTCGCCCTTCGTGCAGGTGTCGGCCAAGACCGGCCAGGGCATCGACGACCTGATCGAGCATGTGTTGCTGCAGGCCGAGGTGCTGGAGCTGAAGGCGCCGAAGGACACCCTTGCCAAGGGCCTCATCATCGAATCCCGCCTCGACAAGGGCAAGGGCCCGGTGGCGACCATGTTGGTGCAGTCGGGTACGCTCAGGCGTGGCGACATCCTGCTGGCCGGCGCCGTCTATGGCCGCGTGCGCGCCATGCTCGACGAGAACGGCACGCCGATCGATGCCGCCGGTCCCTCTATCCCGGTGGAAATCCAGGGCCTGTCCGACGTGCCGATGGCCGGCGACGAGGCGATGGCGCTAGCCGACGAGCGCAAGGCGCGCGAGATCGCGCTGTTCCGCCAGGGCAAGTTCCGCGACGTCAAGCTGGCCAGGCAGCAGGCCGCCAAGCTGGAGACCATGTTCGAGCAGATGGGCGAGGGCGAAGTGAAGAGCCTGGCGCTCATCGTCAAGGCCGACGTGCAGGGCTCGCAGGAAGCTCTGGCCCAGGCGCTGCAGAAGCTCTCCACCGACGAGGTCAAGGTCAACATCATCCACGCTGCGGTGGGCGGCATTAGTGAATCCGACGTCAACCTCGCCTCGGCGTCAAAGGCCGTCATCATCGGCTTCAATACCCGCGCGGACGCCCAGTCGCGCAAACTGGCCGAAACGCTTGGCGTGGACCTCCGCTACTACAACATCATCTATGATGCCGTGGATGAGGTGAAGGCAGCGATGTCGGGCATGCTCTCGCCCGAGAAGAAGGAAAACATCATCGGCCTGGTGGAGATCCGCCAGGTGTTCCGCATCTCCAGGGTCGGCTCGGTCGCCGGTTGCTACGTGCTGGACGGCCTGGTGCGCCGCGGTTCGCAGGTGCGCCTGCTGCGCGACAACGTGGTGCTGTGGACCGGCGAGCTGGATTCGCTCAAGCGCTTCAAGGACGACGTGCGCGAAGTCAAGGCCGGCTTCGAGTGTGGACTTTCGCTGAAGAACTACAACGATATCCAGGAAAAGGACCAGCTCGAAGTCTTCGAAATCCAGGAAGTGGCGCGGACCCTTTGACTTAGCGGCACGGCGCCATGCCCAAGGAATTCTCCCGCAGCAGCCGCATCGCTGAGCAGATCCAGCGTGAGTTGGCCGAACTGATTAGGCTGGAACTGAAGGATCCGCGCGTCGGCCTGATCACTTTGACCGGCGTCGACCTGACGCCGGACTATGCCCACGCCAAGGTCTTCTACACGACGCTGGCCGATGCCAGTGCGCGCCTGGACGTCGAGACCGGCCTGCGCGCTGCCTCAGGCTTCCTGCGGCGCGAACTGGGCCGTCGCATTCGCATCCATACTCTGCCTGAACTGCATTTTGTCTTCGACGAATCGGTCGAGCGGGGCGACCGCCTGTCCCGCCTCATCGACGAGGCCATCGCTTCCGACCACAAGCACGAGAGCTAACCCCTCCGCGCTTCCGCTTGCCATGAACCGTCCGAGCAAACCGCCGCGTCGCCAGGTCGACGGCGTCCTGCTGCTCGACAAACCGGCCGGTATGACCTCCAACGCCGCCCTGCAGAAGGTCCGGTGGCTGCTCAATGCCGCCAAGGCCGGACATACCGGCACGCTCGATCCGATGGCCACCGGACTGCTGCCGCTCTGCTTTGGCGAGGCGACCAAGTTTGCCGGGGAACTGCTCGCCGCGGACAAGCGCTATGCCGCGACCATCCGGCTCGGTGTGCGCACCGATACTGCCGATGCGGAGGGCCGGATTCTGGAAACCCGGCCGGTGGCGGTGACGCGCGATCAGGTTGAAGCGGTGCTCGCCCGCTTCCGCGGCGACATCCTGCAGGTGCCGCCCATGCATTCCGCCCTCAAGCGCGACGGCCGCCCACTTTACGAATATGCCCGGAAGGGGATCGAACTGGAAAGGGCGCCGCGCGCCGTGACGATACATTCGCTTGATCTGCGCTCATTCGAAGGAGATCGCATTGAGTTCGATGTGGATTGTAGCAAGGGGACCTATGTCCGTACTCTTGCCGAGGATATCGGCGAGGCGCTCGGTTGCAGCGGCCACCTGACGGCCCTTCGACGCACCCGCATCGGCAGCCTGCACCTGGAAGAGGCCTTCACGCTCGAGGCATTCGAGGCGATGACGCCGGAGGCCAGAGAGGCCTTGCTGCAGCCGGCGGATGCCTTGCTGACGACCTTGCCGCGGCTGGACCTGGATGCAGACGCGACACAGCGTTTCGGCCACGGCCAGACGGTTCCGGTGGTGCAGGGACCGGTTGCCGGCCAACTCAGGATCTATGCCGACGACGGCCGCTTTCTCGGTATCGGCCGCGCCGCGCCGGACGGGCAGGTGGCGCCGGCCCGGCTGGTTGCGGCTCCCATTGATAAATAGGGTTTTTTCTTGCTGGACAGCAGGGCGGCGAGTATAATCCGCCCCTTCATTCGAGGTCAGAATGAAACCCACATGGGGTGCAGTGCTCTATCAAACCGGGGCGGCACCTTTTCATAACTGCGTTTGAGAGAAAAAACCGAAATGGCATTCACCACCGCCGACAAGGCCAAAGTCGTGGCCGACTACCAGCGTGCGCAAGGCGACACCGGCTCGCCCGAAGTACAGATCGCACTGCTGACCAACCGCATCAACGACCTCACCGGTCACTTCAAGGAACACGTCAAGGACCACCACTCGCGCCGCGGCTTGCTGCGCATGGTGAGCCAGCGCCGCAAACTGCTCGATTACCTCAAGCGCACGAATGCCGACAGTTATCGCGCGCTGATCGAGCGCCTCGGTCTGCGCAAGTAACGCGGCGAATTGCATGTGCCCCGCGCTGTAGCGGATACGCCGGCGCCGCCCAGGACGGGCGCGCCGGCTTTGTCGTTTCCGGGGCGGCCGTGTCCGCCCCCTGCTGATTGAAAGGATAGTCCCTTGCTTACTGCTACCAAGAAAAGCTTTTCCTACGGTGCGCACACCGTCACGCTGGAGACCGGCGAAATCGCGCGCCAGGCGCACGGTGCCGTCGTGGTGAACATGGACGAGACCGTGGTGCTCGCCACCGTGGTCGCCGCCAAGGAGCCCAAGCCCGGCCAGGATTTCTTCCCGCTGACCGTCGATTACATGGAGAAGGTCTACGCTGCCGGTCGCATTCCCGGCGGCTTCTTCAAGCGCGAAGGCCGTCCCTCGGAGAAGGAGATCCTCACCTGCCGCCTGATCGATCGCCCGATCCGTCCGCTCTTCCCGGATGGCCTCTACAACGACGTGCAGGTAATCGTTACCGTTCTGTCGAGCAACCCCGAGATCGATCCCGACATCCCGGCCATGATCGGTGTCTCGGCCGCCCTGTCGATTTCCGGCATTCCCTTCAACGGCCCGATCGGCGCCGCCCGCGTCGGCTACATCAATGGCCAGTACGTGCTGTGTCCGACAATTTCGGAACTCAAGGATAGCCAGCTCAACCTGGTCGTTGCCGGCACTGAATCCGCCGTGCTGATGGTCGAATCCGAGGCGCAGGAACTCCCGGAAGACGTCATGCTCGGCGCCGTGGTCTTCGGCCACGAGCAGATGCGGGCGGCCATCAACGCCATCAACGAGCTGGTTGAAGTCGCCGGCAAGCCCGAGTGGGACTGGCAGCCGCCGGCGAAGGACGAGGCGCTGATCGCCAGAGTGTCCGAGTTGGCCGAAGCCGAGTTGCGCGACGCCTACAAGCTCACGCAGAAGCAGCTGCGCATGCAGAAGGTCGGCGAATTGCGCAAGCGGGTCATCGAAGCCGTTTCCCAGGCTGCGGCGAGCCCGCTGAGCCCGAACGAGATCAACCACGTCAAGAACATCTTCTTCGACATGGAAGCGAAGATCGTGCGCAACCAGATTCTCGACGGCGAGCCGCGCATCGACGGTCGCGACACGCGTACCGTGCGCCCGATCAGCATCCGTCACGGCGTGCTGCCGCGCACCCACGGCTCCTCGCTGTTCACCCGCGGCGAAACGCAGGCGCTGGTGGTGGCCACGCTGGGCACCGGCCGCGACGAGCAGATCATCGACGCGCTGCAGGGCGAGTCGAGGGACCGCTTCATGCTTCATTACAACATGCCGCCCTACGCCACCGGCGAGGCGGGACGCGTCGGTACGCCGAAGCGCCGCGAAATCGGCCATGGCCGCCTGGCCAAGCGCGCCCTGCTGGCGGTGCTGCCGTCCCCCGAGGAGTTCAGCTACTCTATGCGCGTCGTCTCCGAGATCACCGAGTCGAACGGCTCCAGTTCCATGGCCTCCGTCTGCGGCGGCTCGCTGGCGCTGATGGATGCCGGCGTGCCGCTGAAGGCGCACGTCGCCGGCATCGCCATGGGCCTGATCAAGGAAGGCAACCGTTTCGCCGTGCTGACTGACATCCTCGGCGACGAGGATCACCTCGGCGACATGGACTTCAAGGTGGCCGGTACCGACAACGGCATCACCGCCCTGCAGATGGACATCAAGATCCAGGGCATCACCAAGGAGATCATGCATGTCGCCCTGACGCAGGCCAACGAGGCCCGCATGCACATCCTCGGCCTCATGAAGCAGTCGATGAACGCGCCCAGCGAGATATCCACCTACGCGCCGCGCCTGATCACCATCAAGATCAATCCGGAGAAGATCCGCGACGTGATCGGCAAAGGCGGCTCCGTGATTCGCGCCCTGACCGAGGAAACCGGCGCGGTCATCGACATCAACGACGACGGCACCGTGACCATCGCCTCCGTCAGCGCCGAAGCCGGTGCCATGGCGAAGAAGCGCATCGAGGACATCACCGCCGAAGTCGAAGTCGGCAGGATCTACGAAGGGACCGTGCTGCGCCTGCTGGACTTCGGCGCCATCGTGCAGATCCTGCCGGGTAAGGATGGGCTCCTGCATATTTCGCAGATCGCCAACGAACGCGTTAACCAGGTCTCCGACTACCTCAAGGAAGGCCAGGCGGTGCGCGTCAAGGTGCTGGAAGCCGACGAGAAGGGCCGTGTGCGCCTTTCCATGAAGGCGGCGTCGGAAGTGGCACCTGCGCAGGAGTAAGCGCCTTCGGGCAACAAAGGAAAAGGGACGCGATTGCGTCCCTTTTTTATTGTGGGCGCGGGTTGCCGCCCGCGATCGCGCCCGGTGGGGCGCTCCCGCATTATTTCGCCACTTGTTTCTCTCTGAGCTCTTCCAGCGTCTTGCAATCGATGCAGAGGGTGGCCGTGGGGCGAGCTTCCAGGCGCTTCAGGCCGATCTCGACGCCGCAGGAGCCGCAATAGCCGTATTCGCCATTCTCGAGGCGTCCCAGGGCCTCGTCGATCTTCTTGATGAGCTTGCGTTCACGGTCGCGGTTGCGCAACTCCAGGGCGATGTCCGACTCCTGGCTGGCGCGGTCGTTGGGGTCGGCGAAGACGGTCGCCTCGTCCTGCATGGTATGCACGGTGCGCTCGACGTCCTGGAGAAGCTCCTCTTTCAGGGTCTCCAAAATGACGCGGAAGTGCTTGTGCTGCTTGTTGTTCATGTACTCCTCGCCCTTTTTGGCAACATAGGGCGGGAACTGCTTGTGGAGGATGTCTTCAGCCATATTTCCGAACCTGGATTTCCGGGAAAAGCCGCTTTAATATCAGAAATGCCGGGGGGTCGCAAGCTAAAATTCGGAGCGGATTGATTCGATTGACCTATATGGGGTGCCCGAGTAGAATGCCGCGTCTTCGGGGTGTAGCGCAGCCCGGTAGCGCGCCTGGTTTGGGACCAGGATGTCGGAGGTTCGAATCCTCTCACCCCGACCAGTAGTATGGCGAGCATCGAAGGGCGCCCGTAGCTCAACCGGATAGAGCACCGGCCTTCTAAGCCGGGGGTTGTGAGTTCGAGTCTCGCCGGGCGCGCCAAACCGGTCAAGGCGCGCCGGCATTTTCAGCGGTGGACGTAGCTCAGTTGGTAGAGTCCTGGATTGTGATTCCAGTTGTCGCGGGTTCGAGTCCCGTCGTCCACCCCACCCTCTCTCCCGATACAATGCCTTCCCGTTGCCGCAGCGCCTGGCGCATGCCATGAGCCCGTGCCGGCGGCATGATGCCGTGAGTCTGCCGCCGGAGAGATGAGACGAGATCAATGAGCAAAAAAACCGCTGTCTACGACGAATCCACCTTCCGCGTGCTGAAGGGCCTGGAGCCGGTGCGCGAGCGCCCCGGGATGTACACCCGCACCGATTCGCCGATGCACGTCATCCAGGAGGTGATCGATAACGCCGCCGACGAGGCGCTCGCCGGCTTCGCCAGGAACATCCACGTCGTACTGCATGCCGACGGCTCCGTCACGGTGGCCGACGACGGCCGCGGCATCCCGGTCGGCCCGCATCCCGAGGAGCAGGTGCCGGTGGTGGTGTTGGCGTTCACGCGCCTGCACGCCGGCGGCAAGTTCGACAAGAAGTCCGGCCAGGCCGCCTATGCCTTCTCCGGCGGCCTGCACGGCGTCGGCGTCGCCGTCACCAACGCGCTGTCGACGCGCGTCGAAGTGGAAGTGCGGCGCGACGGCCGCATCCACAACGTCGACTTTTCCGAGAACGGCGAGAAGGTCTCCGAACTGCAGACTGGCGAGTCCTGCGGCCGCCAGAGCGGCACGCGCGTGCGCGCCTGGCCGGACGCGAAGTATTTCGATTCTCCAAAATTGCCCGTGGCCGAGCTGGAGCGCCTGCTGCGTTCGAAGGCGGTGTTGCTGCCGGGGCTGACGGTCACCCTGGAAACCGAACAGGGCGGCGCGGCCAAGACCTGGCGCTATCCGCTCGGCCTGCAGGGCTACCTGGAAGAGGCGGGCGCCGGCGTCGATGCCGTGTCCGCCGTCTACACCGGCGAGAAATTCGCCTCCGCCGAAGACGAAACCTTCGCCGAGGGCGAGGGTGCGGCCTGGGCCGTAGGCTGGTTCGCCGAACCGGTGTGCGCCGAGTCCTACGTGAACCTGATTCCGACGGCGCTCGGCGGCACGCACGAGTCCGGCTTGCGTGCCGGGACCTTCGAGGCGGTGAAGTCCTTCATCGAGCACCATGCCCTGCTGCCGCGCGGCATCAAACTGCAGCAGGAGGATGTCTGCGGCCGCATGAGCTTCATCCTCTCGGCGCGCATCCTCGATCCGCAGTTCCAGGGACAGGTCAAGGAAAAGCTCAATTCGCGCGAGGCCGTCAAGCTGGTGTCGACCATGATCCGCGACCCGCTCGAGATCTGGCTCAACAAACACGTCGATGCCGGCAAGGCCATTGCTCAACTCGCCATCAAGCAGGCCGAGGCGCGCCTGCGCACGGCGCAGAAGGTGGAGAAGAAGAAGTCCTCCGGCGTCGCCGTCCTGCCCGGCAAACTGTCCGACTGCGAAAGCGAGACCATCGGCGAGAACGAACTGTTCCTCGTCGAGGGCGATTCCGCCGGCGGCTCGGCGAAGATGGCGCGCAGCAAGGAGACGCAGGCCATCCTGCCGCTGCGCGGCAAAGTGCTCAACGCCTTCGAGGTCGACGCCGACCGGCTTTTCGCCAACGCCGAGATCCACGACATCGCCGTGGCCCTCGGCGTCGATCCGCATCCCGCCGATGCGCCGGACAGCGTGCTCGACCGCCTGCGTTACGGCAAGGCCATCATCATGTCCGACGCCGACGTCGACGGCGCACACATTCAGACGCTGCTGCTGACGCTGTTCTACCGGCACTTCCCCAAGCTGATCGAGCATGGCCACGTCTACGTCGCCATGCCGCCGCTCTACCGCGTGGACGTGCCGGCGCAGGGCAAGAAGCGGCCGGCCAAGCGCCTCTACGCCCTCGACGAAGGCGAGCTGGAGGCGATCCGCGACCGCCTGAAGAAGGAGGGCATGAATCCGGATGCCGTCGAGATCGGGCGCTTCAAGGGCCTCGGCGAGATGAACCCAGAGCAATTGCGCGAAACCACCATGGACCCGGCGACGCGGCGCGTGCTGCCGGTGATCTTGCGCGAGGGCGCCGAAGAGGAGACGAGGAAGATGTTCACGCTGCTGATGGCGAAGGGCGAAGCCGCTGGCCGCCGCGGCTGGATGGAAGAGAAGGGCAACGAAGTGGAGGCGGATGTCTGATGGGCGACGAAACGCTGGATTTGTTTGAACCGGGAAAAGTCAGTCCCGGTGGCACGGCGCATCTGCCACCTTCTGCGCCGCCGCCTTCGGGACCTGCGCTGCCCGACGACGCCCTGCCGCTCGACCTCTACGCCGAGCGCGCCTACCTCACCTACGCCATGAGCGTGGTCACCGGCCGCGCCCTGCCGCACGTCGAGGACGGCCAGAAGCCGGTGCAGCGGCGCATCCTCTACGCCATGCACGAGATGGGCCTGAAGGCCGGCGCCAAGCCGGTGAAGAGCGCGCGCGTCGTCGGCGACGTCATCGGCAAGTTCCATCCCCATGGCGACCAGAGCGTGTACGACGCCATGGTGCGCGTGGCGCAGGACTTCTCGCTGCGTTACCCGCTCATCGACGGCCAGGGCAACTTCGGTTCGCGCGACGGCGACGCCGCGGCGGCCATGCGCTACACCGAGGCGCGCCTGACGCCGATCGCCGAGCTGCTGCTCGGCGAACTCGACCGCGGCACCGTCGATTTCGCGCCGAACTACGACGGCGCCTTCAAGGAGCCGGTGCTGTTGCCGGCGCGCCTGCCGATGGTGCTGCTCAACGGCGCCTCCGGCATCGCCGTCGGCATGGCCACCGAGATCCCGCCGCACAACCTGCGCGAAGTGGCGCAGGCGGCGGCGCACCTGGTGCGCAACCCGAAGGCCGTGCTGGCCGACCTCCTGCAGCACGTGAAAGGGCCGGACTTCCCGGGCGGCGGGCAGATCATCTCGCAGCCGAAGGACATCGCCGACGCCTATGCGTCGGGGCGCGGCAGCCTGCGCATGCGCGCGCGCTGGCGCATCGAGGACCTGGCGCGTGGCCAATGGCGCATCGTCGTGCAGGAACTGCCGCACGGCGTCTCCGCCGCGCAGATCGCCGCCGAGATCGAGTCGCTCACCAACCCGCAGCCGCGGCAGGGACGCAAGGACGTCACGCAGGAACAGAAGAACCTCAAGCAGCTGCTGCTCTCCGTGCTCGACACCATGCGCGACGAGTCCACCGACAAGGAGCCGGTGCGGCTGATCCTCGAGCCGAAGTCGAAGAACCAGGACGTGCAGGAGATGATGAACATCCTCCTCGCCAACACCAGCCTGGAGACCAACGTTTCGCTCAACTTCACCATGCTCGGCTGCGACGGCCGCCCGCAGCAGAAGAACCTGGTGCAGATCGTCTCGGAGTGGGTGGCCTATCGCTACGCCACCGTCGAGCGGCGCACACGCCACCGCCTGGGTGAGGTCGAGCGCCGCGTCCACATCCTCGACGGCCGCATGATCGCCTTCCTCAGCATCGACAAGGTGATCAAGGTCATCCGCAATTCGGACGAGCCGAAGCAGGACCTGATGGCCAAGTTCAGCCTGAGCGAACTCCAGGCCGAGGACATCCTCGAGATTCGCCTGCGCCAGTTGGCGCGGCTTGAGGGCATTCGCATCGAGAAGGAACTCGCCGAGTTGAAGGAGGAGCAGGGCAAACTGAAACTCCTTCTGGCCGAGCGCAAGGAAATGACCAAACTCCTGCTCAAGGAAATCGAGCAGGACGCCAAACAGTACGGCGACGAGCGCCGCACCTTCATCGAGGCAGTCGCGCCGGTGGCGCCGGCCGAGATCCAGGTGCCGGACGAACCGGTGACGGTGATCCTGTCGAAGAACGGCTGGGTGCGTCGCCGCGATGGCCACGGCCACGACCGCACGACGATCACCTACAAGGCCGGCGACTACCCCTTCTTCGTGGTGGAGACGCGCACCACCTGGCCGCTGATCGTGGTCGACTCGAACGGGCGCGCCTATTCGCTGCGGGTGTCCGACCTGCCCGGCGGGCGCGGCGACGGCGCGCCGATCGGCACCATGATCGACCTGCAGGCCGGCGCCCGCGTCGCGGCGGCGGTGTCCGATGCGCCGGAAGCGCAGTACCTGTTCGCCAATTCAGGCGGCTACGGCTTCATCGCGAAAGTGTCGGATCTCGTCTCGCGGCAGAAAGCCGGCAAGGCCTTCATGAGCCTGGAGCAGGATGAGCGCGTGCTGCATCCGGCCAAGGTGACGGGCAACACCATCGCGGCGGTGTCCGAGAACGGCCGGCTGTTGCTCTTCGCCATCGAGGAAATGAAAAGTCAGTCCGCAGGACGCGGCGTCATCGTCATGGATCTCGAAGACAAGGAATCGCTGGTCGGCGTGGTGGTGAACGACGGTCTGCGCGTCGTCGTCGAGGGCATCGGCCGCGGCGGCAAGACGCTGCCGTGCAAGGTGCAAGGCAAGGACATGGAGAAATACCGCCTGCACCGCGCGCGCAAGGGCTGCCTGCTGCCGGTGAAGATGAAGCCGGCGTTCATCCTCTGAGAAAAGTCAGTCCCGGTGACACGGCGGCGAATGTTGGCAGATCTTAGCCGCCGGCGATCATCGGGAACACCGTCACCCGATCGCCGTTTTTTAGCGGCGAATCCTTTTCCCCCGACAGCACCATCTCGCCGTTGACGGCGACGTTGAGGTTGCGGTCGCCGAGCGTGCTGCCTGCTTCGGGCAGGCGCTTGCGCAGCGCATCCCGCAACTCGATGACGTTCGACACTGGCTGGTCGACGACGATGGCGTGCTCCGGTGCGCCGGGCATGTCGTTGGGCAGTTCGACGCGGACGGAGAACCCTGTGATCACCTTCGCCAGTTGTTCGTGCCAATCCAACCGCGGCGCGCCTTCGGTGTTCAGCCCCGTCAGCGCATAGAAACGGGATTTCATCTGTTCGAACTGCGTGCGGTCGATCTTCTCGCCCTTGAACGGGCCGAAGGTGTTCTCCTCCTCGAACCAGCGTTGCGGCAGCGTGTCGTCCTTCGCCCGCAGGCCGAGGCGGAAGTTGAGCATGTGCTCGATGCCGGTGATGTTGCGCCCGATCTCGTCCATTTCCGTGGCGCTGAAATGGGTGCCGGTCAGCGTGCTCACCTGCTCGGCGAAATCCGCCGTGTCGGGCAGGGTTGGAGAGTTGAACAGTTTGGTGTCGAAGCGGCACATGCCGACCGAGTCGCCGACGGCGAAGGTGTTCTCGCACGTCCTCACGGCGAATTCCTTGCCTTCGTAGGAGTTGGGCTTTGCCGACACCACGCCGCCGTAGAGGGCGGTCTTGAAGGCCGGGTCGTCGTTCACGCGGGCGTTGATCTCCAGGGTGACGCGGTTGCGCAGATGGTCCATGCCGCGCGTCGCCACCGACAGGCCGAGGGCGAAGGCCTTGAGGATGCGCGCATCGTGCGGGTCGGACTGGAACAGGCCCTTCACCGACATGCGGTATTGGGCCGCCTCCTGCGGATAATGGCCTTTTTCGATGGCACGGGTGGAGTCGGCGATGACGTTACCGAAGCCTTCGCGCTTTGCCGTCAGGAAGAGCAGCTTCTCGATGGCCTCGTAATTTCCCCAGGAGAGGTCGAGTCCGCCTGTCTCCTTCTGCGTGATGATGCCGCGCTGATAGAGCTCCATGGCCCAGGCGAGGGCGCCGCCGGCGCTGGCCGAGTCGAGGCCGAGGTCGTTGAGGATGTTGTTCAGGCGCAGGACATGCTCCGGCTCCTTGATGCCGATGTTCGGGCCGAACTTGCCGAGTGTGACGTACTCCGGGCCGTCGCCCTTGTCGTAGCGGTCGAACTGGCCGTCGCCCTTGATGCCGTTGTAGGTCTTCCTGCGCTCGTGCTCGACGTCGGCCTGCGCCTTGTCGTAGCTGGCATTGCCCTTGAGGCCCTTCAGCGCGTGCGCCCCCCAGCCGCCCTTGCCCTCGGGCGTCATGTCGTTGAGGTTGCGGCAATGCACCGGGCACTTGAAGCAGCCATCCATGCCGGGGCGATAGACGTCGAAGTTGTCGGCGTCGAGCGATTCGCCCCAGGTGGTTTCCTGGTTGTTCTTGGTGCCCATCGCGCCGAGCACCCGGCTCGGCTTGTAGAGGAAGGGCGTGCCGACCATCTTCAGCGCGTTCTTGATCACCGACGTGCCGGTGATCTTCTTGCCGATGGCCTTGTTCTGCGCCTTGGCATCGGCGGGCAAGGCGATTTCCGGCGGTCGGCCATGCACCATGATGGCCTTGAGGTTGAGTGCGCCCATCTTGGCGCCGCCACCACCGCGCGCCCAGATGGCCTTGATGCCGCCCATGATGCCGGCGCACAGCACGCCGTTCTCGCCGGCGCTGGTGATGCGGGCGAGCGCCATGTCCTTGCGCTCCTTGCAATTGAAGTCGCGCTCGACGGCAGCCGCCGTGTCGAGGTTGTTCAGGCCGGCGTAGAGCGTGGCGTCCTCGAAAGTGACTTCGCCAAGGGCGATGCGCAGCAGGGTCCACTGCGCGGCCTTGCCGTAGAGCACCAGGTGGTCGTAGCCGTGGCGCTTGAGGAAGGAAGGGAAGTAGTCGCCGCCGTTGGCGTCGAGGATGGCGTAGGACTCGGGCGACTTGCTGGTGAAGTTGCCGCGCGTCGCCGAGGGCATCACGCTGGTTAGCACGCCCGAGCCGAAGATCAGCGGGACTTCGGGATCGAGGGCGTCCTTGTCTTCCTGCAGCAGGTTGTAGAGCAGCCACATGTTGGCCCCGCGGCCGCCGAGGAAGTGCGTCAGCACCTCGGCCGGCAGGTACTTGCGGCGGGTTTTCCTGTGTTCCAGATCGACGAACAGGGTGGCGCCCTGGGTGGTGTATTGGGCGGTGTCGTGCAGCCGGCTGCAGAGCCGGTCGACCAGGGTATGGATGCTCATGGTGCCTCCTCGTTCCAGATGCCGTTCAAGCTACCACCGCCTATTTGCGCCGGATTTGATCCAAGTCAAAAAAGGTGGATGACAAATTGTTTGTAGACAAATTATAATCGTTCCCGGAAGTGGGGTAAAGTCCTGTCATTCGAGTCGCGGGAGGAGCCATGTCAGCATCGGCAGCAACGGTAGCAACAGGGGAGAAGCGCAGCACGCCGGCCCGCCCGGTGGAGGAACTCGACAGCGTCGTCATCCGCTTCGTCGGCGATTCCGGCGACGGCATGCAGCTCACCGGCAACGAGTTTTCCCGGGCCGTCGCCAAGGCCGGGCACGATTTCGCCACCCACCCGGACTACCCCTCCGAAATCCGCGCCCCCACAGGCACCCTGTTCGGCGTCTCCGGCTACCAGATCCAGTTCGCCTCGCGCCAGGTATTCACCTCCGGCGACGCACCCGACGTGCTGGTAGCCATGAATCCCGCCGCGCTGAAGACCAACCTCTCCGACGTCAAGCACGGCGGCATCGTCATTGCCAACAGTGGCGCCTTCACCGACAACAATCTGGCCAAGGCCGGCTACGCCGCCAATCCGCTGGAAGACGGCAGCCTCGGCGATTTCCGCCTGTACCGGATCGACATCTCCGAGCTGACCGCGCATGCCCTGAAGGATGCAGGCCTGTCCAAGAAGGATGTCGGCCGCTGCAAGAACTACTACGCGCTGGGCCTCATGCTCTCCCTCTACAGCCGTCCGCTGGACAGGGAGGAAGAGGACATCCGCAGCAAGTTCGCCAAGAAGCCGCAGATCGCCGAGGCGAACGTGCTGGCGCTGCGGGCTGGCTACGCCTATGCCGACGCCACGGAGATGTTCATCACCTCCTACCGTGTGCGAGCTGCCGACATCCGCCCGGGGACCTACCGCAGCCTGACCGGCAACCACGCCACGGCGCTGGGCTGCGTCGCGGCCTCGGAACTCTCCGGCGTGCCGCTGTTCCTCGGCTCCTACCCGATTACGCCGGCTACGGATATCCTGCACGAGCTCTCCTCCCTGAAGCATTTCAACGTCACTACCTTCCAGGCCGAGGACGAGATCGCCGGCATCTGCTCGGCGATCGGCGCGGCCTACGGCGGCGCGCTCGGCATGACCACCACCTCCGGCCCCGGCATGGCGCTGAAGACGGAAGCGCTCGGCCTCGCCGTCATGCTGGAGCTGCCGCTGGTGATCATCAACGTGCAGCGCGGCGGCCCGTCCACCGGCCTGCCGACCAAGATCGAGCAGTCCGACCTGCTGCAGGCTGTCTACGGACGCAACGGTGAATGCCCGATTCCGGTGATCGCCGCATATTCCCCCGCCGACTGCTTCGACTGCGCCATCGAGGCCTTCCGCCTCGCCGTGAAGTACATGACGCCGGTGATCTTCCTGTCCGACGGCGGCATCGGCAACGCCGCCGAGCCGTGGCGCATTCCCGACCCGGCTTCGCTGCCGAAGCTGGAAGTGAAGTTCCGCACCGATGCGGAAGGCTTCCAGGCCTATGCGCGCGACGCCAGCCTGGCGCGCGCCTGGGTGCGTCCCGGCACGCCCGGCCTGGAGCATCGCGTCGGCGGCCTGGAGAAGGATTTCCTCACCGGCAACATCTCGCACGACCCGGTCAACCATGAACGCATGGTGGAAGTGCGCGCCGCCAAGGTGGCCGGCATCGCCAACGACATTCCGCCCCTCAAGGTGGAAGGACCGGCGCAGGGCGATCTGCTCATCGTCGGCTGGGGCAGCACCTACGGTTCCATCGTGCAGGCCCGCGAAAAAGCCGCGGCGGAAGGACTTTCCGTCGCCCATGTGCACCTGCGCCACCTGAACCCCTTCCCGCCGGACCTGGGCGACCTCCTCAAGCACTACAAGACGGTGCTGGTGCCGGAACTGAACCTCGGCCAGCTCTCGCGCCTGTTGCGCGAGCGCTACCTGCGCGAGGTGGTGCCGCTCAACAAGGTGCAGGGCAAGCCGTTCAAGGTGTCCGAGATACACGACCGCATCGTCGAGCTTTGCCAGGGAGCGCAGTCATGAACGACATCGTGGCGTTGACCAAGAAGGACTTCGAGACCAACCAGGACGTGCGCTGGTGCCCCGGCTGCGGCGATTACGCCGTGCTGGCCCAGGTGCAGAAGCTGATGCCGACGCTGGGCATCCCGCGCGAGAACTTCGCCTTCATCTCCGGCATCGGCTGCTCCAGCCGGTTTCCCTACTACATGGAAACCTACGGCATGCACAGCATCCACGGCCGCGCGCCGGCCGTCGCCAGCGGGCTGAAGCTGGCGCGGCCCGAGCTGTCGGTGTGGGTGGTGACGGGTGACGGCGACGCGCTCGCCATCGGCGGCAACCATTTCATCCACGCCATGCGGCGCAACATCGGCCTGAAGATCATCCTGCTCAACAACCGCATCTACGGCCTCACCAAGGGCCAGTATTCGCCGACCTCCGAACTGGGCAAGAAGACCAAGACCACGCCGCACGGCAGCATCGACCGCCCGTTCAGCCCGGTCGCAGTCGCCCTGGGCGCTGGTGCCACCTTCGTTGCCCGCACGGTGGACAGCGACCTCGCACACATGGCGCAGGTGCTCAGGCGCGCCGCCGAGCACGAGGGCACCGCCTTCGTCGAGGTGTACCAGAACTGCATCGTCTTCAACGACGGCGCCTACGATGCCATCACCGACAAGAGCGTGCGCGACGACGCCCGCCTGATGCTCGAACACGGCAAGCCACTTCTCTACGGCAAGGAACGCAACCGGGGCATCCGCCTGCGCGGCCTCGAGCCCGAGGCGGTGACCCTGGGCGAGGACGGCGTGACGGTAGCGGACCTCGTCGTGCACGACGAAGCCGCGGATCACAGCGGACTCGCCTTCTTCCTCTCGCAGTTCGATGCGCCGAAGCTGCCCGTGCCGCTCGGCGTCTTCCGTGCCGTGAGCGCGCCGGCCTACGAGGACATGAACAACCAACTGCACGCCGACGCCGAGGCGCGCAAGGGGCGCGGCACCCTCGCCGGCCTTTTCAACAGCGGCGACACCTGGACAATCGAGTAAGGAGCTGCAAGAAATGGCTTTGATGATCACCGACGAATGCATCAACTGCGACGTATGCGAACCGGAATGCCCCAACAACGCCATCTCGCAGGGCGATGAAACCTACGTCATCGACGCGGCGAAGTGCACCGAATGCGTCGGCCACTACGACGAATCGCAGTGCGTCGCCGTTTGCCCGGTCGACTGCATCGTCGCCGATCCGAACAACACCGAGAGCAAAGAGCAACTGCACGACAAGTTCCTCAAGCTGACCGCGATGCCGGCGTAGTGGGATAATCGCGCGGTCATCCCCGCGCGAGGTGTCCCATGCTCGTCCCCGCATCCGTCTCAGATTACCGCCTGCTGGCGCAGCGGCGCCTGCCGAAGGCCTTCTTCGACTACATCGACGGCGGCGCCTACAACGAGCTGACGCTCGCCGCCAACCGCAACGACCTCGACGCGCTCAAGCTCCACCAGCGCGTCCTGCGCGGCGCCAGCAACATCGACACGTCGACCACCGTCCTCGG
>Ga0172380_10003951_pt1 | contig 19678 bp, 16 predicted proteins | sample Leawe162metaG_FD_119747 | JGI IMG/M metagenome (GOLD analysis project Ga0172380, IMG submission 119747) | Leachate microbial communities from a municipal landfill in Southern Ontario, Canada - Leachate well 162 metaG | ecosystem: Engineered > Solid waste > Landfill > Unclassified | place... | reverse complement strand
CCTTTCGAATCCATACAAAGTGCGTCTGCTTAAATGATCTGCTCCGCTTGCGGGCTTCTTTATCATAAGGAGAAAAAACTGTTATGTTCAGTCGTTTCTGAATCTCATTCTGCTCTGCAATCAACTGAATAGTCGCTTCAATAGCTCCCCCATGAACTGCCGGTACAGGCAACTTCCCGGGAACAATGATCGCGACTTTTTTCATCCTGCTCCGCTTCTTATTATTCAAATCGAGTTTGCTCCTGCTTTTTTCGCATAGGCTGAGTGTTAGCATAATATTATCAAATGTAATCCGAAAAGAGCCGCCATTTTATCCGTTACACACGGGAATCAGCTTTTTTTAGCAGACTTTCTTTCACAAAACCGCCGGCAATTTGCCAACACATTTTGTGCCGTTTCAATAACAGCACCACGACTTCCAATAGAAAGTAATATTTTACGATCATTCAAAATTTGTTCTTTCCCTTTTTTGGAAAAAAATTGTTCTTGCGATTGATCGGTAATCAGCTCCACACTAAAACCAATATTTTTTCTATATTCATAAGATGTGGTTTTGTTCATATATATTTTAGCTCCCCTCCATAAATCATACGTTATATTACCACCACCCTGCTGACGCAAATGATTCATAACGGCAAAACCACAACGATCCATTAACATTGTATATTCATGTAAAGGCAAAAAGTTCGTTATTGGCTCAAAATAATCGCCGAGAATCTCTGCCCCCTTTTTCATAACTATTTTAGCATAAGCAACATCACCATAACTCAGCGGTACGATTACTTTTCTGCCTGTTAAATCAAATCGTGACAGCCACCGAAACGCATCAATATGATTGCCACTCGGGTTCGCTGAATGCCCCACTCGAATATCCTGCCCTGGAGTTTTAATCTCATTTGAAGTCCAATCCAGCAGATCCTCTAAGAAAAAAATTCGCCCACAAATCCACTCTGCGGAAGGGGAAAAAAGACCCGCAGATCGAAAGAGGTTAAATTCTTCCCGCTCTGGCCCGACGAAAAAATCAACTCGTTTAAAATAATTAAACCGTCCTGACAGCTCATCCAACGCTCCTTTAATCGCCTGTTTTATAAAATGATGAGAATATAATTTTTTAATGACGTTTTTTGTTTCCGGGAGGTAAAGTGTTTTTTTAAGTTTAGGATGAAGGCCATACGCTTCATGACCATATCGATACCATACGATCGGAATGTTCCGAGGAATTCTATTTAACCACGTTCGGTAATCAAAGGTCAGTGGGTGAAAAAATATACCGACCCAGTTACACTCAGACGCAAGGATCCCTTCGAAATCCTCAACGGTCTCTATTTTTTCTGTGCCTTCAGGAATCGCATTATTTTTAGCGCCAAACACAACGTATCGATTCTCACCTGGAGCCGCGGACTCAAAAAGACGAATCGTCGCCTCATTAAACTTTTTGTCGTTATATAATATGTGCAAATACATTTCTAATCCCAGGTCATTTCAACTGGCATCATTTGGAATGCTGACTAATGACGACTGATAAATTCAACACTCTGCTTTTTAGAGCCGTACTGTATTCTATAAAGACAGGTTCTCTCAGCAGGTACTCAAGCAACCCAAACACGGCAATGCCGGCAACGGATTGAACCGTGAGCCGAACAACGGCCAATTCAAAGGGGAGTCCCCTAGCCAGCCATACGCAAAGCCCCATTCCAAGCGACGCCAATAGAATCTTACGCACCCCCGCCAGCTGAGCAACAAGCCCATATCCCAACAAACGCTGCACATAATGGGCATTGATCAACAAACAAACATAGCTCCCTACCACTTGCCCCCACAGAAGCCCACACACGCCATAACGATAGGTGACTAAAATTGAAATGATGGTTAACGCCTTCTTCATTACCTCCAACTTGAAAAACAGGTCCGAGCGACCGAGAGCAAGAACGACATGTACGTTCAATAAATGCAGAGGATAAATGGCATAAGAAACACACATGATCTGCAAATACGGAACACAAGGCATCCATTTTTCTCCCAGTAGAACACGAATGAAATCGGGGGCGACGATTCCCAGCCCCACCATCATTGGTACAACCGCGAGGATGGTTATCTGCAACGCTTTGGTAAAGCCGTGCCGCATACGCACCGCATCGCCCTGCATTTTGGAAAGTATCGGAAAACTCACCTGCGACACAACCTGCGAAAGAGACTGGGAGGACAGCATCATCAGTTTTTTGCTGCGCTCATAAAAACCCAGCTGACCCGCCGAATACAGCTTGCCAATAATCACTAAATAGATGTTCTGGAAAAAGGTGTTCAACAGGCCGGAATAGAGCATTTTTGAACCAAAACCCCATAGCGTGCGAAATGAATCCCGACTAAAAGAAAAACTCGGCCGCCACGAATGAACCATCCACAGACCTGCTGTCCGAACAATATTCCCAACGAGGCCCTGTAGAACCAACGACCACACGCCAAACCCCATCCATGCCAACGTGACGCCGACCACTCCAGAAACCAATATGCTCGAAAGCACTGGGATCATTCGTTGCTTAAATGCCAGTTCTTTCATCAACAGTGCGTTCTGAACGATTGAAAAACTGTTGATGACTAGATTCAGGCAAAAGACCCGCGTGATCGGCTGAAGCAACGGAGTGTCATAAAATGCGGCAATCCATGGCGCGGCCATAAAAAGGATGCCCGCCATCGCCACGCCAGTCATCAGGTTAAACCAAAAGATGGTACTTTCATCGGTATGATCGGCATCCTGTTTTTGAATCAGAGCCTGTCCGAAACCGCTATCGATGACAGACTGAGCCAGCGCCATGAACAGCGCAAGCATCCCTAATATGCCGAAATCTCGAGGTTCTAGTAGCCGGGCAATGATGATTGAAACGACAAACTGGATGCCCTGCTGACCAAATCGTTCAGTAAAAGACCAAAAGGCCCCGTGCAGAGCCTGTTTTTTTAGAGAAGAGGACATAGGAGTAATCGTTAAAATGTCCCTCACGGGACTCGTTAAAACTGCGCATTCGCGCTTCGTTTAAATCGTTGAAGTCGCTTAAAGAATTCTAGGTTCTAGCAACTGGCTACCGGGTTCTGATCCCTGACACCTGACTTCTGATCTCTGGCAGTTACACCGTTCCCACTTGCCGGATTCACAGGAACGCACCATTGCATCGAGCCAGTGCATGCCGTCAACAGCCAATCCCGCATCAAACACCTCATCTGATTCCTGCTGGCCGGTTTTTTTGTAGTATTGCAGTGCGGTATGAATATCCATGTAAAGATCTGCAAGCGCCTCGTTAAATCCAGCCGGATGTCCGGCTTTAAAACGCTGGTAGCGCTGCTGTGACGCCACCTGCGCACCGGATGCGCGGTCAAAGATTTCCCGCGTCCCGTTGGCGTATGAAATCAGCAGCTCCTCAGGATTGAGCTGATACCACTCAGCAGAGGCCTTGGAGCCGTAAATTCTCAGCCGCATGCCATTGCGGTGCCCAAGCGCGCACTTGCTGAACCAGAAGTGCGCCTGAATGTTTTCCGAATAACGACAAAGACAGGACGCGTTATCAATCACGGGGAACCATCCCCGGCTTGCCTGATCGGCAACCACCTCAAGCGGTTTCTGTCCGGTCAGATAGTGCACCAGCTCATGCAGGTGAACGGCCAGATCGAGGTGAAGAGTCGGCACAGGCCCATCCTTGAGACGCCAATCCTGCGGCATCGGCTTATTCCCGTCTTTGTCCGTGCGAATATACCCCTCTTGCGGCATCTCTGCTTCAACATGAAGAAGTTCGCCAAGAACGCCATCTCGGATCATCTGCCGCAATTCGCGAACCATCGGATAGCCGGAATAGTTATAGATCACGGCAAGGAATCCGTTTTTCTCCCGGCAAACCTGCTGAATTTTCTCCGCTTCCGCACTCGTCAGGGTGAGCGCCTTTTCGCAGATCACCGGCATCCCGGCAGTGAGACATTCCAAAACCATTTCGTAATGCACATCGGTCGGAGTCAGCAGTGCGACGGCATCCAGCCGGCCTTTCTCTTTTTGCAACAGCTCCGTAAGGCTTGAGTAGGTTCGTTCGTCTGAAACACCGTACGTTTGAGCGGCCTTGCGGTTCGTCTCCGGGTTGCGGCTGAAGGCTCCGGCCTGCAAATCCCATACATGATCCATCCGCGCAGCGACGAAATGAGCATAACCGGCCGCGGAATTGGGCGCACCGCCGACAAATCCTAGAGTAAGTGTTGAATTGTTCATGTCGTTCTCCTTGCTGAGATTATTTCTCCAACTGTTCCAAGCTCTGGAACGTTTCGGGTTACTTTTCCAAACCTTGGAACTTTTCACTCTCTATCCCTCGGAGCCACTCTAGCGTAGCGGTTGTAGAAGATTCCCCTGTTGTTCCACAAAAATATACGAAGAGCCAATTTATTCAACTGAATGAGTAAAGCTCACCCGCGAGCAGTTTCTGATACAGCATCTCCTCGTCGGTGGTAGAAGATGCGCGGAAAAAGAAAACCCCGGCCCGACCGTAAGGCCCGGCACCCAGCTGCTCGCCGGAGGTCACCAGCGGCACAAACAACCGGATATCTACGGGGGCGGAAAAGGAGAAGCCCCATAGCGATTCACCCATCTTCGAAGAAGCCGTATGGCGGATGATTCGCTCCCGAACCGCATCCGGATCAGGCGAACAGGCGGCCCCACCGATGAACGGCGCCGCATAGCTGGCGGCGTACGGATAGCCGGTTGAAAACTCGATTAAAAGCGAATAGATATCGCCGGGGCATCGGCGGGTGACTTCGATAATCCAGTAGCGATCGTTTTTAGCAATGAATTGTGTATGAACCAACCCGTCCAACAGTTGCAACGATGTGGCCAGACGGCGCACGTCACTCCTCAACGATTCGAGCATGCCCGCCGGGAAATCAAAAAGAACCCGGCTGGTATCCACAGCAAAGGGACTGGCGACACTGTCCTCCTGCACAATAAAATCCGCCACCACCTCGCCGTTGCGAATAAACGCTGAGTGGCTGTATAGCTGCCCGGTCACAAACTCTTCGATAATTGCACCACCGGTCTTGGACGCCTTACAGGCGGCCTTAAACGCCTCTTCCAGCTGTCCTGCCGCCGGATTCTGCAATACGGACATGCCCCGCCCGCTGAACGAGTCCACCGGTTTTATGATGACCGACTCGGCGGCACCAGCCTCTTCCAATGTCAGCACACGCGGCACAGGCAAGCCGATTTTCTCCGCAACCGCGCGGAATTCACTCTTGGTATTGATGGCGGATGTTGTAGCGGGGTTTTCAATTCCGGGAAAGCGGCCCTTATTGATTTTTGCGCAAACCTCATACGAGAGATCCGTACAACCGGGCACCAGATAATCGAACTCGTTCTCATCTACAAACGCGGCCAGCGTTTCCGCGTTCGAATAGTCAAGCTGCACATAGTTCGGGGCAAGCTTCGCCAGCGTCTCCGTTGGCTTGCCTCCGACAACCCAAACGTCATGCCCGGCTGCGAGTAGAGCCTGATAAATCGGATAGGCGGCGCGATTGGTATCAACTAATAATATTTTTGACATTTTATTTAACATTCAAGTGGTTAGCGGCCTTTTATGCCCTCGCAACGCTCACCCACAATAGAAGTAGGCAGCAACTCACTTCTTCAAAAACGAAAGAACTGTCTGAGCGATTTATTTTCGGCAAACATGCGCTCTACTATTCGACATATTTTATAATGTTACATATCCTCGCTTGTGCCTCGTGCTCGTCATCACTATTGGTAAACACCTCTAATAAGATCGGTCTTTCAATCTTTTCCGGAGACAAAAATGCCTCATGAATCGCACCGAACTCTTCTTTCATATGAACTACAAAATACTCAAATCCAAGCGCTTCCGCATAATGTCGAACCAAGCTATCCGACTGCTTCCCATAATGCCCACCCGCTGCGACATACTTGTCAACATCTTTTCCCAGCGTAGCATTACGATGGCGATATGTAACGAACTCCGCACCCTTTCCATTATTAATAAGCAAAATTCGTAAATTATTCCCTACATGACGATTACCCAAAGCATTCATATCATAGAAAAAGGCCAAATCACCAATAACACAGTAAAACAGACGCTCAGGACATGTGAGGGAAGCGCCAATCAATGTAGATAAGTTGCCATCGATTCCGAAACCACCCACATTGGAAGCCGAAGTAACGGAAGCAGGCATTTCGAAGAAATTCCACGATCGTAAACTATTTAGAATCGCAAAGTGAATAGTCGAACCTTCGGGGATCCTGTGAGCCAGCTTCGAAGCCAACCAGAGGTTTGAGAGAGGCAAGTCTGGGATCTGTTCACGGAGTTTCGCCGTTTTCGCAATCAAGTTTTCGTAATAGGGTCTCGGGCTTAGATTCTGTTGAGCATAATGTGAAAAAAAGTCTATCTCTCTCATCTCAAATACATTTGAGAGACGGCGGAACGTATCTCGAATTTCACCATCTTCGCTGACACGCCAAACCTCTTTCGCATGAATTTTAAAAATACTGTAGTCACCGGTAACCTCTCCAATGTGAATAAGGATCCCTGGACGGTATGCATCTTTGGGCTCATTTACCTGACTAGCGAGTAAAGAGGTTAGCAGCCTGTTGGGACCTTTGTAATTGCTTGTATGGTCGCAAAAAACTGTCGCGCCGGTTTTTTTACAAAATTTTCCGATCATTGCTGTAAGTTTTTCATCGAATTTAGCATGTGCTCCGATAAAGACACCGATATCCGCATCTGGTATCGGAGGATAAGTATCATGTACCGAAACTCGACGAATAACTCTTACGTCCGGAAGCTTCTCGACAACATTAAACTTCCCCATAATCGTTGGCATATTCAGATGCACAGGACCGCCTCCATGCCGACCGAGTTCCAAGATCGCTTTATTTACCTTTATCTCGCAATCCCAAACATCATCGTCATCCTTAATAATAGGGAGATTCAAACTGAGTTTATATGTATCCACGGGCATATGACTACGGTCAATCACCTGTGCAACATGATGCCCAACCTTGGCTACATCTAAAGTAGCAGTGATCGCCAGAATCGGTAATTTCCTGTAAAATGCCTCGGTGATCGCAGGTAAGTAATTGCGCGATGCAGTCGCACCGGTACATGTAATGACTACGGGACGATTCGATTCTTCGGCAATACCACATGCCATGTACGCCGCTGAACGCTCATCCACAGCTGAATACAGCGTAAAATTCACATCGTTTTGCAGGCTGACCACCAAAGAAGAGTTTGCACTCCCGGGTGAAGCCACGACTTGCGTGATTCCGTGTGCTTTGAGCAAGGATATTAAAATCAAAACATTTTTTTCGTCAGTGTATGGGGGTGTCATTATCTCGTCCTTTATTTCGTTTAAATCTCACATTAGTGTCCCTATATTAGTTCCACAGCGACAGCTGGCTACAGAACAGCGAGATAACGATTTGGACCGTTTTATCATCTGAGTACATGTTTCCCTCCTCTGTTTAAAGTATCTGATCAAACCAGCCCCGAGCAATTGTCTGGCAAATATCATAAGGATTCCCAAGGCTCATTTGGGACAGCTTATCGAGTGATTGCCAGTCATCATCGGACATCTCCCACTCCCCGGCCTTGCAGTTCTCTACAATCTGTTCAGTCCGCTTTGCACCGACAGAAACAGCGGCAACCTGTTTGTTTTTAAGCAACCAAGCCAGCGAAACAACCGCCGGAGTTACATTGTGGCACCCCGCAACCTCAACAACCTTTTCGACTACTGCCGCGCTTTTCTCCACCCACTGTGCATACCGTTCCTGGGCAATTTCAGACCATTCAGACAGCCGGGTTCCTTCCGGCGGCTGTGCGGCATCTTTATACTTCCCAGTCAGCATGCCGCCGGACAACGGACACCAGCAGATCACACTCATCCCGCTTTCTTTGCAGGCGGGCAACACCTCGGCCTCGATGTCGCGCTTGAGCAGGTTGTAGAGATATTGACCGGAAATAAAGGGTGAAATGCCGCCACTCCGGGAAATGAAAGAGGATTTCATCACCTTCCATGCCGGATAGTTGCTGAGCCCTATGTAGCGGACCTTCCCCTGCTGCACCAGCATATCGAGCGCCGCCATTGTCTCCTCCATCGGAGTTTGCGGATCCGACTCATGCACCTGATAGAGATCAATGTAGTCTGTCTGGAGACGTTTCAGACTGGCCTCGCAGGCGCTGATGATGTGTTTACGGGAAAGTCCCCGGCTGTTGATGTTGTCAGACGTTTTAAAAAAACATTTGGTTGCAATCACCAAGTCGTCACGATTTTGTCCACCCAGCCACTTCCCGATAATCTGCTCTGACAAGGTTCCAGCATATTTATCGGCTGTATCAACGAAGTTGCCACCCTGCTCCGTGTACGCATTCAATATCCCGGTCGAAGTGTCGGCATCACAGCCCCACCCTCCCTGACCAAACGTGGCTGTGCCTAAACATACCCGCGACACAGCCAGACCGGAATTTCCAAGATAGCGGTATTTCATGTTCAATCCCCCGAATCAGTAATTTGCAGAAAGCAGCTCAACGGTCTTCCGTGCATTCTGCCGCCAGACCTTGATTTCATCAGCCAGACGGGCACGAAGCCCTTCGTGGTTTTTTTCCAAACATTGGAAAACGGTTTGAAGTTTCTCAAAAGTAACCTCTTCCACCGGGATGCAGTAGTCCGAAAGTCCGGCCAGCTCAAGGAATCCAGTCATTTTTTCCTCATAGGCCACGGCGACAAACGGCACACCCATCTTGGCGGCGAAAATGTTGCAGTGATAGCGCATTCCGACCACCGCATAGAGCTTTGAGATGACGTGCTGCTGGAGATAGGTGTCGGGCTCTTCGCTCATCACCAGCGCGTGCTCACCGTTCACAAAGGCTTTGAGATGTTCGGTATCGTTCTGGTTGCCGAAAAGCTGCGGAATCAGCAAAACGCCATATCCCTGCGCCGTCAGCGAGTCGATCATCCGCCGGAATGACTCTTCAATCCGTTTCGTGAGCTCCGGGTTTTTGCCCAGCTTTACATGCCATTGGAAGTTCGAGATGGTCATGCCGACCGTTTTTTCGTGCGTCCGGAGAAATTCACTGAGCTCCGGATACCCGGTCTCCAGCTTTTTCTGATTCGCTTCCGCATCCACGCTGTTCATGAATGCAAGATCCATTGTGACATGAACATTCTCCCGAATACCGACGGTCTCTAGATATTCTTTCGAAATCGCCTCGCGAACACACAGAACTTTCGGCGTTTTCAACAACCACTTCCGAATGCGGCGCGGCTTATCAGCATCGAACGGACCCATCGAAGGCGCGGCGACAAACATTGGAATCCGGTAAAGGCGGGCGCACAGGAACGGAACCAGATATTCCATCTGCTTGCTCCAGAAAAAGCGGTCGTTGATCACCGATCCACCCGGCGGATAAATAATCAGATCGGCCGTCTTAAGCGTCCTCACCGCTTTCTTCAGGAGCATATCTTTGCCGAACAGCCCGCGCGTAAGCGTCGTCAGCCAGATATCCCATGTTGCTGCCTTAAACTGACATGAGAACCATTTTGCATTCTCCATCGCCGGGAACCAGGAAACCAGCTGGCGATCCTTAAACATCACGGTAATCCAGCATCCGGGGTACCGTTTCTGCAGCTCTTCCCACAGAGCGCGATGCGCAGCTTCATCGCCCCGATTACTCCAGTGCGCGTTTACGATAACAATATGCATGTGATCTGTTCCTATTCGCTTATTCCCTGTCCTCTGATCAGCGCGCAAATGATAGAAACAGCCTCTTCACTTACCGCCGTGCCGGTCGGCAAAACTACAATCTTCGCCACCACCTCTTCCGTCACCGAAATCATATTCCCAGCATCCGGTTGAAGCGTTTTATACGGCTCCATCCGGTGACATCCCGGCCAAAAATATTTCCGGGCGATCACATTGGCCGCCTGCAATTTTTCAATCAGTTCATCCCGACTTAGCGGATAGTCATCGCCGACCTCAACCACGATATACTGCCGGTTGCTTTCGTCGTCCGCATTGAACTCAATCAGTTTTAAACCCCTGATTCCCGCCAACCCCTTTTTATACGCTTCATAATTCCGTTTATAAACAGCCAGAAAGTCGTCCAACGAATCCAGATTGACCAGCCCCATCGCAGCGCAAGCCTCATTCATTTTCCCGTTGGTTCCGATATAGATAACGTTATCGAATCCTTTGAAGCCAAAGTTTTGCATCAGTCGGATTTTTTCCGCCAGTTTATCGTCATTCGTAGCAATCGCTCCGCCTTCAAACGTGTTGAAAAATTTCGTTCCGTGAAAACTAAATACTTCGCACTCGCCAAAGTTGCCGATCATCTGCCCTTTGTACGAGCAGCCGAACGCATGCGCCGCATCAAACATGAGTTTAATTCCATGCTTATCCGCAACAGCCTGAAGCCCGTCAATGTCACACGGGCGACTGTACACATGTACACCCACAATTCCGGTCGTTTCTGGCGTAATCATCCGTTCCACCGCCGCAGGATCCAAGTTGTATGTGTTGCGATCAATATCGGCAAACACCGGCTTGACCCCCTGTATCTGCAACGCATGGGCTGTAGCGATAAAGGTCATTGATGGAATAATCACTTCGCCTTTCAAATCCAGTGCCTTAGCCGCAATTTCCAATGCAACTGTAGCGTTGCACATGGTAATGCAATGCTTCACTCCAAGATACTCACAAAGCCGCGCCTCAAATTCCCGAACACACTGTCCTCGGTTGGTCAGCCAGCGCCGATCGAAAATTTCATCCACATATTGATGAAACTTTTGCCGATCCCCAATATTCGGCGCTCCCACATACAATGGTTTTTCGAATTTCATGAATCGCTCCGCGATTTTTCAGTTGATAGGTTGTTGAATGTAAGTTGATAAGGGCGGATTCAACCACATCTAACATTCTGCTTTCCACGGTTCACACTCTCCTCCTGCGCCAAGCGGAGGAGGTATTGCCCATATTCATTTTTCTTCATTGTCTCGCCGATTTTCCCAAGCTGCTCCGTAGAAATAAATCCTTTGCGCCAGGCGATCTCTTCGATGCAGGAAATTTTCAACCCCTGCCGTTTTTCCAACGTTTCAACAAATGTTCCGGCTTCCAGCAGCGAATCGTGCGTGCCGGTATCCAGCCAAGCAAATCCGCGACCTAACTCCTGAACATGCAAAGTTCCCTTTTTTAGGTAAGGCCGGACGGTGTCAAGAATTTCCAGCTCACCGCGCGCCGAGGGCTTGAGTCCTTTGGCAATTTCAACAACCTTGTTGTCAAAAAAGTAGAGCCCGGTCACCGCATGTTTAGAGCGCGGGATTTTCGGCTTTTCTTCCAACGAAATAGCTTTTTTGTTTTCGGCGAACTCGACCACTCCGTACCGCTCCGGATCCCGCACTGGATAGGCAAAAACCGTTGCCCCCATCCGCGCACCCGCTGTTTTGAGCATGCTCGGGAAGTTGTAGCCGTAAAAAATGTTATCCCCAAGGATCAAGGTGACATCGTCATCTCCGATAAACTCTTCACCCAAAATAAACGCCTGCGGTAGTCCGTCCGGACTGGGTTGTTCGACGTATTCAAAGCGTACGCCCCATTTAGACCCATCGCCAAGCAACTGACAAAAAAGCGGAAGGTCATGTGACGTGCTAATGATTAAAATTTCGCGAATCCCCGCCAGCAACAGCGTGGAAAGTGGATAATAAATCATCGGTTTGTCATAAACCGGAAGCATCTGCTTGCTGACTACCGTTGTCAGCGGATGAAGCCGCGTTCCCGAACCGCCAGCCAATATGATTCCTTTTCGCATTTTAACCTCCAATTAAATTGATGATGAATTAACTACGGCTCGAAGTATTGCCTGAGCAATGACCGAAGCAGCAACAGCTTCTTTCCACAAGCGCCCGGACTGTGCCGCTGAAAATGATCCGCTTTCCCATCTCTGAATTTCAGCAGACAGCGCCTCTGTCAAACCGTTGACAGAATACTCTGACGCCAACGTCCCGCCGTCTTTTGACACGAAGTTCTGCAAACAAAAAATATGTCTTCCCCCTACAATACTGCACCCGCAAACCAACGCTTCTTCGGCAGCAACAGAACAGGCCTCTGAACGGGAAGGCATGAATAAAATACGGCTTTTCTGATATTCCGGAATCAGCGCGGCGTGGTCAACTTTTCCCCTGACAATAATACGAGACCGGATGTCTTCGGGTAATCGCGACATCCGTTTGCGCAATACATCTTCTCCTCCGCCAAAAAGATGTGCATCATAGTCTGTATGCTTCGCCAGTACGTTTTTCAACGTACGGATCAACAGCGGTGTATTTTTCTGATAGTTATCCCAGCGGCCAACAGAAATAATCCGTTTTTCTTTTTTGATCTTCTCCGAATAACCGACTCCATCCACAACCGGATGCGGAACGCACTGTACTCTAACTGCGATATCGTCTCTGCCTTTTTTAACCAGCAACGCTTTCAGGAGCCGCACGCCTTCGGGCGTTTCGTTCAGAATCAGATCTGCATATGATAAATGTTTAACAATCCGGTCTTCGTAAACTGCCGGGATATAAAACAGAAGGGTCTTCAGTAAAGAAAAACCGCAGGCATACAACCATCCTTTCCCCTTATATCGGGCTGCGAGGTAGTGGGTGTAAAAAGACTGCCCAACGGTTTTTTGCCACTGACTGTACGGTTCGCCGCTGTCACAACGCACAATCAGTTTCGCACCGCTCTCTTTAATCGCTTTAGCAATCGGCGTATATCGCGGCGCGACCCATGCACACAACACTACGGCATCCAACTTGAACTGCGCCCACCATTTATCCGACTCCATCTGTTCAAGCGAAGCGCGAACAATATCCGGATGTAACTTCACATCCGACCCGTCCAGTAACACCACTTTGCTATCTACTCCGGCCTTCTGCAAGGCATGACAGGTCAGCCCCATATCCCGGCTGAAAAAGGAATCGTCATCATCCTTTTCAGTCAAAAATGCGCGGGGGGTTGCGGTAAAAATCTTCATCGCGGCTTTTTTCTTCGGTCATGTGCGGCAACGGTTACCCTTGACGCATCCACAGTCTTTCCAAATCAGATTTAAGGGTATCGGCAGCATAATGCGCAACATCCACCACCTGTAACACAATCGTTGGGTCAAGCGCTAATGCTTTGAGAATATTCCGGGCATATTCCTCAGGATCACGACTCGCGCAGATGTACCCGTTGGTACCTTCATGAATGATGGTTTTTGCCCCGCTGACATCTGTACACACCATAGGCAGCCCGGTTGCATAGGCTTCCACCAGTGTGGTCGGCCAGCCTTCAACAATAGAGCCCATTAAATAAACATCCGCCTGCTTCAAATAGCCCGCGATTTCTCCCGACTGTGCAAACCAAGTCAAGCTCACCGTATTCTCTAAACCAAGTTCCTTTGCAAGGTTCACAAAAGCCTCTCGATCCGGTCCATCCCCGACGTAGATATACTTGAAATCCAATGTGTTTTTCAGCAATGCAAGGGAGCGTAAAATCAACTCCCACCCTTTGGCCCAATGCAAACGCCCGGACGACACAAAATGCGCCGGTCTGTTTTCCCGATCACTTAGCGGCTTCCGAGAAAAAACCGAGGTATCCACTCTCGTTGGAAAGAAAACAACCTCTCGGCGCTTCAAATGCCGCCCGCTCCTGCACACCATTTCATCAATGGCCTCTTGATCAGCAGAAGCCAGTATCACATCAGCCTTGTTTATCGCCCGAAAACATAACTGATCAAATATCCAGCTGAAATATTTCGCCCATTTGAACCGTGATACCTTGAGTGCGCTGCTCACTCCGGGGAAACGGTAGCAGATGCTGTCCCAGTCTTTTTTCCGGAGAGCCATCAGCACGGAGGGTTCCTGTATAAACATTCGTCTGCACGGATGCTTCAAGATCGATTCCCGATGCTTCATGACTAACCAGTAGAAAACCAAGCGTCTGGGAACTCTGTATTTGCTTCCCGCATCCCCTATGCATCCTAGATTAAAATGCATTCGACTGTACCCGTTTTCTGTTTTTTCAAACCACTCTCCGACCGGTTCTGCGGCATTCAACGTATAGCCCGCCGTCGCGATCTCACCTTTGTACAAGCTTAGCAATAACCTAGCAAAATTCAGTTGGCCGCCTGCCGGGTGATCAACAAAATTGCAAGGCTCTACCAATATAAATTTTGCTGGATTCATTCTTACCCCTAAAAATATTCTCAACCAACGCTATGATACTCCCTGTACCACTCCACAAACTTCGGAATTCCTTCGCTGATGGGGGTGTGCGGGCTGTAATTCAGCTTGGCTTGTGCCTTGGTAATATCAGCGAAAGTCGCAGGCACATCGCCCGGCTGCAAGGGAAGCATTTCCATCTTTGGCTCAACCCCCAGCGTCTTCGCTAGCAAATAGATCATCTCCAGCAGATCTTCTGGATTGTTGTTGCCAAGGTTGAATACTTCATACGGATCGAGCCCGTCTGTAAATAAGGAGGCTTTGATTCCAAAAATGATATTATCCACATAGGTGAAATCGCGCTTCATGTTGCCGTTATTGAACACTTGGATCGGCTTCCCGGCGAGCATGGCTTTGGTGAATAGCCACATGGCCATATCAGGCCGCCCCCACGGCCCATAGACCGTAAAAAAACGCAACCCGACCGTCTGCAAGCCGTACAGATGCGTGTAGGTATGACTCATTAGCTCATTCGCCTTTTTCGTGGCGGCATACAAGCTGATCGGACTGTCGACCGGGTCGCTTTCACTAAACGGCACCTTTTTGTTCCCGCCGTAAACGCTGGAACTGGACGCATAAACGAGCCGAGAAACCTCCGCATGTCGACAGGCCTCCAGAATATTCAGGTGACCTTCCAGATTGGATTTCTGATACACGAACGGATTGGTGATTGAATAACGAACTCCCGCTTGCGCGGCGAGATGGCAGACGCGAACAAACTTCTGTTTTTGAAACAACGTAGCCAGCAAAGCGTAATCCGCAAGATCCCCCCGCACTAATGTAAACCCGGGCCGTTTTTCAAGTCGCGCACTACGCGCTTCTTTCAGTGATACGTCGTAATAATCATTAAAATTATCAAATCCGACCACCTCATGCCCGTCATCCAATAGCGAATGCGTCAGATGAGACCCGACAAACCCAGCCGCCCCTGTTACTAATATTTTCATAGCTTGGTTATTTGTTATTCGCGGAAAAATTCAAGATGCACGGTGCATAGCGTCTGAAACATGGCGGACACGCAACCGACCTCTATTTTCTGACTGCCATTCTCTGAACTAAAGTCGTCCATCAACCGCGTTTTTCGAAAAAACATATTTGATGTCGTAAAGAACGCCATCCGGCTTCATTAATGCACGGACCGCCGCTGCCCCCATTTCTTTAAATTGATTGTGCGCAACCGCTAAGACAACTGCGTCGTAACCGCCAACAGTCAGAGATCGGAGGCCCGAGATCAGAGAGAGCCCATACTCGTGCTGCACTTCGACAGCGTCGGCCCAAGGATCGAAAACATCAACCTCACAGCCGTAATCTTTAAACTCCGTGATTAAATCAACCACTTTTGTGTTACGTACATCGGGACAGTTTTCTTTAAAGGTTACGCCCAGCACCAGCACTTTTGCGTGCTTGACAGGAAGACTGCGATGAAGCATGAGCTTTACAACCTGTGACACCACATATTTGCCCATGTTGTCGTTGGTGCGCCGTCCGGCAAGAATCATTTCCGGATGGAACCCTGCTTGCTGCGCTTTATGCGTCAAATAAAAAGGGTCGACACCAATGCAATGCCCGCCGACCAGCCCCGGACGGAACGGCAGAAAGTTCCATTTGCTGCCAGCCGCTTCAAGCACATCTAAGGTATCTATTCCTAGCTTATTAAATATCATACTAAGTTCGTTGATCAGTCCAATATTGACGTCACGTTGCGTGTTTTCAATCACCTTTGCGGCCTCAGCCGCTTTGATGGAAGGCGCTTTATGTGTTCCAGCAGTAATAATGCTTGAATAAAGAACATTCACAAATTCTGCGATCTCAGACGTGGAGCCAGACGTAACCTTTTTGATCGTCGGAAGCCGATGCTCCTTATCGCCGGGATTGATGCGTTCCGGGCTGTAACCGGCAAAAAAGTCGACGTTAAATTTCAGGCCGGATACTTTCTCCACAACGGGAATACAATCTTCTTCGGTGGCTCCCGGATAAACAGTGGATTCATAAATGACCACATCGCCTTTTGAAATGACTTTACCAACTGTTTCGCTGGCTTTGATCAGTGGAGTCAGATCAGGACGGTTGGAGTTATCAACCGGAGTTGGGACGGTTACGATGTAACAGTTACAAGTTATCAGTTCAGAGTTATCGGTTGAGAACTTCAACAACTTGGCGGAGGCGAGTTCTTCGGAGGAACACTCGAGCGTATGGTCTTTGCCGGAGGACAGCTCGGCCACCCGGGCTTTGTTAATGTCGAATCCAAGGGTTGGAAACTTTTTTCCGAATTCGACCGCCAGCGGCAGGCCGACATAACCAAGGCCAATAATGCCGATGCGGACATTGACGGGTGACAGGCGGCAGGTGGCAGGCGGCAGGTTTGAGTCGCTTTTTTTTGTCATGTTTTTACTCCATAAACCGGCAGGTGGTTTGCCGAAACATTTTTTAAAAGTGGAGACTGACGATCCTTTTCCAATACAAGAAAGTCCGTTTTAGGCCAATGGATTCCGATAGCTGGATCATCCCAGCGGATTCCGTATTCATCGCCCGGCGTGTAGAAGTCGCTGCACTTATAAATAAAATCGACTTTATCACTCAGCGCACAGAAGCCATGAGCAAACCCCTTGGGAATGAACATTTGATAAAAATTTTCCTCGGACAGAATCGTACCAACCCATTTTCCAAAGGTTGGAGACCTCTGTCGAATATCCACCGCGACACCGAATACTTTGCCGCGAGTTACATAAACGAGTTTATCCTGCGCGTGGTTGAGCTGATAATGCAGTCCGCGCAACACTCCATTGGTTGATCGCGACCAGTTGTCCTGCACAAAGCGGATATCAAATCCCGCATTGCGGTACTGCTTTTCGTGATACGTCTGCTGAAAAAACCCGCGCGCGTCCGGAAAAACTTTCGGCTTGATCAGTTTGACTTCGGAGATTTCTAAATCGATTACTTCCATAGATTTTCTCGATTCTTGTGGCGCATTTTTTCTCACACGACTCAGGCTTTGCCTAAGCGCTCTCCTGCGTATTTTCCGGAACGGATCGGGCTCCACCACCACTCATTATCCAGATACCACTGAATAGTTTTCCTAATGCCGGCTTCAAAATTTTCCTGCGCCTTCCATCCCAACTCAGTTTCAAGCTTTGTCGCATCAATCGCATAACGCTGGTCGTGTCCGGGGCGATCTTTGACGAAAGTAATTAAATCCGTATAGACGCCGTTCTGTCTAGGTTTTAATTCGTTCAGGATGCGGCAAATGGTCTGCACAACTTCCAAATTGGTGCGTTCGTTGTGCCCGCCCACATTGTAGGTTTCTCCCGGAATACCTTTTTCAACCGCCAGCACCAGCGCGCGGGCATGATCTTCCACATAAAGCCAGTCGCGGATATTGTCTCCCTTACCATAGATTGGAAGAGGTTTCTGATCCAGTGCATTAAGAATCACCAGCGGAATCAGTTTTTCCGGAAAGTGATACGGCCCGTAGTTATTTGAACAGTTGGTAACAATCGTCGGCAGCCCGTAGGTGTGATGCCAGGCCATCACCAGATGATCGCTGGATGCTTTACTCGCGGAATACGGCGAACGCGGATCATATGGTGTTGTTTCGGTAAAAAGACCCTCCGCCCCCAGTGAACCGTACACCTCATCCGTTGAAATATGATGAAAACGAAATGCCGCTTTCCGATCATTGGAAAGCCCGCTCCAATATTCACGGGCGCAATCAAGCATGGTGTAGGTGCCGACAATGTTGGTTTCAATGAAAGCCGCCGGGCCGTCAATCGATCGATCCACATGCGACTCGGCCGCCAGATGCATCACTGCGTCCGGTTGAAATTCGGCAAAGAGAGCTGAAATTTTTCCGGCATCGCAGATATCCGCCCGTGCAAACCGGTAGAGCGGACTGTTGGCGATCTCTTTGAGTGATTCGGTGTTGCCGGCATACGTCAGCTTATCGACGTTCAAAACCTGCACGCCCTTTTCTTTCACCAAATAGCGGCAAACCGCGGATCCAATAAATCCCGCTCCGCCGGTAACCAGCACTTTTTTCATTTCAGCAATCCTTCACCTCGGTCATCACCACGTCACGATAAGTCCTGACAAAATTCTCCAGCTCGGCCTGCCAATCGTCGAAAACATTCAACCCATTTTTTTTCAGCGCGGCATTTTCAAGAATCGAATTCTTTGGCCGGCGCGCCGGCGTCGGATATTCAGCGGTTGTGCACGGCGCGATGCGATGCGGCACATCCATCAACTGCAGAAAGCGGGAAGCCAGATCAAACCAGGAGCAATACCCCTCGGATGTCGCGTGAAAAATACCGGTCGCTTTTGCATCAATGACTGAGGCGATTTGCCGCGCCAGCGTATACGACCAGGTCGGCGAGCCGAACTGATCATTGATCACCCGGATTTCTTTCTCCGGGTTCTGCATCGCCAGCCGCAGCATGGTTTTCAGAAAATTTTTCCCGTTCGCACCGTATAGCCAAGCCGTGCGAAGAATCGCCGTACGAACGCCGCTGTCGAGAATTGCCCGTTCGCCGGCCAGCTTGGATTTCCCGTATTCAGAAACCGGATTCGGCACTTCCGATTCTTCCAAGGTTTGGAAAAGCGGCTTATCCCCGCTGAATACATAATCGGTCGAAACATGCACCAGAAACGCGTCGTTCGCTGCCGCCCACTCCGCCAGATGCTTTGGGCCGTCCGCATTCACCTTCCAGCAGGCCGGATCGTTCTCGCAGGCATCCACCGCCGTATAAGCGGCGCAATTCACAACTACGTCCGGAGTCAGCTCATTCAGTTTTTCCAAACATTGGAAACGATCGGCAATATTGATGTCCGGAAAATCAAGTCCGGAGGCCTTTTCACCCAGCACCAACATGCAGTCCGTACCAAGCTGACCTTTATGACCAATAATTAATGTACCGCCCATAAAATCTTATTGATAACGCAACAGGAAATCAGCATATGCCTGAGTGATTCCATCTTTGAGAGAAACCCGCGGCTTCCAGCCGAGCGCATTGATACGGGAAGAGTCCATGAGCTTGCGCGGAGTGCCGTCGGGCTTGGAAGCATCCCACTCAATCACTCCTTTGAACCCGACAACCTCTTTAACCGTTTCGGCAAGATCTTTGATCGTTACTTCCTTGCCCGAACCAACGTTGATGTGTGATTGCACAGTACCGGAGCCGTCCGTGAAAGCCATGTCTTTGTAGTTCGCATGTTCAACGAGAAACACACAGGCTTCCGCCAAATCGTCGCTGTAGAGAAACTCGCGCAGCGGTGTGCCGGTTCCCCAGCAGACCACTTTGTCCGCGCCATTCACTTTTGCTTCGTGGAAGCGACGGATCAGCGCAGGCAACACATGCGAGTTTTCCGGATGATAATTATCACCGGGGCCATACATGTTGGTCGGCAT
>Ga0172380_10003950_pt1 | contig 19684 bp, 35 predicted proteins | sample Leawe162metaG_FD_119747 | JGI IMG/M metagenome (GOLD analysis project Ga0172380, IMG submission 119747) | Leachate microbial communities from a municipal landfill in Southern Ontario, Canada - Leachate well 162 metaG | ecosystem: Engineered > Solid waste > Landfill > Unclassified | place... | reverse complement strand
TTCTATTGCGACGGCTGTGAGTGTTGCTTTGTTGTTCATCACCATTCCCATCCCATCTTTTCTATGTCCATTACAATCTTTGGATGTTCGTCTAGTGCATAATGACACATCGTTTTCATTCCAACTGATGATGTCACAACCTCGTCTGGTTGTGACATCATATGTGATAGCATATCCGCTCCGATCTTTTTCATTGCATCATATGCTTCCTGTATCGTTGCATCTTGCACTTCCACGAACAATCCTTCCGGTGTCCATTTTCTTAAAATCTTTATCATGCTGTTGCCCTCACTGCAAATACGTAATCCAGTCCATGCCACTTCAGATCGTAGTACGGATCTTTCTCAATTCTTATGTCTTTGAATCCGATACTGGCAAGATAATGTGATGTCGCCTTCGGCGACATCACATTTGCTCGCCATGCGAATCTATGCAATTTTCTGTGTAATATGTTATCTAAGTACCAACCTATGCCATTTGTTGTGAAATATAGTGTTCCTCCTGGTTCTAGCACTCTCTTGAATGCGGCCAATGTTTTTTTCCAGTTTGTCAGATATACTGCGCTGTAACAGAACACTGCATCGAATTTGTCTATGTTCGCTAATGCATCATGCAATGCATTTAACATTGTAATGTCGTCTTCCATGTTCACTATATAGTATTTCACGCATTTATATAGATATGTACTGTAAAGTAGTTGGTCTTCCGCTATATTTATGTTTCTTTGGTTTGTATCGATTCCTATTACTACATTGTCTACTACTGCTAACGCCGTTGACCACTCGCCTTTTCCACAACCCGCGTCCAGTACATTTCCCATATGCGTGAATCCTAGTTCTCTTAACACGTCTATCTTGCTCATTGTTATCACCTACGCAGTATCGTCGGCTTTCAAGCCGACGATACTTCTTAGATATACGAACTCATGCCCCGACGATCTCAACCAGCCGATTATCTCATCTAAGCGATCTCTCATTACATCCAGGTGTTGCGGATGTACGTTCAGCACTTTAAGTCCCGGCTCTATTGTATCAACCATCTGCATTGTTGATTGCCCGTTTGCCAGGCGGCGCATCTCCACGTCATCTTCCCACCATACCGGAACTCTCCATAGCCCCGATTCATGCATAATTGGCTGCAACTGCGGTTGCAGCCAAGTGCACAGGTTCCTGTCTATCTTGAAGCCCAATTCATGCATTTCTTTCGATATGTAATGAGAATCCACGAATGCATGTGTGCTAAACATACATCTCATATCTTTATCCATTGCCAGATATGCATGTTGTAACATGTTCTTTTCTTCATTCGATCCAGTTTTCATCGATACCAAGTGTACATGCGGCCCCACATTTTCTCTTTGTGATTTACATGCCGCGCAATCTGATAATCCGGTTCTCCTTTTTATCGCATCGTATTCTTTGTCCGTGAATATCGTTACTGGAATGTTTCTTGTCTCGAAGAAATAAATCAAATTCTCGACTTGTTTTTCCGTTGCCCAATCAGTGTCAGTTGTTATTACAGCAAATTTCTTCATCACATCATCCATCCAATTTTATCCTGAAAACAATGAATCCCGTGTAGTTGTTCTTTTCTTCGTAGCTTTCTAACCATTCCCTGTTGCTCTGCGATTCATCTGGTATTATCTCACGCAGTTCTTCTTTGCACAATTGTGCTATACTTCTTATTGTCCATACCGATGTTATCGTTCCCCACAGAGATTCTTTTGTACTATATCCTCGTCTTAATTCAACTCGTCGTCCTTTTACTACGTTATTTACGTTATACTGATGTCCCAATGTTCTCAGTTCTGCTTTCTTTCTTCCTCTTTTATACTCGTTGAACCATTTCGTACTCAATGGCACAAATAAACGATCTTTCGATGACATACTAACCCGTCAATATTTCAATCGCTTCGTTCTCTCGCCGTTCTCGCGTCCGTTCTCGTTCGCGTGCCTCTTGTTGTTCTATTTGTTCTTGTCGTCTTTTCCCTGCTATGCTCGTTTCTATTAGTTTTATCAATTCCTTTATTGCTTCTTTTACTTGTTCTTTGTTTTCTATTACATAACCCGGCGCATCTGCCAACCTTTCTCTTTTTGGATATATCAATATGTCAAACATCTCTCCATTCGGAGCATCTATTAATATTGCTCCCAATGTAACGTTTCCTGGTAACAACATTTCTCCATCTATTTTTGTTGTTGCGTGTTTCTTCCAACCATCCGACAATTTGTCCGTTATTGCATTTCTTATAGCATTTTCCATGTTCGTGCTCGTCATTCCATCACCTACTTATGTCATCGGCGCAACAGCGCCGATGACATACTATCTATCGATTCATCACCCAGTTCATCCAGTGTACCCAGGACTGAACTACTTGCTTCGGGTCGAATAGCTCTTCTGCCCAGAGCTTCGACCATCCTGATCCGCCTGTCGTCTCGCACCAACCTTCCCGTACGTCCTTTATGGCCTGTTTGACCATTGCCGCTACCGATTTTTCGATAGTTGCCTCTCCGGTCATCAGCCGATGGCAGGAGAGCATCGGCAACTCCGGGTGCAACGCATAGGCCCACGGGTTGATGCCACCGATTACACGCTGGCGCATGATCAGGCTTTCCAGGCAACTCAGGCCGTAGACCTCATCGGTGCCCATGCTATCCAGAAGGATATCACAAGATGCCTTGATTCGCAAGGCATCTTCCCAGGACTTGCCCTGAATGGTGGTCCAGATTACGTCCTGGTCCTTTACCAGCTTCTTCACGGATGCCACCAGTGGCGTGCCCTTGGTGGCATCGTTGGTTGAGGCATGGCAGATTCTTATTTTTCCATCCCCCGGCTTCCAGGTCTCCTTAGTGCCCAAAACGGCCTCAATTCCTTCCAGGTCCAGCATAATGTTCTCGAACGGGGCTGTTCCCATCAATCCTGGGGCTATGGTGCAATCCGATATCGGCGAGGACACTGCCAGGCCCCGGCGCAGTTGCTTCATGCACATATCGTCTATGCCCCGGCGCGTCATCGATCCAAGTGAGTGGATGCAACTATTGTTCGGCCTTATCAGGCCGAACAATGGTGCCAGTTCCTTGATGTTCGGCATCCACTCTTGGAATACAAAGAAATCGCAACCCTTCGCGTAATCCAGTACCTCCGCCGGTTGCACGTTGTTTCCCAGGTGCCAATCCGCTGGATAGTTCAGGTACGTTTGCATCGTGATTACGTTCTTTGCCTCGTAACCCATGTGTTCTCGTAGTGCCTTCGCCAGCAAGTATCCTTGTCCCGCTGCGTCGTAAGTGCTGTACACCAGCACTCTCAGATCATTCATTTTCTTCATAACAGTCACCACATATTTGGTTCTATGAACATGTCTATTCCTATTTCATTTGTCACATTTAGTGTATCACGTCTTTTCGATTCTATTATTTCTATTCTCATCTCATCTCCCGTCTCTATGTGTATATCCACCGGCGTTAGTCCTCTTAAGCGCAACAATCTGTTTGCCAATACATATTGTCCGTTGACTATCATCCTCACGTCTATTTCGCTCGTGTCCCATTTCTCCCAACATGTTGTTGTCTTTATCCATTTTATTCTTCCATTGTCGCTAGATACACATGTTTGTACTGCTCCCACCATCATCGACAACGATATATGTTTTATTTTGTTTTCCCGTATTCGTTTATCGTCTTGCATATAACCTCCCATCATGTCCTCGGCGCTGTTGCGCCGAGGACATGATATGTTTAGAACGTGTAATCCGCTACCTCTCCGAATGTTTTTATCAGTGATAACAATTCTGTTGTGTGTTTTTCTACGTTTGTTTCGTCGCATGTCCTACTTGCAACTATCTCCGTATTCATTACTCTTTGTATGTTCCATCCACTTTTCTCCATCGCGTATGAAATCCTTGTTGGTATGTTCGCCGTGCTCAGTGTACACATTCCTTTTGTTCTTGGTTTTATTACTGCACTCAGCAGTTGTTGTTCATATATCCATGATATACTTCTTCCCAGTATTATATCATCCATTTCTCATCACCACTTATGTCCTCGGCGCAACAGCGCCGAGGACATCAAATTACGTTCTGTTCTTCCAAAGCCTTTACTAGCCTGTTGTATGAATGACGCAGGCCATAATATTTTGCGCGTTCTATGCCTTGTAACGACATGTCTGCTGCAAAGTCCGAATCTCCTAACAACTTTTCTAGCTTCTTCTCCATCTCAATTGTATCGACAGGGCCGCAGCAAAGCTGCGGCCATATCCGCTTCATCGCATCGATTGTATTGCTACCCACGGTTGGTACACCTAGGGTCGCGGCATCAACTATGCCGCGACCGTACGTGTAATCTGGAGTGGTGTCCATGTTTATGTATGATCGTGCGAGCAACTTGCAGTGAGTTTCGTAGTTTGTCCATCCTATTACTTCGTCGAACAGAGCGTTTATCGGAACCTTCAGGTTCCGATCATCTCCTGTCAGACCGTGGATTACTACGCGCAGTGCTTCGTGCTTCTTTCGCAGGTTGTATGTGGCCCAGTAATATTCGCACCACGTTGGCATGTATCGGTGATATTGCGCCGATATAACTATTGGATAATCGGTTGGTACCCGGAGCTTTGATATCGCATCCACGTTCACAGGATGTGACAGACACGGAACGTGCCTGCCCAAATATTTGGACAGACGCGCTGCTCCCATGCTCTCTACATGGAATACGAAGTCTGCTTTTTCCAACTCCGTGCGTAGTCTCAATGGATCGATGTTCGTCCACATTAGTAATCCGAAATCCACGTTCGCCACGATCTTTGTATCGCTCTTTCCCAGAACCTCCCTCAACCCCGATACATACGTCATGTTATTCGGTGTCACGTTCACCTGTATTATATCGTGCTTCTCAAGGAACTCTTTAATCAAATGCGCCGAGCATTCTCCTCCTTTGCCATACATCGCGAATGCCTTCGGCCATTGGTAAAGACCGCCCAATGTCTCGTTGCCACCCGCCCCGGAGAACAACATTTCACTCAGTTTTTTCATAACTACCTCTTGATGTCCTCGGCGCTGTTGCGCCGAGGACAATAAGATTTAGATTATCACCGTCACTATCCTGTTGTTCTTTGTTTTGGGCGTATGCTTCATTATCTCGTGCAACCTATCCCCGGCTTCTTTTATTGCTGGTAATATTATTTGTTCCCACTCCGTTTTTAGCAACATTGATCCTTCTTTGAATCCCCAATAGTTTATTTCAACTCCTCCGGCAATGTTCATTCCTCGTATTGCTACCCATACTCTTTCGTCGTCTCTTAATACAACTGGCCATCCTGCCAGATATTCTCTCGGCAAATCACTTATCTTTTTAATGTTTTCCAGTTTCAGTATCTTAACATCAAGTGCCGTTATTTCGTTGTCCCATCTTATCAACATTTAAAACCGCCTCTTTAGTAACAAGAATAACACATATAGTTCGTTGCTGTTCAGTGTTACGTGTTTTTGTTCTACTTCTATCCTCACATCTCCGTCATCATAAAATGTAGCAGTTGCCTTTTCTCCCAATCCAACAATTTCCGTCGCCATCTATACCTCTTATGTCGTCGTCGCATCAGCGACGACGACATCTCTCTTCGGACAGCTTTCAAAATCGTAAATCACTGGTAATCGGCACTTCGTGCCGATTACCATTAAGATATCGCATGACAACATGCATGATAAGCAATCTTGTTTATGTACAACCCCAATCTCCTGGAATTTACATGCTCGTCTGTTTTTCAGTTTCGTCTTTGGTGATGGTGCCACTTAAGTACCAACCCCTGATCGTCGTGTTTACATATAGCAATGCATTTGCATCTTCGTGCATACCTCCGCCGATCATTATCGGTTGTTCTATCATTACAATAAGTTCGTCTATGATGTCTGCCATTTTCACTGTTACTATCATCGCGTCTTCGACATCATCTACCTGGTGAACTTCGTTCACCAGGTCAATCAAATCAGACTTTATTTCCGATAATGTTCTCCGTCCCATCTCCACCTCGTTCGTCATGTCGTCATGTCGTCATCGCAACAGCGATGACGACCTGGTTCTTTTCCACGTTTATCTTTCTGCGGCAACTTGTACATGTTGCCCATTTCTTGTTTCCCGTATAATCCCACTCATTATTGCAATCATCATGTGGGCATCTCAATTTCATTTTATTAATCACCTTACGTAGTCGTAGTCGTTCATCGTATATAAATCTTGCGTAGTCACCTATAAATATCCAGACTCCCTAATATATGGTGCCTATAGGAGAGTGAGCTAGAATATGAGAATGATATACAAAATATCCATTATCGCTATCATCTCAATGATCGCGATAAATGCGATGGCGTTGACACCTTTAGATGCACTGAAGAGTGCCGGAAAGCAGGAGAAAACTGGAAAAATCGATTTGATAGGATCTTCGTGTGAAGTTTTTAATACATCGGCGTTCGCAAACGACGATGTAATGAATGGAAAGCATTTTACTGATATCGATGATGCGGCGGCTGAAGCACTGAGAGCAGAACAGGCAAATAAAGATTGGGCCAATTCTACGACGGAATTATACGAATCTGTTGAACTCGGATACGGAAATAAATCGCCGGTTGAATTATCCAATATTGTGGCCCCATCAACTAGTGTGGATGAATTCGTAGCATCACTTGGACGAGGAGAGTAGATTTAAATGGCAAACGAAGAAACTTCGATAGAGAAAATGAATGGCGGATATCTTTGCACATGTGGAGCACCTGTAATATTCGCAGATGGAGCAACGATGACACTTTGTCACATCTGCGGAAAAGTACAGAATAAGCCAAAAGGAGATGCATCAAAGAATTGGCTGCAATGCTTAGATCCCGAAGGATTTGAATGGTTCCTACCTGTCGGAGTAAAAGGGCCTGATGTACCAGAGAAAGACGGATATATTGATTACGATGCATTGGTAGCATTGCCAATGAACGCAAATGTTAGATACACTGAATCAATTCATCAAATGGATATGGCAAGAATGGATTGGATCAAGAAATATAAGCAAGATCCTGCAATTCAGTTGGCCAAGATGCGAAAAAGAATGAAAAGAAAAGTGCCAATAGTACATCTTGGTTAAGTCAAATAGTTAATGTGCTCGCGCTGTTGCGCGAGCACATTATCTTTCACTGTACAAAATAGTCTACTGTCTGTTTCAGACCCATTCCCAACGTCACGGTTGGCCAGTATTTTATGTAGTCCATTGCTTTTAATATATTTGCCTGGTGGCGTCGCACGTCACCAGGCCGATTGTCTTTGTGTAATATCGGTTTCTTCCTATACCCTCGTTCTTCCATCTCGCTCTGCAATCTTGCTACTATCTCAGATACGGATACTTCCTTACCACTTCCCAGATTCACCACATTGCCTTTACAATGTGGTGAATTGCCTACTTCTACTATTCCTCGTACTATGTCTTCTGCGTAAGTAAAGTCTCGTGTTTGTGATCCGTCTCCACATATTATCGGTGCGTTGCCTTCCATTATACGTTTTATCGTCAACGGTATCAGGCCAGCGTAGCTGGCCTGATTCTGGCGCGGTCCATACGCATTGAAGGGTCTTGCTATTCTTACATCAACGTTCCACGTTCGTTCGTATGATAGTGCCAACAGATCACATGCGGCTTTCGATGCTGCATACACTGTCGTTGGCTTCAATGGATGTTCTTCTGATATGTACTCCGTTTCGGCTGTTCCGTAAACTTCTGATGACGATGTGTGCACAAGCGTCTTGTACACACCTTCTCGTAGCAACTCAAGTGCTGTTTGACATATACCCACGTTCTCTTGCATTACAAACGTCGGGCTGCTAAAGCTTGCCGGTAATGGTATTACTGCCAGATTGAATACCATATCCATTTTGTTCTCTATCAACACGCTCTCCATTGATTCTTTGTATCTCGCATCGATTGTATATATTTTCAAGTTTTTGTGTTGTGCCAGGTTCTCCATCTTTCCCAGATACATATTATCCACGACAATCACTTCGTGATTGTCGTGGATTAGTGCATCTACCAAGTGACTACCTAGAAATCCGGCTCCGCCCAGAACGCAACATCTCATGCAAGTACCTCTCTTACCATATTTACTACTTCTGTTATCACCGACTTTTTCATTCCGTTCCATAATGGAATTGCCAGTAAACTATTTCCCAATTCTTCAGCAACCTCACATGTATGTTTTTCCGTATATGCCCCGGTGCTTGGTATGCAATACGAACCCCGTCGCGTTTCTATTCCACGTTCAAGCAAATCCTTCACCACTTGTTGTCTATCTATTCCCGGATTCAGTCTCAGCACATAAGCCTGCCATGCATGCACGCCGTCGTCTTGGACATTCGGTGTCCAAGCATTCTTTATATCTCCTAACTGTTCTGTATAATATTTCGTTATCGTGTATCTTTCCGCTAACATTCTGTCCAACTTTGACATCTGTACAATCCCGATGGTTGCCAGGATGTCCGAGAACTTCATATTTGTTGCTCTCGTCGTGAACTCTACGCAATCTCCTCGTTTTCTCATCCCCATATCTCGTTGCATCCTAATGTTCTTCTCTATCTCTTCATCGTAAGTTACTATTGCCCCGCCCTCTCCCGTTGATACTATTTTCCTTCCCTGGAATGAAAACACTGCCGTGCCGTATTTTCCAATCGGAATTCCATCATACTTTGCACCCAACGCACACGCTGCATCATCAATCAATTTCAATCCCAAATCATCCGACAAGTTTTCCAGTGCATCCATCTCACAAGGTTGCCCGAATAAGTGCGTCGGCACGATTGCCGACGCACTTGTTTTACGTGCTACCTTCTCTGCATCGAACACATCTATGTTATAAGTCCATTCATCCACGTCGCAATACGCAACCTTTGCCCCTGTCTCCGTAATAGCTGCTGATACTGACGGCCAACCCAGTGCTGGTAACACCACGGTGTCTCCCCTTCCAATTCCCCAAGCCTTTAGTGCATGATAGATTCCCATCGTCGCATTCGGCACGCAAATGCATCCGCGTGCTTCGCACGCGGATGCAATCATTTGCTCGAACTCCTTGGTTTTTTCGCCTTGTGCGACGTTGCCTTCGTGCATTACGTCACGTAGTGCATCAAGTTCATAAGAGTCATAGAATGGTTTCGCAAGTCTTATCATGTTCATCAAATCCCATGTTTATACTTTGCTTCTTCGTGCATCGTTGCTTTTTCTACGTTGCTGCATTTCGGACATGCCCACTTATGGTTTTCCAGGAACAACTTCATCGGTGAATATATTCCCCGACTTTTGCAGTACTTGCATATGTGCGGTTTCATTATTTTTCCTCACACTCCACCCGTATCAATTTATACTTTTTCCCATTGAAACCTCTGAAATTATTGTCCATCATGAATGCGCCCTTTACAATTTCTCCATTTGCATCAATATATCCTGGCATTTCTCCTCGCACGCATTGTTCATTGCTTTGATATTTTCCGTTTTCGACTTTTCTGTCTTCATACTTTCTCACCAACCGCGAACTTTCCTAATACTCTGGTTACTCTTACTTTTAGTTTGTTCCCAACATCAGCGTTTTGTACTAATATAGGAAATCCATCTACGTATGCCTTCCCAGATCCATCGCTTGCAACATCTACTATTTCCACGTCATATGTTTCTCCTGTTTGTATCATTTAATATCTCCCTGTTGTGTATATTTCTATCGTTCTTCTACTAAATTTACCTTTGTCGTATTTTTCGCACAATGGACAACAGAATCCGACCGTGTTTGGATATAATTCATTGAATCCATACCAATACACATAATCATGTTTCTTGCATCTTCCATTTTTCTTCTCTGCATACCTCATTACATTGTTCCATTCCAATTTCCCAATTGTTGTTATGTCTCCTTCCATTCGCATTCCTCTCAGTTCTCCGCAATCTCCTTCAATTTCGCTGCTATTGTATTATCTAACAAATTCTCGCTGTCTTTTACTGCTCGTTGTACAATGTCGTTTAATCTTAGTAACATTGATTCATTCATCTTCAGTATAATTACTTCCTCGTTCATTGCCATATCAATTGTTTTCGTGTTCCTAGTTTCGTCGCACATCTTTACCACCTAAAGTCCCTTTCACCAACACACTATTCTTCTTCTTATTCTCTTCCATTACACTCTTGATCCACTTCTTCATAGACTCCATCTCATCGTCAATCATCTGATCTGATAGTGTCGCCGTAGGCGACACTATCATGATTAGACCATTGCCTGTCACCATGTCTATATTCATTCCTTTGTCTTTGCATTCCAGGTCGGTCCATTCCTTTGGTAGTGTTACTACGGTCGAACAACCAGAGAAAAAACATTTTCTTTTTTGTAATTCCGTCATTTGTTATCTCCCAATCGTCTATATTCATATCTGTCTTTTTCTGTGTTGTACTTTCTCTCGAATTTCTTTTTGTTTACATTTCTTGATAAGTACATCAATAGTCCCGGCCCACACATCTTATCTGTCTTTGATTCTTCCATTATTTCTATCAAAGATTTCCATGTGTCGTCTACCACATCCTCTATTTTGTTTATATCCATCATATCTCCTCCCATTATGAGTATCTATATGTCTATATCAATCTATGCATCTTCTTAAATACATGGCGTAGCCAGGTATTTAAATATGGTTGCAATCGTAGATCCCCGGAGGGTCCGATATCCGCCCGAATCTCTTATCGAGGCTATTGATGTCGATCCTGTAGCACCTGGTGGAACTCCCGCGGCCAGCTATTTGCTAGATCCATTCGATGCCTGCATAGAGAACATCTGTCTTAAGGGCGAACCCGTGGATACGCAGATAGCTGCCGATGGGTTCCCCGAAGTCGCGAAAGTCCGAAATAATGCCGTTGCCATAAATGGCAACGGCATACGTGCTCGTGTCTATGGCACTCGATCGCTTGAAGTGAAAATGTTCTCGACTATTGCTGCTACCAGTCTCAATCACGTCTGGTGCAGGTACAACGTCACTGTCCAGCGTCCTTATATTGATAGGAAGATCCGGCTTGCCGGATCTTCCGATCCTATGCGCGAGCTTAAGGCTGAGGAGCGCCGGATCGCGCTCGATCCGGCGGAGCTTATTCGAGACAACGTGATTGCCGGTACCGATCCGTACTTCTATCGGGGCGATTATTTATCTGATCAGGTTGATCGAGCATTCAAGGAGATCATACCTGTCCAGGTCACCATGACTGCTCCGGCAGCTTGTGCAAGTGTTAATGTCGGCCACATTATCGACAAGACGCTCAATCCATCTCGCGGTCAACAGGTCTGGGTTCTGCTCGGGGTCGCTATCGAGTATGGCGGAGATATTGTTCCGAGCAACACTTATCTCGATTTCAAGAGAGATGATGATCCTCATTATATGTTGTGGGATCTATCTGCTCTGCCCCGTAACCGGCCTGTGCGCTGCTTCGTTCCATTCCTTACCGAGATGGTTCCATCGCTCGTCAACATGACGGCTCTTGATTACGACATCGGCATTTCTCTGTGGTATGGCGTTCGGAATATGGCTGTCCTCGATCACATGAGATGGGATATTCCATATAACACAGATGATGAGCGGTTGAATGCCGAGGAACTTATCAAGAAGCACAATCTGTGGGATTTGGTTAATGGAGGTATGCTGCCGTGAGGCGCTACCTCCCAAACTTGTCCGATCAGCCTAATCAGGGAATGTATTTCTCGGAGCTGGTTACGTTCGTAGCCACACCCACGACAGTGCGTGTCGTTTCCGATGGTGGTCAGGGCATGGGTGTTCTTGCCAGGGTTCTGCGGGTCGATAATCTCAGTGCTGCCAATAATGTATTTATTCAGCTATCCCCAGACGGATCTCGATTCGGTGCTGAAATCGTGTTACCCAGTTGGGATCTGTTCTGGATAGACTATGATCACGGCGTGTTCATCCATAGTGTCCGAGTCCGTGGTACCATCGGCCAGCAGTGTAATGTCTATGCCGCCCCAGGTCGTCTCCCCGAACCCATCCCAATGTCTCCCGAACCACTCGAAACAACACCCGGTCCCATCACTCGTGTGACCCGGCTTAATGGAAGTGGACGGTCATCGCGCTGATGCGCGATGACCATGCATTTGCATGACCCCGACGATAAGACATTCCCAATTCGTTGTTGATTATTATAGATTTAGCGTTGCTGATGAGTATCAGCAATATAATATTGAAGGTGATCGTAGTCAGGGCCTTGGCGTGCCCGCCAAGGCCCTTACTGTTAAGAATCATGGTGGTGGTGAGGCGGATGATCATCTTATTATACAGCATTCACCTGATAATAGGTCTTGGACCAACAAGTTTCAGATTTACGAGGGCGAGATTTTCATAGTCAGACCCGAACACGGTATATGGATTTCGCAGATACGTGTATCTGCGAAATCAATCGGACTCGTTTGTAGCATCCATGCCGCGCCTGGTGTCTGGTCCGATACTGAACTCGAAGAGATATCCAGCAACCTAGAGGTCGCCGACCTATCCAATCTCACCGAGTTGCCGATTACTCCCGCATCTCAGGTGGTGTTCTAAGTGGTCGAGTTTGAGTACACACCTGTGCGACATGAGCAGGGTGTACACAGCTATCAACTCAACGTCGCTGTTGCTAACACATCCATCAACAAGGCACTCTTGCCCATTACATTACCACTCGGTATCATCAAACGTGTTCAGATTTATTTCCCCGATGGTTGCAGACAGCATGTGTTCGCGACCATTGCGCACAGCGGTGCGCAATGGTTACCGAAGAACGTCGGTGGTGCTTTTGTGTCTAATGACAAATTGCTTGATTATGAGGTCTATCACGAAGTGTGGTCTGGATCACAGGATTTTGTCTTGTCGGCATGGAATGATTTTGATACCGCTTTCGGTGTTTACATACATCGATTGATTTTCACGTTTGTCATACAGGAGAGTGCCATCTTATGAGTATCTCAGATGCCCCGGATTATCTTGCATATCAATACAAGACATACGTCGCTCAACCAACTGTGTTGGTCGCGAACGACGCGACCAACAAACTCACTACAGCACTCACTCTTCCTGTTGGAATACTTCGCAAGATCAGAACATTCTTCCCGCATGGCGGGAAGAACCATCTGTATTTGCAAGTTTATCAGGGCGCGGTTGTACCGGCTAACTTGTTTTTTCCTGGTGGTGCTGCTGTTGGTAGTGGGCAGTATATCAGAGAGTCCGGGTTGCAGAACGTATTTGATGTTTATCGCGAAATAAGTGCTGCTTCGGTTGCATTCAACTTGCTTACATGGAACGATAATGACGTTTCCGTTGCGGTTCACTTCAATCATACCATCTATGTTTACTTCGATGTCGAAGTCGGAGGTATCTAGCTATGGTTATAGACCTTCCCGATGAGTACGAACGTGGTAACAACCGATTGGATGTCTATGACTTTCATATAGCCATTCCAGTTGCTAATAATTCGTGGGCCGCGCGAGTTATTACTGCCATAACTCTTCCAGTCGGCATACTCCGACGTACCCAGATTTTCTTCCCGCCCGGATGTCATAACAAAATTAGATGTAATCTTTATCATGGCGCTACTCAATTGCTTCCAACTGATCCGATTGGTGCCGGTGTTGGTACTTATTATCTTACCGGGGATGATTATTGGTTTGACATAAAGGATATGTTCGAATTGATTGATGCCGCGAGTACTGCATTCATCGTTAATGCATGGAACATCGGCGCTGCGAGCGCCGATGTTTATTACGAGCATGTCATAGACTTATATGCTCACGTCGAGCGTGTGGCGGTGCCTTGACATGGTGTCCGATTTACCTGATTTTTACAGAGGAACCAGTCCCGGATTTGGAATGGCTCGCGAGGGACAGGTTCTTACACGTATTGCGTGGTCTGGTAATATCGTGGCTGGTGCATCTCAGGTCAACACCAATGTTGTTACATTACCGAATTATCTTTTTACTATCGATGCCATTCATCTATTCAGTCGCAAGATAGCTCCTGCTGTCACTCTCAATCCTGGACCATTCAGGTATCTTGTCGAACTCGATTTCTCCGTTCCACCTGCTCCATCCGTTTGGGTTCCTTACTACAATGGATGGGTCGAAGCGTCTTCGACGCTTCGACTCTTCCATGTAACTGGTGCAGGCATACAGGGTGTATATGGTTTTAGGGAAACTATCTATAATGATTCTGATATGTCACGTTATTTCGAATCATACATCTATTATCTGTATAATGAGGTGTCCTAGATGGTTTCTGATAAACCAGATTTTTATCATACAACATCCCCCGGATATCCCACACAATTCGACGGTCTCCATCGGGAGACCGTCGAATGGACCGGTAACATAGCTGCTAATGGTAGTCAGATTTTTACGTGGTTCCCTGTCGTGTCCGTCACCGCCGTGACGGACTCACCGTTGCCCATAACATGTACTATTGATGACGGCACTGGCGCTGTCTATCTTACTGTTGGTCCTTTTATTGGGTCCGTGGTTGTGCCGTTTGCACAACCACGCACTAACTATTTCGTGCTTGCTTCTCGTATCTATAACATTACCAACCCCAATGCATTTGACATAAATGTCACTATCAATTGGATTAGGCGCAATGGCTCTCTCTATAATTCCGTTGCTATTGTTGTTCCGCCTGGTGGCATTATTTTTGCTTCGTTTGCAGATTTCGGTGGTCCCGGTCTTGATAAAGACTGGGGTCCTGATAGTGTTATACTGCGTACAACCGCTAAAGGTTGCCAGAAATATCAGATGTATCTTTCTACGTTTCTGGGTACATATTGGTATGCTGCATGTAGTTATTATTCCGAAGGTTTCTACAATTTCATGTATAATGCATCCATCGGTTTTCCCATAGTCGGCTGTCACGAGGAAATCTTTAATAGCAATGATCAAGTCAGATCATTTACCAGGATCTTTAATTATACCTGGGACGAGGCATTGGCACCATGAGCGATGGACCTGATTTCAGTGAATCTACCAGTCCAGGATTCGGTAGAAAGCGCGAAGGCCAAACCGTCGAATTATATAGTTGGCCTCCGTTTGCTCCTACTATTGCAGCCGGAGCTTTACAAGTTAATAGTGGTGTCGCCGTTGTGCCACCAATAACGTATCTGTTCCAGATCGATTCAGCACATCTGTGGACCGATGCAGTCGGTCCACAGAGATATATTATCGAATTGCTTATCGGAGGTGCGTGGGTCGTTTATTTCCGTGGGTGGTTTGAGACATCCAAGATGTTCAGAGTTCATCATGTCATGGGTGCCTCGGTCGCAAATGTTGAAAATTGGCGTGAGACTATCTATAATGATAATGATGTTGCTCGTAGCTTCATTAGTATAGTTGCCATAATCAAGAATGAATTAAATTGAGGTGTTGTTATATGGTACAAGAATTTCCTCGTAGGATAGACGGTTACAATAGACCATTTTTTGTACCTGCCAGTGGTAATCTTGCCCGTGGTGCGGCTGTCGTTGCTAACGCACCCACCGGTCCTGGTAGAATTGAGACTTTCTGGGTCAGTGTTGTTGATACTGGTGATTTCAGTACTAACAACAATTCTCTTGCTCTAACTATGGATGGTGTTTCTTACGGTATTACTTTTGGTTTGATTTTTCCGAAATATACCAAAAGTCCTTGGATTGGACCGGCCACTGCTGCCAAGATTGGTACCAGTGACACTGCATTCGAATGTAAACTTCCTCTCGATTACGAGAGTTCTGCTTCTATTTCATGTACCAACTCGTCGTCTCCTGATCCAACTTGGTTTTATCTTACCATCTTCGGTCGGTCCGGTCGCTAGACAAATATGTCCTCGGCGCTGCTGCGCCGAGGACATACTTATATACCAGGTATTTCCATAGTTTATGTAATGATTTGTTGGGAGGTACTGTGTTATGTCTGATTCTGGTGAAGGTATATTGCTTTTAATTGAGAGTATAGATCGTAGGCTCGGCACGATGGATGAAAAATTGGGATCTATTGTTGGTGTTGATCGATGTACATCGTATCGTGAAAAATGTCAGACTGATAACGAAATCAAATTTTCTGATTTATATGAGAAATATAATGCTGTCCACGAAGTTTGTACTCGCGTTGATACAAAACAGGAATCACAGGCAACTAAAGAGGATCTTGTAAGGACAGAACGCGCCGCGTACGACGCGGCGCGTTTGTCAGACGAGGACTATGCTCGGAAGATGGCAGATAGCATTCGATCAGAGCTTATGAAAATGTCATGGTGTACAATAAAGGACATAATGAAAAATAGTAGAGTTGCACAGGTCGTCATCGGTTTATTTCTTATCGACTCCGGTGGTATCATCATCGGTCGCCTTTTCAACCTGTATCAATTTCTTGCTTATCATCGTTGACGATATAAAATAACCACGGCGCTGTTGCGCCGTGGTTATCTTGTGATCAATTTCATTTAACACTCCCTGAGTTGCTTTCACTGTATTCTATTGCTTTTCTTCCTGTTTTCATTTCTTCTATTATCAATTCCTTTTCTGTTATTTCTACTATCACTCCGTAAAATCTTTTTGGCGTTCTATTTAATTTGCTTGAATAATAGTCTGCTCCGAATTCTATTGCGTTTCCTTTTTTTAGTCCTTCTATTGAATATTTATATTCTCCATGTGCTCTGTTCATGAATTTTCTTCCTAATCCACCTGGTTTCGTTGGGTTAATGCTTATTACTGCCATCCAGTTTTTCCCTCTCTTGTGTTTTTCGAATATTGGTACTTCTATCAATGCACCATGATCATGTTTCAGTGTTATCATAATTTCAATCTCCCGTTTTATGTATCATCTCGTTATGTACCTCGCGCAACAGCGCGAGGTACACAATATATCTACTTACCTTTCACTATTTCTTCGCCATATTCTGCTATGTATGCTGACAGACGTTCAAGGTAATGGTTACGCAGTGGCCAACCAGTGTCCTTGAAATCTATTATCATGCCTTGCTTTTTTCCTGGTGACAATCGCAGTGCTCTTCCTGCTCTTTGTATTGCTTGTATCTTGCTCGCTCCACCTGCTGCCATTACTATCGCATCGAGCTTTGGCAAATCTGTCGCTTCTCCAAGAAGAGTCGAAATGAGTATGCGTATTTTTCCTTCTTTGAATTGTGCTAGTACCCATTCTCTTGTCTTCTTTCCATCTGTTCCATGTAAGAACACCGATCCTGGTATCATTGATTCTAGTTTCTTTCCATGTGATATCATTGTTACGTGTATATATACTTGATATCCACGCATTGTCAACTCTGTTGACCACTCGACGATTTTATTGTTTCGTTCATCATTATCTGCTATTCCACTTCTGTATGCTCTTCTCCATTCCATCGATCTTTTGTTCTTTGGTGTAACTTTTTCTTTGTCTTCTTTTGTTTGTGCTTTGTGTTTCCAAGATGACAAGTTCACGAAATAGAATTTTGGCACTGCTATGAATTCATTGTCTATTAGCCATTTTGTTGTTACGGGTTCGATTATATCACCGATCGCTCCATACATCTTCAATTCTTCGTTGTCCGTGCGATATGGGGTAGCTGAGTTATGTGCCAACAGTCCATTTGCACAAAACGACGCATGTCCTTCTACTTCCATGTCATATACAATCGTTGATGTCATTTCCTCTTTTGTTTTTCTTACTGGTCGTTCGTTGAAATGTTTGTCATCGTGTGTATATTTTTGTCTTGTTCCTCCATGTCCTTCGTTTTTTCTTGTTAGCGCATTATATGAAAGGTGTACATCATATACAACCCGTTTTCCTATTATCTGCCTTCCATTTACTGTTCCACCATTTCCTTCTTTTCTTTCATTAATTGATCCGTTTATTTCTATGCTTCTTAATATACACAATATATCTCTTGCCAATTCTTTTGATGTTGTTGTTATGTGTATTCTCTTGTCTTCTTTGCGCATGTGTCCATCAGAATCTATCATTCCTTGTAGTAGTTGTCTTCGTGCCTCTTCGTTCCATGATATTAACCAATGGCAAGGTATTTTCTTTGTCCATGCTCTCATTCCACCAAAGTATTTCACAAATACTTCTTGTATTATCGAATTACTGCATCTTGCCTCGTATGATTTTCCTTTCGTTTGTTTCCATTGTATTCCTATCTTACATCCATCTAAATTGTCTAGTTCTTCTTCCACCTTATCTTTTTGTCTGTAATTCGTTGCTAACACAAATCTTTTTTCGTCCGTCCATCCATTACCTATATAGAATCCCATCAGATATGCCATATCAGATATCTTTAGGTTCGGGTTGGCATATATTCCTCGTGCTCCCTCTGTGTATAATTTCGTTGGTCTTGGTAGTCTGTCTTTGAATTGTTCATATTCTCGTAGTGTTAGGCTTGCTCCATATATCTTCTTCCCGTTTTTATCTGTCTTTCCCCGCCAATCTTTATATTCTATTCTCATGTCCATATGAGTTATGTGTTTCTCGAAGTCTACAACAACGTGTGTCTTGTCTTTGTTTATTCCAGATTTCATTAATATATCTAGTATAGTCGTATTGTCTTCTTCTTCTCCCCTGTTCCAATCATTGCCGTTGTCTTGTAGTAATATGTCACCTACCTTTAAATCGGCGGCATTTGATTCTACCATTTCCGGCTGATACTTTTTTTGGTTGTCTATCCATGTATAATTTCCATCTATTGCTTTATATATTGAATGTTCCTTAGTTAATATTAAGTTGTCTCCTCCTGCTTTTATGTTTATTCCCTTTTTCGTGTTTTCGTGTCTTATCATTGATTTCACTTGTTTCCATGTGAAATTTCCATTCTCCCATCCTCTAGTTTTTATTTTTCCGTCGACGTGCAGTATTTCATATCCATCATCTGTCGTTCTTTCGTATTCTTTCTCTGCTATCCACCATGCATCTTCTATTCTTCCTGTCCACCCATTTCCAAATACTCCATCTTTCAATTCCACATATGAACTTGCATCAACACTCAATCCTAATTTGTAGTATCCTGGTGCTTTCATTAATATGTCATATACACTATTGCAACTGTCATGATGGCTTTCGTCACTGCATATAACATCGAATTTCGCTAACTCTCTTATTATCATACTTCGCGTCGAATCGTTATTCAATGCGGCGTGTAAACTGTCAACTGATGCAATCGTGATGTGATCGAAGAATTTTCTGTTTGCATCAAATATTGCCGGTGTTACTCGTAATGATTTCTTGATATTCTCATTCCATTGATTTATCAATTCCATTCCATCTACAAGAATTAGGGTTCGTAACCCCAGTTCTTGTATGATCTTCATTGCTACCAATGTCTTGCCTGACGCAGTTGCCATCTTTAATATGCAACCCAGTCCCGTATTCATTACTTTTATCGCTGCATCTTTCGTCGTCGTCTGATAATCTCTTAGTTTATGACCATGCCATTCCATCTCGAACTCTTTTTCTGGTCTAGGTGGCGCATAATATTCGATCCTATATCCTTTCGCCCTCAAGTATTGCACTACTCTATACAACAACCCCGCTGGAAAAAAGTATTGTTTCGGTGCTTTTATTGTCTTCTGTAATAGATGCACCTTACCATCCCATCTGCCCGCTGTATAAGAATCAGTTCTGTCATAATCCTTTGGATAAAATGAAGTCAATTCATCA
>Ga0172380_10003949_pt1 | contig 19686 bp, 20 predicted proteins | sample Leawe162metaG_FD_119747 | JGI IMG/M metagenome (GOLD analysis project Ga0172380, IMG submission 119747) | Leachate microbial communities from a municipal landfill in Southern Ontario, Canada - Leachate well 162 metaG | ecosystem: Engineered > Solid waste > Landfill > Unclassified | place... | reverse complement strand
CAGCACCAGATATCCTGCCCCTTCCCCCAGATTCAAACCACGGCGCGTGGCATCAAAGGGTCGGCAATGTTCATGATCCAGGATCATCAGGGTGTTAAAGCCATTCAGTGTAAACCGGCTCAACGCGTCGGTACCTCCAACAATTACCGCATCCAACAGGTTGTGTTTGAGCATGCGGGCCCCAAACATGATGCTGTTCAACGAGGAAGAACAGGCTGTGCTGATGGTGGTTAAATAATCATGAATGTTGAGGTCGTCGGCAATCATTTCGGTGCTGTTACCGGCATGGTGGGTGTCGATGTGGTTTTTATGGATGGCATCCGTAAGGAAATCTTTGTAATACAGTTCACTGCGGTCCATGCCACCCACGGTGGAGGCTGAAACCAGGCCAATGCGCTTACCCGAATTTGTAGATAATCCGGCTGATTGGTAAGCCTGACGGGCAGCCCATACGCCCAGAAGAGCGGTACGGGTCCAGGGTAAATTGAGATCCACTCCCAGTTTTTCTATCAATTCCTGGTGAGTGAGTTTAATTTCACCCAGCACAAATTCGTCCCTGTGAATGGTATCGAGAATGGAGATTTTTCCAATTCCTGTTTTCCCAATCATCAACGAATGGAGAGTTTCATCCACATTTAATCCAATGGATGAAACAATACCCATTCCTGTTACAACTACCCCTTCGGCCATTTAGCTACAATTATCGGGTTACTTTTTCTGGTGTTCCTGAATAAATTCTGCCATGGTTTTTATCGAAAAGAAAATCTTTTGCCCGTCTTTTGGGTTTTCGATTCTGATGCCATATTCTTTTTCAAGGAGTACAATTAGTTCGAGCGCATCGATTGAATCGAGACCAAGACCTTCCCCAAACAGTGAATCTTCTTCATTGATGTCGGCAGGAGTGATGTCTTCCAGGTTTAATTGTTTGATAATCTGTTCTTTTAATTTTTCAATTAAAGCTTCCATAGTGCGATTTATTTATCATTTATTTTATACAAATTATTCAATTCTTCCACTGTATGTTGCATTAATTCATTCTGCTGATCATTCCGTTTTTCCACATAGTAAACAAATGCTTCCAAATGTTGATCATCCATTTCCACCCATCCCGAAAGGCAAGCTGAAATTTTTTTGCTTTCAAACAGCTGATTTATATAGAAAGTGTGCCAATCCGGATCAAAGGCCGAAGATACAAAGAAAGCATTTTCTCCCGTAAAATGATATCGGATGGCGATTTCGCCTGCCATGATGTTGGGAAGCGTATAAACGAACACCGACGGACTTGGGAAAAATGCTTCGTCCGACTGGATTGAATCCTGAAAAAGCTGATCGGTGGTATGTGTTGAGTGATTGTTTGAAAGCACAATGCCGGTTGATTTGGCCTCTATTGTTGATACATCGACCGCCTTCATCAAAACTTCGGCAGCCAGAAACCCGAGTTTGCTGTAGTCGTCCATTTTAAAAAACTTGGTATATTTTGTTCCGGTATTCCTGAAGGCAGCCTTCACAAATTCACGCATGTCCACCTCAGATCCGGCACTAAAAATGCTTTTCCCATTGAGGAAGACCTGATTTTTTTTGATGTGACAGAAAGCGGTGATCTGTGGTGTCATGGTGAAATTACTTTTTATTTAGAACAAGTGCCGCATTACATCCTCCAAAACCTGAGGCCAGTTTTAAACAGGTATTTAATGGTTTTGAAAGCGGTTCTTTTGTTACGATCAGTTTTTCTGTGGTTCCCGGCGTATGGAATCCGGCGGTAGGCAGGATGGTGTCGGTTTTCATCGACTCGATCAAGGTCGCGGTTTCGATGATTCCCGCAGCTCCAAGTGTATGCCCCCAACTGCCTTTGTAGCTGTTGACGGGAGATTCGGATAAACCAAGTCGCTGTATGGCAATGCTTTCCATATCGTCGTTGTACCGTGTGGCCGTGCCATGTGCATTGATGTGGTCAATTTCCTTTGCGGCAAAACCTGCCTCGGACATTGCATTTTGAATGGCGATCACCGAACCTTCTGCGGTGCGCGAGGGTCCTGAAATGTGGTTGGCATCGTTGGCCGTGGCTCCACCGGCAAATAAGATATCCCCCTTTTCAGGGAAACTGGTTTTCTCCAGGATGAGTGTTCCGGCGGCTTCGCCCAATGAAAGCCCATCGCGGTCACGATCGAAGGGTTTGCACGGGGTTTCACTGAGTGATAAAAACGACATAAACCCGCTCACCACAAACCTGGTCACCAAATCGCCACCTACAACAATAATGTGATCAAATCTTTTGCCTTTCAGCATCATAGCGGCGGTATTGATGGCCAGAACGCCTGATATGCAAGCGTTTGTTACAACCCTGACAGGATTTGGATTAACAAAGTAATGCCCGATAAATTCGCCCAGTTTCCATAGCAACAATCGCTCAGGATCAATGCTTTCAATGGTATTTAACAAATCAATATTGCCTTTGGTGGTAGACAGAAGGATGGCGGTACGGCTGGAAGAAATGTTTATTTTGGTTTTTGAAAGGGCTTCTGTGATAGATAGAATCAGTAATTTTTCCAATCGGGTTGTGGCCACTTTTTTTTGATTGGTATCTTTCCATCTTTCATCCAATCCTGACGGATTGATGCAGGCGGCCAGAAAAGGCGCAGGATAAAGTAATGGATCGTCAATGGTTTGAATTCCTACTTTGGCATGCAGCAGGTTTTGAAAGTTCTCTTCATTTGAAAACCCAAGCGATGAAATGATATTGGAAGAGACAAATCGAACGGCCATGTTAGCGGATTTCTTTGATAAGGCCCATTCGTTTTTTCCATTCCAGGGCAAATACGGGCGGGTATAACAGCATTTCGCGGTCGAGGTTGATGAAAACCTGGGTGGTGGTTGCAGTGGCTACCAGTTCGGCATCCGATTTGCGAAAGAGGCGATATTTGAATTGAATTTTAGCGGCTTCGGTGTTAATGTATTCTGTTTCAACGATGACTGAATCGCCGTAAGCCACCTGCTTTTTGTAATCGATGTTCATATTCACAACCGGCGCCATCACATCGTTGGCGTAGATTTCAAGATAAGATATGCCAAACTGCTGTCCGAAGGATTCGCGGCCTTCTTCGAGGTATTTTACATAATTGCCATGCCATACAATGCTCATCGAATCGACCTCGCCAAAACGAACCTTTACTTCAGTAATATCAATGAGTTTCTTGGTCATGCGGGTAAAAATATTAAGCTTGCAAAGGTAGGAAATTTGTGGATGAACTTAGCTAAGTTTTTGCGTTTGGGGCGATGGGAGTGCATGTGACGGGGGACAAGAGGGCGTTTTAAAGGGCAGATTGACCTGAAATTTCGATTACAATCGGAAAAACAGGCGTAATATTGCGATTATAATCGGAAAAATAGGCGTAATATTTCTAATTCAAAATGTTTTGGCTTATCTTTGTCGTAAATAAAAGGACGATATGATCAAAAGAATATTGTTGGATAAACTTCGTGAACAGTGCTTCAAAGGTAAAGTTATATTGCTTGTGGGTGCGCGACAGGTTGGTAAAACTACCTTATTGAAAGACCTGGTAGAAAGTATACATGTTAATACCGTTTGGTTTAATGCGGATGAATCCGATGTACTGAATGAGTTTGCCGCTGCCAATACCAGTACACGTTTGTTGCAAGTTGTAGGTGCAAATACGCAATTGGCAATCATCGATGAAGCTCAGCAAATCCCGGATATTGGTAGTAAACTGAAGTTGCTCTACGATACCAAGCCCGAATTACAGATTATTGCAACAGGTTCTTCGGCATTTGATTTACTCAACCGAACGGGCGAACCCCTGACCGGTAGAAAAAGAACTTATCATTTGTATCCGATCAGCTATAAGGAGTTGGTTGACGACACAAACATATTGGAAGCGAGGAGAATGCTGGAAACCCGTTTAATTTTTGGCTCCTATCCGGAGGTGGTATCCCATCCGGGACACGAAAAAGAAGCCTTACTTGAAATAGCCAATAGTTATTTGTATAAGGATATCCTCAAGCTGGATGGTATCAGGAAAGCAGGGCAGTTGGAAAAACTACTGCAAGCACTCAGCTTTCAGGTGGGCAATGAGGTTAATTATCACGAATTGTCGAAAACGATTGGAAATATCGATAGCGCGACGGTGGAAAAATACCTCGATTTGCTTGAGAAAACGTATGTTATCTATAAACTTCCGGCCTTGAGTCGAAATATGCGTAATGAGATAAAGAAGGGCAAAAAATATTATTTCTACGATACCGGAATCCGAAATGTACTCATTAGCAATTATGCACCCATGGAAATGCGGTTCGACAAAGGTGCCTTGTGGGAAAATTTTTTACTTTCGGAGCGTATCAAGATGAATCAGTATGCATTAAGCACTCCCAACACCTACTTTTGGCGAACGCACGATCAGGCTGAGATTGATTATATCGAAGAGATGGATGGGACACTGAATGCATTTGAAATAAAATGGAAGGAATCGAAAGTGAAATTTCCAAAATCATTTCTTGATGCCTATCCAAATAACAGAACCCGGCTGATTAATTTCGAAAATTTTGAGGAGTTTGTCGGGGTTGGGCAATAAATGAGTGAGTGCTTAGTTTTTGGAAAAGTTAAGATTATTGGTTGTAAGGAAGTATTCTATGGTGTATCCTTCGATTGGAAAACAATCCTTTTTATAACGGAGAAATAAATTAGATGTGTGAACTCTAGAATGCAGAAAAAGAATCTGATAGTTTGGTACAATAATTAAAGGTTCATATTTGAAAGCCTGCTTTTAAACCGCAACCGAAACTTCAAGGGGGTAACCCCGTAACTTTGTTTAAAACATTTGATGAAATAATTGCTGTCGGTAAAACCACAGATATCGGCAATTTCATTTATCGAAAGATCCTTTTCTCTGAGGAGCTTCCTTGCCTTTTGCAGCCTCACCTCCATGAGGTAACTAAGGGGAGAAAGTCCGACGGCCCGTTTGAAAATGCGCATAAAATTACGCTTCGACATGTTGGCCATATCGGCCAGATTTTCGACATAAATTTTTACTTCCGGATTGTTTTCAAGATGTTCAATTACTTTTCCAATCCGCAAAAGCGACTGGGCTTCAGTGGCTTCTATTTGTGAATAGTGTCGCGAAAGGATCACGATTAATTCCTGTAAACGGTTATTTAAAATCACCTCAAAGCCTATTTCCCGCTTTTGAAGTTCGTGAAACATGGTGTTAATCGAAACTTCAACTTTTGCCAGTTCTTCCCTGTTCAACCGCAACATATTTTTAAAATGGTGGTTGGCCCTGTAGTAAGGTTCGAGCACAAAAAGCGCCTTATATCCTTCCAGTTGTTTGATGTTCTCGGGGATCATTTCCGGATTTTTTAAGCCATCATACATCACGTTTACAATTTCTATCTGGCTTGCATCTTTAAAATAATGCCGCTGATTGCCCTGTAAAACGAAAATATCACCTGCCGAAACCGGGTATTCCTGATCCTCCAATACCTGTACTCCATATCCCTGGATGATAAAAACCAATTCTATAAAGTCGTGAAAATGTTCGGTTTCTGTTAAATCGAACGCATGCGTAACCTGTTGCGAACGCCTGACTCTGGTTAGGTTGATGGGGCAATTGTACTGGTTAAAATAGTTTTCTCCTATGGCTTTAACTGTCATGTCACGATATTCCTGATGCCAAAGGTTGGTATTATTTTTAAACATGGACAGGTTATTTGAGGAATATTTTTTGTGCTGATGGCGGAAATTAGCCAACGCTTTGTAATCCATGTGGTTGAGTTAAAAGCCAAAAAAAAGGCTCCGGGAAATCATCCCGAAGGCCCTTTTCTAACCAATTATTCTTAAGCTGTTTTCCAGATTTTTTCTATTTCTTCCAGGCTTTTTCCTTTGGTTTCAGGAATCATTTTCCAAACAAATACCAAAGAGAGAACGCTCATCACGCCATAAAATCCGTAGGTGAAAGCACCGCTGAATTCCATCATGGCAGGATAGGTGGAGGAAATGAAATAATTGGCTGCCCACTGCGCTACCACTGCAATAGCCACGGCACGACCACGGATTTTATTGGGGAATATTTCTGAAATCAAAACCCAACAAATAGGTCCCCACGACATCATGAACGAAGCCGTGTAAATGATGATAAACACCAGAGTACTGATTCCAATGACTTCAAAATAGGCCAGCCCGGAAATGGCAAACATCCCAATGGCCATTCCAATCGACCCGATCATCAACAATGGTTTTCTTCCGTATTTGTCCACGGTAAGAATGGCCAACACCGTGAAAATTACATTCACCAGCCCCATGACAACGGTCTGCATCAGTGAGGCGTCCTTTCCGGCGCCCATGCTTTCGAAAATGCGAGGGGCGTAGTAAAGTGCCACATTGATCCCCACAAACTGCTGAAAAACAGAAAGCAGAATTCCAATGACGATCACCAGTTTTCCATACGAAAACAATTTGCCTGAATGATGCTCGATGGTGCTTTTAATCTCAAGTAGTATCTCTTTTGCCTTGGTGGCTCCATTGATTTTTTCGAGGATGCGCAGTGCTTCGTTGTCTTGTTGTTTCAACGAAAGATAGCGCGGAGATTCGGGAACCAGGAAGAGTAAAATGCCGAAAAGTGCGGCCGGGATGGTTTCAGACAAAAACATCCAGCGCCAACCTATGGCATTGACCCATTCGTTGGTTTGGCCGTTGGCTATTCCCCAGTTCACAAAATAAACCACCAGCATACCAAAAATGATGGCAAACTGGTTAAACGAAACCAACCGTCCGCGAATGCCGGCAGGCGATATTTCGCCAATGTACATGGGAACAATGGCTGAGGCCATCCCTACACCAATGCCGCCAATGATGCGGTAAAAGTTGAACATGTACAACAAGCCCATGGTGGCTTTTCCTTTTTCAAAAAACAGAAACTCAGGAAAACCCGAGCCGAGTGCCGAAATAAAGAACAGCAAAGCGGCCACCATCAACGATTTTTTACGCCCCAGACGAGAAGAAAAAAGTCCGGAGAGGGCACCTCCGATAATACAACCGATCAGGGCACTCGAAATGGTGAGCCCGTGAATCAGGGTACTCAGACCCTGGCTGGTGATGAGGGATGCCTGCACCGATTTTTCGGCTCCGGAAATCACCGCAGTATCGTATCCAAACAGCAAACCACCCAGCGTTGCCACCAGGGTGATCGCAATAATATAGCCGCTTTTATGTCCTTGATTGGTCATTTTGAAAAAATTAAAGGTGCATATTGATGATCGTTTCAAAAAGTTCCTGTTTGCCGCTTAACTTTTTAGGTTCGCCGTTTTTAATGGCCAGGTCCCTGAGGTCTTCGAGCGTAAGTTTACCTGCTTCAAAATCTTTTCCAAATCCAGAATCAAAGGAGCTGTATCTGGCATCTCTCAATTTTGAGTAATCAGAACTTTTGAGAATGTTGTCGGCAACCAGCAACGCCCGTGCAAAGGCATCCATCCCTGAGATGTGGGCAATAAACAAATCTTCAGAATCGGTTGAGTTGCGTCGGAGTTTGGCATCAAAGTTAATTCCACCGGTTTTTAATCCTCCCCCTTGCAGGATCACCAGCATGGCCTCGGTCAATTCATATAAATTCACAGGAAACTGGTCGGTATCCCATCCGTTCTGATAATCACCTCTGTTGGCATCGATGGAACCAAGCATTCCGGCATCGACGGCCACCTGAAGGTCGTGCTGGAAGGTGTGTCCGGCAAGTGTGGCATGGTTTACCTCGATGTTTAGTTTGAAGTCTTTGTCCAATCCATATTCTTTTAAGAATCCGATGACCGTCGCCGAATCGAAATCATATTGGTGTTTGGTGGGTTCCATGGGTTTTGGTTCGATCAGAAATGTTCCTGTGAACCCGTTTTTTTGTCCGTAATCGCTTGCGATGGACAGGAATTGTGCCATGTGGTCCAATTCCTTTTTCATTTTGGTGTTGAGCAACGACATGTATCCTTCGCGTCCTCCCCAGAAAACATAATTGGTGCCTCCCAGGGCGATGGTGGCGTCGAGGGCATTTTTTACCTGGGTGGCTGCATAAGTCAACACATCGAAGTTCGGATTGGTGGCGGCTCCATTCATATATCGCGGATGCGAAAACAGGTTCGCCGTTCCCCACAGCAGTTGTTTTCCGGTTTCCTTTTGTTTGATTTTCAAATAATCAACCATTTTGGCCAGCCTTTCTTCTGACGACTGAATGGTAGTTCCTTCCTGAACCAGATCAAAATCGTGAAAACAGTAGTAGTTGATGCCGGTTTTGGTCATAAATTCAAATCCTGCATCCACTTTGGCTTTGGCTTTTTCGATGGGATCGGCGATGTTGTCCCAGGGATATTCGAGGGTGCCCTGGCCGAAAGGATCGCTGCCGTTGGCACCCAATGAATGCCACCAGGCCATTGCAAACCTGAGGTGTTCTTTCATGGGCTTTCCGCCCACCATTCGGTCTGGTTCGTAATAATGAAAGGCCAAAGGATTTTTGGAAAAGGCTCCTTCAAATTCAATTTTGTTTATTCCTTTAAAATATTCCGTTTTCATATCTTGATTTGTAAAATTTCAGGTCTTAATCCAGTAAAATCGCCAGCTTTTCTTTCCATTTTGAATATGCTTCCAAAAGTGGATCGTTTGGTTTTGGCTGTATTTCTTTAATTAATAGCAATTTGGCAAAAGCCTCAGCTCTGTTTTTATAGTATTTTATTCCCAAACCGGCACCTCTGGCAGCACCTTCCGATCCATCGGTATTGTACAACTCAACCCCTGCACCCGAAACGTCGGCAAAGGTTTGCTGAAACACATTGCTGAGGAACATATTGGCCCTTCCCGCTTTCACCACTTTTATATCCAATCCGACGCCCTTCATGATTTCAACCCCATAATTTAAGGCAAATACAATTCCTTCCTGCATGGCCCGCAGCATGTGACTGCGGTTATGGATGTTAAAATTCAGGTTATGAAACGAAGCGCCTGGGTGCTTGTTTTGCAGGATTCTTTCGGCTCCGTTTCCAAACGGAAAAACCAACAACCCGTCGGAACCGGATGGAGCCTGGGAAGCGATCCCGTTCATCTGGTCGTAACTGAACTGGTCACCCATGAACTGATTTTTTATCCAGGAATTTAGTATGCCTGTGGAATTCAGGTTCATGAGTATGCCAAGCCGTGGATGTTGGGGTGTGTTGTTTACATGAAGAAAGGTATTCACCCTGGATAACGGATCGTATTCTTTTTTATCGCTTACCGCGTAAACCACGCCCGAAGTGCCTGCCGTGGCCGCAATTTCGCCGGGTTCCATTACGTTGAGCGAAAAGGCATTGTTGGGTTGGTCGCCTGCCCGGTAACTGACCGGAATACCCGCTTTTATCCCGATTTTGTTGGCCATTGCGGGCGTTACGAAACCCTGCTCCGAAAAGGTGTCGACAATAATGGGAAGTACCTCGCGGTTAAAACCATAATAAGCCAGCAATGTGTCGGAGACCTTGTTTTCTTTGAAATCCCAAAAAAGTCCTTCCGACAAACCTGATTTGGTGGTGGTAACTTCACCCGTAAGGCGGTAGGCGATGTAATCACCGGGCAACATGATTTTGTAGATCCGCTCAAAGTTTTCCGGCTCGAAAATCTTGATCCACCTGAGTTTTGAGGCTGTAAAATTGCCGGGCGAATTTAGCAAATGACTGAGACAGAATTCTTCACCTAATTCTTTAAAAGCTTGCCCGCCGATGGCCACCGCCCGGCTATCGCACCAGATGATGGCATTCCGGATGAGGGCGCCGTTTTTATCAATGGCCACCAGTCCGTGCATCTGGTATGAAATGCCGATGGCTCCAATTTCTCGAAAGCGGTTTCCTGCTTTTGCTTTTACTTTGTCTAGAGCCAGAAAAAGGTTGTCCATCCACACGTCCGGATCCTGTTCGGCCCAATCGCTTTGTTTTGAAATGATTTCCATCTCCTTAGGTGGATGCGAAGCACTCGCCAGGGCGGTGCCTTTTTCTCCATCAACAAGCGTTACTTTGATGGAAGAGCTGCCAATATCAATGCCTAGTAAAATCATCTGATCATTAAGTTCAGACACAAAGGAATGTTTTTTATTGCGATTTTGGTGGGATTATCAAGCCAATAAGTAGTATTATCTGGCCAATTTAGGGGAGATGGGGAGGAGTGAGGGGGTTGGTTCTGGGTTTCATTCCAAAATGATTGACAATCTTGCGGCCTCTTTACCGCTGCGCTCAAACGAGGATGAGAGAGGGTTGGTTCTGGGTTTCATTCCAAAATGATTGATAATCTTACATCCTCGTTACCGCTGCGCTCAAACGAGGACGAGAGATAGGGTATTTCTTGAAATTTCATATAACTGTTTGAATTTTGTGTGTGCTGCATTTTATTCAACAATTTTCTTTGATTTCAGTATCATTCATATTTTAACAATTTATTTTCAATGCTCCACTAACCGCGTCATACATTATATTTTTTGGTTGCTTTATTATTCAATCTTTAACACACCGAACAGAATAAAATAGGTACTTAGCATTATGAACGTTATAAATTCCTGCATAGTCATAATACAAAGCTATATTATAAGCGTGATCAGTGTCGAATTCAGTAGAAGTCCAAAAATTAGCATATTCACCCAAATAAAGGTTTATAAACTGACCGCCTGAAAAAACTACCATCCCTCCGGGCAAAGCATTAAAACCACTAAGGTTAGATGCATTAATATTAGGCGTAATCCAATGAAAAGTTCCAAATTCCCTCAATGGACCACCCCCAACAGTAAGTCCGCCAACCAAGTTAATCATTTCAAGATATTCTGTATAACTTGGAACATGCCATCCAATTGGACAAATACCTTGAATCTCGCTAGGATTTGAATTACTGGAAGATTCACCATTCATAATAGCATCCCACTGATATAAAAGACCATAAACCTCATTAAGTGAGTCATTCATATTATAAGAAGTGGCTCCTCCTAACAAATTTGAACCGTCCGAATAATGTAGAGTACGTAAATTTTCAGCCATCCATATTTTATTGCCGATTCTAACGGTTGAATATGCATTACCGTCGAAGTCCATTGCAGAAACATTCTGAGTTAAGCTGATCCATTTGGATCCAGACCAATAATAGAAACCAATTCCATCTTTGTAACTAGAATTAATGTTAAACACCATCATGCCCCTTTGAGCTGTTCCAATACCATTATTTATAGTACTTGTATCTAGATCAACACGCGGAATTAGAATACCCTTATCGTAACTTTGTACATCAAGTATTGCTTTGCTATCAGGAGATGAACCATCATTGTTAATGGCTATCTGCGAAAACGATGTAATACAAAATAGCATAAGGACAATTAAAATAAGATTTTTCATTTTATAGTTATTATGTTACACAATGTTTTTTATAATCCGATTTTGTCCCAATTGACTCAAGTCAAAAGGGACATCATCGGATAAACCAAAGTTTCCTACCTTTTGGTCTTTGATTTTATAATATTTCTAATATTCTTTTTGTTTGAAACAATCATACATTAATCACTTAAAGATAATTCTATGTTGGGTAGCGCATGGATAACTCCCTGACTGGCATTTATTTTAATGTTACTTATAATCAATATAATATCCATTTCTAACTTTTTAAATCAGTTCATTATTTTCATTGTAAATGGATCATCGGGTGTTTGGTGGGGTAAATCTAGGGAATTATTTTATCGGTTTTACATTGGGCGTTAATAATTAATGGAATAATTTGTCAGGTTTGCTTTGAATGGGTGGTAATGAATTATATTGTTGTCGTAATTTTAATAAGAGTTTATTGTGAAGAAGCTGAATCATCGGTTCTAATGACGGCTTGCAAAAAGCACAGCCTCTTTTTGTCTGTCCGAAATAAGTGTAATGATCATTAGATCAGATTTTGGTAAAAAGGTAGTTGAGATTCTATTAGTTACACGTTATACAAGGCTATATGCGCATAAGTTGGGAAGAGTAGCGTCTGGCAAATATGACAAGGAAGTTGCACTTTTCTGCCGGTTTACCTGCTGTAGGCATGGTGGCATGAAACTATGCCGAAGGAGGAGTAATATTCCAAATGCTCATTTATCAAATCTAAAATGCTTAATATTAGTGCTAATTGATTCAATACCTAATTCACTTCTAATTTCTTTTCTTAATTCTTCAAGGAGAGGAGTAAAGTTCATTGTTTCAATGCCTTCATTGAGCAATTTAATTTGTTCTTTTGTACCCAAAAATTGAATTTGCTCAATTGCTCCTTCAAATAATTTCTTTTCATTATCATCAGTATTTCGATTAGATGAAGAGGCAATCTTATTATAAGCTTCAATCAAAAACTGTGTTCTAATATCTCTTTTCTTGTTCTTTAAATCTTTTTGAGAACCAAGTTTATAGGCTACTATCCACCCTAATGCGATTACCAATGCGGATATTATGTTCCCAAGAGATATTGTCCAATCAAAACTCATAGCGTATCAATTTATTTAAGGGTCTGTTCTTCTAAGAATGCCAACGGATATCAATATGGCCAGTGGCGGAATGCTGCTTGCGTCATTGTCCACCGTTAGGTGGCTTTGCGTGGGCAGTGCAGTGCAAAAGGACATCGTATTCGCCATTGATTATATTGCGTATTGTATGCCGTATTTAATTATTTTAAAAGTAATCTCATAAGTGTTCCTGTCAAATACAATAAAAATTCAACTTCTACTGAATTAGCATTATCCGAATGTTTTATCTTATTGTTTTGATATTTTGAATAATAGTCCAGTACAACCCAAATCAAGTTTGATATTTCTGAACTAATTTCTTTTGACTTCAAATATTTACCCAATTCCGCTTTTTGATTTTCCAGACTTTTTGAGTTATTAAGTTTTTCTTTTAAAACAAGTTCAAGCGTCAATCTTAAATTATCAATAACTTGTCTCTCTTTCCCTTGAACCCCTAATTCTAAAAGAGAATTCTTAAAAGTTTCATAGATTTTGGGATAATCAATTAGCCAATCTAAATTGTCATTTACAAGTTTGATGTCTAATAATTTAGCTCCTGCTGGATAAAATAGAATTTCATTCTTTATTTTTTTTATTTCAATAGCAATGTTAGTTATTTTTACAATTTTGCCTATGTCATAGATAAATTTTTTCTTAGTCTCGTCCGAAATCTCGGTCATCCAAGTTATAACTTCAATTCCAAGTAGTATTTTTTTGAAATCTGTTTCCTTTTTGAAGAAATTATAGGTAAAACAATCCTCAACATCTTTTCCAGTAAGTGAAATTGTTAATAAATCCTTTTTTGTCAGTTTAAAGTGAATACCAATTAGTGTAGAAAATTCTTCATCACACTTTTCATTATATAGAAATTCATGACTAAGAATTGAAGAATATGAATTCAGAACTCTATTTTTAAAGTTATTCCAAGATTCTAATTCAGAAATTTCAATATTCCACCTTTTATGAAAACTTTTCAATTTTTCTTCAATTTTTGTTTGATTCTCTATTATCTTCCGTGTCATAAACTGTTTTATCTTATTTAAAGGGTTTTCTCCTATATGGCATACAACATCCTCACACCGCCAATTGTCGCCACGCCTTTTATATAGGCTTTGGCGTTAAAATTCCTTTCAGTATTCATTTACTTTCATTATCACTACGTTATCCAATTAATGCTGCTTATAATTAGTTAAATTGGTTTCTTACTTCTTCATTGTCAATAGATTGCCGGGTGTTGGGATGGTAAATCTAAGGATTTATTTTATCGGTTTGATTTTAAGGGTCGTTTTTTTTGGTGATTTTTTTGGGGGATTGGTAGGTGGATCTTACATCGCTGCCTGGTTTTTTGGGCTCAACTGAGGTTTGTATGCTATTACGTTGCCCACAGTTTTTTGTTAATCAATCTTTAGGCTCTTTTGATATAAAATCTCCGGGTCAAAATCTGCTTCATTGTCCCATTCTATTGAATCAAAACTTGTTTTCACCGTTTTAAATAATCTTAAATCCTTTAACTCCTGAAATATTCCGAAATCAAGATAAGGTTTCATATCAAATTGCCTTTTCTCGCCATTTTCAAAGGTTAGGAGTAAAAGGTAATTATCTTGTGGTTTTACATCTTTAATTGCTAAGTACATTTTTTCTATTTTAAAGGTTCAATTTGAAATGGCTTTTCACCATTTTGGCATAGTTCCCAATCTGCCAACAATTCGTCACGATGTATCTCAATCCATGCCTGAATTAAACGCAGTTGTCGTGAAGGTATTTGTCCTTCAAGTATTTCACAGTCATGAATCTTAATGGTAGTTTTAAAGTCCTGATAATATGCATGAACATGAGGCGGATTATGCTCTTTGGGTGCATAGTACATCCTGACTATTATTCCGAAAAACATTGAAATCGTTGGCATATCAATTCATTTTTCCCAAAGATACAAATTTTATCATGATTACTCAAATGCCTGGAGACAGGTCTTTTTAAAATTGTGGGCAACATCCCCATACCGACAATTGTCGCCACGCCTTTTATATAGGCTTTGTCGTTTAAATTCCTTTTAGCACTCATTTACTTTCATTATCTCTATATTATCCAATTAAAGCCGTTTACAATTAGCCGCTAAATCGGTTTCTTTCTACTTCATTGTAGTTGGATTATCGGGTGTTTGGTGGGGTAAATCTAGCGATTTATTTTATCGGTTTGAATTTTAGAGTTGTTTTTTTGGTGATTTATTTTTGGAGGATGGGTAGTTGGATTTTATACTGCTGCCTTTTTTATGGGTTCAACTGAGGCTTTAATCCTATTATCTTTGCGTTTCGTTGTTTATTTTTTCAACTCATTATTTTGTTCAACGTAGATATTTTCATTCAACTTTTTAAGCGTTTTCATAAAGTCTTTTTCACTCAGAACTGATTGTTGATATTTCGCAATTTCTTTTAATTTCGTGAACCTATCGCTCTTGCTAACTTTTTCTTTAATCATTTGAGCATTTAAAGTCTCAAGGTTCGATAATATGGCCAATTCATTTATGCTTGCTATATCTCGTATGTTCGATGATTTTTTTGCCAAGTCTGGATTTGCATCTCTCCAGTCTTTCGCAGTACAATGAAAAAGAAGAACATTCAATAAGTCAGCTTCTTCTGCATATATTAACCACTCTTTCTCCTTTTCGTAGTTTTTGTCGGGAAGAATGAAGTTTTTAATTGCGTCAGTTTGAATATAGTAATTAGTTTTACTCAATATTCTTTTTACGTTCCATTCGAGATTGTATTGATTGGTTTCAGCTTCTTTTAATCTTTGGTATTCAGTAATTAAATAGAGTTTGAAAGTTGGGCTAATCCAGGATGCAAATTCAAAAGCAATGTCTTTGTGTGCGAAAGTCCCACCGTATCTTCCGGATTTTGAAATTATTCCAATTGAATTCGTTGCTTCAATCCACCTTTTAGGAGTGAGAGTAAAACTATTTGAGCCCGACTCATTTCTAAAGGCATCGAATTCGATGCTTTTAAAATTAGGGTTTTTCAATTGTTCCCAAAGTCCTAAAAATTCAATTGTACTCCTTGTTCTCATCCAGTTTTGAATGATGTAATTTGTCCTTTCAGAATCACGGAATTTTGCCATGTCCGTCAGAGAAATAAATTCTTCTTCATTTTGTTTATAAAGAACAATTTCTAATTCGTTAACATTCAATTTAGTTTTACTCATAATTTAATCCTTATTGAGAGAATAAAATTAGCACAATTCTTTTGGGATGGTAAATCCAGGGATTTATTTTATCGGTTTGATTTTTAGAGTCGTTTTTTTGGTGATTTATTTTTGGGGGATGGGTAGGTGGATCTTACACCGCGGCCTGTTTTTGGGCTCGATTGAGGCTTTAATTCTATTATGATGGCATCTCGTTGTTTATTCGTCGAGATTCTTCGTTTCTTTTTTTTCGGTGATTCCTAATGCTTTAGCATTCAAAGATGATATTACTTTCTTTCCTGATTTTTCTTCTATTTCTTTGCGTGCATTTCCGGCAATTGTTCCTCCCTGATTGGCAATAATTTTATTCTCAATAAAAGTTTTCGGTTTTCTTTCACCGGAGATTTCTTTTGTCGTCGCTTCGGCGAGCATATTAAGGACTAATTCTAAATTAGTCATATTATCTCTCAGGTTCTCTTTTTTAAGATTTTTGAATTTCTTGTATTCCTTAGTCGTAAATCCTGCCCAGGCTTTTGTAATTTCATCAGTAAGAATTGCATATTCTGAACCTTTCTTTACTCCCCGCGTTTCCCATTCGTCAGTCAGTTCTTTTCTAACTTCAATACTTTTTAAGCGCTGGTTAATCCAGTTCTTAGAGTAGCCTTTCTTTAAATAGGTTTCCATTGCTCTGTCAAAAGCTAATTCAGGGTCTTCTGTTTCTTCAATTCTTTCATATCCAACTTTAGCCAACCAGACTTTAAATGGTTCCGCTTTGGGTGAAGGTATGGATTGTATTAGTCTTAATAGTTGTTCAGTATCAGCAACATCTGTTTTGTAAAATTTTCCGTCAGAAGATTGCATTTTCAGTTGACTACAATTTGTAGTCAACTCACTGCCTTCTTTACTTAGCCTTGTTTTAAGAACACTCCAATACTTTCTGGGATTAGGGCTTTCTGTTAGAATTGCAATTATATCGACAATTGAAAAATACCATTTCTCTTGTTTATCATCCCACAGAACTCGTACCCGATGGTCTTGGAATAGTCTTATCGCATTTTCCCTGGTCATAATTCACTAATTTTTCAAAACCAAAGATAACTTTTCTTTGAAGTCTGTTTTTTATCGGATTTGGGTTTTTTCTAACAATGAATGCCAACATCCGCATACCGTCAATTGTCGCTATGCCATTTATATAGGCTTTGTCGTTTAGATTCCTTTTAGTATTCATCTAATCTCATTATCACTATATTATCCAATCATAACCGTTAGTAATTAGTTAAATCGGTTTCTTTCTCCTTCATTGTAGATAGATCATCGGGTGTTTGGTGGAGTAAATCCGGGGATTTATTTTATTGGTTTGATTTTTAGAGTAGTTTTTTTGTGATTTTTTTGGGGGATGGGTAGGTGGTTCTTACGCCCTGCCTTTTTTTGGGCTCTACTTAGGATTTAATCCTATTATTTTGGTAGAATGTGCTTTCTATTTTCTGTAGTCAATACTTCCTTCATTTGGAATATAAAGATAAAATGAATTTTCATTCTTAAAGGTGGTTTCGTGGTTTATACACCTATCTGCCCTTTATATAAATCGGAAATTGGGAAAATCAAATCGTAATCATTCCAGTTCAAATTTCCATCAGTCAATGAAAAGCTGGAGAATTTATTTTCGTCCAGATATTTCTTAATGGATGGATGAAGCGATTTTGATAAGAATGGTTTGAAATCAACTAGTCTTTCGTTTCCATCGTTAAATCTTATCCGAATTGCATAATCCGATAAATATTTTGCAGAATCAATTTTTAACTGGTTAAATCCAGACTGTGAATCTTTATAGTCAACAATTATTCTCATTTTAGTCTTTTTGTAATTTTTTCAAACTCAACATCCTTATGATAAACAAAATAACTAATCCATTTTTCAACTATTTTGTCAGCGTATTTCTCAAGAAAAACCTCGAAATCTTTAAGGTCTTTCCCTTTTAGTGGTCGTGCTCCTGAAATATTAGTAATCTTTATCTCTGAAATCTCGCCATTAACTATATAGAATTCCGCTTTACTTTCAAATTCTCCTTTTTTTGCATGCACATGAATCGGCTCATGCTCATTTGATTAGAAGAAAATAAGAATCCCTAAATATTCGAATATCTTTGGCATTACCCAAACCCTTTATTTTTTTTTTATTCCTACAAATCTACAAGATTTTAATCTGAACAGAAAATAAATGTTTGCAGTTGGTTTCTCACCATCAACCACAACACGTGTGTACCGTCAATTGTCCCTATGCTTTTTATATATGCCTTGTCGTTTAGATTCTTTTTAGTATTCAGTTAATCTCATTATCAATATATTATACAATCATACCCATTTATAATTAGTTAAATCGGGTTTTTTCTCTTTCATTATGGTTGGATCATCAGGTGTTTGGTGGAGTAAGTCCAGGGATTTATTTTATCGGTTTGATTTTTAGAGTAGTTTTTTTGGTGATTTATTTTTGGGGGATGGGAGGCTATGGAGATTGATCCTGCTTCCAGAAGTGGTTTTACTTTAAACTTTGGAAAAGATATTTGCCTCTATAAAACGATATTCCTCAACCGTTCAAGTTGCTCTCTGGTAAGTCCCGGACGATCTTCTTTTTCAAGGCTGTTTCTTATCATAAAATAAATATTAGCCGACTTAGCGAGGATATCCAGTGTATCAAAACATTCTTCCAGGCTGGTAGATACCGAAAAAGCACCGTGTTTTTCCCAGATGGCGACCTGGTGGTTAGCTAGTTTTTGTGTGGTTAGTTCTGCAATGGCAGCACTTCCCGGAAGTTCGAAAGGCACAAACCCAACCCCTCCCGGAACAAACATTACCGTTTCGGGATGCATGCTCCAAAGGAGATTGTTTAATGCGGTTTCGTTACAAAATTGTGGAATATGGGTGAGGGCGATGAGTTCGGTTACATGGGTGTGCATCACTACCCTGGCTGTGGATGCGCTGTTGACCAGCATGTTGTGGATGGTTAAATGAGCGGCCAGTTCGCTGGTGGGTTCTGCTTGTTGGGCATGTTTATTTCGGTGAATAATCTGAAAATTTTGGCCCTGCGATCCAATTTGGATAAAGAGGGTATTTCGTTTTGGGTTTTTAGCCATGTTACGCATCCGGCTGCCTTTAATGGAGATCAAAAAGACCTGGTTGGCCAGTGCTGGAAATTCTTTTTCCAAAGGAACCATTTGCTCTTTGGATGCAACAGCTTTCGCCGAAAGGCGGACAGAAAAATTTCCGGCATTCTTTTCAGCCCAACCTCGTTTCCATAAGTATCCGGCCACCTGTTTGATTTCTGAAAAAAGTGAGTTGTGTTCTTTGTACATGACTTTACTACTAAATTATTGTCTGGGCGCTACCAAATAATGCTTTTTATAAAAGAAGTCTGCTTCTGTCACCCTGATGGGGCTTTTGAGTTTTCTGAATTTTAGTCTAGTGGTTTTCACCCCCTTAATCCCCCAAAGGGGGAAACTGTCGCGGCCTACACTTTTATAAAGTATTTTCTTGACTACTAAACTTTGATTTAAACGATGGCTCCCAGACTCCCGACTTTTAACTCATTAACCCCTACCTGCCAACCGCAGGCTGGAATCCCCTAAAGGGGACTTTATATCCTCTTTTTTAGGAGGAGCATCAACTTTCAACTTTTAACTTTTAACTTTTAACTTTTAACTTTTAACTTCCCCTTCCTCCTACACAGGCTGATTCTTATGCGTATTGACCCACCAACCAATCGACACGCAAGTTACAAAGAAAAGGAAAAGCGCCGTCAGGTTGGGCAAAATATCCATCAGATTGGCATTGCGCAGGAAAATATCATAATAACCGTTGAGTGACCAGTTGAGTGGCGAGAGTTTGGTAACCACCTGCATCACACCGCTCATCATGAATACGGGAATCCAAACCCCACCAATGGCTGCCAGAATTACGACTGAAATAGATCCGAAAATAGCTGACTGCTCCTGTGAGCCGGCAAT
>Ga0172380_10003948_pt1 | contig 19689 bp, 35 predicted proteins | sample Leawe162metaG_FD_119747 | JGI IMG/M metagenome (GOLD analysis project Ga0172380, IMG submission 119747) | Leachate microbial communities from a municipal landfill in Southern Ontario, Canada - Leachate well 162 metaG | ecosystem: Engineered > Solid waste > Landfill > Unclassified | place... | reverse complement strand
TAAGGCCGAACACTTAGGTAAATTCCACGATTGGTTTTATAAGTACTGCGTCAAAGAAATATATAAATTAGCCGTAGCTTCACATTCTTATTGCAGTGAAGAAAAAATAAACGCACATGTTGAAGAAAAGTTGGCCGAAATAGAAAAGAGATATGGTCATGACTTTGCCGAAAAGTTAAGAAAGGCAAACCATTTTAAGTACGATTTTGCCTTCTTGCATTTGGTTTCTGGTGCCGCCATCGGGTTAGTACACCTAAACCCCTCTTGCGGGTATAATGTTTATCCTTCTGGCTCTGATATTCTTTTGATACCGTATGTACCTGGCAGTAATTATCATTCTGACAGGATTAGGTTCCCGAAATATGTCAAGGATTATTGCTATTTTAATAATTCTGATAAGCCAGCCAAAATATCTGAGGAAGAATGGAACGCTCGGGAAGAACGATGGAATAAAGTTCTTGACAAGCGCCAAAGTAAAATCGGCTGTGACATTTTTAGGTTTTTCAACACATCTATGTATGAAAATTTAGGAATGTCTGATACGCTGGAAGCCGCCTTGCATATGTTTCCAGACTACGATAAAAACCATAGAATGATGGGTAATTCGGTAGCTAGGGCGTATGACCTTGTTTTTAAGGCTATTGAAAAGGATCGTATAGAAAAATACGAAAAAGATAAAGAAGTTAACGAAATGCTTGAAAGAAATTAAAGGATACAAATAATGAGTACAAAGATTTACGATGGTAAGGTGATGAAGGCTAAATATATTGCGGAATTTCATGCTTGGTTTTATGGCCATTGTGTGTCTGAGATCCGAAAGTTAATTTTGAAAGCGCATGGAGACGGCAATCCCAATAAGATAAACAGATATATTGAAACTCGCCTTGCTTCCGTAGAAAAGAACCATGGAAAAGAAGTTGCCGAAAAACTCAGAAATGGTCTGTATTTTCAGTATGATTTCGCACTGTTGAAAATGGTAGTGGCGGCAGATGGCGGAGGTGTTTGGCTGAACCCTTCTTGTGGGTATTGTATTTATCCTGATGGTAATGATGTATTATTGCGAGTGTTCGTTCCAGGTAGTAATCATGCTAACGAAATTAAATTCCCGAAGTATGTTAAAGATTACTGTTATTGGGATAATGTTGATCCTTTGAAAACGATTTCTCAAGAAGAATGGGATAATCGTGGCAAAAGATGGGACAAGGTATTTGATTTATATAAGTCTCCCCTTGGTTGTGACATTTTTAAGTTTTCGAGGGATGGTATTACAAATTGGGGCTGTATTGAAACCCTTGAGGCGGCACAAGCTATGATCGTTGGATATGATAAAAACCATGGTATGATGTATGGTTCTGTTTATAAGGCATGTGACAAGTTGAGGAATTATCTTGATGAGCATGAAGGAAAGCGTCCTAAGCTGGATGACGATAGTTTGCTTGAAATTTTAATGCCGGATTTGTAACATTAAAGGGTTTTTCTAAATGGCTAAGTATGATTATGAAATCTCAATTCTCGACGGCTTGATAAAAGAGTTGGCGGAAGGGGAAGGAGATGGGGTCATTGAGAAAAATAGTGTATATGGTATGCCAGACGATATTGCCGTTATAATTTGGGGATATGCCCATTTGGAATACGGTGGTGATATATTGCCCGAGAAGATTTGTTTCGGTAAAGAATATGGTCGCGAAGTGTTTGAGGAATTGCTCAGTAAAAGAGAAGACTATATTTGGTATCAATCATATCTTGAAAGGGGTTGGCCTGTTTGTCAATCGGCAACTTCAATGAATGGAAGTAATTTAAGCATCCCTCGTAGGCGGTTGCGTTTAGAGTAGGTTAATAAATGACACAACAAGAAGCAATAAATCAAGCCATTTCAGATTTTGAGGCTATTGGAATAATTAGCAGACAACTATGCGAAGCCTTCCCTTCGGAGGTATTTAGACATTTAGTTGACAAGTGTGGCTGTAAGGTGGACAAGTTTGACAGTTTAGTGGTAGACGATTATGATGAGTTCTCAAATACTCTGAAATACCTTGAGGCTGTTAAAAACGGTTCTTTCGTAGAGAATAAGGTTTTTATACCCGATATTCCAGTTGATTCATCAGTACCTGTCAAGAAGATAATTAGAAAGATGGTTTTGGAGTGAGCTTATGCAATTTTATTTAGCAATTGACGAAGCCATTTTTGATTTCGATACTGTTGGTATGATATTTAGAGATACACTTCAAAGGCTACCACCGTATGTAGTAAAACATTTGGTAGAAAATATCGGATGTGTAGTTACGGCAAAAGGCTTGATATTGAATGATGAGGATAAATATGAAGAGGTATTAGATTTTCTTGAATTTGTTAAGAGTAGGGGATATAACGAAAAGACAAAGCAAACTGAAATGGATGAGGCAATTCAAGAGGTTATCCCAGAAAAGAAGATAATTAGAAAGATTGTTTTGGAATGACAGAAGAACAGATGGTAAAGTATAAAGTTATAGAAAATTATATAGCTACGGAGGCTGGCCGTAAAGCTATCGCGGAATCAATGTGTAGTGTCATGTCGATGGATGTTGTTAAAAAGAATAGACCAATAAAATATGGCATTAACCGGAATTATGATACAAATGAAAAAATTGAGAAAAACGATGTCATTGTACCTCCCGCACCATCAAAGCCAATAATTAGAAAGATGCTGTTAGAATGAGTTTGGTAGACAAAAGATTAAAGAAATGGCTAAATACGGACAGATATATTGCCGATTTAGAATTTTTCAAGTTATGTATTTTAAAGAATGGTTTTGTACCAGTTAGTCTTTATAGTAGACTATACAATAATGTTGAATTATCTGGGTGGCTCAGTCCTGAATTGATTCACGCCCTTACTGAGAAATTACAGGGTGAGCGCCTTGTAGATGGGTACTATACGGAATCTCAAAATGCCAAGCATACCGCCATAAAAGAAACAAACAGGATTCTTGAAACGCTTGGGGATGTAAGAGATTTGCAGTACAGAGAAGATTTTGTATTTTGCGACGAATTTTGTGATAATTATGAAACTTGCATAAATTCAATTTTTACAGATTGTGAGCAAAGTGGAACTATACGAGCCGACGATTTTCGCGGCCTTCCTATTTGTGTAAGAAATATGATAATCAAATATGCTCTTGAATGTATTAAACATGAAGATTATGATAAAAATAATTACTTTTCAGTAGACTGGCTTGGAGAATTTTTACGAGTTCACCCAGGGCTTAAAAAACATGTGAAAGAGGCCCGCGATATATATATAAATGCCATGGGTTATGATAAAATTTTTTGTCAATTTAAGACTTTTGACGAGATTAAGAAGAAAATAGAAGAATCGTTAAGAAGTGGAAGTTACAAAAAAATACAATATGGAAATATAGCTGTTAAAAATACCGAAGAACAAGTTGTGGTAGTGGTTAAAAAGCCGTTTTATCGAAAAATATCGTTGGAGTGAAATATGTGGCCGAATACAATGTCAAACTCGAACTATGGCACTTCTATTAGGTATTACAATGTGACCTACAGCAATGCCGTAGATGGCGACTGCTACGGCGAAAAGGGTGAGGTTTATATAATATCGGACGCGGATGGGAATGGTAGTTATAGGGTAGTGGTTATTGGGGGTGGCAACATTACCAGAGCTTTGCCCTATCAGAAAAAAGAGGAGCCAATTCCTCCGGCAATAAAGAAAGTTTACCGAAAGTTGGCCCTTGAGTGAACTATTTTTAGCAAACGCCATTGGAAAACTCTTGCTATAACGCGATAGTAGGGGTATAAGTAAGTGCCTTTCTCATTTTCTTTAGGAGTAAAACATGATCACAATTTCTTTTTGGGCTTTTTGCGTAATAGTTTTCCTAATTTGTTTGGAAGTCGTGTTTTTCGCAAGTTATCTGATTTCAAAACTTAACGGCCTTTGTCCACTTTGCTTATTTTATCCTTCCCCTGTAGAAACGCTGAAGAGACTATATGTCTATTTAGTCAGTAAGCACATAATGGGTCGGCTTTTTGAGGAAAGTAATTTTTTGTCTGACGATATGCAGAGATTCGTTGATTTACTCAGTATTGAAATCTACAACATAGACATAAGCAGGCATGATTTACACTTTGTCTATAATTTGGTTGACAGGATTAATGCCGCCAGTTTAAGTAAGGAAACGGCTTTTAGCGGGGTAAATCCAAACGCCGTATATAATGACGACAATTTCATTTGCCAGATTTCTTGGGGCGACCTAAACCTTACCGAATCTGAATGGAAAAGCCTTGAAAGAGTGAAGAAACTTTTGGAAGCTCAAATCAGCTAAGGAACAACTATGAATCACCCATCACTAAATTACTCTTTTGACGAATTGATCCGTGGCTTGGACGAAAATGTCGCCCTTGGTATGATCAATAAGAAAGAACACCCAGAATTGACTGGCATCTTTCTTTATGACTACACTAAGGACTGTACTTTTAACAAGGCGTGGAATCCGTTCACTTTGATGGCCCGTGGCTTGATTGTCGATATGATGGAAAAGCGTGTCGTTGCTCATACCTTTCCCAAGTTTTTTAACTACGGGGAACTTGGCGCCACTTTGCCAAATATGTCATTTACCACTTCCGAGAAAATGGACGGCTCAATGGGTATTTGCGCCTTCTACCGTAATCGTTGGCGTGTGTCAACCCGTGGCAGTTTCACTTCTGACCAGGCGATTTGGGGTGACAAGTGGCTCCATGGAAATGCCGACATTGACCGTATGGTTCCGTCATGCACTTATCTGTTTGAAATCATTTATCCAGAAAATCGTATTGTTGTGAAGTATGATTTTGAGGGTCTGGCCTTGCTTGGTGTTTACATGGATGGTGTTGAAATCTCGCCAATCAATGGTTTTATCTCACAAATTGCCGAAACTCTCAAGGTTCGTGTTGCAAAACAGCATGAATTCGCCAGCATCAATGATATTCTTCCATTGCTGAGTACTCTTTCTGGAAACGAAGAAGGTTTTGTCGTCCGTTTTGAGAATGGGACTCGGGTTAAGTTCAAGGGCGATGCGTATTGTAAACTTCATGCTCTAATCAGCAACATTACGCCTTTGGGTGTTTGGCGCTTGTTTGAGAATGATATAAACATTGACTTGACGGAAATCATGAAGGATATTCCAGAAGAGTTTCATGGGGATTTCAACAATATCGTGCTAATTCTCAAGTCGTCTTATCACTCTATCTTGGCGAAAGCAAAGATGGTGGCGGAAAGCACTGACCATATGTCCGACAAGGAAGTTGGTTTGCGACTGAATGAACTGGTAGAAACTTATGGTTATCCTGCTAAGATGGTGTTTTCTATGAGAAAGAAGACTTCGGTTCATCGTAATATCTATATGAACATTCGTCCTTTGGGTAATAAACTTGAAGGCTATCGTCCTTCAATTTCCATGAACAAATTTGCGGAGACTGTAGAGTGAGAGTTTATCTTGACGATGTTAGACCCATGCCAGCCGGATTTGACATCAACCCCAAAACTGCCAAAGAGTGCATTGAATTACTCCAAGTCGGTAAGGTTGATTTCATTTCCTTTGACCATGACCTTGGGCCACCCGAGGCCGGTACTGGTTACGATGTTGCTTTGTGGATTGAGGAACATGCTTTTCTTGGGACTTTTGGAAGGGTTGATTGGATCATTCATTCTGCTAATCCGGTTGGTAGGCGGAATATTGAAAGTGCAATGGGAAGTGCTGAACGATTCTGGAAAGATTAGACAAGGAGAATTTTGCTATGGAACCAAAGACATTCATTGATTTGCAATACTATAACCCAAACACGGATGAGCGAAGTGATTTCTCTATTAATCCTAACGAGATTGTTACAATGTACGAAAAGAAGTCGGCAATGAATGTTTACATTTCCGTCATATGTACCAAAAATGAGTCTTTTTATGTTTCTGAAAGAGTCCATCAAATTCGTGCGAAGATGGGTAAGTGCGGATTTAAGTTTATCCAATAAGGAGCGTTCTCATGTCTATGGTGTTCTTCAATCTAACTGACAAACAGCTTAAGTCTTTGATGCTCGTTTCGGAAGACCTGATAATCACCGATTTGTGTATTGATTTGCTTAATGCTAAGTCTTTCAATAGTTTTGCTAAGGAATTCAGGAAAGTAAACAAAAGTGTTTTTACGGAAGTCACCATCAAAGAGCCAAAAGAGTCCAAAAAAACCAAACATGATTTCGCTTGGCTATTTGAATATGATGTTCGTGTGAAAACAGCAACTCTTTGTTTTGGCATTGACATTGTAAGGGAAAAGGGAAAGAAGTATTTCTCGCTTAATATCCACAGTGTCCAGCCAAATAACCATATTGAAAGGGTACTCAGTTCTCTTCATATCTCGGCCATACTTGGAATTGCTATTTCAATCGGCGTAAAAACCAATTTGCTGATTACCATGGAAGAATTCAAAAATCCAGAAGAAGCAATGAAAGCGTTGGTGGCATCAATCGGCGAAGCAAATGATAAATGCCAACATCTTGCCCAGATTTGCCGAAAGAATGACTTGGTTGAAAGGAAAGACCAAGTTGTCACCTTTCGCTCTGCCAGATTGCCTTATCTGTGACCATTTTAAGCCTGTTCTTGGCACCATAAACCAGTAACCCGCCTTGTGCCCCGTCTCGACCATCTGTCTAAGCCGTATAGCCCTTAAATCGTTTTGTAGGAGTTGTTGAAAGTGAAGAATGAAGTGAAAAATGCTGAATTGCTCCTTAGCAATATTTTGGCCGACAGTCCGTTTAGGAACCATGCCTTCTCTGTCGGCGGGTTTGTTCGCGATGAAATTCTTGGCATTGAAAGCAAGGATTTGGATGTTGTTATTGATTTCCACGGCGGTGCCGAATCTGTTGTAAATTTTATTAACAACCATTTCCCTAAAAGCACCAATTCGCCACTTCAGATTGGTGCTGGCTATCCTATTTGGTCATTAACTTTCAAGGATGATGTGGTCTACAACGATGTGACCTATAATGTTAATGGTGCTGTCGTGGAATTTGCGGATGCCCAGAAAGAGGCTTTTCCAGATGAAAATAGCCGCCAGCGTATTACCGTTCCTGGCACTTTGTTGGACGATGTGGAAAGGCGTGATTTTACCGTTAATTCGTTGATGAGGAACCTTACTACCGGCGAAATCATTGATCTTTCAGGTGTTGGATTGAAAGACTTGAAGGAAGGTATCTTGCGCGGCAATCCCAATGTTGATTTTGACAAGGTTTTGAGGGACGATCCGCTGCGTATGATTCGGCTTGTTCGTTTTCATGCAAAGTATGGCTGGAAAGTGCCGATGGAGACTTTGCGGGCCATTAAGAGGAATGCTGCCCGTATTGAAATCGTGTCTGCCGAAAGGATTAGGGCCGAATTTGAGAAAATTATGGAAATTGGCAAGACGGCTAAGGCTATTCGTTTTATGAAGGCAGTTGGCTTGCTCAAATATGTACTTCCAGAATTTGAAGACTTGTTTGGGGTCTTCCATGATACTTCAAGAAATTTCCATCTTGAGGCAAATGGTCATGTTTGGGGTCATTGCCTTTTGGTCCTTCAAAATGCCAAACAAGGCATTGAAAATCAGTTGGCGGCGTTGTTTCATGATATTGGTAAGCCCGCGACCAGAAAGCTAAATGGTGAAAAGATTCAGTTCTTGAACCATGAGTCGGTTGGTGCTGTTATGGCAGAAACGATTATGAGGCGTATGAAGTTTGATAATGACACGATTAAGCGAGTTAGGCGATTGGTTCAGCACCATATGCGCCCCGGTCTCGTTTCGGATAGTGACACTTCAAGTAAGGCTGTCCGTAAGTTTATACGGGATGTTGGTGATGATTTGGTTGACCAGTTGCTTGATTTGGCCGAGGCCGATACTACCAGCAATTACCCCGTGGACAACTATGTTCCGGCCCTTAGAGAGCGTATCAAAACTTCTCTGATTGTTGTTCCAGTGTCTAACAAGCCGGTATTGAATGGCAACGAGATTATGACCTTACTTGGTATTACGGGTAGTCCTATCATTGGTGAAATTGTAAAGTTCCTGTTAGAGCAGCAGGACAATTGCGCTTCTGAAGGTAATGTTCTATCCAAGGAAGACGCTGAAAAATTGGTGTTGGATAAATTCAAGGAGTTTAAGAAGTGAAATATCCGAGAACATTTCATTTTCCATGGAGTAATGGTGGAACTGCAGACGACTGTAGACTAACCGATTTGTCTAATTTTCATGATAAGTCGTTAGTCTACACTGAAAAGCTGGATGGCGAGAACTGTCTCGAAAAAAATACAATTGTAACAACAGAAGATGGCCCCAAAATTATTAAAGATATTTGTGAACAGAGCTATGGAGGCAAAGTGTTGTCGCGAGATATCGTAAACGGCAAAGATAGGTTTAATTCTGTTGTTGGTTGGTCTATATTTGAAGATCGGGGTGAGTGGATTGAAATAGAAACGGAAGATGGAAAAAAAATTGTTGTAACCGGAAATCATTTAGTGTGGAGTAACGATAGGAATGGATATGTTATGGCAAATGAATTAAAAGTAGGAGAAGATTTACAAATCCTATGATATGCTTTATATGTGAGACTGATTGTGGTGGTTCTATTAGACATATTTACAATTGTGCTAAAAATAAATTTCCCCTTTTAAGCGAAAAAGATGTTAAGTTTAAACAGATATGTTATAAGAGTAAAAGAGTTTTTAATAGTGAAGATTTTAAGGAATACGCTGTAGATGGTTTTGGTATGCCATACTTCAAAAGTAAATATGGATTAGACTTTAAAAGTATAAAATTTTTGTTAAAATATTTTGAGATAGAAATAAGAAGCCACAAGGACGCTATCAATAATAAAAATATGAAGGAAAGAAGAAAGACTTCTTGTATAGAAAAGTATGGAGAAGACAATCCATCTAAATCTATTGTGATTCAAAAAAAGAAGGAGGCTACATTTAAAAAGAATTACGGAGTAGATAATATATTTTGCAGTGAAGATTTTAAGGCATTAAGAGATTCGCGCATGATATTAAAATATGGTGCTAAGTCTGTTTCAAATAGACATGGAAGGGGAAATCCATTTGGCATACATACATTATCAAAGGAACAAAAAAATGATAGATTTAGGCGCCTTAGTGAGTTTCAACTAAATAAATGGAAAAAATTATCCGAAGAGGAAAGAAAAGATTTTATTACAAGAATGATATTGGGGAGAACAGGCAGTATTACATTTAAATCGTCTATAGAGGACAGAGTTTATAGAATAGCTAATGAAAATGGGATAATATTAAAAAGGCAATTCTTTGTATGTTTAAGACCATTTGACTTTTGCTTTCACGAAAAAAAGATTTTAATAGAAATTAACGGAGATTTCTGGCACGCCAATCCAAACAAGTACAAATCGGATCAAAAACTTAAACATCCAGGAAAGGAAGTAGTAGCGCAAGATCTTTGGAATAAAGACTTGGAAAGAAAAAAACTTGCAGAGAGTTACGGATATAGGGTTTTTTACATATGGGAATCTTCCATAAGGGGATCTACAGATAGCGATATTTTATTGGAATTGAGGAGAATAATTAATGAAAATTAAAAGCATAAGAAAAATTAATTGTCAGTCGAAAAAATATGATATAATGGTAGAACGAGACAATAATTTCTTCGCTAATGGAGTTTTAGTACATAACTGTGTTATGTCTAGAGAGTTTATTCATGCCCGTTCGGAAGAGGGGTATGGTAAGCCTTGGCAGACGCATGTAAAAAGTCAATGGGCTAATTTTAGGTATGAAATTCCTGAAGGTATGGAAATTTGTGGAGAAAATATGTATGCAGTTCACAGTATTGAGTATGACAAACTATCTTCATATTTTTATATTTTTGGAATTGTGTATAATGGCTCATTTCTATCATGGAAGGAAACGAACGAATGGTGCCAGTTGCTTGGTTTACCGATTGTTCCGACTATTTTTATTGGCAAGCTGATAGTAAATATGCCAATTCCTGAGAAGTCGGCCTTTGGGGGTATTTGTGAGGGCTATGTTGCGAGGAATATTGACTCATTTAAGGTTGAGGATTTTTCGGGCAATGTTGCGAAGTGTGTAAGAATGAATCATGTACAGTCAGATATTCATTGGACTAAGACATGGAAACAGGCCAAATTGCTATGAGAACCATTATTGCCGGCAGTCGCGACATTGTAGATATGGATTTGATAGACAAGGCTATTAAACATTTTGGCGTGACAGATATAACAGAAGTGGTGTCCGGTGGTGCGCGAGGGGTTGATTTGTTGGCTATAGAATGGGCCAAGAAACATGGCATTCCTTGTACGACGATAGACGCAGATTGGAAGAAACATGGCAAGTCAGCAGGCTATAAAAGAAACTTCGTCATGCTTGAGTATATCGGTAAAGATGGGCAGGCAATCGTGATATGGGACGGTAGAAGTACTGGTTCTAAGCACATGGCGGACATTTGTAGGTTTGACGGCGTTAAGGTATATTTGTATGAAACAACTAAGATAAAGGATTGAAAGATGGATAAGATTTTTGTTTTGTTCAGAGATTCTTTTGTTGCGCTCTTTAAGATTTTATGGCGTGATATCTGTAGTGTTTTTAACCATTTCTTGTTCTTTTTGGAAGAAAAGGTGCTGTTCCGTAAAAAGGGTGAGGATGTTAGGACTGCCAAGAGTGATGCAAAAGCTGCTATACTTTCGGCTGGTCCACGCTCGGAAATGTTCCAAGTCTTAAGGGATATTAATGCCGACAAGGGGCACTATGTTCTCATTAGTTTTGGGGCCGCCATTTTATATTGTATTTTTGTTGTTATCCTTAGTTGTTTGGGGTTTGGTTACATTGGCGTTATAATCATTCCGTCTATTTTTGTACAAGTAATGTTTCATGACATTATGAGGGCGACATGGAATTCGTTGAATGCTTACCTTGCCCATGCTGACTCAGGAAACGCTAATGATACTGTAAGTGTTAAGTTGTTTTCTGATATTCTGTATTACTATGACAAAGCGAGGGTTGCCGTATATTATCATTTGTTTTCTGTAATTGGTTTGTTTATTATAGCCTTAGTGATTGGAGTAATTTTACAATGAATGACATTTATTATTGCAATTTGATCGCAAAACAGTATGAAAAGAATATTGCCAAACACGGAGAGCAAGTCGGTGGCTTAATGAAGATGGTCCTTGCCGAAGAGATAGGGGAACTTGCGAAAGCCTGTCTTGAACTAAGATGGGGCGGCAATCCTGATAGGGTAAGGGAAGAGGCCGTAGATTGTCTGGCGGTGGTATTAGTCATGCCCGAGAGGGAGAATCGGATGGCGCTATTCAATCGTTATGTGAGGGGAGAGGCAGAGACTGGCCCCTTAGACCCCGAAACGGCATTCCTACGGGATTTGTCTACTGAGAACATATTTGGCATACTAAGGTGGGTAGATGTCACTTTTCCACGGGCAGAGGCTCTCCAAGACGACAGCTACAAGAGTTTTAAAATTGAAAGTTGATACATGAAGATATTGATAATCGGAGATGTTCACGGAAACTGGAGTGCTCTCCGTGTTGCCATAAAGTTAGCGCGAAGCAAAGGATGTGATAGGATTTTGCAGGTAGGCGATTTTGGTTTTTGGGGCGAAAGCATCAACAAATTGAATATTGACTTCCCCGTTTATTTTATTGACGGAAACCATGAGCAATTCCCTTTGTTGGTGAAGAAAAGGAATGGAGCAACTGGTATCGCAGAAGTAAGGCGGAATATTTATCACATTCCTAGGGGTTTTTCTGAAAAATGGGGCAAAAGCCAGTTTCTTTTCATTGGCGGCGCCTTTTCGATAGATAGGAGTTTCAGAACTTTAGGTAGAACATTCTTTTTGGAAGAGGAAATAAATGATGAGGAAATTGCTTTAGCGTTGTCACATACAGAAACGATGGATGTGGTAATTACCCACGATGCTCCGTTCAAGTTTTATACGGTTGAGCCATTTAACTTTATAAATTCAATACAGAACAGAGAGAAATTAGACAAATTGATAGAAAAGTATTGGCCTAAGAATTGGTTTTTTGGGCATTACCACATAAACTTGCAGGCAGAGTATTGTAATAAGACAATGTACTATTGCTTAAATTGCGCACATTGGCCAAAGTCGATTAATGGCGCAATCTATGACTGCGATACTAAAATTGTTGAGTGGCGCGGAGATATTTACGCACCATTTTAGTCAAGCATCATTGGAAAACAGCCCGTGGAGGACGATAGTAGGGGTGTCGCCAGTCCTAAGCCATCAACACACAGGAGTCCAGCAGTATGAAAATCAGCGATTTGAGCATCGGTGATGTTTGCGTTACGGTCAAAAACGACTTGGTTGTCATTTTGAGTGTAACTAACAACAGCTTCAAGTATCCTGTTTTGTATAAGATTAAGACCAATGGGACGACCTATAAGGGTTCACCGGATTTTTTCAAGGCGCGTGTTGGACAGGTTGACCTTAAGGCTTTCAATGAAGTTACCACGAATGGGCCATCAGCCGAAATGTGGGAACCTCGCAGTACCATTCCTGGAATTACCGATTTGTATAGTAAGTTCGCGAATCTCCGTGCTGGCGATACCATTAAGGTTAAAGTCCGTGGCGATATCCGTGAAGGTATTTTCTATGAACTTGATTTGCGCAAGCCTAAGAATCCTGTTTTGTTTGAACTTGGCGGCAAGCGTTATAAGTGTCCGGTCAATTTGGTCGTTTGGGAATAAAGGAGAAATCCACAATGCGTTTCATGATAAAGCGTAAGGTGTCTTGTGGTCGTTGGAATAGTTATCCAATGACCACTCCAGATTCTGCAGTCCCTCACATTATCATAGCCAAGGGGCCTGAGTTTTATGTCGTGAAACTTCCTGTGATTGGAAACAACAAGAAGCTAAGTCGCGATTTGAGGGGTATTATAGGCAAGCGCTATAATTTTGGAAGCCATACGCACATTGTTCCCCTTGCTGGCAGACGGCAGTTGTGGGAGATTTTGATGAAGTATTATAAGGGTTGTATCGCTTGTGGTCCAAATGGTGTTTTTGTAATCGGAGAAAAAGTGTGAAAAAACTAAACCAGAGAAAGATGGAAATTGCGACCAAATGGCTGTCATATGGTAATAATACTGAAAAAAGTATTTCCATTAAAAACGGACAAAGTGGTGAGTTTATTGTATATGCTGCCCTGTCTGTTCGGTATTGTATTATTGAGTTTGAGATATTGGAAAATCATACGCCTTTAGTAATTGATTCAGCATTGAGGAGAAAAAGTAAATGAGAGTTTTGGTATTTGGTAATGGCTGGATTGGGAATTTAATAAAACAAAGATTGCCGCTTCACCCTGCGCCAGAAATTATAGAAGTTCGGGTTTCTTCCTCAAATATATTAGACATAGAGGCTGTCGAAAAAGAATTGTACGATTTTATGCCACACACTGTTATTAATACGGCAGGGCATTGTGGTAATCCGAATATAGATGCTTGCGAGACGGATGAAAATGCTAAGCGCATAACCATGGACTCAAATGGTTATGCGCCAAGGGTATTATATGATACTTTTATGGAATATAAAAGAAATGGTGGAATATATTGTAGACAAATGGATGACCCATGGTTTAAGTTTATTCATTTGTCTAGTGGCTGTTTGTGGAATCGGCCAGGCGACTTGGTTGGAATTCATGAGGGAGAGAAGCCGGAAGTTAATAGCTGGTATTCTCACACCAAAGTTATGGGGGAAGATCGTCTTAAAAGCACTTCGGCCATTATATTGAGAATTAGGATGCCTATAGACTGGCAGCCACATAGTAGAAATCTTATAAACAAGCTGTCTAATTACAAAATGGTAATTGATACGCCAAACTCGGTTACGACCATTGATTATCTTATGCAGTGTGTTAAGTTATTTGCACATAACCGTAATCATTCGGATAGTGGCATTTGGAATGTTTGTAACGGTGTTTTATCTGCTGAGGACATAATGAGGTGTTATAAGGAATATGTCAACCAAAATGTTGATTTTAGCGTTATAACGGCGAACGATTTATCAAAGCTGGGACTGGTTAAGACTGGTCGATCTAACTGTATTTTGTCGACTGAAAAAATTGACCGTTATGTTGGTAGGAATAGTATGAGTTCTCAAGAAATGATAAGAGACATTATGATTAAATATAAACAAGAACTGGATAGGGTAAAATAAATGAAGCAGTATTTAGATTTGTTGAATTATGTGTTAGAAAATGGTGTAAAGAAGAGTGATAGAACTGGTGTAGGGACAATTTCTGTATTCGGCTATGAGAATAGATATGATCTTCAAGACGGGTTTCCACTATTGACTACGAAAAAGATCCATACCAAGTCATTAATACATGAGCTACTTTGGTTTTTGAAGGGAGAAACGAATATCAAGTATCTCCAAGAAAATGGCGTGAAGATTTGGGATGAATGGGCGGATAAGTGGGGCGACTTGGGGCCTGTTTATGGCCATCAGTGGAGACATTTTGGCTCAGACAGCAATCCCCCTTGTTTTGCTGGTGTGGACCAAATTGATAAGCTCATCTATGACATCAAAAACAACCCATTTAGTAGGCGTTTGATTGTCTCTGCATGGAACCCTGTTGATTTACCATTGATGAAACTGCCCCCATGTCATCTATTGTATCAGTTCAATGTTAGACCGGATAAGGATGGCAAGCCTGAATACCTTGATTGTAAGATGTACCAGAGAAGCGCGGATAGCTTCTTGGGTGTGCCATTCAATATCGCTTCATATGCCTTGTTGGTTATGATGGTGGCACATGTTACAGGTTTGAAGCCTGGACATTTCATTCATTCATTTGGAGATTTGCATATTTACAGTAATCACATTGAACAGGTTAAGTTGCAATTGAGCAGAGAGCCAAGAAAGTTGCCCACAATTAGGTTTGCAAGAAATGTTGAATCTATCTTTGATTTTAAGTATGAGGATTTTATCTTAGAGGGTTACGATCCACACCCACACATTAGGGCGCAGGTGGCGGTATGAATTTGACAGTTAAAAATGTTGGAGATAAAGTTTCTGTTTTTAATTCAAAGTCAAAAGAGTTAATCGCTCTTGGAGAAGTTCGTGAAATTGTCAAAAACGGAATTATGGTGGCGTATATTGAGCCAGGCTGGTCTGATAGAAAGATGCGGATCTTGTTTAAAGACGGATTATCAAAGCCTAATTGGCAAAGAGAAATTGGGGATGTTACAGCACAAGATATGAAGATTATACAGGATAGGGAAGATCTGAATATAGCAAGGAATTTATTTTACGAAAAGCTAAATGAATCTCGCGACACATCTGCTAATCAATATGTGGCCATGTGTGAAATTTTAGACAGAAAGCAGTAAATGGCCAAAGTTGTACATTCTCCCGAGTATTTGCGTCTCCGTAGGGAATATATTGACACTCGGGAGGAATATAATAGGCTGTTGCTTGAGAACGACGAAGTGACGCCTATGGTTAAGTCTGCAAAGAAAGACTACGACCAGGCATGGCAAGATTTTTATGATTGCGGATTGAGAGAAGATATGAGAAAAATTATTAAAGGAAAGAAACATGAGCAGACTGGCAGAAAAAATTGATATTATGATTGGCTCTTTTGAGGCCGAAAAAAATACAAATGGTGGGGTTGTTATTCAGTTAGCATTGGCAAAACAACATTGTCTTGCTAAAGAGTATGATAAGATGTTGGCTTGTTTTAGGAAGGCTGCTGAATTAAGGTTGGCTGCCGATGACTATGAAGGTGCCGCCCAATTTTTTGACACTTTTATTTTAGAAGTCTTTGCCGAGTACGATGAGCGCTAACGAAAGAATTGTAAACATCAGGATTGAACCTTGCACTGTTTATATTGGCCGCCACAAAGATGGCAAGCATTGGGGCTATGGCAATCCCTTTGTCGTGGGTGTACATGGCAACAGGCGGCAAGTTATAGAGTATTGTAGGGAGTGGCTGTTGACAGGAAACGGTAGGGGCAATTGTTACGCTACCGAGAAAAACCGCCAATGGATACTTGACAATTTAGAAGCGTTGAGGGGCCAAATATTAGGTTGCTTTTGCTATCCTCAAGAGTGCCATGGTGAAATATACATTGAATTACTAAAAGCAAAGGATAAAATATGAGTAAGTTATTTGATGGAGTTAAAAAGCAAAATATTGAATATTACAATTTAGTGGATTTTGAAGAAAGATATTCAGAAGTTATCCATGCCGCCCTTGAAAACGCACATGACTTATCGAGTAACGATATTGGATTAACGATAATATCTTTGCAGTATTTGTGTGATCTGGTAGAAATGGTAAAAGAAGATATTGACCCAGACCCATTATTTGATTCGCAATACGAACAATTCAAAAACGACACAGAAGGTATTGACGATAAGATTCATGTGTTTATCAATATTGAAGGTTATTGTCTATGAGTCCTGGATTAGCAGATATTTCTCCAACCGTTGGTGGTGATTGCGACACCAATTTTCTTCACGGGAAAAGGATAGTTAGAACTGGCTACACTGCTTCCAAAGAGGGTGGATGGACTATTGACTATATGGATGGCAATGTCTTGAAAAGGGTTGTGTTTAACTACAATGACCTTGGACTATGGATACAATGGAGAGGCGAAGTAGGAAAACTAAGCAAAGAAGATATATTAAGAGATAAACTTTCTGAATTTCTTAACAATATTGGCGACAATAACTATGTCGTGGATATGAATGGAAATAAACTTGTATTTTTAGACAAAGATGATAAGCCTGTTTTCACCATGTCGGAGGAAGAAGTGAAAATGGTAGGCATTGAAGAACAAATTAGAAATTTTCCAGAAAAAGTGATAGATTTTGGTGATAGATCATTCTTTAATATACATATGCGTCTATTTTTCTTCTCGGAGGATAATAAGTGAATTACGGACAGGCAAAATATATAAAGCACCCAATTGATAACGGCTTTGATGGTGTATTTCCAGACTTGTCGTTTCTTAAAGGGACAGAAATATTAAATATTGGTTGGCTCGATGTTAAAGACGGGTTAAACAAGTTGGCCATTGACTATGAAGATAGTGATGACCATATGCGGGTAGTATTTGTCTATACTGATAGGGTTTTTTGTATTGAGTGGCACGGAATGATTGGAGAAAAAAACAAAAAGGATGTGTTGAAAGAAAAAATACTTGATGCCATGAATATCCTTAATATGATGGATAACTATTTTGTAGACACGACAAATGGATTGACTTTTAAGGATGTTGGCGGAAACACTGTATTGCACATGACGAATGATGATATTATAATGGCAGGAATAGAAGATAAAGTCAGGGAAAGCAAGAATAAGATTGCTGACGCCGACGATAACGATGTTTACAAGATAGTAATGGGTTTGGATTGGTTCTCAGGTACCTAAAAGGAATAACATTATGAAGATAGTTTTAATCGCAGCCATATCTGATAACGGCATTATAGGAAAAGATAATAAGATTCCTTGGAAGTGTAAAGAGGATATGAAGTATTTCAAGGAAACTACCACTGGCAAAGGTAATAATGCCGTATTGATGGGAAGAAAGACCTGGGATAGCTTGGGTAAGTATAGACCACTTCCAAATAGATATAACATAGTCCTCACAACAAACCATAAAGACCTTGAACTGCAGCCAAATGTAATGTTTATAGGATGTGAAGACTATCCAGAATTAACGATTAAGGTTGGCATACGCGCTGCCAAGGGAAACCAAAGCGATAATTTATTTATAATTGGAGGCTCTTCTATTTATAAACAATGTTGGGATATTTGTGATGAACTATTGATAACCAGAATACACCAGACAGTTGACGGTGATTGTTCATTTCCAGAAGTTGATTGGAATAAATTTATGTTAAGTGGTTCGGCGAGATATGATGGGTATTCATTCCAAAGATATATCAAAAGAACGCATGATTAAAGATGACATTCCTAACTGGTTTGCCAAAGCACACAAAGACGCTGCTGACTATTCTTTGGACGATGGGGAAATAATTTGGTGGGGAGGAATATTCTCGGGACTATGGGAATTTGGGGAGTGGCACAGCGGTAAATTCGCTAAAGGACTGTGGCTTGATGGTTATTGGTACGGCGGTCAATGGGAAGATAGCATTTGGGTCGCCGGTAAATGGAAGAATGGAAGAATACAAAAAATTACCACCCACCAGCCACCTATACTTTGTGAGTATATTAGATCTGATGTTAGTCCCAAATGTTTTTTTAAACCGAGTAAAACAATTAGTATAAAAGGAATATATTCATGAATTATGTTGAAGCGCCAAAAGATTTTAATGACAATAGCGTCCCATCTTTGTTCTTGGCTGGTGGCATTACCGGTTGTCCCGACTGGCAAGCTACTATTATACAAATGTTACAGAACGAGAAAGTAACCCTTTTCAGTCCAAGACGAAAAAACTTTGATGTTACAAACCCAAAAGAATCGGAAGTACAGATTACATGGGAGCATAAGTATCTAAATGCTACTGATGCTATTTCATTCTGGTTTTGCGAGAAGGAAACTCAGCCAATTACTCTTTTGGAATTTGGCAGGTATACGACAAAGGAATTGGGAAGAAAGGTTTTTGTCGGAGTTGATCCAAAGTATCCAAGAATTAAAGATGTGCAGATTCAGCTTTCTTTGGAACGCCCAGAAATCCAAATTGTTTATTCTCTTAGTGACTTGGTTGCACAAATCCAGATTTGGTTGCAGACGAATCAAAAAGTTGGATAAAAACGATTACTTTATATACGAGAAAAACTTTCAAGGAGATTTATTGGCACATGGATGATAAAACAGACAATACCTTAGTTCAGCCGTTGCGTGACCAGCCCGATTATGGTCAGGCTGTTCACCCTCAGAACTTTACCGACAAGGAGTTGGAGGAGATGGCTGGGGTCATGCGTGAGGCCGCATCTGCCCTTAAAACCCCCGCTAAGGCCCCTGCAACGCCCGAAGCGGAGCCGGAGGTCATAGAGGTTGATGATGATGGTTATGACCGTGTAATCGCCATTTTTGATGCCGAGCCAATGAGCGGAGCGTTTGTTGGCAATTCTAACATCGTAACGGCAAGTGAGATAAACCGTTTGGCGTTTGAAATTATTGCTGGTGATGAATGGAACTGCGTTGGTTCATTAGCTGGAAACCCAAAGAGGAAGATTTGGAAGAGCAGTAAGACCGGCGAGATTAAGAAGCAGATTGTTATGCCAAATGAGCCCTCTACTTTGTTTAAGGGGCAAGAGGAAGAAAACGATTCAATGCGCCTTGCTTGGAAGAAGAAGCCAGGTGCTGCTCCATCCGCTTCCCCTGAAGAGGGAAATGGTGAGGAATGGGTGAAAACCGGTGAAGATCCCGTTAAAGGAAATGTTTGGAAAAGCAAACTTACGAATGAAGTAAGACACCAGAAGAAGAAACCATCTACTCCTTCGGATTTGCCTCCTATTTCTGGTAATGGTGGCGGACTAAAGGGTAAGCCAAGAAGGACTCTAAAAGGTTTGCCAGAGTTATATTCTACCTATTCTGATGTTTCCAAGCGTAAATTTGCTGGCGAATTGGCTGCCGGAAATGTTAAGATGACCAAGAAATCAAGAGAAATTGCTCAAAACGCTGCCAATGGCTCGGACAAAATCAG